>Ga0209390_10001015_pt1 | contig 55477 bp, 47 predicted proteins | sample BON01_FD_187212 | JGI IMG/M metagenome (GOLD analysis project Ga0209390, IMG submission 187212) | Freshwater microbial communities from Lake Bonney liftoff mats and glacier meltwater in Antarctica - BON-01 (SPAdes) (version 2) | ecosystem: Environmental > Aquatic > Freshwater > Ice > Glacier...
AGTTTCGGCAGACTGAAACTTGTGTAACATGTAGTCTACCTGCTCCTTACCTATAATAGGCGTATAGTGTTGTGTCCAGATAGTTTTAGATAGAGTAGCTACTCTAGCTATTTCTAAATCAGAAAATACAGGAATTAGTTGAGAATTATTTATTCCCAAAATTATAGCCTAAGCCAAAACTTACTGGCATATAAAATTTTTGGTACTTACCCTCTTCGTAAAGCGAGTAAAAAGGTGAGCTTACGTTGTTTATTTTTACAAGAGTAGCATCTGTTTCTGGGTCTAGTTCAGATACGTTTACATTACTCCAACCCATTCCTACGTTGACATCAAAATATAGCTTATCTGCTAGTTTTGCTTGTGCTCCTAGCATAAAGTAGATGCCGGTACGTACTCTAGAATATTGGTTAATCGAGGTTTTGTATCCACCGCCATTGGAAAAATAGTATTCGTCTTCTTTTTCAAAGCTTACGTAACCTCCATCTATACCCACACCTATGAACACGCCTTCAGCTGCTAGACTAGCTGCTTGCCTACGTTGCTGATAAAAACGTAACTCCATGCCACCTTCTAGACCGTAATTCATATCCAACGAGTTGATACTGTTGAAAGGTATCGTAAGATTAAAATTTACGGTAGGTAGATTATTCTTGCTCTGTTTCATAGGCGATATCTCATAGCCTAAATGTAGTTTCTGAACTCCAATACCCATCAGATTCAAAGCGTCTAGTTTCAGTATTTTGTAATCTCCTTTTTGTATTGGTGATGCATCATCTTGTGCATACGTTACCGTGCTGATACCAAATAGTACTAGCGAAAATAGTATGATTGATTTTTTCATGCTTGGTTTTTAAATCTAGGTCAAATATATCTATTGTCTTTCAATGGAGCTCAATTTTGTGAGTCCGCCATTTGCAGGGTTTATATCATATTGAGTTACCCCCGTTACAGACACAACTATCAAAACATTGTTTTTTACTATGACATCATAGCATCCAAATAAAACGTCTGAATGAATCAATGATGAACCGGCTCTTGGGTTACGTATGTCGTACGTATTGATTTTGCCAGCATCACATACATAAAGGTAGTCTCCTGATATGCCTAGCCCTTGAGGATTTGTGATGGTGTAGCTATGTAGTAATCTAGGATTAGTAATATCTTCAATATCGATGATATCTAGTCTATTTACACCTCTATTGCATCTATCTGTAGTCCTAAGTGTAGAATAAGCGAAATTACCTGCAGCTACTACTGGGTCACAACTTGTAATGTGGGTGTAGGTGCCTACACGTAGTGGTTTAGTAGGTTCGGCAATACTATATATCAATACACCATTTTGGGTACCTAAAAATAAGTGACTACCCATAGAGAATATAGTTTCTACTCCCCAGCTTAGCCATACTTTTTCTTTGAATTCAGGTTTGCTAGCATTGGCCAGTGAGTAGGTGTACAGTGTGTTGGAAGTGACGATGTACAAGTGGTCATTGGCAATGGTAAATCGTGTGGTAGATCCGCCTTGTCCTGTGCTTCCTCCGCCTACAGAACTTTCTGATGAAGTAGTAGTATTCTGATTTACGCTATCTTCTGAACATCCTAATAGAAGGAAAATAGAGAAGACGAATAGTGTTGTATATACTTTAAAATTTTTCATAATTAGTTTGCTATATAACATTCAGGTTGTGGCATTTCTTGTTTCTCCCAGGTAATTATTTTTCCTTTAGATCGGTCTATACATTCAAAATATACTTTACCGCTAATATTCAATTGATCTACTAGATGTTGAGGAGGTCTCACATCTAAGTTCTCTTCTAAATATTCTGTGCTAAAATCTGTAATTACTAGCTCATCTAAGTTGCTCATATCTATGGTTATGATACCGCTGCCCATATCTGCATAGATATATTGGTTTTTTATAGCGATGTCGACATTGCCAGGTACACTTATAAATTTAAGAGCCACGGGGTTTTTGGGATCTTGATTATTGTATACGTGAAGTCCAGAACCTACTTCGTTTATAAAGAGATAATCTTGATACGTATATATCTTACCTACACTGGTTAACTCTCGTGCTTCCGTAGATTTTACGAAATTTTGTATATCGTCTATAGTGCCATAGATGGGTCGCAGACCTATTACAGATTTCGTAGTTTCATTATCACTACAACTCGTCAGGAGTATGCCGGTGCATACAGCAAGGCATAAAGTAAGTTTTTTCATATTAGGTATATAATTAAGTTGTTCTTCGAGAATACGATAATTATTGCAGACTTTCGCCATTCGAAATAAAAATTTACTTTTTTTTACAATAGGAAGAGATGAGCACAGGGATAGAAAACACAGAGAAAGAGATACTTTATAATCTAGAGGCAGATGTGAAATCTTTGAAAAAAGAGCTTGCAGAAACAGTAAAAGCAATAGTGGACGGGGGCTATTCTAAGTGTCCCATTATACTAGCTCATGCTGATGATATAGCAATAGCTCAGAAGGTTATAGATAAATCTCAGTATAATACTCACTTCAGTTTTTCTGCAAGTACACTAGAGGAGATGGTGACCAGAAAGATAATACTAGAAGAAAAGAAAGAGGAATTTGAAAAGCAAATGCGTATCAAAGCAGAAGCATTTTGTATACTCTTAGTGCATCCCGATAGTATGAAGTTTGTGTTTATTAATAAATAAAGTATGCTGAGTAGTTTGCAACCTAAAGTAGCAATAGTTATTCTTAATTACAATACTCGCTCATTACTAGAGCGTTTTCTCGATGGCGTTTTGGCTACATCGTATGGCAATAAAGAAGTTTGGGTAGTAGACAATGCAAGTACAGATGATAGTGTTGCTTACCTGGAGCAGCATCACAAAGAAAATATACAACTACTCGTATCTCCAGAAAACTATGGATATGCAGGAGGGTATAACTGGGCACTTACACAGATAGAAGCAGATTACTATGTATTGCTAAATAGTGATGTAAGAGTGTCTATAAACTGGCTCTCTCCACTAGTAGAGATGGCCCTGTCTGATAAGCAAATAGGTGCTATACAGCCGAAGATATTAGATGCTAAAGACTCAGATAAATTTGAGTATGCAGGAGCGTCAGGAGGATTTTTAGATAAATGGGGATACCCGTTTTGTAGAGGTAGAGTTTTTGATACTTTAGAAGGAGATAGCGGACAGTACGATGAGGCTATGGAAGTGTTTTGGGCTTCTGGTGCTTGTATGTTTGTACGATCAGAATTGTACCATAGTGCAGGAGCGTTAGATGTAGATTTCTTTGCTCACATGGAAGAGATAGATCTATGCTGGCGTATGCAGCGTATGGGTTATAAAGTGATGGTACAGCCACGGTCAGAGATTTTTCACTTAGGAGGTGGTACGTTGGCGGAAGGTTCGGACCGAAAATATTTTTTAAATTTCAGGAATAATCTATTTCTTATAGCTAAAAATCATAGCTCTCCATTTTGGTTTGTGCTTATCCTTTGGAGAATGATATTGGATGGCATTTCAGCTTTCAAATTTTTAGTAGGAGGGCAGGCGTCATTATTCGGGGTGGTTATCAAAGCCCACGTTGCTTTTTGGGGTAGTCTTGGTCTAGTGCTGCAGAAAAGAAAAGCTGTGAAAAAGTTAGGAGATACTACTGTTTCTCTGTATTCTAAATCTATTGTGTGGCAGTATTTTGCCGCTGGCAACAAGAAGTTTAGTGACTTATGATACCTAAAAAAAGGTTAAACACTAAGGCACTAAGATGTACTATTTAGCTATGAGCAAATGATAAAATATCTTACAATTTATATTCTGTGCGGAAGTGCTTTGTCATCTTGTAAAGGTAGATTTAAGTATAACTTTTGTGTTCCAATACAGAGTGATTCAAGTTATTCTATCGATGGAGATGTCGTATTAGTGGCAGATACCATAGTGAGCTATCTATTTGGTCAAGTGCTTGATAGAGACATGAATTGTCCGATTGCATTTGCATACATAGAAACTATAAACTAAGTTATATTATAGGACTATGTCCAATGAAAACGGAGAGTTTGTTTTGAAACTGGATTTAGACTCAGTAGATGTTGAGGTACGTGCATTTGGGTATAATCAATTGAACTATAGTGTATTTTTACGTGGAGGGGAAATCCGTAAGGTGAAATTCCTTTTAGGAAAAGGAGCAGGATTTAAAACTATTCAAATTAGAAGTAAAACGAAGTTGAGTCTAACGGAGTTAGAAGATTTGGAGGAAGTACTAAAAAATTCAGATTAGGAAAAATTGCAATAATAAATCTCACTTTTTCTTAGTGCCTTAGTGTTTTAAAATTTGCAATAAAATGCTGTATAGCAAGTTCGTACCCCTTCATTCCTAAGCCATATATTCCGCCTACACAGTATTGAGCAAGCAGCTCTATATGTCTTTCATTTTCGCGAGTATATATGTTTGAAATGTGCACTCCCACTACAGGTGTTTTTATAGAAGCTACGGCATCAGCCAAGGCTACAGAAGTATGCGAGTATCCGCCAGCATTGAGCACTATACCTTCATATTCTTCCTCTTCGGTATCGTGCAGCTTATTTATCAATTCACCTTCTACATTACTTTGAAAGTAGTCTATCTTCACTGTTGAAAACTGGTTTCTAACTTGCGTCAAGAAATACTCAAAAGTGGTGTCGCCATAGATGCTTGGTTCTCGCGTTCCTAATAGGTTTAGATTAGGCCCATTTATTATGAGTATTTTCATTAGCTGTGGTTCTTTTGATAGTTCAAAGATATACCTTTGTTTACTCAATCTCAGTATATGAGCGATCCTATAAAACACGAGTGTGGAGTAGCCTTTATAAGGCTCAGAAAACCACTAGAATTTTACAAAGAAAAGTACGGATCAGAACTGTATGGCCTTAAGAAACTTCAGATGCTCATGAATAAGCAACTGAATAGAGGGCAGGACGGTTCTGGATTAGCAGTCATAAAGCTAGACCCAGAGTATGGTAGTCGTTATATAGCTCGTGAGCGTTCCATTGGAAATGAAGCCGTCTCTACGCTGTTTGAACGTGTAAATAAGAAATATGAAAGCCTAGATCAAGAGAAAGTTCAAGATACGAAATGGCTGAAAAAGAAGTATCCTTATGCAGGTGAGGTATTGCTCGGGCATCTTAGATACGCTACACACGGAAAAAATAGTATAGAGAATATTCATCCATTTCTGCGTCAGAATAACTGGATGAGTAGAAACCTAGTACTCGCGGGTAACTATAATGTGACCAACGTGCAGGAGATGTATCAGCAGTTGATAGAACTAGGTCAGCATCCAAAGGAGATAAGTGATAATGTGACTATGCTCGAAAAAATTGGCCATTTTTTAGATGACGAGAATGAGCAATTATATAAGGAATGTAGAGATAATGGGATGGATAGTCTTGCTACTGCAGAGTATATTAAGAATAATCTTGACATAGAAAATGTGCTAAAGAACTCGTTCAAAAGTGTGGACGGGGGTTATAATATGGTAGGGCTCATAGGGGATGGTAATGCATTTATAATGCGTGATCCTAATGGGATACGTCCTAACTACTATTGGGCCAATGACGAAGTGGTAGTTGTAGCGAGTGAGCGACCCGCTATACAGACTGCTTTTGACCTGCAGATGGTGGACATTAAGGAGATAAAACCGGGGAATGCACTTATTGTTAAAAGAGACGGAAGTTTCGAAGAGAAGCAAATACTGGAACCTCTAGAACGCTTATCGTGCAGTTTTGAACGAATTTACTTCTCTAGAGGAAGTGATGGTAAGATACATGAAGAGCGAAAGCAACTAGGACGAAAGTTGTCTAGAGAAATACTGAAGAGACTAGATTTTGATATCAGATCAACTGTATTTTCATATATACCTAATACGGCATCTACATCCTACTATGGACTTATAGATGGAGTATATAAATACCTAGATAAGTGGAAACGAGAGCAGTTGCTGAAGCTAGGAGAAAATGCTACTGCAGCTCAGATAGATAAGCTATTGTCTGTAAAGATAAGAAGAGAAAAACTCCTTATAAAAGATGCCAAAATACGAACGTTCATAGCACAAGACGAAGGAAGAGATGACCTAGTAGGAAACGGCTATGATGTGACATACGAAGTAGTTAAGCCTACAGATACTCTTGTGGTAGTAGATGATAGTATAGTGCGTGGGACTACATTGAAAAAAAGTATACTCCGTATACTAGACAGATTAGGCCCTAAAAAAATAATTGTAGCGTCTAGTGCTCCTATCATTAAGTATCCCGATTGCTATGGTATAGACATGAGCCGCATGAATGAGTTCATTGCTTTTCAGGCAGTAAAAAGTCTTTTGAAAAAAGAAGGAGATGAGCAGTTTATGGAGGTAGTGTTTGATGCGTGCAAAGCTGAGCTAGAGAAGCCTGTAGCGGAAATGAAAAATAAAGTGAAAATGCTGTATGATCGATATACGGATAAAGAAATAGAAGCCGAAATAGGTAGATTAGTAACTCCTGATGGAATGAAAGCAGAAGTGGAAATTGTGTATCAAACTATTAGAGGATTGCACGCTTCATGTCCAAATCATTTAGGTGATTGGTACTTCTCAGGAAACTATCCTACGCCAGGAGGCAATCAGGTAGTTAACCGAAGTTACGTTTATTACATGCAAGGAAGTACTGCTAGAGCGTACTAAGAAATTTACTGAAGCTTCGGCTGGTATGTGAAACAGTGGTGCAAGTGTGAAAGCACTAAACTACCACGCTACCTATCATACTATCCCCAAACCAATAGGGAATATCTTCTAATCCATTGGCAGGTTTAGTGACAATGAGATTTGCTTTTTTGCCTACTTGGATACTTCCTACTTCATTTTGCACTTCCATAGCAAAAGCTGCATTATACGTCAAAGCATTAAAAGCTTCTTCTGGTGTCAGTTTCATTTGACTACACGCTAGTCCAAAGGCAAGGTTTAGGTTACTGCTAGGCGATGAGCCTGGATTGAAATCGCTGGCTATAGCAAGTGGAATGTTCTTATCGATTAATTGTCTTCCAGGAGTATAAGGGATATCAAGAAATAGCGAACAAAGTGGAAGTCCAGTAGCTATAGTATTAGAAGAAACTAGTGCCGCATAGTCTTCGTCTTTCATCACTTCTAGATGGTCTACAGATAGTGCCCCCATTTCACAAGCCATTTTCACCGCACCAAAAGAGCTAAATTGGTTCACGTGTACCTTGGCTTTCAGCCCGTACTTATCACCAGCTTCTATGACTTGCTTTAGGTCGTCTAGGCTAAAGTATCCTGTCTCACAAAAAACGTCAATATAATCCGCTAAGCCTTCTCCTGCTATGCGAGGTAACATCTCCTTGGTCACGAGATACATATAGGCATCCTTATGGTTTTTAAATTCTGTAGGCAATGCGTGAGCACCTAGAAAAGTGGCTTTTATAGGAATAGGAGAGAGCGATTTTAATACGCGTATCACCCGCAGCATTTTCATTTCGTCTTCTATGTTAAGGCCGTATCCGCTTTTTATTTCTATAGCCCCAGTTCCTTGTTTTATCACGTTCCCCATTCGCTCCTGAGCTTCGTCATATAGCTGTTGCTCGCTCATAGCGTGAAGTTTTGCGGCACTATTTAGTATGCCGCCGCCAGCTTCAGCTATTTCTTGATAGCTTTTGCCGTGCAGTCGCATGTTCATTTCGCCACTTCTACTATCTGCAAAGATTAAGTGCGTATGACTATCTACATACATAGGTAGCACTAGGCGGCCAGTGCAGTCGTGGTTATCCATACTTAGCTCTGGGCACTCACTCATAGGCCCAAAAGACTCTATAATATTGTTCCTTACTATCAGATAAGCATTCTCCAAGGTCTTTACTTCGCCTTGTGCTTTCCCTTTTTTTATGGTGTCAGAATTCTCTGTGATTCCAATGAGTTGTTTTATGTTTTTGAGAAGTATGTTCATTTTATTAGCTTGAAATAGAATTTATCTTAAGTGTATTACTAGTTCTCCTGCCCTAGTTCTAGGGCCCTATGAAATGTAGCATAAGCAGCATCTTTTATGAGTGTATTTACATTGTTATCTTCCATAGAGTCCTCTTTGAGATGCTGTCTTACTTCTTCACTCTTGTCATAGAAAGGCAGGTGCTTATTCTTTATATGGGGTGAGTCTACCACCCTTTCGGCAAAGGTAAGTCCTATGTTGCCAGCTCCTATCATTAGTACTTTCATCTTATAATCTTATAGTAGGTATATGCTTGTGAAATACATAATGTTTTATGGATAACTTAGGGAATGACAGTTTTATACAAAGCAAAAAAACGCAGCTCTCATTAAAAGCTGCGTTTTCTGTAACGTATTTATTCTTATGTTCCTACTTAGCATAATTCACTGCTCTACGCTCGCGTATTACAGTTATTTTGATTTGTCCTGGGTAGATCATTTCCTTCATTATCTTCTGTGAGATATCAAATGAAAGTAAGTCTGCCTGCTTATCGTCTAGTGAATTGCTGTCTACTATCACACGTAGTTCTCTACCTGCTTGTATGGCAAATGATTTCTCTACACCTTCAAATCCAAGTGCTAGTTTCTCTAAGTCTTGTAGACGTTTAATGTAGTTTTCACTATCCTCTCTGCGTGCTCCTGGTCTTGATCCGCTTATAGCATCACAAGCTTGTACAATAGGAGAGTACAGGTTGGTCATTTCTATCTCATCATGGTGAGCTCCCACGGCATTACACACTTCTGGGTGTTCTCCGTACTTTTCACACAGTTTCATTCCGAGTAATGCGTGTGGCATTTCACTATCACTATCAGGTACTTTACCTATATCGTGTAGCAGTCCTGCTCTTTTTGCTCGCTTAGCGTCTAAGCCAAACTCTGCTGCCATAGTAGCACAGAGGTTAGCTACCTCTCTGCTGTGTTTCAGTAGATTCTGTCCGTATGAAGAACGGAATCTCATACGACCTATCATACGGATAAGTTCTGGGTGAAGTCCGTTTACACCAAGATCAATTACTGTTTTTTCACCGTACTCATTTATTTCTTGCTCTACGTCTTTCTTAGTTTTCTCTACTATCTCTTCAATACGAGCAGGATGTATTCTGCCATCTGCTACTAGTCTGTGGAGTGCTAGTCTAGCTATCTCTCTTCTTACTGGGTCAAAACCAGAAAGAATGATTGCCTCTGGAGTATCATCTACGATAATCTCTATGCCTGTAGCTGCTTCCAATGCTCTAATATTACGACCTTCTCTACCGATTATACGGCCTTTTATGTCGTCATTATCTATATTGAATACTGTTACAGAATTTTCTATAGCTTGCTCTGCTGCTGTACGCTGTATGGTTTGCAGAATCATACGCTTAGCCTCTTTATTAGCAGATAGCTTTGCTTCTTCTATTATTAGTTTTTGCTGGCTCAGAGCTTCTGTACGAGCATCTTTAGCTACAGCTTCTATCATTTGAGTTTTAGCATCTTCCTTACTCAATCCAGCTATTTTTTCTAATTGAGAGATCTGAGCACTAATTTGATCTTTTAGCTCCTCTTGTTTTATCTTTACGATATCTACTTGGCTAGCTAAGTTTTTCTTTACTTCATCAAGCTCTTTTTCTTTCTGAGTGTTATGAGATATTTTAGCATCTAGGCTTTGCTCTTTTCTTTTTACATCGTTAAAACGATCGTCCAGTTCCTTATCCTTATCTCTAGTAGACTGGTTGTGGTCATTTTTAAGTTTGTGAAACTTTTCTTTGGCTTCTAACTCACGCTCTCTCCTGTAAGAGTCTGCTTTAGATTTAATGGATTCTGCTTTAGATTGTGCATTCGCAAGTATAGACTCAGCCTTAGCCTCAGTTTCTATAGCTTTGGTACTTGTGTTTTTGCTAGCTATTACCCAAGCTGCACCTCCTCCTATGAGAAGTGCTACTATGGCTGCTATAATTGATGTCATCATTTTTCTTTTTCTTATTTAGTGTTAAAAAAATGACTAAACGTATGAAGTAGTGACTATCCGTATTCTTTTTTAAATGTCGAGCAAATGCTCTAGTTCTATAAGCTTAGTGTTTATGTTTTCTAAATCTAGGTCTTGTTTATTGGCCCCTTTTTCTTCTGAGGCAAATTCCAAGGCTACCATAGAGAGAGCGTCTTGCTTATCTTGTACCGAAAAATTTTCGATATAGAATTTTGCCCTTTCATTTATTGTTTTGGCCGCATTACGCACTCCTCCTTCTTCAGAGGTTTTGATGCGTAACGGATAAAACCGATCACATATATTTACTTTTATGGATATCTCTCGTTCAGACATTGTAGTCTGTTTGGTTGTTTTGGTTTATTGTTTTATTAACGTCAAGCATTGGTCTATCTCCCTAATTATCTGGTCTATTTGTGATTTAAACTCAGATGTATCTGTAGATGAACCCGCACTCTCTGCAAGTTTACTAATTTTATTTGTTTCTTCAGTATTTAGTAAGGCTTGCGTTTTTGTTTCTACTTCTTGTTTTAAATTATTGTTTTCTATCTTCAGTTGATCGTTCGTATTTTCTAGTATTGCACACCTGGTTTTTAGCTGTTTTATGTGAAATTCTATATTTTCTAATCGAGCAAATAGTTCCATTATTTTCTAATAATAGCGTTGAGATTAGTTTCAAAGTTAGCGATTAATTTCACCATTAATGCATCTATTTCCTTGTCCTCCATCGTCTTCTTTGGGTTATATAAGAAGAATGCTACCGCAAACGATTTTTGGTTTTCTGTTAAGGGTTTTCCTTCGTACACATCAAACAGAAGGATATCTATAAGTGCTTGCTGAAGTGTTTGTTTGGCTATTTTTTCTACTTCCTTATAGCTTACTTCCTTATCTAGAACTAGAGATAAATCTCTTCGTACTACAGGGAATATCGGGATATCTTGTAGCTTGATAGTGCTGTTAGCTAGTTTTAAACAAGCGTCCCAGTCTATGTGTACAGAAATCGCCTCTTGTTTGAGTCCGTGTGCTTTCATCTGCTGTTTGTTTATAGTGCTTACTGTTACTAGTTTATCTAGTTGTTTCGCCTCTATATTTAGCTTCTGAAAAACATTAGCAGCCACAGCTAGCAGCTGGTTAGGAGTAGCTTTTTCACTCTTTGTACTCCAGTGCTCTGGATGTCTATTTCCCGAGAAGGTAAGTTGTAGTGATTCTAGTTCTACGTATTTTCCATCTCTTTTGAAGTAAGTTTTCCCAAACTCATAAAATTTAAGATTTAAATTTTTACGATTCACATTGTATGCTACAGAACTGAGTGCGGAGTTCACAAGTTCCATACGCATTACGTTCATATCTTGGCTCAGTGGATTAAGCATATAGACTGCTTCTGCTAATTGGTCTTCACTGTACAAGTTGCTTGCCACCAGTGAGTTATTCATTATCTCATTGAACCCGATGCTACTTAGGTAGTTGCTTACTTTGGTTTTTATCTTGTTGGGGGAGTTCTTGTCTATCACCGAGGGTACGTAGTTTACTTTCTGTGGAATAGGAATATTGTCAAACCCATAAACACGCAGTATTTCTTCGTATATATCTACTGGCCGTTCTACGTCTGGTCTGTATCTAGGGACTTCTAAAAATAGATTTCGGTTGTTATTTGCTTTTATTTTAATCTCTAAGCTTTGAAGTATTCTGAGAGTATCATCTTCTGGAATCTCATGGCCTACAAACTTATTTAATTCGTCTAGTTTTATTTCTATTTGTACCGGCTCTATAATTTCCGGATAAACATCTACTACCTCTGAGGCTACTTCTCCTCCGGCTTCTTCTAAGATGAGGTTTACAGCTCGTGTAAGAGCAAAGGTTACCATTTCTGGGTCTGTGCCGCGTTCGAATCTATAGCTAGAGTCTGTATTTAACCCAAAGCTCTTAGCTGTTTTACGCACAGCTGCAGGATTAAAGTATGCACTCTCTATGAAGATGGTACTTGTAATACTAGATACTCCAGAATCTAATCCGCCGAGCACACCTGCTAGAGCTAGAGGTTTATCTGCATCTGCTATGATAAGATGTTTTTCGGTTAGTTCTCGCTCTACCTCGTCTAGTGTTATGAGCTTTTCTCCTGATTTAGCATATCTAGCTACTATTTTGTTCCCAGATAATCTGTTGTAGTCAAAAGCGTGAAGTGGCTGGCCTATTTCATGCTGAACAAAATTGGTGATATCCACCACGTTATTTATAGGTTTAAGATCAATGGACTTTAGTCTCTTCTTGAGCCAATCTGGCGATTCTTTTATTTCTACCCCGGTTATAGTGATACCACTATATCTTGGCGTAGCCTTAGCGTCATCTATGCTTACATCTACTCGCATTTGCCCACGAGCGTCTATACTTTCTATGGTTGGTTTTTTGTACTTCTCGCCGGTAAGTGCTTGTAGCTCGCGAGCTACGCCCATATGAGAAATGGCGTCACCTCTATTGGGTATGATGGCTATTTCAAGTTGATGATCTGTTTCTACTTTGTATACTTCTGCCAGAGGAGTGCCAGGAGTAAGGCTACTATCTAATACCATTATGCCAGATTTATCTGAGCCTAACCCTATCTCATCCTCTCCACATATCATTCCTTCCGATGCTTCCCCTCGGATTTTAGCTTTTTTTATCTCAAAACTTCCTTCGTCCGAGTATAGGGTGGTACCCACAGGAGCTACCACTACTTTTTGTCCGGCATCTACATTAGGAGCTCCACATACAATATTGAGCACAATGCCATTTCCTATGTCCACGGTAGTCTTATTCAGCTTGTCTGCACTTGGATGCTTCTCTTTGGTGAGTACGTGCCCCACTACTAGATTCTTGAGCCCACCTTTTATGGACTCAGTTTTTACGATGTGCTCTACCTCTAACCCACTCATAGTGAGTTTTTCGCATATTTCTTCTAAAGGTAATTCTAAGTTGATGAATCGTTTTAACCAATTGTATGATATCTTCATGATAAAAGCTAAGGGCGAAGATAATTCGCTATTTGTAAACTTAGGTTTTAAGCCCAGCTTTTTATCCTATTTTTGTTATTCATACCTAATATTATGCCTAATGTACTGCCATACCCTGCTCCATTTCTAGGAGTCGTAGGTTTTGGGGATAGTTCAGTGGACTTAGTTGTCAGACCTACAGCCCTTGGAGAGCATTATTGGAATGTTTATTTCGAAGCTAATGAGGCTATCAAAAAAGCTTTAGACGATAATAATATCGAAATACCGTACCCTCATCAGGTGGAGATTAGGAAGAGTGTTTAGTTGCTTTGTGTTTTCGTTATTCTGTCTAAATAACTATCGGGAATATTTTAAAGTTAGTCTGAGAATTCATTGCTTAATTCTATTAAGCGAACCCTTAGAGAAAAAGTCGTTCAGGTCTACGTACTACTTTTGTTAGGTACTAGTCCAATTCTTAGCCTTAAACTTAGATTTAATTAAGCATCTCCTGCACCAACTCAGGAGGTCTACAAACCACAGCCTTATCTTCAGTTTCTACTATTGGCCTTTCTATGAGCTTTGGATTTGCTACCATAGCATCTATAATTTCTCTATCACTTAGGTCTTTGCCCTTGTAGTTCTCTTTCCAAATAGCTTCCCCTTTCCGCACGAGTTCCAAAGGTGCGATACCTATTTTATTGATTAATGCTGTGAGTTCTTCCTTGGTCAAGGGGTTTTTGATATAGTCTATTATCTCAACACCATCTTTTGGAATTAAGGCTAGACATTGTCTGCTCTTAGAGCATCTGTTATTGTGGTATACCTTCATTTTAAGTTTAAAATTATCCTTCGATACATTCTTATCCTATCGTCGAAAGACACTCAGAAGGACAAAGGGCTATTCAATGAAATATGGTTTTTAGTGAAACTTGGTATCCTTCCTGGTTTTGTCAGCTAGAGTGTTCCGCGAATAGGGGAATGTATCGAAGGAAGGACAAATTTAGGTCCCAGGAGCTCCCATTACAGTAGTATATTTTAGCACTAGTTTCTTGTCTGGGAATATGCGTTTGTAGCAGCTTTGTATAGCCAGAGTAGCCTCGTGAAAACCGCAAAGAATAAGCTTTAACTTACCTTCGTACTGATTGATATCGCCTATTGCAAATATGCCAGGAACATTAGTTTGGTAATCCATCGTATTTACGACTATGGCTTCTTTACCTAGGTCTAGGCCCCATTCTTTTATTGGACCTAGTTTTGGGCTTAGCCCAAATAGTGGGATGAAGTAATCTACGTCAATCTCTGTTACGATTCCGTTATTTTCGGTTACAGTTATTTTATCCAGCTCATCGCCACCGTCTAATGCAGATATTTGAGCCTCAGTGATTAGCGTCATTTTACCAGCTGCTACGAGGTTTTCTACTTTTTCTACAGAGTCTAAAGCACCTCTAAAAGAAGTGCGTCTGTGTATCAAGGTGACTTCACTAGCCACGTCTGCTAGGAATATAGACCAGTCCAGAGCACTATCTCCACCGCCAGCTATCACTACCTTCTTATCACGAAACTTTTCAGGTTCTTTAATGATATAATCTACTCCGTGATCTTCGTATTTTTCTAGGTTTACTAACTCTGGTTTACGAGGAGCGAAACACCCTAACCCCCCCGCTATCATTATGTTAGGAGCTTTATGAGCGGTACCTCTTTCAGTAGTTACTATAAATTGTCCGTCATCGGTCTTTTCTATGCTCTCAGCTCTTTCTCCTAGAGTAAATCCAGGATTGAAAGGCTTTACTTGTTCCATTAGATTATCGACTAACTCGCCTGCTAATATGCTAGGGAATCCTGGGATATCGTAGATTGGTTTCTTTGGATATATCTCTGTTAACTGCCCTCCGGGCTGTGGGAGGTAGTCTATTAAGTGGCACTTTAGTTTAAGTAGTCCTGCTTCAAAAACGGCAAAAAGTCCTGTCGGTCCTGCACCTATTATTATGATGTCTGTTTCTATCACGGCTGCGAAGTTAAAATTTAGTTATTAGTGAAATAAATAATTAACGAAATTGTTCATTCAAAGCGTGAAATTTTTAAAGGAAGACGAATAGTTGAGAACAGAAGATGCACATAATCAAAGTTCACTTGTCAACTAATCAATCAATGTGCTAATTTCACCGACTTGAATTGTAACATCTCCGTAGCCTATCCGTGGTGGTTTGTATTGCTTTGTCCACTTGTTGGACTGGCTTATGCTGCTATACTATATTACAAGTCTAAAGATAGCGATCGATTTGCTGAGTATAGATGGGTGCAGATTTTGCTGCCTACTCTTCGGTTTTTCCTCGGGAGTATATTAGCATTTTTACTACTCGGTCCTGTGCTTAAGTATGCAGGGTTTATTACCCAAAAGCCAATCATAGCTGTAGTAGTAGATGACTCTAAGTCTATGATTCAAAGTGGGGAGACTCTAGAGACTATCTCTAAGCAAGTGGCCGATTTACAGATAAAGTTGTCTGAAAAGTATCAGGTGGACGTGATTTCATTTAGTAATGTGCCGCAGTTTACTACTGCAGAGAAGTATACTGCATCGGGTTCTGAAACTGACATTTCACAAGCACTTAGATACACTAAAGAGCAGTACGTAAATCAAAACCTAGGCGGAGTAGTTCTACTCACAGACGGAATCTATACTGGAGGAAGTAATCCGAGTTTTGTAGCAGAAAATTACAAAGTACCTATCTATACTATAGGAGTAGGGGATACTACCATATACGCAGACATAGGTGTAAATAATGTTTCTCACAATTCTTTAGCGTATTTAGGAAATGAATTTCCACTACGAGTAGAGGTGAAGGCTACCAAACTCATAGGTAAACAGGCTAATATGCTGGTATTGCTCAATGGAAACACTATCTTACAAAAGAGTATCTTCATAGATAAGAAGAATTTCTTTTACGAAGCGGATGTAGTGGCTAAAGCTCAGAAACTGGGTCAGAATAAAGTAGAAGTGCGACTTACTACCTTCGATAATGAAAAGAATATAGGGAATAACGTATATACGCTATATGTAGATGTAATAGATGGTAAAAAGAAGGTTGCGATATGGGCAGACGCACCACACCCAGATCTTGGTATGCTGCGTGCTGCGGTGAATACCAATGAAAATTACGAAGCATCCATATCTTTAAAGTCATATGAAGTATCATCAGATGTAGATTTAGTGATTTTGCATAATTGGTTTGCTACGCCAGCTCAGTTAAATTTATATGAAAAACTAAAGAGTTCAGGAATCCCTGTATTGCTAATAGTTGGAGATGATTTTGATAGCCGTATCTTTAATGGTGGTAGTCAAGATATTAAATTTAGTGCTTCTGGCAGAGGCACTAATGCAGCGTTACCATTAGCCAACGGAGGGTTTGAATACTTTGAGTTAGAGGCTGACTTAGCTCAAAACATAAAGAAATGGCCTCCGCTCAAAGCAGCATTTGGCAAGTACAAAGGATACCAACCCAGTGATATATTGCTCTACCAGCAGATAGGATCTGTGACGACAGAGGAGCCACTTATATTGCTAAATGCCAGCAATAAGTCAAGACTAGGAATAGTAGCAGGTACAGGACTTTGGCAGTGGAGACTGGTAGATTTTGAGAAAAACGAAACACACGAAGGAGTGAATAGTCTAGTGACTAAGATGGTGCAGTACCTAGCGGTAAAAGAAGATAAGAAACTGCTAAAAGTATATCCGAGTGCTAAGCAGTATGGAGTAGGAGAGGACGTTACATTGCTTGGGGAGTTATATAACCAGAGTCTAAATCCTATAAGCGGCCAGGAGATTAATATAAATCTGAAAGATGCAGTTGGTAAGGTGTATAAACATACTATGACTGCTAGCGGAAGCCAATACAGACTTGTGCTGAGAAACCTAGAAGCGGGTGCATATCTATACGAAGCTAAAGCTACTGTAGGAGGAGTTTCTCTTGCAGATAAAGGATACTTTACCATAGTAGGTCAGCAGAAGGAACTTGTGAATCTCACTGCAGATTTTAATATGCTCAGAGGATTATCGTCAGCTACGGGAGGCCAGTTTGTCTCGCTGGCTGGTGTTAATGAGCTAGGGGAGAATCTTCTTACTAACAAGAATCTTAAATCTGTTATTGAAGAAGAGAACAAGTTAGAAGACCTCATAAAATTCCAATGGATATTTTGGTTGCTCCTGTCGCTACTTAGTTTAGAGTGGTTTGTTCGTAAGTGGGCTGGGGGGTACTAACGAATCTTTAATATTTGTTCAGATATGATATCATCTTTGTCTCTTACTCTAATGAAATACACTCCAGCCGCATATTGAGCCATGTCTATTCTGAATGTCTTTACTTTCAATAGGTTTTTGGTTTCAATTAGTTCGCCGATGGGATTGTAAATTTGGTATGAGATCTCATTAAATGTGTATCCTAAGACTATATTTAAATCTCCGAATGTAGGGTTTGGTCTGATCGAAATGTTGTCTGAGAGCCTTGGTGTATTGACGTAGACGCATTCACTAGTGTCTGTGCAGTCATTCTGATTTATCACAAGAGAGTACCAACCGTCTTTTGCAGGAGTAAAAAACCTCCTTGTAGCATCGGGCAATGGAATAGATTCTTGATTGCAAGTTGTCCATTGATATTCAGCCACATTCAAGGTCTCATTTGTACTCAGGATTCTGTCAGTCAAAGAAATGGAAGCATTTGCTGTATTCAGAGTAAAGTGAGATATAATTATGCTATCGCATCCTAAGTGGTTTGAAATTGTATCATAATAAGTGCCGCTTGAAGAATGAATATTTCCTGAAGGAGAAGTGAAATCAAAGCATGATACTACATTAGTTTCGGAGTACGATTTCGGGATTACTTGAAGCATCAAGCTATCGATGCCGCCAGGAGACCTTAGGAATATTTTTTTTGTCTTATTTGCAAATAGACTAACGATACTGTCTGTGCTAAATATAGTTGCAAACTTATTGTCGAGACTCCATTCAAATTTACCTTTGAACGTGCTATACAGTTTTACATATTCACCCTCACATACTGTTTCTGGACCCACTAAACATGGTGTTTCTGTAAGCGAAATGTTGTCTACAAAAAAATATGTCCTTAATAATTTTGGTTGTCCTAGATATTTTAAATAGTCGTTTTTTTTGCCAAAGTTTCCGAAAGTAAGCCATTCTTCGTCTCCTTTTGCTTTTAGTATTGACTCATTTTGATGCCAGGTAGTGTCGTTATAAACAATAGAGTCTACATAGTAATCAGCTGTATATGCAGTGTCAAAGTTCATGTAATGTGGGTTAGTAAATGGCAGATATTGTCTTATTGAGTCTACAGTTAACTTTACTCCGGCTGTATGCAATGAGAAGTCAGAATATCCAAGTCGTGCAGTATGAAATTTAAGGGCATATTTATGATTCTTAATTAGTTTAGATTTAAGCTTTGTTTGGACAGATTCACATACTAGTCCTTGCTCGTAAAAGGATGAAATCCCTGCTGCAATTCCAATAAATCCTCTGCCAGATTGAGGTAATTGATAATTTCTGTAATAATCAGTTGAATTCACTTGAAATATCTGATATGGTACTGAGTTTTCAGCATTTGTAGAGTTATAATGTATATAGTCTGGACTTCCAGCTGTGGGAGATAGCCAAGAGAGGAGATGTTGACTAAGATCTGACTCCTTTAATAGTCCGTCCGGTATTGACCAATATTCTTCAAAATCTCCATTAGGAACAAGGTTCATCTGTCCCAAGACAACCGTTGCAATTGAAATTAAAGGTATGAAAAGCAATAGTTTTCTCATTGTATGTCGGCTACTACTCTTCAAAGTTAAATAAATTAATAGTTAGTGGCTTAGTATCAATTAGAATTCTTACTTTTGCAACCCTTAAATAGAAATATTTAAGAAATATTTACAATTATAAAAGATGCGATTAACAGCAGAGACAAAATCAGAACTAATAGCACAGTACAGCGGAGACGCTAAAAACACTGGGCATGCAGAAGCACAAGTTGCCATATTCACACACAGAATATCTCACCTTACAGAGCACCTTAAAAAGAACAAAAAAGATTTTTCTACAGAACTTACATTGGTAAAACTAGTAGGTAAGAGAAGATCTTTCCTAAAATATATTGCTAAGAAAGATATTGTTCACTACCGTGAGCTTATCAAGCAGTTAGGCATCAGAAAGTAATAAGCCTATGCTGGCATTACGCTAGCAAAACTCTTTCTGGAAAAAGTCCCGTTCGTGTAGTTGAGAAACTAGCTTGTACAAAAATGCATTAGCTAACGCTAGTGTTTTTGTGCATATACACTTTTTGTTTTCGATAGTCGAATAATTACTAGCATGTAGGTCGTAATATCTAGATAGCTTTTAATTTCAACAATGTAGAGCAAAAAATAAAAACCTCGTAGGCATTGGGTCTGCGATGAAACATTTTTTTAAACATTGGCGGAAGAACCGCAACAATTATGAACGTATTTACACAAACATTATCCTACGGTGATGGCAAAGATGTCACACTAGAAACAGGGAAATTAGCAAGACAAGCACACGGTGCTGTAGTGCTTTCTCAAGGCAGACTAAAACTCCTAGCCACTGTAGTATCAAACAAAGACGCAAGAGATGGCGTAGATTTTCTGCCCATGTCGGTAGATTACCAAGAAAAATTTGCAGCTGGTGGCCGTATCCCTGGAGGTTTCCTTCGTAGAGAAGGTCGTCTTTCTAACTCAGAAATACTTGTATGTAGAATCGTAGACAGAACACTTCGTCCACTTTTCCCAAGTGATTATCACTCAGAGACGCAAGTTATGATTCAGCTTTTATCTGCAGATGCAGAGGTATTGCCAGATTCACTTGTAGCACTTGCAGCTTCTGCAGCCTTGACTATAACAGATATCCCTTTCGAAGGTCCTATCTCTGCTCCTAGAGTAGGTAGAATAAATGGCGAGTGGGTTATTAACCCAACTGCTACTGAAATGGAAAATTCTGACGTGGACCTTTTAGTAGCTGGTACAGCAGCTGACATCAATATGGTGGAAGGTGAAATGAACGGAGTATCTGAAAAAGAAATGGTAGAGGCATTAAAGTTTGCTCATACATACATCAAAAAAGATTGTGCGGCACAGCTTGCTCTTTGCGACCAAATGGGTGGCAGAAAAGCACCGCGTGAGTACAGCCACGAAACTAATTCTGAAGAATTAGCTGCTACTGTAAAGGAGGCTACATATCAGCACTTTTATGATGCAGCTAAAGTTCCTTCTGAAAAGGATGAACGTGCTACTAAATTCTCTGCTATCAATAAAGAGTACATAGATTCACTGCCACAAGATACAGATGGTGAGACTATGACTATGGTAAAAAGATACCTAGCTAAGTCTAAAAAAGAAGCTGTTCGTAATATGATGCTCGACCTGAAGCAAAGACTTGACGGTAGAGCACTTAATGAGGTAAGACAAATCTGGTCTGAGGTAGATTACCTACCTTCAGTTCACGGTTCTGCTTTGTTCACTAGAGGAGAAACTCAGTCACTTACATCTGTAACATTGGGTTCTAAACTAGACCAGCAGATGATAGACAACTATCAAGCTAAATCATTTAGCAAGTTAATGCTACACTATAATTTCCCTTCTTTCTCTGTAGGAGAAGCTAGACCTAATAGAGGTCCAGGTAGAAGAGAAATAGGTCACGGTGCATTAGCAGAAAGAGGTATCAAGCGAATGATTCCAGACGATTTTCCATATACACTACGTATCGTTTCTGACATATTAGAAAGTAATGGAAGTAGCTCTATGGCTACAGTATGTGCTGCTAGTATGGCTATGATGGATGCAGGAATCCAAGTGAAAGCCGGTGCCTCTGGTATCGCTATGGGAATGGTAGCAGACAAAGAAGGTCGTTACGCTATTCTTTCAGATATCTTAGGAGATGAGGATCATCTAGGAGATATGGACTTTAAGGTAGTAGGTAATGCAGATGGTATCTACGCTTGTCAGATGGATATGAAAGTAGAAGGTCTTTCTTACGATGTATTAGAAGAAGCATTGCTTCAAGCTAAAGAAGGTAGAATGCACATACTTGCTGAGATGGAGAAAACTATCTCTAAACCAAATGTAGGTCTTAAAGATCACGCACCACAAATAGAGGTGATGATTATACCTAAAGATAAAATTGGTGCTTGTATCGGTTCTGGAGGTAAAGTTATACAACAAATCCAAGCAGAGACAGGGGCTATTATTACTATTGAAGAAGTTGGAGATACTGGACGTGTTGAGATATCAGGTATAGGTAGTGGCCCGATAGAGGCAGCTAGAGAATGGATAACAGGTATCATTACTGATCCTGAGCCAGGAACTGAATACACAGGTAAAATCACTAAGATAATGGACTTCGGTGCATTTGTAGAGATACTTCCAGGTAAAGAAGGGCTACTTCATATTTCTGAGATTTCTTGGGAACGCATAGAAACTATGGACAAAGCTCCACTTTCTGAAGGGCAAGAAGTGACTGTAAAGTTACTAGCTGTAGACGAGAGAAGCGGTAAGCTTAAGCTATCTATGAAAGTTCTTACTGAGAAACCAGAAGGATATGTAGAGCGTCCGCCGAGAGAAAATCGTGACGGCGACCGTAGAGGTGGCAGAGATGATAGACGTGGCGGAGGTAGAGATAACCGAGGTGGCGGAAGAGACAATCGTGGGGGAGAACGTAGAGATAATCGAAACGACCGTCCAGATAATCGAAATAGAGACGACAAACCTGCCAACGACTCAAATCAGGATGTAGGTTAAATGGTGTCATCCTGTGCTTAGTCAAAGGGTGAATGTACTTTAGTTGTCAATGAATAAATGAAAGGCGAGCTGTGAAGCTCGCTTTTTTTTTAGTGGTTACTCGAAAGTTTTTATGGTTATCCTTACTGATAGATATCGGAAGGAGTTGTTAGGCGGATAATATAAAGTCGAAATTTAGGCGAGGTGAGTTAAGAGGGGTTTACTTATAAGCTTTGTGTCTAAGGCGAAGTGAGGCCAATAAAGTACGGATTAGAGCAACTAATAAAATCGTAAAGTCAAGGCGTAAAACCGAGTAACACGCTAAACTAATCTTGAAGATAGCTCATTTAATAATATGTTTTGAACGTCTAACAAGCCGCGAAGGAAACAAATGCTGTTTTATCTGTTAGCTATTTCTGTTTTCCTGTCTCCACAGCTTTCTTCTGTTAGCTGTATGATAGGACCAAGCTACTATGCGACTACTCTTGTTTCCTTGTCCCATATCTATAGTTTTTACTTGTTGAGCATTGACTGCTCGTAGAGCTTCGTAGATATCTTTTAAGTTGCCTTGTTTGCTTACCAAAGTACTAAACCAGAGTACGTTCTTTTTGAAAAGGGCACTTTCTTTTATCATATCACGTACAAAGCGGAGCTCCCCGCCTATGCACCAAAGCTCGGTATGCTGACCACCAAAACTCACAGCCTTTGTAGGCTTATTGCCTTGGCTATCTGTAGCTTTTCCTTTGGTTAGACTTTTCACTTTTCGCATATTAGCACTTACTGCCTCTTCTGCACTTGCATGAAAAGGTGGGTTGCACGTCGTAATGTCAAAGTGCTCATCCGGGCTAATGATTCCTTTAAAAATATTGGAAGGATTGGGTTGTAGCCGTACATCTATACCTAGCTTGTTTGCCTTTGTAATAGCCGTAGCTATTTGAATGCTTTTAGGATTGATGTCTGCCGCAGCAAAGTTCCAGTCGTATTCTACAGTGCCTATTATTGGGTAAATACAATTTGCTCCCGTACCAATGTCTAGAGCTTTTACCCGTGGTCCTCTTGGTATCTGGTCATCATCATCACTTCCCAGTAGGTCTGCTATGTGGTGTATGTAGTCTGCTCTGCCAGGAATGGGTGGGCATAAGTAGTCTTGTGGTATATCCCAGTGATCTATGCCGTAGTCTTTTTTGAGTAATGCTTGATTAAGAAGCTTTACTGCTTCTGCGTTAAAGAAATCAATGGTTTCTGAACCATGCTTATTTACAGCTACATATTTTTTTAATGCAGGATTCTCTTCTATCAACAGCTTGAAATTATACCTCTGCTTGTGTCTGTTTCGACTGTGCAACTTGCTCTTGGCTTCGGTAGGACTTGGTTTTGGCTTTTGTTCTTGCGGCATATACTGCTACAAAGATACGTGATTGATTTTTCGTAGGATTCTTTTTTCACACGAAGTGACTACGATCTAGGGGCTCTATCTTTTGGTGAAAAAAAAAGAAAGGTCTTATAATTTGAGAAACCTGATTTATTCCCTTTTGTCATTTGCTGCAAATCCTTTGAATACATAAATAGGGGAAATCCCCCAAAATCACCCACTTTCTCCCTTAATCTTACAAACCACCCCTTTTTATCCGTCCATAAACGCTAATTATTAAAATATTATGGATTTTGTGCCACTTATTATTTCATTGGTAATCAAGCAAATAACATAGCTTGTGGAATACTTATGTCAAAAAGTGGGAGATAGTGGGAGAAAGTGGGAGAATTCGTTTTACTTTTGACATCAAGAAATAATTACAGCCGTGTCAAAACCACTTTACATAGGAGAATTCGAAGTCAAGCTAGACGACAAGGGTCGTGTGGTGTTGCCAGCGGGTCTCAAAAAGCAGCTTCCTAAGGATGCTGTAGGTAAACTAGTGGTGAATCGCGGTTTTGAGAAGTGCCTAACACTCTATACCAGAAAAGATTGGGACGAGGAGTTGAATGGTTTGGGTTCTCTCAATCATTTTAACAAGAAACACCGTATGTTTATTCGTCAGTTTAGTAATGGAGCTACTGAGATACAGTTAGACAACTCATCTCGTATGCTGGTTCCTAAAAAACTGTGTGAGTATGCCGAGATTAAAAACGAGGCAGTCTTTTATGCATATGGTAATAGAATAGAAATTTGGAGCAAGCACCTGTACGAGAATATGATGGATGTAGATGCTGATGGCTTTGCAGACTTGGCTGAAGAAGTGATGGGGGGTTCTCTAGGAGATGGAGGTGATGATGAGTAATTATCACGTGCCTGTTATGCTCCAAGAGTGTATGGACGGATTGAAAATAAATCCTAGTGGAACCTATGTAGATGTCACTTATGGTGGAGGAGGTCATGCACGTGCTATTCTAGATAGGTTAGGAAAAGAAGGTACGCTGCTGGTTTTTGACCAAGATGCAGAAGCAGTGAAAAATAGAATAGATGATCCTCGACTACATTTTTGCGAAGCAAATTTTAGATACTTAGAAAACTTTTGCTCTTACTATAATGTGGGTAAGATAGATGGCCTCTTGGCAGATTTGGGTGTTAGCTCTCATCATTTAGATGCTAAAGATAGAGGGTTCTCATTTCGTTTTGGTGAGGCAGAGTTAGATATGCGAATGAATACGGATGCTGAGATTTCTGCTAAGAGTATTCTGAATACATATGAGCAGCCTCGACTAGCAAAAGTGTTACGTAGTTATGGTGAGCTAGATAAGGCTTCGCCAATGGCTAATGCCATAATTGATTATCGTACTGTAAAAAGTATAGAGACTACTGAAGATTTGTCGGCAGCTTTAGATCGCTTTTTAAACGATAAAACAAGAAATAAAACTTTAGCTAAAGTATATCAAGCTGTGCGTATAGAGGTGAATGCAGAAATGTCTACCCTAGAGCAGATGCTAGAGCAAGCTACTAATTTGCTTAAGCCGGAAGGCCGTTTGGTGGTAATGTCTTACCACTCGCTCGAAGATAGGTTGGTGAAAAATCTTATTCAAACAGGGAATGTAGCGGGAGAGCGTGTGACGGATCCCTTTGGTAATCTGCCTCAGGTATATAAGGCGATTAATAAAAAGCCTGTGGTGGCTTCTGCAGAAGAAGTGCTTGTTAATACCAGAGCCCGTAGTGCCAAATTACGCATAGCAGAGAAAATCTAATGGCACAAGATAAAAAAGCTATCTCAACTAAAGATTTTACACTCACTACTGAGTGGGTTTACTATCTGGGTTTCTTGTTTGCCTTAGCTCTACTGTATATCTATCTTACACATCGTACAGATAATATAGTGCGAGAGATAGAATCTACAAAGAGAGATCTGGTAGAGTTGCGTGCTGAAAATATTACCCTCAAATCTGATATTATGAAAAATAGATCGCGAGCTAATCTAGAGGCTCGACTTTCTATTAGAGGTATAAAAGAACCTAATAGAGCTGTCAAAGTAATTCGCATTAATAATGACTAATATCAAAAAAGGTATAATGTGGCGTGTGGTCTTTGGTATGAGTGCTGTAGTACTTTTTGCCATTGTGGTTTCTTTTAAGATGTTTACTATACAGATAGTAGAAGGTGAGAAGTGGCTTGCTATGTCTGACAGCACTACTATTCGAAAACAGAATATTTCTCCTGCTCGTGGCAATATATATTCAGATAACGGGAGCTTGCTATCTACCTCTATGCCTATTTATGAAATAAGATGGGATGCCACTGTGGTAAGTAAAGACACATTCCGAGTGTTTGTGAGTGAGTTGTCAATTGAGCTTTCTAAATTATTTCCTGAGCATTCTGCATCCTACTACAGTTCTATGCTCAAAACTGCTAGAAGAGATAATAATAGATATACGCTTATAAGAAGAAAGGTAGATTATCATCAGCAAAAAGCTTTGGCAGAAATGCCTATTTTTAGAAAAGGCAGGTATAAAGGAGGCTTTTTGCCAATGCTAAACACTAAACGTGTTAAGCCGGCTGGGGAACTTGCCCTTAGAACGATAGGTTGGTATCACGATAAGCAAAATCAAGGAGTGGGACTTGAGAGAAGTTATGATCTTGATCTAGGAGGTGTGAAAGGTGAGCGATTAGTGCAGCGTATATCTGGTGGCAACAGGCCATTAAACGACGAAAATCTCATAGAGCCGCAAAATGGCAGAGATGTGCACACTACCATCAATATAGATTTTCAGGAGATAGCTCAGCGGTCTTTAGAAAAAGCACTCATAAAGCATAATGCACATCACGGATCTTTAGTGGTGATGGAAGTAGCTACGGGTAAAATTAAAGCTATTGCAAATCTTAAGAAGACAGAACTTGGCGTTTATAAGGAGTTGTATAACTATGCTATAGGTGAGAGTTATGAGCCTGGTAGTGTTTGGAAGGTGTTTTCAGCTATGGCTGCCTTCGAAGATGGGATTATTAATCCTAAAGATAGTATGGATATAATGGATGGGGAAAGAGATTATTTCGGAAAGACTATGCTAGATTCTGATAAGGGTAGATTTAAGAAAATGAGCTTTAAACAAGCATTTGCTCGCTCTAGTAATGTCGCCTTTTCGTCTATTATTTTTGATAATTATGCTCAAAATCCAAGTAAGTATATCTCACATCTACGTAAGCTAGATCTTGACAAGACTACAGGAATAGAAATTTTGGGCGATGCAGAGCCATTCTTGAATCATCCTGAGAGTAGTACTTGGTCTCAACTTACACTTCCTTGGTTAGCCATCGGGTACGAAAATCAGCATACTGCATTGCAATTGCTCACAGCATATAATGGTATTATTAATAATGGTAATATGATAAAGCCTCGCTTGGTAAATGAAGTAACTGATGCAGGTTTAGTAGTAAAAGATAATAATGAGCGAGTAGAGTCTAAGAAGGTCTGCTCTAAGGAAACCTCGGCAAAAATAAAAGAGCTTACTGCAGAAGTATTTTTAAGCGGTTCTGCTAGCGGAGTTATAAGTAGTGTAGTTTCTATGGGAGGTAAAACGGGTACTGCTCAAATAGCAACCAGAGGCCAATATCAAAAATCTAAGATTTACAATGCGAGTTTCGTTGGCCATTTTCCTGCAGATGAGCCTGTTTATAGTGTGTTTGTAATGATAAATCAACCGAGCAATGGGCAGTTCTATGCTAGCACTGTGGCCGCTCCAGTATTTGTAGAGGTAGCAGAGAAAATATTCACCATAAGTGTTAAGGAAAAGGTGGATAACACGGCTATTCGTTTTCCAAAGTACACCTCGGGTTATTACTCAGATTTCAAAGTGCTTAACAGTGCTCTAAACGTAAAGCTAACCGAAGAAGTAAACAATGAAGTAATAGCTATCAATACTGAAACGGGTAAGGCGAAGGGGCTGAATATAGAAGATGACAAAATGCCCAACGTAATAGGATTAGGAGCTAAAGATGCCATCTACTTACTAGAAAGGTACGGCTTGAAAGCTAAAATGTCTGGGTACGGTAGAGTAGTTCAGCAGAGTCCGGCGGCTGGGTCTATAGTTACTAAAAATCAACACGTTTACGTACGACTAAATTGAGATTATTAAGCGACATATTAATAGCCATTAAGCCAATAACTATTCTTGGTAGTATAGAGGTAAACATAGCGGGAATTACTTTAGATTCTCGTGCAGTAAAAGAGAACTATCTTTTTGCTGCTACTAGAGGTGCTACTACAGATGGACATCTATATATAGATAAGGCAATAGAGTTAGGAGCTACGGTAATACTATGCGAAGAGATTACTGCTCAAAAAGAGGGAGTTACCTACTTAATAGTAGATAATGCTGCAGAAGCTCTTGGAATTTTATCATCTGAGTATTACGAAAATCCGAGTAGAAACATACGACTAGTTGGTGTTACAGGTACCAATGGTAAAACTTCGATAGCGACTATGCTTTACCAATGTTTTATGAATTTGGGGCATAAAAGCGGTTTGCTGTCTACCATAAAGTATAGTATAAATGGAGTAGATACGGTATCTACACATACCACGCCTAATAGTGTGCGTATAAATGAATTGCTTGCAGAGATGGTCAATGCAGGATGTGAATACGCTTTTATGGAAGTGAGCTCACACGCACTGCACCAAAACAGAACAGCAGGACTAGAATTTGATGGAGCCGTATTTACCAATATCACTCATGACCACTTAGACTACCATACTGATTTTAGAGAATATCTATACACGAAAAAAAGACTTTTTGATGGATTAAGTTCAGATGCGTTTGCTCTAGTAAATAAAGATGACAAAAATGGAGCTACTATGGTACAAAATACCAAAGCTACCAAGTATACCTACAGCTTAAAGTCGGTTTCTGATTTTAAAACTAAGGTAATAGAGAGTGATTTTGACGGAATGCTACTTAATATCAGGGAATCTGATGTGTGGCTTAGGCTAGTGGGTAATTTCAATGCATACAATGTACTTGCAGTTTATTCTGTTGCCTTTCTACTAGGTAAGGATCATTTAGAAATAGTCACTGCTCTTAGTGCTATCAATAGTGTAGATGGGAGATTCCAAAACATAAAGGAAGCTGGGATAACTGCTATAGTAGACTACGCTCATACACCAGATGCACTGCAGAATGTTGTAGATACCATCAATGCTATTCGCACTAAAAATGAACAATTCATTACAGTAGTAGGGTGCGGGGGAGATAGAGATAGAGAAAAAAGACCTGTAATGGCTCGTATAGCGTGCCAAGCTAGTGATAGAGTCATTCTTACCTCTGATAACCCAAGATCTGAAGATGCAGATGCTATCATAGAAGAAATGATGTTAGGTGTAGAACCTCAGAACTATAAAAAAGTACTCAAAATCACAAATAGAGAAGAAGCAATAAAAACAGCAATTAGCCTGAGTAAAACTGGAGATGTGATTCTAGTAGCAGGTAAAGGTCATGAGACGTACCAAGAGATAAACGGAGTCCGTCATCCCTTTGATGATAAAGAGATTCTTACCAAAAACCTAAAAATAATAAAAGACTAATGCTATATCACTTATTCGATTATCTGCAAAATACGTATAATATGCCAGGAGCTGGTGTATTTCAGTACATCTCGTTCAGAGCATCTATGGCGGTTATTCTCTCGCTCCTTATCTCTTTAGTTTTTGGTAAAAGCTTGATAGAGAAGTTGCGAGGTATGCAAGCAGCAGAGACTATAAGAACTTTGGGGCTTTCGGGAGAAGAGGCTAAAAGAGGCACTCCAACTATGGGGGGACTGATCATTTTAGCAGCTATTCTTATCCCTACTCTGCTTTTTGCAAAGCTTAATAACGTGTACATCCTATTAATGATTTTTAGTACGATTTGGCTGGGTCTAATAGGTTTTATAGATGATTATATAAAAGTGTATAAGAAAGACAAAAGAGGGCTAGCCGGTAGATTTAAAGTAGTGGGTCAAGTAGGCCTAGGAGTCATAGTAGCCCTAGTACTCCATTTTAATGATAATGTAGTAGTACGAGAGCAGTATAAGGTAGCGACTGTACAGGAAGCTCCCGAAGGTGCAGAGGTGAAAAATATCAACGGACAATTGATGTACTTCAAAGATGTGAAAAGCACTACTACTACGCTTCCGTTTATGAAAACTCACGAGATTGATTATTCTAAACTACTCTTTTGGATGGATGATGAAGGTGCCAATAAGTGGTCTTGGGTAGTACTGATGCTTGTGGCTGTAGTTGTAATTACGGCGGTGAGTAATGGAGCCAATCTTACGGATGGTATTGATGGATTAGCTGCGGGCAGTTCTGCTATTATTGGAATTACATTAGCTATACTAGCTTTTATAAGTGGAAACCTTATTTTTTCCGATTACCTCAATGTCATGTTTATTCCTTATCAGGGCGAGCTGGTAATATTTGCTGCGGCATTTGCTGGAGCTTGTATTGGCTTCTTATGGTACAATAGCTTTCCTGCTCAGGTATTTATGGGAGATACAGGTAGTCTTGCCTTGGGTGGTATCATAGCCGTGTTAGCACTTATGATACGCAAAGAGCTTGTCTTACCTATACTCTGTGGAATATTTTTAGTAGAAAATCTAAGTGTCATGATGCAGGTAAGTTACTTCAAGTATTCCAAAAAGAAATACGGTGAAGGAAGACGAATATTCAGGATGTCGCCTCTTCATCATCATTATCAAAAACTAGGATACGCTGAGCCGAAAATCGTCACTAGGTTTTGGATAGTTGGCATTATGCTAGCCATTTTCACCATTGCCACTTTTAAGCTGAGATAAGGATTGAGTAAATTAATATCCATATTAGGTGCCGGCGAAAGCGGTGTAGGAGCGGCCATACTTGCCCAGAAACAAGGGTATGATGTATGGGTGAGCGACTACGGGACTATCAAGCCTCAGTATAAAGCTGAGTTAAATATATATGGAATTAAATACGAAGAAGGAGGACACAACGAAGTCAAGATTCTTTCATCAGAAAAAGTAATAAAAAGTCCCGGCATAGCCGATACAGTATCTATAGTTACTAAGGCTCTAGCGGCAGGTATATCTGTGATAGGCGAAATAGAATTTGCTGCGGCATATACTAATGCTACGCTTATAGGTATCACGGGTACTAATGGTAAAACTACCACAACTATGCTCACCTACCATCTGCTAGAGAAAGCAGGACTTAATGTGGGGATGGCTGGCAACGTGGGAATCAGTTTTGCGAAGCAAGTAGCATTAGATGATAAGGAATACTATGTTTTAGAAATTAGTAGTTTTCAGCTAGATGGCATGCATACAGTCGCCTTAGACTATGCAGTTTTGCTTAATATTACTCCAGATCACTTAGACAGATATGACTCATTACAGGGGTACATAGATTCTAAGTTTAAGATAAATCAAAATCAAAAGCCAGGACAGAGATTCATTTATTGTGCTGACGACAAGACTATTACAAATCAATTAAAGCATCACGCTACAGAAGCCGAGCTTATTCCTTTTACCTACGATGGTGGGCCTTTGGAGCAAGGAGCTTGGGTGCAGGATAATCAAATCAACATAAAACTTAACAAACCAAAAACAGAATTTATTATGTCAGTAGAACAATTAACTATCGCAGGAAAGCACAACACGTACAATTCTATGGCGGCTTCTATCATCGCCAATTCTTTACTTATCAGAAAAGAAACGATCCGAGAAAGTTTATCAGATTTTAAAAACGTAGAGCATCGCCTAGAGTATGTTGGTAAGGTGAAGGGCATTAACTTCATAAACGATAGCAAGGCGACCAACGTAAACGCAGCTTGGTATGCACTAGAAAGTGTAGAAGATCCAATAATCTGGATAGCTGGAGGTGTAGACAAAGGGAATGACTATGAGTCACTTAGTCCTTTAGTGAGATCTAAAGTGAGAATAATAGTATGTCTAGGTAAAAACAATATGAAACTACACCAAGCATTTCGTAAGGATGTAGATATGATGATAAATGCAGGCTCTGCTCAAGAAGCTGTAGATATAGCGTACGGACTTGGAGAAAAAGGGGAGACTGTATTACTATCTCCTGCTTGTGCGAGTTTTGATTTGTTTGAAAACTATGCCGACAGAGGAAACCAATTCAAGAGAGCTGTTAGAAGTCTGTGAAAGAGTTCTTTGGGAAATATCTAAAAGGTGACCCAGTCATTTGGATGGTGGTGTTTGTGCTATCAATATATGGCGTATTGGCAGTATACTCTTCTATGGGCTCTTTGGCGTATAGTAAAGGTACTAGTCCAGAGATGTATCTTATTAAACATAGCATATTGTTGATTTTTGGTTTGTTCGCAATGTGGCTTACGCATCTCATCAATATTCAATATTTCTCAAGAATAGGGCAGCTGATGCTCTACTTCGCAGTTCCGTTACTCATTTACACTCTATTCTTTGGGGTAACTATAAATGAGGCCACTCGATGGATTTCTATACCGGGACTAGGCCTAACAGTACAAAGTTCAGATTTTGCCAAGCTCGCACTGGTAGTATATGTGGCCAGATTTATGGCAAAGCGGCAAGGAGAAGTACACGATTTTAAAAAGACGTTACTTCCGGTTTTAGGTGTAATACTTTTTGTTTGTCTGCTCATATTCCCAGAAGATTTATCTACCTCAGCAGTATTGTTTCTTACTAGTATGCTAGTACTTTTCTTGGGTAGAATCCCGTTAAAGCAAATAGGCTTATTAGTAGGAATTGGTGTTTTTGTTTTGGGCGGACTATTTACTTACGTCATGAAGTCTGAAGTTACCTTTGGTAGACTAGGCACTATGAAATCTAGGATTGAAGCATTCTCGGCAGATTCTGATGATGGAGGAACTTTTCAAAGCAGACAGGCTAAGATAGCAGTAGCTAGAGGAGGTTTTACAGGCACAGGTCCAGGCCAAAGTAGACAAAAAAATATTTTACCGTCTCCATTCGCAGATTTTATCTACGCAATAATAATAGAAGAGTATGGTTCCATTTTTGGCGGGCTAGCATTAGTACTACTCTATATGTTGCTGCTCTATAGAGCATTCAGAATAGTGCTCAAAACAGAAAATTCGCTTGCTGCTCTGCTATCTATTGGACTAGCATTTAGCTTGGTAGTACAAGCACTTATTAATATGGGCGTAGCCGTAAATTTACTACCCGTTACGGGATTGGCATTGCCTATTGTTAGTAGAGGTGGTAGCTCTATCTTGTTTACTAGTATAGCATTTGGTATTATACTAAGTGCAAGCCGAACTATATATACTGAGAGAGAAAATGTCAAATAATCTACGCGTCTTAATATCGGGAGGAGGCACTGGAGGTCATATTTTTCCTGCTATCGCTATCGCAAATCAGATAAAAAGCGTGTATCCAGATGCTGAGATTGAGTTCGTAGGAGCTAAAGGTAAAATGGAAATGGAGAAAGTGCCAGCAGCTGGGTACAAGATACATGGACTTTGGATAAGTGGACTGCAGCGTAGTTTGACCCCGAAAAATTTAAGTTTACCATTCAAGCTTCTTTTTAGTCTTTTGGAAAGCAGAAAAATAATAAAGAAATTCAAGCCAGATTTTACGGTGGGAGTAGGAGGCTATGCAAGTGGTCCGCTTAATTATATGGCTAGTAAAATGGGTGTGCCGGTGTATTTGCAAGAGCAAAACTCTTTTCCGGGGATTACCAATAAACTACTCAAGGATATAGCACGTAAAATTTGTGTGGCCTACGACGGAATGGATCGATTTTTTCCGAAGGAAAAAATCGTGATTACGGGCAATCCTATCCGCCAAGATGTTTTGGCAAGTGCTGCTACTACAGAAGAAGGATTAGAACACTTCTCCTTAAAAAAAAATAAGAAAACCATCCTCATAGTTGGAGGGAGCCTTGGTGCTCGTACCATAAACGAAGCGATAGAAGCCAATTTGCAGAGTCTAGAAAGTGCCGGGGTGCAACTGCTTTGGCAAACAGGCAAAAACTATAACGAAGAGTTCGGTACTTTCTCGTGGGGTACGCGTACTGCTTTTATTCAACGAATGGATTTGGCTTACAAAGTAGCTGATGTAGTAATAAGTAGAGCAGGTGCTATGTCCGTTTCAGAGCTTTCAGCTTTGGGTAAGGCTACCATTTTTGTTCCTTCCCCATTTGTGAGCGAAGACCATCAAACTAAGAATGCGATGAGTTTGGTAGATAAGCGTGCTGCCTTGCTTTGTAAAGATGTAGAGGCTACAGCTAAGTTAGGTGATATGGTAATCAGCCTATTGCAAGATGAGGAGCAAATACAAGCATTGCAAAATGAAATCAAGAAATTAGGTCTGCCACTAGCAGCTCAGAGTATAGTAAATGAAATAATAAAAGACCTTGATGCATAAGAAAAAAATATATTTTCTTGGAATAGGCGGTATAGGGATGAGTGCCCTTGCTCGCTATTTTCATGCACAAGGATATATGGTATCTGGGTACGATAAAACTCCGAGCCCACTTACAGATAAATTGCAACAAGAAGGAATCTTGGTGTCTTTCAATGATGTCATAGAAGATTTGGACCCTATCTATGTAGAGCATAAAACGGATGTAATGGTAGTGTACACGCCAGCTATACCTAAGGGTAATGTGCTTTTTAATTACTTTAAAAATGAGGGATACTCCTTGGTCAAAAGAGCAGAAGTGCTGGGTATAGTAACCAAAGAAACTGCCAACTTGAGTGTAGCAGGTACACATGGTAAGACAACTACGAGTAGTATAGTTGCAACTATTTTACTCTATTCCGAAAAGCAGTTTTCAGCTTTCCTTGGCGGTATTAGTACCAACTTAGGAAGTAACTATTTTTACCAAAAAGGGAAAGGCGAGCAGCACCTTAGCGTAACAGAAGCAGACGAGTTTGACCGCTCGTTTCTAAAGCTTAGTCCAGATTATGCCATTATAACGAGTACAGATGCAGACCATCTAGATATTTATGGTAAAAAAGAAGACCTCGAGCAATCTTACGTAGATTTTTCGCAATTAATAACGAACCCAACTCACCGTTTTTATTCTAAAGAATATGCGAATAACATAGAAGGAGTAAGTTATTCTGCCAGTGATAGTACAGCAGATTACTATGCTATAGTTAGTAGCAAATCAGGTAAGGGTACACATTTTAGCATAGCTAATACTGAAAGCGGAGATGAGATAAAAGATTTGTATCTCAATCTCCCAGGACATCATAACTTAGAAAATGCTGTAGGAGCTGCTCTTATGACCATCAAAGCTGGTGTATCTCTAAACGCGGTACGTAGTGGATTGGCAAATTTTAAAGGAATAAAACGTAGGTTCGAGTATGTGCTAGATTCAGATAAGATAATTTACATAGATGACTATGCTCATCACCCTAGTGAGTTGCGTGCTATCATTTCTTCTGTACGAGATTTATATCCTACCAAAAAGATTACTGCGGTATTTCAGCCGCATTTATTTAGTCGTACACAAGATTTTATGGCAGAGTTTGCTCACGAGCTTTCTCAAGTAGATGAGCTTCTATTGCTGCCCATATACCCAGCTAGAGAGCTGCCCATAGAAGGAGTGACTAGTGAAGCTGTTTTAGAGAAAATAATTCTCAAAAATGCCAAATGTATTGCAAAAGAAAATGTACTCACGGAGCTGCAAAATAGAGAAATAGAAGTGCTGCTAACTCTGGGTGCTGGAGATATAGATAGATTGGTTTTACCTATACAAGTGTACTATGGCAGTTAAGATTAATCCATACATACGCAAGACACTTTATGTGATAGCCTTAGGCTTACTCATTGCACTTTTTGTGACTCTAAAAGCAAAGCAGGATAAGCAGATATGCGAGATTATATCTATAGAGATAGATGCTCCTATAGAGAAACAACTCGTGACTGAGCGACTAGTAATGGATAAGTTGAGTGCTTGGTATACAGGAGGATTATACGGTACTGAAGCTGCTGATATGCCGCTTGCAGATATAGAAAGTAAACTAGAAAGCATGCCTGCTGTGCTCAATGCAGAAGTGAGTTTTGATCTTCGTGGTGAGCTTACATTGCAAATAGAGCAACGTATGCCGGTAGTTAGAATAATGAGCAATACGGGTGAGTCTTACTACCTAAGCAAGGACAATACTAAAATTCCTTCTAACGGTACAGACGTGGCAAGGGTTCCTATAGCAAATGGGCGTTTAACAAACGCTATGATTACGAAAGTGTACACACTGGCCACCTATGTGCAAGAAAACGTGTTTATGGAAGCCCTTACAGAACAGATATTTGTGAACAATAATAATGATTTGGTGATTATCCCAAAATTGGTAAATCAACAAATAATAATTGGAGATGCCACAGACCTAGAAGAGAAGTTTGCCAAGTTGATAGATTTCTATGAACATGGGCTCAATCATATAGGATGGGATAAGTACCGCACTATTAATTTAAAATATAAAGACCAAATCGTTTGTAACTAATATAATGGCTGAATCACAAGAAAAGATAATTGTAGGACTAGACATAGGAACCACTAAGGTGTGTGCTATCGTGGGTCGAGCAAATCAATATGGCAAAGTAGACATATTGGGAATGGGTAAAGTAGCTTCTCACGGAGGAGTAACTCGCGGAGTAGTGTCTAATATAGACAAGACCGTAGCTGCGATACAGGAAGCAATACGGGAAGCAGCTGAGAAAGCAAATGTTGATATAAAGAGAGTACAAGTAGGTATAGCTGGTGCACATATTAATAGCCTACAGCACAGAGGTATGATTATTAGAAACGATCGTGAAGCAGAGATTAATACAGATGATTTAGAAAAGCTAGAGAACGATATGTTCAAACTAGCAGTGAAGCCCGGAGATAGAATAATCCACGTGCTACCACAAGACTATACGGTAGATGATGAGCCAGGGATCGTAGACCCAGTAGGTATGGCAGGGGTAAAGTTGGAAGGAAACTTCCACATTATTACAGGTCAAATATCTGCAGCTAAAAACATTTACAAATGCGTAGAAAAATCAGGATTAAAAGTCTCTGAACTTGCATTAGAGCCTTTGGCTTCTGCAGAAGCAGTACTTAGTAAAGAGGAATTAGAAGCTGGCGTTGTGCTAGTAGATATAGGTGGTGGTACTACAGACGTAGCTATCTTCTACGAAAATATTATCAGACATACTGCGATTATTCCATATGGTGGCAACATCATTACCGAAGATATAAAAGAAGGCTGTAATGTAATGAAAGCTCACGCTGAATTACTGAAGGTGAAATTTGGTAGTGCTTTAGCTAACGAACAAAGTGAAAATGAAATAGTAAGTATACCGGGTATAAGAGGTAGAGAAGCAAGAGAAATTTCTATCAAAAACCTGTCTAAAATTATACAAGCTAGGATAGAAGAAATAATGGAGCTCGTTTACTATGAAATAAAAACGAGTAACATGGAGAAAAAGCTGGCAGGGGGTATCGTAATCACTGGTGGGGGATCTCAACTGAAGCATATTGCACAGCTTGCAGAATTCGTAACAGGCTTAGATGCACGTATAGGATATCCAAACGAGCACTTAGCTAAAGGTATGGTGGATGAGGTGAAAAGTCCTATATATGCTACCAGTGTAGGTCTTGTGCTGAGAGGCCTAGCAGATGAGCGAAATACCATCAACATTAGTGGAGAACAATTCATGTCAGAAAAAAAGAAATCGCCTTTATTCGACCGTATTAAAGATTGGTTGAAGGATGAAGTAGATGTAGCTGATTACAAATAATAGAAGTACTTATGAGTTTCACAGTAGAATTACCAAAAGACAAATCATCCATCATCAAAGTAGTAGGTGTAGGGGGCGGAGGCGGAAACGCAGTAAATCATATGTACCGTGAAGGTATAAATGGGGTAGACTTTTTTATCTGTAATACAGATGCTCAAGCACTAGAAAATAGCCCAATACCAAACAAGATACAAATAGGCAACTCTCTTACAGAAGGACGTGGTGCAGGGTCTAATCCTGAGGTAGGTCGCAAGGCTGCCGAAGAGAATATTAAAGAAATAATAGAGTCCCTTGGGGTGAATACCCAGATGATATTTGTAACCGCTGGTATGGGCGGAGGTACAGGTACAGGGGCTGCTCCTGTGATAGCTAAAGCAGCTAAAGACATGGGGATTCTTACTGTGGGTATTATCACTACTCCTTTTAGTTTTGAAGGTGGTAGAAGATGTGACGCGGCATTTCATGGAATAGAAGAAATGAGAGAGAGTGTAGATTCTCTTCTTGTGATTTCTAATGATAGAATAAAAGAAATATATGGTAATTTGCCTATTAGCAAAGCTTTTGGATATGCAGATAATGTGCTGACCACTGCTGCTAAAGGTATAGCTGAGATAATCACAATAGCAGGTAGTATAAATGTCGATTTCGAAGACGTGAAAACGGCTATGAGTAATAGTGGGGTATCTATAATGGGTATGGGACTAAGTGAAGGAGATGATCGTGCTATGCGTGCGGTAAATCAAGCACTGAACTCCCCATTGCTAGATGACAATAAGATACAAGGAGCTAGCGATTTGCTAGTAAACATCTCGTATGGAGAGGATGAAGCTACCATGGATGAGTATGCTGCTATCAATGAATTTTTGCAAAATGAAGCAGGTAGAGATGCTACATTAAAATGTGGTCTATGCTATGATTCTTCTTTAGGTAATGCTGTGTCTGTAACTGTCATAGCTACCGGATTTAATAGAGTAGTGAATAAGTTTAAGACCTCTCCAGTGTTAAGCAAGGAAGTAGAGTTTGACTTAGGAGCTATGAATGTGGGAGAAGACGGAATAACCAATGAAGTGCCACAGAAACAGACTACTATTTTTGATCAGATGGGAGATTATGAAGAAGATGAAACTGTAGCGGCTAATTATAAAATAGAGCAGATGAAGCAGCGTATGAAATACCTACGTGAGCTTAGTGAGTCTGCTAATAAAGAGAAAGGTATAGAAGAACTAGAAAACGTGCCAGCCTATAAACGTAAAGGCATAAATTTAGAACAGGTAATCCACTCTAGCGAAATGGAAATTTCAAGAACTAGCTTAATCGAAGAGCCAGAGAAAAAACCAGAACTACGAACCAACAATTCTTTTCTACACGATAATGTAGACTAAGGTATAAAGTACCTTTCATAAATAATAACTATAAAAAAAAATCCGCGAGAGCGGATTTTTTTTGGTTTACCAATCTTTTTTCTGCCCATCTTGAGAGGGGATTGTCGACCCAAATCTCTGATTTGATCTAGCGACAAGGGTTTGTGTATAGTAGCAATCAGCAGGGAGACTCGATTCTTAAGATGTTTTGAGCTAAGGTGCTTAGTCTTGCATTCACCCAACATAAACGTCGAGTTCAGACTCTATATTATCTACTCAAAATACCCATACCTCGGATACAAGAACTCAGAACCGGTAATCTTACCTAGCCCTTCTGCATAGTGACGCATAGCCTCTATTAAACCTGGTATAAGAATGTGGTTTTCGCGATCGTCTATCGGGAAAAGTGCTTTCCATCCATTGTAGGTTCCTAAGCTGATGTCAAACTTTTCTAGTTGCTCATATAAGCCCGTGATTCTTCCACAGTAGGCTAGTAGTCCACTTGTATTGTAGTGGTAGTTTTCTTTGGTATTGCGAGCGTTCTTTAGCTTTAGATTATTTATTGCCTTACGGAAAGCGGCACTCGTTTCTATAACCTTAATCTGATCTGTAAGACCTTGGGTATATGTTTTCGCTGTGTTGAGTACTGCATGGGGTCGTAAGTCGGTAAATCCGTTATTACATACCAACCAATTGATAAATTCTTCTCTCTTAAGATTGTGCTCGCCACAGATCTTGTCTATCTTCTCTAGTAAACTAAAGTTGGTCTCTAGCACTAGGTCTAGTGGTGCAAAGTAGGGTCCTGCTAAGATCTCGTCTTGCCCATCTGCATTTCTGTAAATGATAGGGGTTCCCAGTGAGGTAATAGAACGCAGTGTAGTAGTAAGAGCTGTAAATAATCCGTTGTAGAATGTTTTGACAAAGGCCTTCAGTTCTCCTTTGAAACCTGTGTATTTTGCCATGTCTTCTACAGAGCGTATTGCAAATAAATCACTAAACGATTTAGCAAGTGAAGTAATATCCTTTCCGTATTCTACTACATCTTCTATCAGTAGTTTAGGTGTGTTAAAATCTACCCACTCTTTTACCTCTGGCTCTTTGTATTTGCTAGTTATTTGGTCGCTTATTTGCTTAGGGTTTAGGTTTCTGAGCTTGTGCATGAGTATGAATAGGCCGTGCATATGCAGTTCTGCTTGGTGCTTGCTGCTTCCTAGTTCTTGAAAAGCCTTGGTACTAAAAGCACTCGTTTGGTATCTTCTAAACTCTTTTCTATTATTAAGTAATGCAAATACAAGACTAGAATTATCTGTCTGTGTATAGTAGCAGATGCCGTATCTATCAAACCATGGCTTTTGCTGGTCGTCTCCTAATAGTGCATTGCTTACTAAAACGTGAGCTAGTTCCTCTTGTGAGGCTACTTTCATGTTGAGGTATAGTGCGTATGCATTATCCAACGAAAAGAGACCATTCTCTCCACTACGTAGTGCATAGTTTACGTTGAGGTTAGGAATATGATCTGTAGCATTGCCATAGTTTAAGGCTGCTTTATCTGCAAGGTTTCCCTCAGGATCTAGCACGGGGTGGCTTGCTGCTATAGGCTTAGCCTCGAACACTTTATTCAAGAGGCGTTCTCCATTTTCATCTTTGGTCAGTCCAAGATCAAAAGGTAATGTCTTCTTTTCGTCTGCCTGTCTAAACTTACGTGAGATGCCGCTGCTAAGAGGAAGGGTACTGTTAGCGTATATATAGTCTATACCTATGGCACTCGCGGTTACTAAACTCTTTAGCCCAAAGTGAGAATAGTGAATAGTAAGCTCATTGGCGTAGAACTGCTTCTCTTTTAGCAAATCACCAAGAGATGAGTGAGCATATCCAAGTTTTATTACGGGTTCGCCATCTATGATTTGGTACATACCGCCTACAGACGTTGTATGAGCCATAAGGACCTCGTGTGCGTGTCTTTTCTTTATATCTCCAAAATCTTCGGCGAGACCTTTTAGGATCTCTTTTTTGATAGAACGTTCTACGCTTTTTTCTGTATCTCCTTCTGTTAAGCCATGTTCTTCTAAAAGTCTGTCAATATTTTCGAAGTGATATGTTGCTACACTCGGCACTGGTATGCCGCTAAAAACTGCACGTATTTTATCAGTTGGTTTTAGGCCTAGTTGTATTTTTATCTCTTGTATAAATGCCTCGAAAGGAGAAGTTGTTTTAGATGCTTCGTTTATCAAAAAACGAATTTTAGTTTCTTTGTCCTCTATACGAGAAAGGGCATCCTTAAGGTCTATTCTAAACTTAGGCACAGCCATAAGTGTTTTGAAATGTAACTCTAAGAAGCCTTCGAAAAGTAGAACAGATTCATCTCCTAGTTCTTCGATTGTCTTAAAATTTTTCTTACCAAAAATTTGAAAAAGCTTACCACAGAATTGATCTATTTGAGCCTTGTTAATACCTGTGATGATGAGTTGTGGTATTTCTACAGGTTTAGAGACTCTAGCTCTGGTCATATATTTATATGACTCTAATATTTCTATCACAGCTTGACCACCTACTGCACCTGTTCCACCAAAAAATACCATTTTAAAAGCAAATGGATTGTTGCTAGTGTCTGCAGCTAGCTCTTTTAGTTTTAAGAAAAAAGATTGGTTTTTGTATTGTGTAAAATCGTCTTTGTTCAGCATTTGGAATCCCTTTTCATTTTTCAAAGGGCGACAAATATACTAAAAGACTTAGCTATAGCATAGTCGGGTCGAGAGCTATATTACTTGGACCTATTTTAGTAAAAAAGGGATGGCTATGTAGTGGTTAAGAAGTATTTTTTTAAGGATTTTTAAAGTTCTTTTTCGCTGATTTTTTATGTAGTGTTTAGCGACTTAATTTAACGCTGCTTGAATCTTGGAATATCGTATGCTAGTATGAGAAACTGTATGAAGATAAGAATTAGTTTTGCAAATGATCTTTTTGGCCTAAAGAACCGAAAAGGTGAGACATTGTAGTATGGAGTAAGACTAAATTATGGCAGTTTCTTTAAGCAAAGAGTGTCGCTTTATTGGAAACTTCAATATCAGATAAAATCATAGCTATTACAGCAGTTTGTATTTATATTTTTTTGCTCTGAGTATGGGGTAAACAAGCTTGTGTTTATGAGCAGAGTATAGCTAGTCATAGGCTAATGACCCTATTATAGACCGAAAAAGCAAAATTAGAGGATAGATAAATCTTATGTGAGTAGAGAAGTAAATAGCAGAGGCCTACACTTGAAGTAAGGCTACATTTTGGAAAATAAAGCCATATTAAAGTTAGCAAATTCTTTTAAAGCAGAGAACATGCTTTTCTTTTCTTCAACGGTAGTTAGGCTTTCTATGTCTGGACTTATCAGTATGTTTTTGTGCTTCAGGCCTAGTATTTTCTTTTCTGTGCTCAAGTCGATACCCATACACCAGATACACTCGTAAGAAGTTAGCGTTTCTAAAACTGCAGTGTCTGTAGTAATATATTTTGCCAGTTGTGTAATGTTGAGGGCACCTGCGGCCTTTCCGAAATTGCTACCCTCTGCTATATACTTACTCTTATTCGTCTCGGAAGTGAAGAGGGCAAAGGGGTGCAATTTTGTTTCATAAGATCCTTTCGGTTCTTGGGCAATACTTACTGGTATAACTGCCGGTGTTTGTGTATCCTGCTTTTTTACTGGGCTTATATTCTCTTGAGTTTCAATTTTTTGTTCTGCTGTATTTTCGGGTAGTACTTCTTGCTCTGTAGATTTGTCAATGCTTATTTCTTTAGTTATAGATGTTAAGTCTTGCTTATCTTGAGGTAGTACTACCAAAGATTTATATAGCAAAGGGATATCTGTAGCATATAATCTAAACACGTAACAAAGCAACGTTAAATTTCGAGAATAAGCAAAGCAGAATAGTACTTGTGAATAAGAGTAGCTAAAATGAGAATACTTCTTTGGAATTAGTGGAAGTACTAAAGGGTGTGAAGCTTATTTTTGCCGGAATACAATGAAAGTAAATAGTATCGAACAATCACAATTAGAGAATATAGATTTTAACAAGCTGGATTTCGGTAGAATATTTACCGATCATATGCTGATTTGTGATTTTGATGGCGAGAAATGGGGAGATTATTCTATAGAACCCCTGAAACCTATTTCTATGCATCCGGCTACATCGGTTTTGCATTATGGGCAAGCTATTTTTGAAGGGCTAAAAGGATATAGATGTGATAACGATAAGGTAAATGTATTCAGACTGAAAGATAATCTAGAAAGAATGAATGTTTCTGCAGAACGTATGCAAATGCCTCGCTTTGAGGTAAATGAGGCTTATAAAGCAATTGAAGAATTTGTTCGAATAGAAAAAAAATGGGTACCTACAGCAGAGCAAGGGTCTCTTTATATACGTCCTTTCATGATTGCTACAGATCATACACTCAAAGCCCTTTCGAGTAGAGCGTTTCGATTTATGGTCATAGCGTGTCCCGTTGGTTTCTATTATAACACTCCGTTAAGTATATACGTAGAAAAGAAACATAGACGTGCTGCCGCTGGAGGAGTAGGCTATGCTAAAGCTGCAGGCAATTATGCCGCATCTTTTTATCCTACAGAGAAAGCTAAAGTAGCGGGTTTTGACCAGGTGCTTTGGACCGATATTACAAGTAATTTTTCATTAGAAGAATTGGGAAGTGCTAATTTTTTCTTTGTAAAAAATGATGAGATATACACTCCAGCATTACACGATAGTATTTTGAAGGGTATTACGAGGGATACGCTCATCCAGATTGCAAGGGCTAAAGGGATAAATGTACACGAAGTGAAAATTAGTGCGGATGAATTTGTTCAATATTTAGAAGCAGGGTTGGTGCAATGTATGTTTGCTACTGGCACGGCTGCAGCTGTAACGTATGTAAATGGTGTCACCATAGATGATGTGAAGTATGAAGTATCTAGTCACGATTTTAAAATGATAAATCAGCTTACAGAAGATTTGAATGCTCATAAGTTCTTAAAAGTGGAAGATAAGCAAGGTTGGAACGTAATAGTTTAAAGTGAATATTCAATTGTCATCCCAAAATGGAACGTAATTAACGTTTTCGTTTTTTTAAGAATTGCGGGAGTTAAATTGAAACTGTTCGATTTTACTAGATCTTAAATTAGCGGAGACGGATAAATGGAAGCAGTTAAGCGATTTTTATAAGAATAAGACAAAATAGTCTAATAATGGGACAATAGAGCGGTTTAATTATCTTTAAGTAGCTGATAATCAATTGGTTTAATATTAGCATACTATTAGCCAACACAAAGGTGTATCGCAAGATACATATGGTTAATAATTTTCATCATAAGTAGTAGTTTAGTATTTTATCTTTGAAATTCAAATCCTTATCTATACGGTAAGGATTTTTTTTGTTTTAAATTTCTAACTTCGTCGCTTGAATAAGATTCGATACATAGTGCTTTTAGGTATCTCAGTTGGTACATGGTTTTATCCTTCCTCTGTCATAGCTCAACTGTATTCACTTACTTCAGTTGAATTTTTCATCTATTTTGATTCGGATAGTTATAAAATAAGCGAAGAACAGGAAAAATTACTAAATGGTAAAATTTTAGAGATAGGTGGTACTAACATAAAAGAGATTTATGTAGAAGGACATACCGATAGCTTTGCTTCAGAAGAATATAATGTGGTATTAGCACAAAATAGAGCTATAAGTACTTTGTCTGCTCTAGAGCAAATTGGGGTGCCAAGTAAATTCATAAAAATGGAGAGCTTTGGTGAGTCACAACTTATCTCCGACGACCAAAAAAGCAATAGAAGGGCTAAGGTTTTCTTTATCTATGAAACAGATAACAAGACATCTCTGAATCCTCCTAAGTTTATTGTAATTAAAACGATAGACAAGAAAACTAAGAAGGCAATAAACGCTAGCCTAGGTTTTGACTATAAAGACCAAGAAATGCGTTTCAGCAAGAGTGGAAAGGGGGGAGTGTCTAGTGCGTTCAATATGCTAAGCGAAGATTTGATAGTGTCGGCAGAAGCCCCTAATTACCTCACTAGTTACCTCACTGTTCCTCTTTCTGATATTGAAAAACCGGTTGATACGCTAGTTTATACCATAGAACTGGAGAAGGTTCAAATTACTGGCAAGTTTACCTTTCAAAACATCTATTTCTTTACAGACTCGGATGAGATACGTCCAGAGAGTACTCCTGAGCTTCATAAGTTATTAGCTGTTTTGCAACGGGAAAAAGCTGCTTACATAGAGATACAAGGGCATATGAACTATCCTATAGATAGACCTATGAATAGTATTCAGAATAGATATAATCTTGAGCTTAGTTTTAAGCGTGCCAAAGCGATAAACGACTATCTAGTATTAAGCGGAATTAAACAAGAAAGACTAACATACAAAGGAATGTCTAATACTCGTATGAAATTTAAACTGCCCGCCAGTAGACAAGAAGAAGATCAAAACAAAAGGGTAGAAATCTATACGTTAAAGAAAATTTAGTTATTTAAGTCCCACCTAAGATTTGCACGTAAGCTTCTCGGCATAAGTGGATAGCCCGGAGAAGTATAGTATGAGTCGCCCATTAAACCTTGCTGCACATGAAAAAACTCTAAGCCAAAACAAAAACTCTTTACCCTAGCATTTGCGTATAGATTTATCGGGGGATAGCTGCTAAAGTTCTGTATCCCATTATGCCATTGTCTGGTGTATGGATTGTAGGTTGGACTTTTAAAATCACTAAACCAAAATGTCTGTGCTCCAAGTTGAACTCTCAAATTTTTCTTAAATAATCTAAATTGCGTATATACATTTCCGAATGCACTAGTATTCGGTCTTGGAAGTACTTGTTGGTTACTAGAGTTTTGCAATACGAGCTTGACGTCAGCACCAACGTGAGATTTCTTTACTGTATAGGTAAGTTGTGTTTTGAGCAAAGTTACAAAGGCGTTAAACTGATCTATACTGTTGGTGCCAGAGTAATAGATAAGACCATTACTTGTTTCAGCTACTATTCCTCCGCTTATTGTCTGGTCCTTTAGCTTAATACTAGCATCGCCGAGCAGTTGATTTATACTTACTTTATTATAGTTGTTGCTCCATTGTACTGCTGTACTATACATTGTTTTTTCTAAGTAATTAGGCTCTACCAATTGTGATAATACGCCTATTTGCACGTTAAATTGCTTGTACCGGGTGCTGGCTTTCCCTTTTATATGGTAGTCGCCAAGATTGTATCCAAGCACTCCAAATCTAGCTTCTGCGTTTATTGCAAATTGTTTTATAGATAGTTTTCCTTTGCCGTTTACATATACATTATTAAAAACATCTGCCACTCCATTCATATATACTTTGTTGTATGCATGAGTAATACTGGCAGCTAGAGTCAAAGGTTTTAGGGTTATTAAAATACCGCCTTCATTACTGAAAGTTCTATGGTATATAGAGTCCTTGAAAGCGAGTAGATTTAGATCGTAATTGGTAGAGTCTGGTGACTTATCTTCAAACTCGACTCTTCTATTGTCTAGCTCCGTATTGAGATAAAATTGGCTCTTAAATTGAGAGAAGGTATTGTCTATAGTACTATCTGTGGACTTACCTCCCGGACGATAAAATTGACTTATTTTGAAAGTGTTTTGTGCGTATGTGCCAAATGCTTCTGTGAAGCTGGCTGCATTATTATCTATCTTGTCTCTGCCGCCGCGTAAATTGAATATGCTATCAGAAACAAAGCCGCCTGTCTCTATGTTTTTCGACTTATTCCAGACATAGCTCGTTACCATCTCATACTTACGATTATCAGAGTAGTAGCCTGTATAAAATTTAGTATTAAAGAGACTTCTCATTCTCGCTCTACTCATGTTTGCTACGTTGGAGTAGTATAGACTTTGATTTTTTATTCTTCTATATTCAAGCCCAAATGTCAACCTATCTGATATCTGCTGAGCGTGCGTTACCTCTATGTTGATCATTTCATTAGGGCCTTGCGAGTAGCTTAATCTAGTAAAAGGTCGTTTAGTTTGATACAGATGTATCTTCTCATCGTAGAAGTAAGGCGTCATATGACTTATTCCAAGATTCAAGTTAAGGTCGTTTTCGTTTGTCTTATCTAATTGAAATATGGGAGATGCTTCGAGTCCTAAATCTACTGCAGGGTATAAACGGCCAAACGCAGGGTAGTAATCATAAAATCTATTGAGTCCAGTATCTACAGCACTAGAATCTAGGGTTAAAAACAGAATATCTTCTACCTCTACGCGGTCTACGTCTAAATGCTTGAATACCTGGCTTTCGCTAGTATCTAGTATTTGAGACTGTACCGCAAAAGCAGAAATAATACAGAGAAATAAAGAACCTAATCGTTGATTCATTTCTGTCTACTTGGTGGTAATAAAGTAAAGCTTTTTGGCTGTGTTACCTACTAAATCGGTAGCTTGTATATATACCTCGTAGCGAGTGCTATCCGTGGTCGGGATTATAAATTCACTTAGGTAAGTGTACGTGCTGTCGCCAGATAAGGTCTCTTTAAAGTTGATGCCAGAGAATGAACCATCTGTGGGTTGTAGGTCAATTTCAATCTCACGTAGCTCATAGTCATCTTTGAATTCTATGTGAATAGCAATTTTGGATTCGCCTATGTACACTGTATCTGCTATTGGGGACAGTATGGTAATTATAGGGTCATCTCCATCTACATACGAGTCGTATGTAGGAATATTAAATTCGTCCTTGCAGCCTAAAAGAGTTACAAGAGCTAATGCAAATACAATTAATTTGTGCATACTGCAAATAACATAAATAAATGGCAGACTATCTTTGCACCCAATGTTAAAATCGGTAGATTTTCTGATAGTAGGAGGAGGGATCTCTGGGCGATTACTTCAACTAGAATTGTCTAAAAGAAACGAAAGTACGCTGGTAATAGATTTGCCAGAAAACAATCATAGTACTAAAGTGGCAGCAGGTCTGGCAAATCCATTGGTAGGTAAATTTTTTACTATCGGATGGCGTGCTCCTGAGATTTTTGCAGATTTGAGAAGCTATTATACGGATATAGAGACTCGACTAGGAGCCTCTTTTTTTAGACCTTGTAGTTTTAAGCGTATTATCTCATCTGCAAGTGAGCAAAATATTTGGCTAAGCAAGGCACATAAGCAGAAGTACAATGGGTTCTGTTCTTTTTCTAATGAACAGATAGAGGGTATCCACGTTAATTTTGGGCTACTTTCTGTAGAGCAAGGTGGTGAATTACGTACACCGATGTTTCTGAAAGCGTGTAACCAACTTCCCACCGTAAATGAGCAGTTTGATTTTAAAAAACTTGATATAACTAAGAATACGTACAAGGCTATTTCCTTTAAAAAGATAATATTTTGCGAAGGGTACAAGCAAATTGAGAATCCCTATTTTACGGATATAATACAAGTGATTCCGACTAAAGGGGAGATCTTGGATATAGAGACTGAGCTAGAGCCTAAAGGTGATATCTACCTGGGGAGTGTTTTTCTTCAACATCTAGAAGGTAAAAAATGGCGAGCGGGTGCTACCTATGAACAGAACCAAACTAATCTTGAGCCAACTGAGATGATGTACGACGATTTGAAAGTAAAGCTGGATAATATGCTCGATTTACCATATAAAATTGTGGACCACTATTGCGGTATTAGACCTGCCTCTGAAGATCGTAAGCCTATACTCGGCACTCATCCTACATATAATACAATGTATATAATGAACGGAATGGGTAGCAAAGCAGTAAGTTTGAGCCCACTATTGGTTAAAGAAATGACTGATTTATTAATAGACAATATTCCCTTACACGCAGACGTAGACATAGCACGATTTTGTTAGATACTATTAAATATTATTTAAAAATTATAGGCTTTTGGCTCTTACTATTTTTTGTAGCCAAGGTGTATTTCTTAATGGTCAATGGGTCAGGCTTTTCTGATTTTGCACAATTACGAGAGATATGGTTTTATGGTCTGAGGCTAGATCTTTCGGTGATTGGTTATATGCTTGCAGTGCCTATTTTGCTCTCTTTTTTACAGCGTTTAGTGCCTTTAGTAGTTGGCACGTTGCTATCGGTGTATTGGTGGGCTATCTTTATTTTGGTAGTTGTAATCTTGGCCGTAGATCCTTATTTCTTTTTGTACTGGGGGCAAAAGACTAATCTAGGATTCACCCAATTTTTAGGCAAAGAAAATGCTGGACTTAGCTCCATCGATTTATCTACGTACATCATAGCCCTTGGCGTGATGGCTCTTAGCATAGCGTGGTTTGCTAAATGGGGTAAAAGACAATTGAAGCATCTGCCTAAGATACATTGGTTGATTTCATTGCTGCTACTACCTTTGAGTTTTTTAATGATACGAAGTAGTGTGGGCAAAGTGCCCATAAATTTATCTAGTGCTTATTACAGTAGCGAAAATTTATATAACAATACAGCTGTGAACGCTGTGTGGAGCTTTATGGTCACGGAGTTTGAGCGGGATAAACATAAACCTATGGTGTTTTTCGATTCTGATGAAGAGGCGGAATTAGTGTTAAACAAGCTCAAGAAAAACACTAACTCTATTGACGAGCTAATAACAAATACACATTCCAAAAATGTAATACTTATAGTGCTTGAAAGTTTTAGTGCTAAAACAGTAGGTTTTATAAATGGAGCCCAATACGGCTCTACTCCAGAACTGGACAAAATAATGGGAGAGGGGATAGCTTATACTCGGGCATTTGCTTCTAGTTTTAGGTCAGATAAAGGGCTGCTAGCACTTACCACAGGCATAGCTAGCGGTGCTAGGCAAACACTGACTAATTTCCCAGATATATTAGCCAATAAACCTAATATATTCAGCACATTATCAGAGGACTATGCCACAGGTTTTTACTATGGAGGAAACTTAGAATTTGCCAATATTAAAGTACTTTTTAAAGATGCGGACGTTGTAAAATCACAGCAAAATTTTACGAGTATACATACTAATGCTTGGGGCGTTCATGACGAAGATGTTTTTCGAGTTTTTGCAGATGATTTTCTAGCGGAACCCAAACCGCAGTTTAAAATGTTGTTTTCGCTGAGTAGTCACGAGCCCTTTGATGTACCCAACTATAAAACCAAAAAGAATCCATATCTAAATAGCGTATCCTATACAGATAGCTGCTTGGGAGTCCTCATTCGTAAATTGAAAGCCTCACCAAAATGGAAAAACACATTGGTGATAATAACAGCAGACCACGGCACTATACGGCCAGATAATGCTCCCATATACGATACTGCTAATTTTAAAATTCCTCTAGTTCTTACCGGCGGGGTGGTAAGAAAAGATACTATAATTCATACCGTGGTAAGTCAGGCACATATACCAGCTACTATCACTCAATTTACTTTGGGTTCTAATCCGTTTTCGCAGCCTACTCTTTATACGCCTGCTGGATATGCCTTCTATTCGTATCACATAGGTGTGGCATATGTGGCAAATGACTGCACACAATACTATGATATAATTCAAAAAAAGTATCTCAATAAGAAGTGCAATCCTCCTGTAGAGCGAGCCTACTATCAGTTGCAAAATAGGAACTTTTTTACACCTTAGTGCTTTATTAATTTGTATGTTTTGCCTTCTATAGTCAGAAAGTACATGCCGCTTGGCAAAGCACTTAAATCTAGCTTCGAAATATGTCCTGAGGTATTGCCCGTTGCTAGTACAGCTCCTATGTTGTTTTGAATACGGTAGCTAGAAGCTGAGTTATTGTCCTTTTCTAGTATTACAAAATTTTCTACCAAAGTAGGATATACTCTTATATTGCTCAATGTAGCTTGGTTCACATCAGCTTTAACACCCTCTAGTCCATTTATTTCTTCTGATACTCCTAGGCTCAAATTCATATAGCTCCCACTTCCTGTGGTAGTTTCTTTTGCAGCTCGCACCATATAGTGATTGGTTCCGTTGTATGGACTATTATCCTTATAGGTAGTATTACTCACAGGTACGGTATTTAATAAAACGTATCCTCCGCTTGGTTTGTGACTTCTGTAAACGTGATATCCCGCTATATCTATTTCTGTAGTGGCAGTCCAAGATACGTCTACAGCGTCATTTGCCACATTGGCTGCAAGTGCTAAATTGCTAGGAGGGTATAGCATGTCATGTCTTAGACTTGGGTCACCAAGCAGTGCCATATGAGCTCCGTTTTGGTAGTAGCTGCCATCGTAATCGAACCAGTTGTTTTGGGATCTAAGTGTAGCATTTGCATAATTTTCTCCAAGGGCAAGTGTATGGGTTACCCATTTTGGTCTGCCACTCCATATGCAAGTAAGGCCTAGTTTGTCTGTAGCTAAACTAGCTCGCATAAAGTTATTTTGTATATCAAAATCGCCAAAGAAACTGCCAAAAATATGATTGAACACTGCTGCACTATTCACAGTAAAGCTATCTGTAGTGCCTACTCCGCTGCAAGATACATAAGATCCAGCTCCACATACGTAAGCCATCAAGTAGTCCTCAGTTCTTGTAGTTTGAAATAAATCGCCTCTTACGATTCCATTTTCTCCAGCTATAGCAGTAAAATCTCTGATAGCTGCCGAAGAAAAACCTTCTGCTTGTCCTGCAAAATTGTCTTCTATGATTCCTTGTTTTACTACTTGAGTCTGTGCTATTTTAAAATCATGTGCCTTATTCAAGTATTGTCTTGTTAACTCTACTTCCGATTTAGCAAACTTTGGCATCGCATAAAAATCTACTCTACCTACTGCTATGCCTACTTCACCAGGGATTCTATGATTATCAAATTTGCCATCTCCTATTAGGTTGTCGTTTTCTGGTCTTTTGGCTAGGGTAGTAGAGTCTGTGTCTGTCCATGTGCCGCTTGTGGTTCCATAGTATACATCTGCTATCCAAGCCCCACAATGTGAGTTTGGGTCTGTCTGGGCGTGTCCATCTGGTGGGTATTTGTATGTTGCGTCTTGGCAATAGACACCACTGTAGGGTACAGGCACATGACCAAGAAGATAAACTGCATCACAACCAGTAGTAACGCGTTTACTTTCTATAAATGCCTTTACATCTGCTACTATAGCGGTTTCATTTATTACTTCGGAATACACATTCCAGCCATCTGCAGCTAGATCAGTTTTTAGTGTCTCTATCTCTAGAGGCATATTATCTTGTATGTTTTTAGCTATCAATATCCATATTATACCATTACTATGGATTGCAGGTTTTTCTATAGCGGCAGATACGTAACCAAAGCCTTGGATATTTGCTCCACTACCACTAAGCGGGTCTATGATATTGGTCAGTTTTACTATACTATATTCATATACAGTGCTCACAGTGATATCCAAATCTGCGTAGCTGGTCTCTGTAGGAGTAAGAGTAGTTAGGGCTGCTCCCCAGTTTTTACTTCCTAGTGCTCTACGGTATACCTTAAACGACATCGTGCCAGTAGTAGCTTCCCAGTTCAGTGTAATGGAAGGCGTAGTCTTATTTACGACAGCATAGGCTGGTACGGCTCTGCTCTCTGCATAAGTTTGAGCTTGTATAGATGTAAAGGGTATTAAAAGTATGAGAATGGCAATAAAGTGGGTCAATTGTTTCATCATTAGATTATATTTTATCTTCGTACAAAAATAGATATAAATGATTTCAAGAATAGTGGGTATATTGTCATTAATAGCGTTTGGTAGCTTAAACTGTACAGCACAAAAGTTTTGTAGGCATTTTGAAATGCAACATCAGAGTGCTATGTCCAATACCTTTGATCCACGTGCAGATACCTTCGATGTACAGAGTTATACTATAAATGCGAGCTTCCTTAGTTATGAAACAGCTAAGAATATAGAGGCTAACACCACGGTCAATTTTATTCTAAAAAAAGTCACTACATCTATGACGCTAGATCTAATAGAGTTAGATGTAACTAGTGTCTTAGTCAATGGTAGTGCCACAGCCTTCACGTATAGTAGCCCAAAGATTCACATTACATTGCCAGTCTTAGCAGTAGGTGCTTCGGTGGAAGTATCCGTAGCTTATAATGGTACACCCTTGCCAGATCCTCAGTGGGGTGGTTTTTATTTTACTGGCGAATATGCCTTTAATCTGGGAGTAGGTTTTGCTTCTGATCCGCACAACTTTGGAAGAGCATGGTTCCCATGTTTTGATAATTTTACAGATAGAGCCATCTACTATACCAATGTGACTGTAGACTCTAGTTATAAAGCGTATGCAAATGGGTATTTGACAGAAACAATAGACAATGGCGACCAAACCACCACCTTTAAGTGGACTATGGATGAGCCTATCCCAACCTACCTAGCATCTGTGGCCATAGCCAAGTATGAAGAGGTGGTAATGAATGTAAACGATATTCCAGTAATACTAACTTCTCTAGCCAAAGACACTGCGAACCTACGGAGTAGTTTTGAAAATTTACCGGCTTGTATAGAGCGATTTGAACAAGTGTATGGGGCTCATTCCTTTGATAGAATAGGCTTTAACTGCGTACCTTTTAATAGTGGGGCTATGGAGCACGCTACCAACATTGCTTATCCGCTATATGCTATTGCTAATGGAGATAAAACATCCGAAACTTTATATGCTCACGAGTTGGCTCACCACTGGTGGGGCAATACCATAACGTGCAGAACACAAGAAGATATGTGGCTCAACGAAGGATGGGCATCTTACTCAGAAAGAATATTTCTAGAAGCTGTATATGGGCGTGCTAGGTATGATGAAGATATAGAAGAAAATCACCGAGCTGTGCTTCAGTTTGCACACGTACAAGATGGAGCTATACTGCCAGTGAGTGGCATAGGACATGCCAATACCTACGGCAGACACGTGTATAATAAAGGTGCAGATATGGTGCATACGCTCAGAGGTATGATGGGTGATAGTGCATTCTTTGCTGCGTGTGCTGGTTTTCAGCAAGAGTATAAGTTCCGAGATGTGAGTACAGAAGATATGCTTCGCTTCTTCGATGAATATACGCCGTATAGCTTAAGTGGGTTTTTTAATCAATGGATAAAAGAAGCAGGTTTTGCTCATTTCGATATACTTTGGGTGCTAGAGCAAGAAGGGTTTTATAATGTGCGTATAAAACAAACTCCTAGGTTTAATCAGGTGAAATACCAAAACGTAGCAGTTACACTTACTGCATTCTCTGCTAGCTGGGAGCGGTACGATGCTCAGGTTATGATTATGAATAATGAGCAAACTTTTAAAGTAGCTTGCCCATTTGAACCCGTTTATTGGGCGTTTGATTTTGATGATAAAATAAGTGATGCAGTGACTACTGATTGGGCTAGTCTATCGGGAAGCGGGGAGGTAGAAATGCCACAGAGTTTAATGAAAAATATCACCTACGATGCTGGGAATGTAGATTCTATATTACTCCGTATAGAGCATCATTGGGCACCTGCAGATGGCACATACGGTGTTCCCGCAGGAGCAGTACTCAGTCGCCAACGCTACTGGACAGTAGACGGTATCTGGGGAGACGATACCGAACTAAGCTCAGAACTTATTTATAGTGGACTTACCACTCCATCGCCTGAGTATGGATACTTGGATAATGAGTTGATACGCATCACAGAAGATAGCTTAGTATTACTGTATAGAGCAAATGCCTCAAAGGAATGGCAAGTAGCTTTGGACTATACTAAGAATACAGGTTCGTTATTTGATAAGCGAGGGACTATCGCTATATCTAAGCTCAAAAAAGGACAATATGCACTGGCTATGTATGATGCTAATCTAGCAAGTGGTGGTAGCGTAGCTACTCCTAAATCTGAGTTTAGAGCCTATCCAAATCCTGCAAATGACGAGCTCACTATCGAGTTGGCAGATAAGCATGACTGCTGTGTAGTAGAAATCACTAATATACAGGGTCAAGTAGTGCTAAGTGAAAAACTAAAAGGAAAATCGAATACCAAAAAACTGGATATCTCTAAGCTAGCAGCAGGCACCTATTTTATAGGAGTAGTTACGGATAACTTAGCGTATGATATAAAGAGGGTAGTGGTGGAGTAACTTTACGCTAAAAAGCGTAAAACGGTTAATTTGTTAACTCTCATTTATACTTGTCAATCAAGTATTCAATTCTCTTAATAACAAACTTCGTTTTCTCCATAGTCCTCACCATAACATCATCATTAGTGCGTATCCTAGACTCAATAAAACCCCCTTCTCCTAATTCTGTTTCTTCGTTATCAATTCTGACAAATTCTTTATCTCTTATCTCAAGCCATACAAGTTGTTCGTCTTTTAGGTCTAGCGTTTCCTGTTTAGTCATACTATGTCGAATATCAACATACACTAGGTTTAGCAAGCTGTCAATTTCGCCATAATAATTGTATGAACAACCAAGCATCGCTATCCCTTTGTCAAGACACTCTTGATTTCCGCTATTTATCGCCTTTAACCTTTCTTTAAAATTTTGGGTAGTATGTCCACTTGTTGGAAATAGAACTGCAGAGGAATCCTTTACACCTATGGCACTAACGAAATTGCCTGATTTATCTGAGTTTGAACAGCCCATCACCAAAATAAGTCCTAGTAAAACTGAAAGCGATAATTTTATCATATTAATTCCAAAAATAATGATTTTAAGCTAAGTCCTACAATGGATTTCTTTAAGTCTCGGTACGCCCCTTTACTCAATGCATACTAATAGAATGCGTAAGTACTCCCAGTGACCCCACGGAATATAAAAGTAACTGCTTACAAATAGCGTTGGCTTACTCCAATTTTATAGCTTCATATTCTTTTTTTGTTAAACCAAATTCAGGCCTGCCCGTCCGAAGCCCTTAATCGAGTTTTATATTTTTATACTCCTGCTCACTCAGGGAGAAGGCGGGGTCTATTACTTTTACTTCGTCATAAGTGAGTTCGTAAAGTTTGTAAACCAGATTGTCTATTTGTTGCTCTAAGGCAGTAGTGTTCTTGCCTTCGGATTTGAAATTGAGAATTTTATCAACTAAATTGACAAATTGCTTTTGGTCTTTTAATGAAATGTTTGGAATTGGAACTTGTTGAATGTAGAAATTATAAAAATCCATTCCTCTTATTGCTCTTGCATAAATAAAATTATAGAGGTCGCTATTTAAGTGCATACCATTTTGTTATGATATAATTTTGGTGAAATAATCATTCTAGAAATTAAGTTGTGAAAGATTGTTTTCTTGCTTCTAGATCTGTTTAATCGGTAACAGAATTC
>Ga0209390_10001016_pt1 | contig 55476 bp, 30 predicted proteins | sample BON01_FD_187212 | JGI IMG/M metagenome (GOLD analysis project Ga0209390, IMG submission 187212) | Freshwater microbial communities from Lake Bonney liftoff mats and glacier meltwater in Antarctica - BON-01 (SPAdes) (version 2) | ecosystem: Environmental > Aquatic > Freshwater > Ice > Glacier...
GGGGGGGGGGGGAGGTGGCTGGCAGACGGGCCTAGAAAAAAAAGGCGCAACCTCACGCCAAGAGAGAGGAAACGAAAACGAAAACGAAAACGAAAACGAAAACGAAAACGAAAACGAAAACGAAAACGACGCCTTTGTGTATCCCGCGGCGACAAGGGGTCTCGGTCGCGCCCGCCCCCCCCCCCCCCCCCCCCCCCCCCCCCCCCCCCCCCCCCCCCTGCCGCTCGCTCCTCAAAACTGCGACAGGTCGCGCCCGAACACCTTTGTCTTGGCGTAGTCGAACAGGATGAGCACCCGGTTGCGCAGCGACACCTGCTTGACCGTGTAGACCGAGGCGTAGAGCAGCCACGCGAGAAAGCCTCCGAGCTGCACGGAAACAGGGCCCGCTTCCGCCTGCACCAGGGCCTGCTCGCGCCCGAGCGAGGCGAGCAGGCCGAGCGAGAGGAACTCGAAGACGGAGCGGGTGGCGTACTCGGCGCCGGGCGGGGGGGCGAGGTTGGCGTAGGGGTCGCCCGTGACGGCCGCCTGTTTTTGTTTTGGTGGTTTTTTGTGTTTGTGCGTGGTTGTTTCGTGCGTGTTGCGTTATTTTTGTGTGTGTGTTGGAAAACGCCGCGCGCGCGCGCTGCCGACGAGGCGGTGGCGCGGCCGGAACCCCACATCCCTCCCGCCCTCTCCCTCCCTCTGTCGCACCTCGACGTCCAGCTCCGTCAGCCCGCCCTCCCTGGCCGCCAGCCGCGCCAGGTCCAGCGGCGGCGGCGGCCGCCGCGCCGCAAGCCACGCCGCCTCGGTCAGCGCGCGGATGGGCGGCGGCTGATCGAGCCCGCCGCGCCCAAAGCCAAACCCGCGGCTCAGCATGCGCCCCACGTAGGCGCCCTGCTGCCCGGCCACCTGCGCCGTGGCCGGTAAGGAGGGGCCGCCCGCGAGCGCCGGCGAGGCGCAGTCCCCCAGCGCGACCACGTCCTCGGCGCCCACCACCCGGCAGTAGGGGTCGATCGCCAGTTTCCGCGCGGCGCCGGACTTGCCGCCGTTGAGCTCGCGCTGCTGCGGGATTTGGTCTACTAGGTCGCGAACAAAGGGCCTGGCCGCGTTGCCCGTAGACCACACGCACAGGCCGCACGGCAGGCGCTCCCCCGTCTTCAGCACCACCTCTGTGCCCGTGAGCTCGACCACGCGGACCCCCAGGCGCGCGTTGATCCCCGCCGTGCGCAGGGCCCCCAAGGCGCGCGCCTGGAGCGCGGCCGCAAAGGCGGTCAAGACGCTTTGCGCCGACTGCAAGAGGGTCACGGAAACGTAGGGCATGAGGCCCGGGTAGGCGCGCCGGAAGTCCTCGCGCAGCGTGTCGGAGAGGGTCCCGCAGAACTCGACGCCCGTGGGCCCTCCGCCCACGACCACGAAGGACAGCAGGCGGCGCCGGTCGCGCTCGCCCGTGCCGGGCAGCGCCGCCGTTTCAAACAGCTCGGCCACGCGGCGGCGCAGGCGGCGCGCGTCCGCCAGCTCCTTCAAGAAAAAGGCGTGCTCTTGGACCCCTGGGACGCCAAACGTGGCGGTCTGCTCGCCCACGGCCACCACCAGGGTATCGTAGGGCACGAGGAAGCGCCGGCGCCGCCCCGCCGCGTCCGGCAGCGCCGCGCGGACCGTGACCGTCTTGCGCGCGCTGTCGAGCGACTCGGCGCTGCCCTGCAAAAAGCCCGCATACTCGTTGGACACGCGCACGGGCTCGACCAGCGAGCGGAACTCGAGCGTGCCGACCGCCGCCAGCGGCAAGAGCGGGGTGAAGAAAAAGGCGGTGGTGGGCGACACGACGACGGCATCGTACTGGTCGAGGTCGAGGATCTTGACGGCGGCGTGCGACGCCCAGCCGCACCCGAGGATGACGACGAGGGGCTTGCCGCCGCCCGCGGGCGCCAGGCGCAGGGGCGGGCGGCGGTCCGCCTTCGAGAGGGCGCCGGCGCCGGCGCCGTCGCCGTCGCCGGCGCCGTCGCTGTCGTCGCCGTCCGACGGCGCGGCCGAGGGCAGGTCGACGCTGTCGATCGGCACGCCCGCCAGCGAGGCCATGACAAGCCCCGACTCGCTGAACGAGTCCATGGCGCCCCCTCCGCCGCCGCCGCCAGGCTCGGCGTGTTGGCGGCTGGCGGCCGCGGCGGCGGCGGGGGCGGACGGCGGCGGCGGCAGGGAGGCGGCGAAGTGCCGCTTGCTCGAGCGGCGGACGATGAGGGCGACGTCCTCGACGGTCGCGAAGATCTTGCCGGCGGCGACCTCAGCCCACGAGCGCTGGGCGGGCCAGGGGCGGCGCTGGCGCCACTCGGACGAGGCGCCGGCGGCGGGTCGGGGCGCGTCGGGCGGGGCGGCGGCCGTGCCGGGGGCGGCGGCGCCGGCCGCGGGCGGCCGCGCGACGGCGGCGACTCGCAGCCGGAGCGTCCGGCGCGCTGGCATTGCCGGCGGCGTCGTCGCCCTTGCGGACGACGGCCGCCGCAGCGGGGTCGCGCGCATGTTTGAGGCGTGGCGCGCGGTGGAAAGGATCCTCGGCGAGCGGGCAAGAGGGCAGGGGGGGGGGCAAGGGGGGGGGAGCGCAGCGGGCGCGGGCAGAGATCTCTCTCAATGTGTCGGAGTTTGCCACGAAAAGAGGGATTTCTTTTTTTGGACGAGTTCGTGACTGACGAGATTGAGAGTTGCGTTGTGCCGAGGGTTGCACAGGGTTGCGGTCAGATATGTGGCGTGGAGGTGTGGGGAGGTGTGATGGAGGGAGAGAGGCGCGGGCGTGGAGTCTGGTAAAAAAGAGGGCCCCCCGGCGCCCCACGTTGCCGGCGCGCGCCGCGAGCAAAGCCGACAAACCGGCTGCGGGGCGGGCGGCGGCTCCGCCTCGTCGCTCGAATAACAAACACGACACTCCTACACGGCCGCCTCGAGCGCGCGCGACACGGCCGCCTCGACGTCCTGCGCCGTCAGCAGCGGCGGCGCCAGGTGGTGCGCGCCGCCGCCGCCGCCGCTGCCGGCCAAGTCGCCGCCGCCGCCCGAGCCCGCCCCTGCCGACAACGACGGCAGCAGCAAAAACCCGCCCTTTGCCTCAGCGCGGCTCAGCAGGCACGACATGGCCACCAGCACCTCGCGCGGCGTGCCCAGGCGCGCCAGCTGCGCGTTCCACTCATCCTTGCCCACGCCGCGGAACAGGTCGGCCAGCGTCGCGCGCGAGGGGGCGGCCAAAGACGCCGCCGCCGACGCCGACGGCGCGCCGCCCGCGAGCGCCGCCGCCCCTGCCGCCGCCGCCTCTGCCGCCTGCGCCTCTGCCGCCGCCGCCAGGAACCGCCGCTCGGCCAGCTCCTCGAGCTGCTGCCGCGACCACTCGAGGTCCCGCACAAAGTGCCGGTCGAAGCGCGCCGCGCGCCCGGCCCGCGCGGTCCCAAGGCCGAGCGACCGGCGCGTCGCCGGGAAAAACAGGTGCAGCCGCCCTGCCGAAAGCAGCTCGTTGTTGCGGCAGGCGGCGCGGCAAAACGCGCGCAAGGCGCGCGGGTGGGCGGCCGGGTCGAGCGGCGCGACCTCGTCGACGCCGTCCACAAAGACGGCGACCGACTCAAATCCGAGGGCGCCGACGAGCAGGCGCTTGAGGGCCTCGAGCTTGCCGCGGGCGTCGCCCGGGGCGGCGAGTCCGGCGGCCGAGAGCAGGGCCTCGGGGGTGCGGGGGCACGGGGCGGCGGCGGCGGCGGCGGCGCTCGCGGCAGCCGCCGCCGACGGCGGCGCAAACGGCCAAAAGGAGGCGGGGAGCCAGGACGACCAAGGCGCGGGGGGGCCGGCGCCGGTGCCGCTGGCCGCCGGGAAGGAGGACGAGGATAGCCCGCCCGGCGGGAAGAGCGCGTCCAGCAGGGCGGCGAGCGTGGCCGTCGGGCAGGCGGTGGCGACGGCGGCGGAAGAGGCGGCGGCGGCGGGCGGCAAGGGGGTAGGGCCGCGCGCGCCGCCGTCGCCGCGGGGCCCGCCTCTGGGGCCGCCGCCGCCGCCGCCCCCGATCGGGCGGCGGTGGTGGTGCAGGGGCGCGGAGCGCACGACGCGCACCGAGCGCTGCAGCGCCAGGGCGCGCGCCAGCGAGGCGCGGCGCCGGCACGCTCGCCAGACGGCCGCGGCGCCGAGCGCGGCCGTGCCGGCGGCGGCGAGGGCGAGGCAGGGGTGGTCGACCACGGGCAGCAGCTGAGGCGGGGAGAAGGTAGAGCGCGAAGCGGCGGCGGGGGTGGCGGCGGCGGGGGCGGAGCGCGGCTGCTGCTGCTGCTGCTGCTGCTGCCGCCGCTGCTGCTGCTTCCCCGCTTCGCCCCCGATAGCCGCCGCGCCCGAGGCCGCGGCGCCCAGGCCCGCGCGGACGGCGCCGGCCGCGGCCTCGGCGGCGCCGGCGGCGGCGTCGCGCGCGGCCGGCGAGGCGGCGAGCGCGCCCGCGCCTGCGGCGGCGAGCGTGGCGGCCAGGCCCACGGCGGCGAGCGCCATGGGGCCCCTGCGCGGAGGCGGGGGGGCGACGCCGGCCTGCTGCTGCTGCTGGTGGCGAGATGGATAGGCCGCGCCGCCGCCGGCTGCCAAGGAAGCAGCAGCGGCGGCGTCGCCGGCCGCCCCCCCGTCGTCCCCCGCTGCTCCTCCTCCTCCTCCTCCACAGCAGGCCGGCAGCAGGGCCGCCCTCAGCGCGGCCAGCGCGTCGGCGTCGCAGCCCGCGCCGCACCCGTACACGTGCACGAGCACGAGCGCCGAGCGCGCGGCGCGCGGGTCGGCGCGCAAGCGCGCGAGCATAGCGGCGGCGTCGGTCAACGGCGCCGGGTCGCCGCCACAGCTCCCGCCGCCGACGCCGCCGGGCGCGGCGGCCGACGAGGGGGACCGGCGGGCGGGCGGCGGGGCAGCGGCGGGGACAGCGGCGCCCTTCTTGCCGAGGAGCCCGAGGGTGACGGTGGCCGTCGCCGCGGAGGGGGCGGGCGGCAAGGCGTTGGCGTTGGCGACGGCCGCACCGGCAAACGCGGCAGCGGGCGCCGCCGCTGCCGCTGCCGCCGTCTGCTGCGTCTGCGCCTGCGTCGGCGGCGCTGGCCGGAGCAGCGCCGGCGCCAGCTGCCTGAGCAGCTCCTGCGCGCTGTAAGACAGGATGCAGTCGGCCATGTCCGCGGACGACCACTCGGAGCAAAAGAGGTTGTCCCACCCGCCGGCCGGGCCGCCGCCGCCGCCGCCGCCGCCGCCGTCGGCGTCGCCGTCCTCGTCCTCGTCGTCGCTGTAGCCGCCCCGGCCGCGCGACCCCCCGCCCCCAAGGCGGCCGCCGCGGCTGCTCGCGCCGTCGTCGCAGTAGTCGTCGTCGGCGTGGTGGCGCCGGGCGTACTCCTCGTCGCGGCAGTCGGCGCGGTAGTCGCGGCGCGAGGGGGAACCCGACCTCAGGTCGCGGCGGCCGGGCCCTCCCCCCCCCCCCGCGCGCGCGCCGCGGCGGGCGGCCGCGCGCCGGCGGCAGAGGGCGGCCATGGCGGCGCGCCGGGCGCGCCGCTTGGCGGCCGGGTCGAGCGCGGCCGCGGCGCCAAAGGCCGAGAGGCACTCCGCCAGGTGGCGCGGGCCGCACAGGTCGACGACAAAGTGCCGGCCGGGCGGGGCACCGCCGCCGGTGTTTGCGGCGGCGTCGGCGGCAAGGGCCGGCGCCCGGCCTCGCCCGTCGGCGGCCTCGTCCTCGCCGCCGCCGCCGCCCGAGGGACGGCGACAAAGGTCGCGACGATAACGCTCCGCCGCCGCCGACGACGCCGCCTCGTTGGCCACGCTGTACGCGTCCTGCATCATCATGCGCAGGGTGGTCTTGCCCGCCCCCCGCCGCCCGAAGAACAGGTAGGTGGTGTCGCTGTTGTCTGCGGGATTGAACGCGCGCAGGTCCGAGGGCAGGTAGAGCGACAGGTCGGATGTCCGGTGGCGCGAGCACTCGGCCGTGCGGTCGACAAAGGGGTTGCGGCCGAGGCCCAGGGCGCCGAGGAGGTCCGAGGTGGGCATCTTTGCTGTCTGTCTCTCTTGTTTGGCGCGTTTGCGCGGTGTTTCTCTGTTCCAAAAGAGGGGGGGGGGGACGTTTCCGATTCGAGGAGAGCGACGCGCGATTGTTCGATGCTCGTCCCGTGGCGCCGTCGCCGCCGCTGCCGAGCGTTTCTTTTGTGTTTTGTTCCCGGGGGGTTGGAGAGGCCTTGCCGCACGCGTTCGATGCGGTCTCTTGTCGCGTCGACGACCGGGATGACGCGCGGCGCGCCTGGTGGTGGGGACTCACGCGTGCGCGCGCGCGTGGGAAGAGAGAGAGAGGCAGAGCCTAACGACCTTTTTTTGAATTGGGGGAGAGTGCGTCCTTCGCGCCCGTCGGCAGCGCGGCCGGATTCAAACGGACGAGGGTCGCGGCCCGGCGACGAGAGGGGATGATTTGATGGCTGACGGATGAGAGACGGAGTGTGTGTGTGTGTCCTTGAGTCGCAGCGTCGGCGCGGCCGTTTCTTGTCTTTCACGCGCGGCGGCTGCTGTTGGTTGGGCGGTCCGGACGACAAGCAGACGGGGAGACGTTTTTTTTCTTTCTTTCACGATTCAGTCTCGCTCTTTCTCGTCCTCATTCGGGCCCGTAAGCCTGCCACCAAGCCACGGCCGCCACCCCAAAGTAGAGCGCGACGGCGGCGCCCACCGCCTTGGCCACCGTCGCGTCACGGGGCGGGCGTGGGGGCGCGCGCTCGGGCGGCGGCGGCGGCGGGGGCGCTCGCCCGGCTGGCTCCTGCGGCCTGACCCCGGCTGATCCCTCGGCGCCGCCGTCCTCTCGCTGGACCGCGCGCCTCCCGTCTTGTCCTGCCCGTCTTGCCCTGCCAGGCAGCCTTTTTGCGGGCGCGGCAAGGACGAGGCCGGCGGGCGTTGGCGTCGGCGTCCGCGTCTGCGCGGCGACAAAGCGGACGCCGCGCGCGCTCGCGATCATTTTTGCGGCGACCTCTGTACAGGAATCAAAGCGGTCGATGGGAGGGGAGGAAGAGGTTGCTCTTCTAGGTGTTGAGAGGCGCGCGGTACACCCCTTGTTGGATTGATCGGGTACCGGGGCAATGATTGTGGCTCGCGGGAAGGAGGGTATGGAAAGGGAGAGGGCTTTTTTTGTTTCAAGGGGAGAGGTCGCCGACCCAAAAAGTCACCAAAGGGCCTCCACCTCTCTCTCTCGCACAAGTCGACAGATCACGCCTCGATCCAGCCGACCCACCGATACCCCTCGCGCGCGCGCGTCGCACACACACACACACGGACGGAACGAACACACAACACCCCAAAAAAGACAAAAAGTGTTGTTGAGAGTCGCCCTTGCCTCCGAGACGCCCTCGCCTTCTCTCTCCAAAGCCGGCACCCTGCCCCCCACCGCTGCAAGCCATGCTCCTGGCGCGGCGCGGCGCCGCGGGCCCGCCGGCCTGCGGCACCGGCGGCTGCCAGCGGCGCTTGATCGCCGCGCGTGCCGCCTCTCTGCTGCCGCCGTCGTCGTCTTTGCCGTCGTCTCTGCCGTCGCCGCCGCCGGCGGTCGCCGCCGCCCGCCGCGGCTCAATGGCAGCGGCAGCAGCACCAGCACCAGCAGCGTCAGCGGCAGCAGCAGCAGCGGCATGCACGCCAGCATCGGCAAGGCGGCACCGCCTCCTGCGCCCCGTGCGCGCCGCCGCCCCCCCAGGCGGCGCCCTGGCGGGGAACGACGAAGACGACGACGGCAGCGACGGGGCGCCGTCGCGCCAGCCGCCGTCGTCGCGCCCGCCCTCTTCCTCTTTGCAGCAGCAGCAGCAAATGCAGCAGCAGCAGCAGCAGCAGCAGCAGCAGGAGGCCGCCCGCTCCATCGGCTTCTTCGGCGGCCTCTACAAGTCCCTCCGCGACTTTGGCATCGGCCGCACCTCGATCGCCGAGGGCGGCCTCGGCCTCTTTTTGGCCGGCGGCCTCGCCGTCGCCGTCGGCCTCGCCGCGTGGGCGCGCGGCGCGGCGCTGCGCACGGGCCGCCCTTACACCATCACGCTCGAGTTCCCGCTCGCGTGCGGCATCACGGTCGGCACCCCCGTCCGCGTGCGCGGCGTGCAGGTCGGCGCCGTCGTCGCCGTGACCCCCTCGCTCGCCAAGGTCGACGTCGTCGCCGAGATCGCCGACGGACAGACGACGGCCGTCCCTTTGAATTCCGTCGTCGAGGCAAACCAATCCGGCTTGATCGCCGAGCCCCTCGTCGACATCACGCCGCAGCTGCCCCTCCCCGTCTTTTCGCACGGACCCTTGGACGGCGCGCCCTGCCGCGACGAGGGGGCCATCGTGTGCGACGGCGGGCGCATCCGCGGGCAGCAGGGGGTGGCCCTGGACGATCTGGTCTACGTGATGACTCGGATGGCGCGGCAGATGGACGGCGCGGGGCTGGACAAGGTTTTCGCGGCGGCCGAGGCGGCGACCGCTGCCGTCGAGGAGGCCACCCCCCTGGTGGCGCAGGCCGCGCTTTTAGCTGAGCAGGCCACGCCCTTGCTGAGGGAGCTGCGCGAAGGCGGGCTTCTGGCGAGCGCGGCGCACCTGACCGCGGCGGCCGCCAGCGCGGCCGGCGACGTCAACGCGCTCCAGCGGCAGGTCATGACGGACGAAAACATAAGGTCGACGCGGGCGGCGGTTTTAGCTCTTTGCAGGACGCTGCAGCACGTCGAGGGGATCTCGGCGGACGTGGGGGGGTTCTCGAGGGACGGGGGGGTGCAGCGGGGGGTCAAGACGCTGGTGCAGGCGCTGGCGCGGGTGGTGGAGGAGTGAGGGAGAGGGAGAGGGAGAGGGAGGAGAGGGGGGGGAGCGGCGCGTGTGTTTTTCCGCGGCGGCGGCGGTTGGTTGGTTTTTTGGCGGCGCGCGCGCCCTGTCGCCCGTTGCCCCTGTTGATTTGCGTTTCGTTTTTATTTGGGTGTGCAGAGAGACGGGCATCGGCTCGTGCCTTTCGAGTTACAAGAAAGGGCAGAGGGACGGGTCGCCCCGCGCGCGCGCGCGGGAGAGGGTGTGAGCAAGGGCGGGAGGAGCAGCTCACGCGGAGGGGGGAAAAGGGCGCACGCGCCGCGCGGGGCGCACTTTTGCTTTGGCTCTCGACGACACAGCAGCCCCCGTCTCTCCCGTCTGCAGCGGCGCGGGATGGCGCGCGCGCAAGCCCCGCACGCGCGCCCACTCCCTCCCTGCCCCCGCCGCCCCGACGCGCCGCATTGGGCGGCTTGGCCCGCGATCAACCCGCAATCCCGCGCGGGGCGCAGGTCAGGGCAAACGAGGCCCCCTCTTTGCGATACGAAACAAAGGAGAAGAGTCGAGGGCGCGGGGTACCGCCGCCGCCGCGGGACGGGGCGCGCGCTCGCCATCCGCCGCGGAGGCTCGGCGGCTTATTGCTCTTCCCTCAACACCCGGCGGCGCCTTTATTGGTCTCGTTCACAACGCAACACAACATAAGAACACACACCAATCGCTGATCGCCCGGGGCCCTGAGCAGATTCTCGAAAACCCAGACCGAGATTCCCGGCGCATCAAAAACCCGCCGTTTCCGTGACGAGGACGAACCTCCGCCTTTCCCCCTCCGCCTCACAGGGCCCGCGATCTCCGAGCCTCTGCTTTGCGACCGAGGAGGCGACAATGGCGGCGGCCCGGCTCATGAGCTCGGCGCCGTTCGCGCTCGATTCTTTCGCGCCCCCGGCCCTCGATTCGTTCGAGGGTTTCGCTCCTCCTCCTGCGGTCCTGCCGTCCCCCTCCTCCGCTTGCTCGTCGTCCTCCTCCTCCGCAGCATCCTCCACCTGCGCCGCGAGGACGGTCGCCCTGCGGCTGGCGACGCTCGCCGAGGTGCCTTTGGGCTTTCCGCGCGAAGTGAGTACATTGTGCCGGGCACTGGGCTTGTTTCGGCGGGTCGGTGTGACGGACAAAAAATGGTACCAACGGGGAAAGCCTCCGCGGCCATCGCAGCTGCCGCGGGGCTGCCGCCGGTATTTTTTCCTCCATTTTGCAGTCTCGTGCCAACCGACGTCCTCCTAAACCCAAAACAAACAACACACACACAACGAAAACCACAGCTCCTCGCGGACGTCCGCCACTTCAAGCGCGAGGACATGGAGGAGAGCGCCGCGCGCGCGGCAGCAGCGGCGCAACACCGGCAGCCGCCGCCGCCGTCCCCGCCGTCCCCGTCGCGCGCGGCCTCTGCCGCCGCCGCCCAGACCGACCCGGTCGTCCTGGCCGCGCGCCTGGCGGCGGTCGGGTACAGCGTCAAGGTGCGCCGCGGCCTCGGCGGCGCCGTCGGCGGCCCCGACGGCGGCGGCGGAGGCGGCGGCGGCGGCGTGTTCCGCGCGCTGAGGCACGAGTTTCTGGTGGTGCGGGGGGAGGGGGGGTACGCCGGCGCGGAGTTTCTTGTCGGTGAGTGAGAGATCAAGGTTGAGAGATTAGAGACGGAGGGTCGCGCGGCGGGGCAGGCGTGACGGGACGAGCGGGGGGCGCGGGGGCGGGGAGGGAGGGAGGGGGCGAAACGCGGCGAACATACACTTGCGAGCGCGACGGGGGAAGGAGGACGGACGAAAACAAAGGACGAAAACCAATGGACCGCGCGCGCGCGCTCTCAACAGAGGAACCGACAGATGAGGCCAAGGCCCGGCCCCCCACACCTGCCTGTCCCCCCAAAAAGCCAACCCCTCTAACGCGCCCCCCCCAAAACCCCCCACACCCCGAACTCACGAACGATCCAATCAAACCGCCGCAGACCCCAGCTTCAGCGAGCACTTTGCCGTCCCGCACGAGCCCACCGCCGCCTTCGCCGCCGCCCGCGCCGCGCTGCCGCCCGAGTTCGTCGGCACGGCCGCCCGCCTGGCGCCGCTGGTGGCGTGCGCGGCGGCGGCGATGGCCGAGTCGTTCAAGGCGCGGGGCCTGCCCCTGCCGCCCTGGAGGCGGGCGCAGAGCGTGCTGAGCAAGTGGATGCCGCTCCGGTCGCGCGACGTGTCGCTGGTGCCGTCGCCGTCGCCGCCGCCGTCGCCGTCAGCGGCCGCGGCGGCGCTCGTGGCCGCGGCGGCGGCGGCGTCGCGCCGTGCGTCGTCGTCGCCCCGCCCCTCCTCGAGCAGTGGCGACGACACGTCCTCCTCCTCCTCCTCCTCTTCCGACGATGACGGCGGCGAAGGCCGCCACCGCCGCCGCGCCGCGGCGTGCTCCCCGGCCGCCGCCGCTGCCCAGCAACAGCAGGAGGGCGTGTGGTGGCCGGTGCGCGCGTCGCCGGCGGCGTCGCCGCCCTGGCCGGAGACGGCGCAGGCTGCGGCGGCGGCGCCGGGCGGGGCAGACGGCGGCGGCGGCGCGGCGCGGGAGCACGCGCCGTGGGCGGCCCTGGGCCAGGCCCAGGCCCGCCGCGCCGAGGCGGCGGCCGTGGCTGCCGCCAAGGCCCAGGCGCGCGCCCTGGCGGCGCAGGAGCTGCTGGCGCAGGCGACGACGCAACGGCGGCAGGAGAAGGAGGAGGAGCACGGCGCGGCGGCGTCGGCGGCGGCGGCGCGGCAACCGCTGCCGTTGCTGCTGGCGCTTCCGCACGGCGCCGGCGTCGCCTCCACCTTTGCCGCGCCGCCCCCGCCCCCGCCCCCGCGCCGCATCGAGGGCTTTGCCGTCCCGGACGGGGCGAGCGAGCCGGCGGCAGCGGGGGCGGCGGCCTCCCCGGCGTCGCCCGCGACGGGCGCGCGCGCCCCCGCCGCCGCCGGTGAGCGGGGGGCGGGCGCCAACAAGGAAGCCGAGGCCGGCGTGCGCGTGCTGCCACCCGCGCACGCGGAGCAGCCGCGCATGTGGCGCGTCACGCCCGCGGGCTTTTGATTCCTCGTCTCAGTTTTTGCCCGCTGCAGGCGTGTCTATTCTTCTCTCCCCTTTTTTTTTCGTTCCATGTTTTCTTTTTTCAGTCTCTCGCGCTTTTGAAAGACGGAGAAAAAAAGCACCAGCAGCCCCTCCCCCTTCGCCTCGACACTTTTTTCCCTCCCCCCACAACTTTATTCGCCCCTTGCCAGCATCGTTGAGCCCATTCTGCCCATCCTTTGCTCGTACACACGCCCCATCGCCCGCCACCGTTGCCTTTTTTTTATTTTTCAGAGCGAGCCGGCTGCCGTTTTCCGCGCGTCGTCGCCGCCGTCGGGGCCGCGCCGCGCCAGGCGCGCGCATCGAAGAACAAGAAAAGAAAAACCACACAGACTCGTCTGCTTTTTTCCCAAGGCCCTTATGCGGCAAGCGTCAGGCCATCCCATCCATCTGCTTTTCCGTTGTTTTGTTTTACGCCCTCCACGTGTAAGAAACCGTTTTTAAATTCACGACTCATTCTACGACGGACAGGCGGTTGTTAGCCCGACACGTGTTTTGCCTTACTCGTAGTATTCGGCCCGAGGCCTGCTGTACGGAAGCGCAGAATGGCGCCTGGTCTCGGGGGCGGGCGGGCGCCCGGCAGCCCCGGCGCTCGCAGCGGCGTCAGCAGCGGCCGCGCGCGGCGCACAGCGCCCGCCGCGCGACAACGGCGCCGCCGCGCGACAACGGCGACTCTGCGCGACAACGGCCCTCAACAGCGAGCTCCTCGTCTCGGCGAAAGCGCGCGACCTCCGCGGCCCTCAACAACGCAAACGCGCTGCGCAGCAATGCTTTCCTCGATAAGACAGCGCGCATGGGCTCATAGCCGTAGAACGGCCAGGGAGGTGCGCGCACCTCTGGGGCTTTGGTTTTACTATTCACCTCTCGTCTGCCCCGTCCGCCCCGCCCGCCCCTGCCGCCGTGGTCCGCCGCCTCCCCTGCGCGCCGCCGCTCGCCCACCTTTGCGCCGCCGGCCTTGCGATTGTGCTCGGCCGCGCGGCCCGGGACGGGCAGCCCCGCGGCCGGCGCGCGCGGGCGCGCCTGGCCGCGCACAAGGACAGAGGGAGCTCGTCCGCCGCCGCCGCGCCGCCTGTTCTTTTTGTTTGGTTTGCCGCCGTCTGTCGCCGCGCGGCCCCCGCCGCCGCCGCCGCCGCCGCCGCGCGCCGCCGCCGCCGCCGGAGCGGCCTCGCGCCTGCCGCGCGCGCTGCTCGGGACGGGACGGGAGGGGGGGCGGCAGTCCCGCGGCCGGCGCGCAGACGCCGGGCCGCACAAGGACGGGAGGGAGCGGGGGGGGAGGCTGGACCGCGCGCGCCTGCCCGCAAGGAAAGCACCCGCCGACGCCGCCGCGGACGCCGACGCTCACGCCGCCGCCCCGCCCTCTTCCCCGCCCCTCCCTCTCTCGACAAAACCCACACAATTCAAAACCCAAAAACAAACGACAGCGGCCCTCGCCCCTCGGCCCTCGCCCCCCACGCCGCCCCGCGCCCGCCTCCCCGTCATCGGCATTCGCTGCAATGGAGGGCGCCTCGCCTGGCAGTGATGGCGGCGTCGAAGACGACGACCCTCATTTGGTCGGCGCCACCGCCGCCGTCGCTGCCGCTGTCGCCGCCGCCGCCGCTCCTCCCACCGCCGCGCCCGCCGCCGCCGCCCTACGGCCAACCGCCCAACCTACGCCCGCCGCCGCCTCCCCCGCCGCCGCCGCCGCCACCGCTGCCACCGCCGACGCAGCAGCAGCAGCAGCAGCAGCAGCAGCGGGTGCGCGTGGGCAAGGGCACGGACTCGGACGCCACGACGGCCGCCCGCGCCGCCGTCGCCGACGCCTACCGCTCCAACGCCAACGAGCCCGCCCTGCGGGTGATCCAGCTCGCCTCTGCGGCCGCCGCCCAGGTTTCCACGGCCGCGGCCGATCTCACCGCCAAGCCGCACGACCAGCCCACCGACTGCTAGCCCGTGCCCAAGACCGAGCGCGTGTCCAAGGTCAGGGCGCACGTCGAGCTCACGGGCATCGGGGCGCGCAAGGCCGTGTCACAGCAAAGCGCCGCCGAGCTCGCCGACGAGTGCCTGGCCCGCGGCGTCGCGCTCGACTGCTGCCTGCGCAAGTCCGTGCTGAGAGGAACGCCCGCCGCTCTCGCGAAGACGGGCGGGGCGCAAGACCAAGGACCAGCTGACGGCCATGTACAAGAAGAGCAGTCCGGGCCAGCCCGTGCCCCCGAGCAACGCCGCCCTCCTGCACGCGCTCCTCGAGGCGGGCGCCCTGTCGGAAGAGGAGGCCGACGCGAGCAGCGCCCTGCGCCACACCACGCTAAAGACCTACGCGCACGCGCTGATGCCCGACGAGGACCTGCAACGACTCATGAAGCTGCACGTCAAGTTCTCGGAGCAAGGTGTGGGCGCGCACGGCACTGTGCTGCTCAACCTGACGGCCATGCGCCTCGTCGACGCGGCCGACCTGCCGCAGTCGCACCTGCCGCCGTCGGTCCCCGTCGCCGGCCTCTCTGCCTTTTTCGACGTGACCTACGTGGCCAAGGTCTTCCACGTCGCCTTCGGCGATGCCTAGGCGCCCCAGCTCGCGGCGGCCATGGTCCACCGAGACGACGTGGCGGCCACGGCCTATCTCGGGCCGACAGCGGACGAGCGCGAGCGGTGGCTGCCCCACGACACCGGCAGGGGGCGCCACGGCGTCGTCGGGCGCATGGCGAACGAGTTCATCGGGGAGGCCAAGGGCTACATCCGCGCGCGCGCGTGGGGCGCGCTGGTCCGCCACATCGCCTACGAGTGCCTGGGCCGGCGTGACAACCTCGGCCCCTGGCGGTACGTGCGCGCGGGCTGCATCGGCGCGCTGGACTGCCTGAGCGGCGACGACGGCGCCCGGTCCCTTGCGCTCGACTGGCGCGAGTGCTTTGGCATCACGGACGACGGCAAGCGCATCGTCGTCGCCACTGGCGCCCCGGGCGAGCGCGAGTACCCTAGCGTCCTCCAGGCCGCGTCGACCAAGCGCGACGAGGTCAACGCCATGGACACGACGGTCTTTGCGTTCTTGTGGGCGCGCGCGTCGGCGCGCAAGTGGCGGCAGCAGCGGCTGTCGGAGGCGCTGTCGGAGGCCCGGACGGCCGCCGCGGACGCCAAACACGCCGCCCAGGAGGCCGACCGCGCCGCCTCGGGCCGCGGCCGTGCCCCCTGCGGCCGGCGCCGTGATCCGCCAGCTCTTCCGCAAGCTGTGCAAGGACGTCCGCGGCGCCGTGCAGCGCGCCGCCGACCACGGCCGCGACGTCAACGTGCCCTTCGCCATCAAGTCCGTTGCACCATCACAATCGGCAACGGAGCCGCAAGCGCGTCGGCGTCTTCGTCTTCGTCGTCGTCTCGGCGACGCGCGCCTGCCTCTTTTTGAGCGACGGCGAGTGCGTAATCAAACCGGCTTCACCTGTAGAGCCCGTCAGCCATACATCACCCGCAGCGTTGCCGCCAGCCAAGGCAGCCGCACACCCAAACGACGACGAAGCGGGCGCGCGTCTCCCAGCCTCACTTGGTCGATCACCGCGACATCTAGCTCTCTCTCTGCGTCTCGCGCGCGCGCGTCTCCCATTCTCACACGAACCCCGACCCCGACCCCGCACCGGCTCCCACCCTCGTTACCGCGCGCGCCTCCCCACACGAGATGGCCGAGACCCAGGAGGACCTTGACGCGCTTTTCGAGGAAGAGGAGGGTGGCGCGCCTGCGGCAGCAGCAGCAGCGCCCGCAGCAGGCGCCACCCCCCTGGAAGCAGCAGCAGCAGGAGCAGCGGCCACCGGGGGCGCCTCCCAGCCGGACGACGGCGCCCCAGCAACAGCGGCACCAGGACAGCAAGCCGACGCCGACGCCGACGCCGACGCCGACGCCGACGCCGACGCCGACGCCGACGCCGACCGAGCCGCGGCCGAAACTGCCGCCGCCACCACCACCACTGTGCGCGCCCCCTTGGCTCCGCGCCCGCCCGAGGGCACCAAGGCCTACGTCCTGCGGCTGTCCAACGTGATCGGCCTCGCGCCCGAGCCCTTCGACCCGGAGACCTTCGAGGCCGAGACGCACACCTACTACGACGAGCGCGGCGTCCTGCGCAGGCGCCTGCGCGATGCAAACGTGGTCCGGTGGCGCCGGCGGGCGCTGGCCGCCGCCGCCGCCGCCGCCGCGCCCGCCGCCGCGCCCGCCGCCGCCGCCCCCGCCGCCCGCCCCGCCGCGCCCGACATCGAGTCCAACGCCCGCCTCGTGCGCTGGTCCGACGGCTCCCTCTCCCTCGCCCTCGGCGACGAGTACCTCGACGTCCGGCCCACCGACCTGTCGCGCGAGTGCGCCTTCTTGTGCGCCATGCACAGCGGGAACACGCTCCAGGCGCTGGCGCGGGTGGAGGCGAGGCTCGCGGCCGTGCCCGATCTGAAGTCGGCGCTCCACCGTCGGCTGAAGGCGTCCGTGGCGGCGCAGCACCGGCGCGAGGAGCGCGTGCGCGCGCACGTGTCGGTGGGCACAAACCCGGAGCGGGAGAAGGAGGAGGCGGAGCGGCGCGCGCGGGACGGCGAGGCCATGCGGCGGCGGCAGCAGCAGCTGATCGCAGAGGCGGCGGCGGGCGGCGGCGGCTTCGACGGGCGGCGGCCGGGCGGCGGCGGCGGCGCCGTCGGGCGGCGCGGCGCTGCCCTCGGCGGCTCCCAGCAGCAGCAGCCGCGGCACAAGCGCGACGCCCCGACGCAGCGCCTCACGACGGACTTTTTGGAGGGCGACGACGACGACGACGACGACGACGACGAAGGCGGCGAGGAGTCTGAGGAGGAGAAGGAGGACGAGGCCGAGGACGGCGGCGGGCGGCGGCGCGGCCGCGGCGGCGGCGGCGCAAAAAAGGGGCGGCGCGGCGGCGAGCGCCGCGCTGCCCGGGAGGAGGACGAGGAGGAGGCGGCGGCGAACGGCGAGGATACCGACGACGACGACGAGCGCGGCGGCGCCCACCCGGACGACGAGGAGGCCGCCCGGCGCCTGCGCGCGGCGCAGAAAGAGCCCTCGTCGTCGGCGCCGCCCGCCGCGAAAAAGGCGAAAAAGGCGGCGGCGGCGGCGGCGGACAAGGCGGCGGGCGAGGCGCAGCGGCCGGAGGGCGGCGAGGCGGCGCCGGCCGTCACGGTGCACAGGGGGCGCATCGTCGACAGCGACGAGGAGGAGGGCGAGTAGAGTAGAGAGAGGCGATCCGGATCGGGTCGCGTGTGCGTGTGTAAAAGGAGGGAATCGTTGTCGCTGTCTCTCCCCCCCCCTCTCTCTTTCTAACCCCCGCTAGGGCCGACGCCGCCGCCCGTCCTCCTTGGTCGCCGACAGGCACGCCCAAGACCCCTCGGTCTCGACGACAAACCCGCCAAACCCGAGCCCCTCGTACGCGGCGCGCACCTCGGGCGCCTGCTCGCCCAGCACCCCGCTCAGCAGCAGCCGCCCGCCGGGCGCGCACAGGCGCGCCAGCCGGGGCGCGAGCTCGAGCAGCGGGCCGCGGAGGATGTTTGCGACGACCAGGCCAAAGGGGCCTTCGCCGTCCTCCGCTGCTGCCGCCGCCGCCGCCGCCGGCCCCTGCTGCCCCTCTGCCGGCCGCTGCGCCTCCTGCTCCCCCGCGTCCCCCTCGCCGCCGCCGCCGCCGGCCGCCGTCGTCGAGATCGCCGCCACCGCGGCCTCTGCCCGCAGCAGCGCCTCGACCGGGTCCGCCCCTCCCCCCGGCGGCGGCAAGGAGGGGGGCACCAGCACGGCCGCGAATCGCCGCGACACCCCGTTGAGCCGCGCGTTGGCGGCGGAGGCGCGCACGGCCAGCGGGTCGGTGTCGGTGCCGACCGCCCGCCGGGCGCCCAGGAGCAGCGCGGCGACGGCGAGGACGCCGCTGCCCGTGCCGTAGTCCAGCACGTCGACAGGGCCGCCCCCTCCGCCGCCGGAGGAGAGGAGCGAGGGGGCGGGGGAGAGCTCTCCGGCGGCCGGCCCGCCGCCGCTGCCGCCGCCGGCCGCCGCCGCCCCGTTGACCGGCAGTCCCCCCAGGCGCGCGACGGCCCTGAGGCACAGGCGCGTGGTCGGGTGCTCGCCCGTGCCGAACGCGACGCCGGGCCTCAGCACGAGCTTGAGCCGGCGGCGAAGGCGGCCGCCGCCGCTCGGGCCAACGGCGCCGCCCTCCCCTTCCCCCTCCCCCTCCTCGCCCTCGCCCTCGGCGGCCTCGTCGCTGCCCTCTGGCACGATCCGCACGACGCCCGGGACGACGTCCAGGGGCACGTAGGACGCCTTGATCTGCTCCACCCACTCGCGGTTGGCCACGGCCGCCAGCAGGTAGGCGGGCGGGAGCAAGTAGCCAGAGTCGTCGTCGTCCTCCTCCTCGCCGCTGCCGCGGCTGCCGGCGCCGCCGCCCTCGGCCAGCAGGACGCCCGCCACGCTGTCGGCGACCGCGCACGCGTCCCGGATCGCCGCGTCCGCGTCCGCCTCGAGCGGGAAGTGGGCGACGACCTCGCACCTCGGCCAGTAGCCCGTGTGCCCGCGGCCGCCGCCGCCGCCGCTGCCGCCGCCGTCGCCGCTAAAAACGCCGCCGCCGCCGCCGCCGCCGCCGCTCGTGCATCCGCCCGCGTCGTAGATCGGCGACTCGGGCTCCCCCGGGCGCCGCAGCTCGGCCACGGTGACCGACTGGGCGCCAAAACCCAGCAGGGCGTCGCTGAGGACCTCGGCGATCGGGCCCGCGATGGGCGCGAGGCGCGCGCGGACGCAGGTCGGCTCGTCGTCGCCGTCGTCGCCGGGGGCGTCGATCGGCGGCGGCGGTGGCGTTTTCGCAGAGGCGGAGGCGGCGGTGGCGGCCGGGGCGACGCTGGGCCGGCTGACGAGGGTCCTGGGCGCGACCGCGCCGGCGGCCGCCCGGGAGGCCGCGCGCTGGAGCAGCAGCCGCTGCATTGCCGGTCGAGAGGGCGCTTGTGGTTCGGCGGGTGTGACTGAGAGAGACAGGGGTGTGTGCGCCGCGTCTTCCCGGACACTTGGGTTTTGATGCGCCAGCGGTGTGCGTCTTGCAATCGAGCTCGATCTCGAGGTTGGAAATCGGTCAGGAGTCCCTAGTTGTTCCCGAGGTGTGTTTTTACACAGCGGCCGCCCGCGATGGGCGCCTTTTTGCTTTTGACGGCGGCGTCGTCGACGCAGGCCGACGCCTCTTCACGGCGGGCGCGAGCAAACTGCCCTGTCCGCCTTCTTCCTCGCGACCAATCCCCAATCAAACCATCGCTCAATCGAGACACATGCTCCCCGCCTGCGCGTGGCTCGCGCGCCGGGCGGCCGCCCGCGCCTCCGCCCCAGCAGCAGCGGCGATCGCGCCCGCGGCCTGCTGGCCCCTGCTGGTGGCCGGGGGGGGGCAGCAGGAGGGGGCCCCGTGCTCCCGCTCGCGCGACGACAAGGGGTCGCGCGCCGCATCGTCCACCCCTGTCGCCGCAGCGACGTGGGCTCTGCGCAGAACCGCCGCGCGCGCGCGTCCGCCGCAGCACCAGCAGGCGCGTTGGTTCGGCGGCGACGGCGAGGCCGAGCAGCAGCATGCGGCGGAAGCGGCGGCGGTGGCGGCGGCGGCGGCGGCGGCGGCGGCGTCCGCGTCGCTGCAGGCCGAGCTCGCGGCGCTCAACCGCGAGCTGGCGGACGTGTTCGGCGAGCCGGCGCCCGACGGACCGGCTGGCGGAGGCATGGGAGGAATGCGCAGCAGCGGCAGCAGCAGCAGCAGCAGCAGCACCCGCTTTGCACCAAGACCGCCAACACCACCGCCGCCGCCGCCCCCGCCACCGCCGCCGGCGTCGACGCCCTCTGCCGCCGCCGCCCCCCCGACCGCCGCCGACGCCCGCCTCTCCCACGTCGACGCCCGCACCGGCCTCGCCTCCATGGTCGACGTCTCCCACAAGCCCCCCACCCTGCGCGAGGCCCGCGCCTCGTGCCGCGTGCGCCTGTCGCGCCGCGCGAGCTCTGCCGTCGCCGCCAACGCGCTCAAAAAAGGCGACGTGTTGGGCGCCTGCCGGCTTGCGGGGATCATGGGGGCCAAGCGGGCGAGCGACCTGATCCCGCTTTGCCACCCGCTGCTGCTGACCCGGGTGGACGTGACGGCCGAGCTGGTGGACGAGGAGGAGGAGGAAACGGGGGGGGCGCGCGCCGAGGAGCAGGAGGAGGAGCAAGGGGAGGAGGAGGGCGAGCGGGGGCGAGAGGCGGGCGGCGGGGGAGAAAACACCGCGAACGGCGGCGGCGGCGGCGAGGGGCTCGGGCGGCGGCCGCGCGCCGTGCTCGTCGCGTGCGTCGCCCGCGTCGGCGCCGGCAGCACGGGCGTCGAGATGGAGGCGCTGGCCGGCGCGTCCGTGGCGGCGCTCACGGTCTACGACATGGTCAAGGCCGTGGGGAAGGGGTGCGCGGTGATCAGCGACCTGCGGCTGGACTACAAGGTGGGCGGGAAGGGGGGGGCGTGGGCGAGGAAAGGGCTGGAGCGGGACGACCCGGCGGGCTGGGCGCGGATGGCGGCGGCGGGCGGCGTCGGAGGCGGCGTCGGCGTCAGCGGCGGCGGCGTTGGCGGCGGCGTCGGCGGCGCACTGAGGAGAGGGGAGGGCGAAGCGCGTCGGGAAGACGGCCGCTGAGACCGATCGCGGAGATGTGTGTGTCTCTTTCTGTTTGTCGTGTTTTTTACTTGCAATGTGCGACTGTTTTTGCTTTGTGTCCCCTCTCCCCCCAAAAAACGCTCCGAGCAAAAAAAACACCCGCCGGCCCGCTCCCCCCGCTCCCCCCCCCTCGCTCGCTCTCCCTCTCGCTCAGAGCAAGCACGCCTGGTCCCGCCGCACCAGCTCCGCCACGCTCGCGTACCGCACCACGTGCAGGTCCCCCGCGCTCATGTCCAGCGTCTCCCCGCGCTCCCCGTCCGCCACGGCGCCCAGGTCCCGCAGCGCGCGGCAAAACACGAAGCGGCGCGCGTCGGGCGCCGCCAGCAACCGTTTCCCGGGCTCGCCCTCGTACTGCCTGACCAGGGAGCGGTAGTTTCCGGGCAAGCCGTCGAGCACGGCCGCCTTCATCAGCCGCCCGCCCGCCACGAAGCAGTCGTTGGCCAGGCGCAGCTCCCCGGGGCTCAGGCGCGCGCACGTGCGCCGGCTGTCGAGAATAGGGGCGGCGCCGGCGCGGACCTTGTGCGCGCGCGCGCGCAGGTACGACTTGAGCAAAAATCGGAGGCGGTCCCGCTCGAGGGCCAGAGCGCCGCGCCGGAGGGCGGGCTCGCCCCCCGGCGCGGCCTCCAGGTCGGCGATGGCGCTGTCCTGGTGGTCGAGGACGGCGGAGACGCGGGCGACGAGCTCGGCGCGGTAGTCGAGGATCTCGGGGGCGATGCGCTCGTTCAGGAGGGCCTGCTCTCGTGTTTTTTTTTGGTGCTGGTTTTCGAGAGAGAAGAGGTGGAGAGCGGCGAGTGAGCGAGGGCGGGCGGGCGGGCGGGCGGGCGAGACGAGCGGCGCTCGCGACGGCGCGCGCTTTTCTTCAAAAAGCAGACACAAACGCGCCTGCTTCAGGGACTCGAACTCGCTCTGGTCTGCGAGCGGGTCGGCGTCCCCGTCCTCGCCGTCCTCGTCTTCGTCGCCCTCCTCTCCTGCCTGCGTCGCCGTGCCTCGTCCTCCTCCTCCTGTTGCTGTCGCTCCTGCTGTCGGGGCTTCCTCTTTCGGCGTCGCGTCGTCCTCCTCCTCCTCGGGCCGTGTGGCCGCCGGCGGCGTCGCGTCCGGCGACGCCGGGTCCGCCATGGACACGATGACCAGTGAGTGTCGCTCGGCTCTGTGCCTCCTTGGTCCCTCTTTTCGCGGCGTACGGGATGAAATTAAAGTTCAAAAAAACTGATTCCACCCGTCGATCAAGCGGTGCTTTTGCTCTTTGCTGCTCTGGTTCGTTTGAACTGACAATCTGCTGCTGCTGCGCGGGTTTGTATGCGGTTGCGTTTGTCGGACGAGGCTGGTGATGTGACGATCGGTGGAAGGAGTGGGCGTTTGTGGTCGCCGTCCGCGCGCTCGCGCAGTCCACGGCGGCGGCGGCGCGGGCGCGCTCTCTCGTCGGTCGGATGCGCCCGCGTCGGCGGATGGGGGCAACTCGCCGCCGCCCTCATCTAGTGGCGAGGCACGCCAACTGCTGATCGCTCGACTGTCGATTGGCGGCGTCGATCGTTGCGATTACGAGCGCGAGAGAGACGAAGAAGAAGGCTCCCTTGCATCCTCTCACTGACCTTCACTTCCCCATCACTCCCCGCCTTTCTCCCGCGCCTCTGCGGTCCTCTCGCCCTTGTCAACGATGGCCGCCGCCGGAACAATGACTATCCGGGTGCCAGGCGATCAGGTGCACGGCTTGCGCAGCGATTGGACCGGACCACGACCGCCTCGACCAGCAGCAGCAGCGGCAGGACGAGCGCGGCCGATCGCCCCGGCGGTGCCCCGGCGACGCCGCCCGCTGAGACTCGAGGCCGCCGCTCCCACCACCCCCGCCGCCGCCGCCGCTCCCACCACCCCCGCCGCCGCCGCCGCCGCCGCCACGCCCCTCCTCTCGCTGCCCGACGTCCCCGGCCTCGGACGCCTCGAGGTGCGCGCCCTCCCGCCGGACGCCCCCGACGCCGACGCCGCCGCGGCCGCCGTCCTCATCACGCGCGCCTTCCAGGGGACGGACGAGGCAGTGGAGCTCGCCGGCGCGCGCCTCTTTGTTCGGCGGCTGCTGCTCGAGGCGTCGCGCGCGGCGGCGGCGGCGGCGGCGGCGGCGGCGGCGGGGGCGGGGGCGGGCGGGGCCGAACCGCGCCCGCCGCCGGCGGTGCTGCTGCTGGCGAGGGTCGCGCCGGCGGCGCAGGCGGCCGGCGGCGACGAGGGGGAGGCAAAGGGGGCGTCGTCGGCGTCGGCGTCCGGCCCGGGGCGCGTGGCCGGCGCCGCGTGCGTCTCGTTCTCGGCCGGCGACGGCTCGCGCGCGGAGCTGGCCGGGGTCGAGGGCGTGACCGCGCCCCCGGCGGGCGAGGCGTACCTGTTCAACGTGGCGGTGGACCCGCGGGCGCGGCGGAAAGGGGTGGCGTCGGCGCTGGTGCGCGCGGCCGAGGAGGCGGTCCGGCGGCGGCGGGCGGCGGCGGCGGCGGCGGCGGCGGCGGCGGCAAGAGGGGGCGGCGGAGGAGGGGGGGCAGCAAGCACAGACGGCGACGGGGCGGTCCGGGTGTGGCTGCACGTGCGTCAGGCGGACCCGGCGGCGCAGGCCCTGTACCGGCGGGCCGGGTACGAGGAGGTCGGGCGGGACGACGACCCGACGGCGGCGGCGGCGGGGGAGGCGGGGGAGGCGGCGGCGGCGGCGGTGGCGGGCGGGGGAGGGGGCCTGGGGGGGATCTTCGGCTGGTTTGGCGGCGGCAACAAGGCAAAGGCGGCGAGCAAGCCGCCGCCGCGCCCGCGGATTCTGATGCGGCGCGAGGTCTGAGTTGTGCGCGCAGATGCGTATAAAGGAAACGAGCGCGCGCGCGGCCGGGCGCCGGGGGCCGTTGGCGTCGACGTCGGCGTCGGCGTCGGCGTCGGCGCGCGCTGTTGATGAGACGGGCGGCGACGCGATCCAAGTCGACACATTTCGACGCGCCCTCTGCTCCTGCTTCTTCATCCCTCTCCTTTGCAAACAAACGAATGCCCTCTCTCTCGATCCTCGAGCCACTGACCGACGCAGCGCCCGCTTTCCCGAAACATACAAGGAGGACCCTCGACGTTTGAAAACGGCTCGCAAAAAGATAGACAACTGAAACGCGAGAGGGCCACAACCACCACCATGAGCGCCGCGGCGGGAGGAGGCGGGCGCGAGCAGCGGTCCGCGACCACGTGCGACGAGGACGACGAGGAAGACGAGGATTTTGTCGTCGAGGAGCTGCCCGACAGCGAGCAAGAGGATGACGACGACGACGACGACGACGACGACGACGACGACGATGAGGAGGACGGCGGCGCGACGACGGCGTCGCAAGAAGCAGGGGGAGGCGGCGACGACGACGATGATGGCAACGGCGCCTACGAGCCAGAGAGTGCGTTCTGTTTTGCTTTGTTGGCTCACAGTAGCTGGAGGGGACGGCGGGACGTCCCTTGTTCCAACGCCCAATGCCCTCCGCCCACAAAACCTCACCGCCCCCCCGCCCCCGCCCCCTCCCCCCGTCTGCCGCCCGACGCCAAACACAAAACCGAAAAAAAAAACAGGCGAGCTCCCGCCAGACCTCGACTCGTCGGCCGCACTCGACGGCGGCGGCGGCGGCGGCGGGGGGACAGCAGGGGCCGGCGGCAGCACGCACCGCGGGCCCAGAGCAGCAGCAGCAGCAGCACCGGGGGCGGCGGGGGCGGCGGCGGGCGAGCCCGCGGGCGGCGCGCGGCAGCGGCGCAAGCAGCGGCGGCGAGAGGCGGCGGCGCAAGATGCCCCTGGGGGCGCCGCGGGCGCTGCCGCGGGCGCCGGGCGGCAGCAGCGGCACGGGGGCAGGGCGGCGGCGGCGGCGGCGGGGTCGCGCGCCGCGCCCGCCGCGGCCCCCTCTGCCGCCGCGTCGCACGCGTCCAACGCCGCCGGGGCGACGACCCCCGGCGGCGGCGGCGCTGCTGCTGCCGCCGCTGCCGCCTCGACGGGCGCGGGCGGCAGTGCTTCCCTGCCGATGGGCCCGGCCGCGGCCGTGCTGACGCCGCGGCGGCGAGCCGCCTTGCGGCAGCAGCTGCGGCAGGAGCAGCAGCGGCGGCAGGGGCGGGCCCAGGCGCAGCAGCAGACGGCGCTCGAGTCGTGGGATGAGCAGGGCGACGACGGCGAGGGCGACGAAGGCGAGGGCGAGGGCGAGGGCGAGGGCGAGGGCGTCGGCGGCGGCGGCGAGCGGGGCGGGCAGGAAGGGGCGAGCGCGCGGCGGCAGCACGCGGGGGCGGCGGCCGGCGGCGGCGCGGCGTCCGATCCCATGGCGCCCGCCCAGCCCCAGCAGGCCTTATACCACCCCCACCCCCAGCAGCAGCAGCAGCGCCACCACCAGCAGCAGCAGCAGGCCGCCGCGACGCTCGCCGCCGCGCACGCCGCCGCCGCCGCCACCGCCGCCGCCGCCGCCGAGGCCGCCGCCGGCCCGCGCACGCGCGCGCGCCACCCTCTCGCCCCCGGCGACCTGCCCGAGGACGCCGACCGCTTCCTGGCCGCGCACGACCCCGAGGCCGCCGCCGTCATGGACGAGGAGATGTACCGCGCGTTCCTGTTCACGCTGCGTCCCGGCCCGCCCCTTTTTGGGGAGTGGGCGGCGGCGGCGGGGGGGATGCCTGTGCCTCTGCAGGCGGGCGGGGCGGCGGCGGCGGCGGCGGCGACGGCAACGGCGGCGGCGGCGGGAGCACCGACAGGAGCAGCGGCAGGGGGCGCGCCCTGGCCGCCACCCGCCTCCGCCGCCTGCGGCGGCACCCTCTCCCGGCCGCTCGCGCAACGGCAGCAGCAGCAGCAGCAGCAGCAGCAGCAGCCGTCGCTGCCGCTGCCGCTGCCGGCGCCGCCCGGCGCCGCCGCGGCGGGCGGCGCCGCCGGCCCATTCCCGCCCGCGCCCCCCGCCCCCCACCCCTTTGGGGACGAGCTGCTCGCCGCCGCCGCCGCCCGCCTCCTCGCCGACGACGACGACAACGACGCCGACTTCAGCGTCAACCTCAGCGACTTTCTCGAGGACGACGCTGACGACCTGAGGGAGGAGGAGGCGCTGCACCGCGCCGCGCAGGCGCACCGGCGGTTGGGGGGCGGTGGCGGGGGGCAGCAATTGCAGCAGCAGCAACAGCAGCAATCGCAGCAGCAGCAGTTGCAGCAGCAGCAGCAGCAATTACAGCAGCGGGAGCAGGTACAGCAGCAGTTGCAGCAGGTGCAGCAGTTGCAGCAGTTGCAGCAGGTGCAGCTGCCCCACCCGCAGCAGCAGCAACCGCACCAGCCGCCGCCGCAGCAACAGCTCACGCCTCGGCGGGGCAGGCGCGCGGCCCCGGCGCCGCCGCCGGCGCCGCTGGGCGCGATGCCGCCGCCGCCGCCGCGCGCGCCGACAACGACGGCGGCGGCGGCGGCGGCGGGGGACGCGCTGGGTCAGGTCGAGGCGCTGTCGCCGTGGGGGACGCCCGGCCGGCGCCTGCGCCCGCGCAACCCCGCGCTGTCGCCTCCGGGGGCCGCCGGGGGCGCCGCCGGCGCCTCGGCGCTGCTGCCGCCCAACCTGCTCCTTCCGCCGCCGGCGGCCACGGCGGCGACGGGGGCCGCCAGCGGCGCCGGCGCCGGCGCCGGCAACGGCGCCGGCAACGGCGGCGCCGGCGTAGCGGGCTCCCCCGCCGCGGCCCGACCGAGCCCCATGCGCCGTCAGGCCGTCGCGCAGCAGTGCGGTGGGGCGCACGACGCCCGCGCCGGCCTGATCCCCACCCCTTCCCTGGACGCCGGCGGGGCAGAAGGAGGGATGTTTTCTCCGCCGGCCGCCGCCGCCGCCAACGCCGCCAACGCCGCCGCCGCCGCCGCCGCCGCCGCCGCCGCCGCCGCCGACCCCGCTCTCCTCGCGCAGCAGCCCCCCCGCGCCCCCCCGCCCGCGCCGCCGGGCGGCGCCTCCGACGCCGTGCGTCGCAGCCGCCTCCAGATCCTGTACCACCAGGCGTCGCTGCACGTTCAGCTGCTCGCCCAGTGCTGGGCGCTTGCCAGCCGCGACCCGGGCGCGGGGAGCGCGGCGGCGGCGGCGGCCGCGCTGCTGATGGACGCGGCGGCGCGCCTGCACGGTGACTGCAGTCGAGGCGGGGGTGGCGGCGGTGGAGGAGGAGTGCAAGGCGGCGCGGCGGCCGTGGTGGCCGCGGCGGCGGCGGCCGGGGGCGTCCATGGCAACGGCGCCCCCGCCGTGGCCGTCGGCGCCGCCGCCGCGCCGCGCCCCGCGGCGCTGGCGATGGCGCGCGGCGTCCGCGCCGCCTTCTCGCCGGCCGGCTCCGTGGCCGGCTGGGCGCCCTCGCGCGCCCTGCCCCTGGCCGCGGTCGCGAGCCCCTGGGACGTGGCCCCGCTTCGCGCGCTGCCGGCGCTCGCGGCGGCCGTGGCGGCGGCGCCTCCGATGCGGGCGGCGGTCCAGCCGTCGCATAGGGCCGGGGCAGGCGGCGGCGGCGGCGGCGGCGGGGGCGGCGGCGGCGGCGGCGGCGTCAAACAGGAAGGGGGCGGGCGGCGCCGCGGCGACGGCGCGTACGACAGCGAGGACGACGAGGACGACGGAGAGACTGGGGCGGGCACGACGTCGCAAGAGGAAGATGAGGAGGATGAGGAGGAGGACGAGGACGAGGAGGACGACGAGGACGACGGCGGCGGCGGCCGCCGCAAGAAGCGGGCAAAGACGAGCGGCGGCGGCGCCAAGAAAAAGGAGGCCGCCTCCACCAAGACCAAGAAGACCAAGGCCCCCGCGCAGAAGCTGCGCGCCGCCGCGCGCGCCCTGGACGCCCTCTCCTCCGCCACGGTCGGCCGCCCCTCAGTCGCGCCCCTTTTGCTCGCCGAGCCCCGGCTGGCGCCGCGGGTCGAGCCGCGGCAGGCCGCAGTTACTGCCTTTTACTGGACGCCGGGGGAGGACGACCTCCTGGCGCTGGGCCTCGCGCGCCACGGCCTGCGCTACCGATCGGTGCGCGACGCCTACTTCCCCATGCGCACGCCCGCGCAGGTCACCACGCGGCAGAAGAACATCCTAGGGCGCGCGGTGCGGGCGGCGGCGCGGCGCGGCGGCGACGCCAACGGCGGCGGCGGCACTGCCGGCGGCGCTGCTGCCGCCAATGGCGCCCCTCTGGCGCCCGAGCTGGCGACGGCCGAGCTCATCCGCCGGCTCAAGGACGCCGCGCTGCAGGGCGCGGGCGGGGTCGGCGCGCTCGGGGCGGCGGCGGGCGGCGGCGGCGGAGGCGGAGGAGGCGGAGGTGGAGGCGCCTCCTCGCCCGGCGGCGGCGGCGGTGGCCCGGCCGACCCCTACGGGCGCGCGGCCGCGTCCGCCGCCCTCACACCGCAGGACGAGCTGGGACTGCTGGCCCGGCTGCCGTTTCCCGTGCCGTCCGACGTCGCGCTGCCGCCGCCGCCCCAGCAGCAGCAGCAGCAGCAGACGCAGCAGCAGACGCACCAGCAGCAGCGGCAGCAGGGCGCGGCCGCGCCCCTGACGAGCCCCGCGCGTGCGACCCCTCGACGCGCCCAGCAGCAGCAGCAGCAGCAGCAGCAGCAGCAGCAGCAGCAGCAGCAGCAGGAGCAGCGGCAGCAACACCCTCCGCCTCCTCCTCCGCCGCTGGGACGCGAGGTGGCCGATGGCAGCGGCAGACCTTCTGCCCGCCGCCCGCTCTTCTGACATTTTTTATTTCTCCTCGACACGCGCACTGCCCCATTGGAGGCACGAATGCAAGACTGTGTGCTAGCGATTAAATCGAGTGTTGCACGCAGCTGCTTTGATCGCGAAATGAAATCTTACTTCTGCGGGGCCGGCGTCGGGGTCAGGAGAGCTGGAGGGGAAACGGCCCGCGCGCTCGCTCGTCTCCCCGCCGCGACGTTGAGGAAAGGAAAGAGGAAAAAAATTGCAGTTTTGCAAAGCCCTTGATTGTGAGAAAGGAGGCGAAAGAGAGGAGCCAAACAAAATGGGAGGAGCATCAGCACGGAATGAAACGAGAGAGAGACACGAACGTGTGTGAAGAACCAGCGGGCAACGGCGCCCTCTGCCTCAAAGCGGCTTGCTCTTGCCCGCGGCCGCCGCCGCCGCCTCCGGCAGCCGGCCCCCCGCCCGCGGCCGCGCGCCCGCCTTGCTGCCCCCCCGCGCGAGCCCGTCGCCGTCCGCGCGCGCGGACGCGAGCGCGTAAGCCGCCAGGCACGCGAACGCGCCGTCGCACGCGGCGAACAGCAGCGTCGCGCCGTTGGCGAGCGCGCGCCCGCGCGGCCCGAGCCGCGTGCACAGCAGCGCGCCGTCGAGCGCGGCCGACTGGAACCCTAAGAGGGCAAAGGCGGCCGCGCCCGCCGCCCAGAGGCGCGCCGCCTGCCTGGCGGGCAACGGGGCGGGGCCGCCTGTGCCGCCGCCTGTGCCGCCTGTGCCGCCGCCGCCGTGCGAGGAGCCAAGGGCGGCGCGTGCGGCGCCGAGCAGCACGCGCGCCGTGGGCACGTCGCTGGCGGACAGGAGCGCGGCGGCCAGGAGCGTGGGCGCGAGGTAGGCTGCCTCGTTCGCAAAGGGGATCTGGCCGCGCGCGAGGGCGGAGCGGGCGGCGCGGGCCAGGAGAGGCCAGGAGCCGCCGGAGAGCAGAGCGACGACAGAGCCGGGGGGCGGCGAGGCGCCGCCGCCGTCCGCCGCCGCCGCCGCCAGCGCCGTCGCGGCCGGCACGGCGTTGCCCGCGGCGGCGAGCAGGGCGAGCGCGAGCGCGACGCGCGACGCGACCTTCCGCGCCGAGGCGGCCGCCCGCTCGACCGCGGCGCCGCTGCCGCTGCCGCTGCTGCCGTTGCCGCTGCCGCCGCCGCCGCCCCCGCCGCGCTCCCGGCCCGCCTTTCGCGCCGCCCGCCGCGCGTAGCTCGCCGCGACCAGAAAGGTGGACGCGCACCCCGTGCACGCCACGTCGGCCGCCCGCGCGAGCCTGAGCGGCCACGCGAGCTCGCCCCCGCCGCCGCCCCAGCCCCCGCCCCCGCCTCCGCCCGCCGCGCGTGACAGCGGCGGCAGCAGGCAGTGCGCGAACGCGGCGGCGAAATTCATGCCCGCAAAGAAGAGGCAGGCGTCGCGCCACAGGCGCAGCTCCAGGGACGGCGCGCGGGACGGGGCGGCCGCGGCGGCGGCGCGCTGGAGCCGCAGGGCGAGGAGGAGGGTGAGGGGGACTGCGGCCAGGGTGAGGGCGAGGAGGGCGGGGCGGTCGATAGGGGCGTCGGCGGCGGCGTCGGCAGGGCAGTCGGCGGCCGCACGGGTCAGGGCGTCGCGCAGGGCTGACGGGAGGAGGGCCGCGCTGGCCGGGAAGAAGACCTCGGCCAGCGCGAGGGTCGACATTTCGCGGCTGTCTTGTGTGCCTTTTCCTCGCTCTCGGCGTTTGAGGAAAGGTGGTTTGCCGAGTGTGAAGGAGGAGGAGGGGGCGAGATTGGAGATTAGAATGAGGAGCAAGCAGGGTGCGGGTAAAGGTCAAAAGCGGCCTAAGAAGAGACACAGGTCTCGTTGGTGTCGGCCGTGTCGCGGGCAAATGGAACTGTGAGGTGACGGCAAGAGCAAAGCGGTCGCCTCAGTGCCCGCGCCGCGAACCGCCGCCGCCGCCGGCCCCGCGGCCCTCGGTTGCTCGGCGAGTCCCTGCCGCTGCGCTCCGTCCTTTGTTCAGCGAGGACCCCACGCCGCGCATGGGCGTCGCACTAGTCCTTTATCACAATCACCCTCTCGCAAGATCGCCGCATTGGCGCTGGAGCACCACCAACGGCAGCAGGACGACGCAAAAAGACTTGCGCCCCTGCGCCCTCCCTCCCCCCCTCCCTCTGGGACCCACCACCCGCCGATGCATCCCTCTGCGTCGCCGTCCTCGGCCGCCTGCCGATCCAGGGCAGGGGCACCGGCGAGAGCGTCAGCGTCCATCAGGCTCGCCGTCCAGCCGCTGGCGCGCGCGCCCGCAGTGGGATTAACGCCCCTCTCCCCGCCGACCGGCCCGGCGCCGACGACGCAGACGCAGACGCAGACCGCCGCCGCAGGCGCGCCCTCGCCCGTCCGCCCCACCGCGGCCGCATCAACAAGCCCGCCGCCCTCGGCTCTCGTCCGCCTCCTCGCGCCCGCACCAAGACCCCCGACCCCTGTCTCGGCGCTCGCGGCGGCGGCCGCGGCCGCGGCCCTCCTGCTCCTCCTGGGCGGCGCGGCGGCGCCGCCGCCGCCCGCCCGCGCCGTCCCCCAGACCGCCTACATCGGCGGCCCGCTGAGCGCCGACGCGCTCGCGGGCGCGCCTTGCGACCTTTCGGCGATTATCAGCACGTACGAGGACGCGCCCATGCTGGCGTGCGACCTGCACGTGGGCGAGGGGATCGGTCCGCTGCGCAACGCGCTGAGCCGCGTGCACTTTGTCATCGCGCTGGGCGACCGGCGCGAGGCGGGGGACAAGGGCGCGGCGGCGGTGGTCTCGCCGCCCTCCTCGGCGGCGTCGTCGGCGCCGTCGCTGTCCGAGCCAGTCTTGGATTACTCGCCGCCCAACCCGCCCTTCTTCACCTCGCGCACAAAGGGCGGGCTGGGCGGCGGCAAGCCCCTGCTGGTCAACTTGGGGGAGCGGGACGGCGTGGCCGCGTGGGACGACGCGGTGCTGGGCGGCGGGAGGATTGTTGCTTCCGCTGCGACAATGGGCGGCGGCGGCAGCAGCGGCAGCGCAGGCGGAGGCGGCGCGTCCGAGGCGGCGGCGGCGGCCGGCGCCACGCAACCTCTGCTGCTGCTGCCGCCCATGCGCGAGGGCGGCGTCCGACGCGTCATCGTTCCCCCCGGCCCTTTACAGCGCGTCAACGCCAAGGCCATGCTGTGGCAGGCGGCCGAGCTCGACGCTTTGGACGAGGTTGGAGAGGCGGCCTCGGCCGCGGGGGCAGAGGCGGCGGGCGGCGGCGGCGGCGCGCTTGGGTTTCGTCGAGACCTGGTGTTTACGATCGAGTTGAGTGTGGCGAAGAAGAGGAGCCGATGATTTTGGTTTGGGTCTTGACGTTGACAGGGGGGGGGGGGGGGGGGGGGGGGGGGGGGGCGTGCCATGTATTGCGTAAAAGATGGTGCGAATGCCCCGCTGCTGCGACTGCGCGTTGTTTGAAAAATGAAACGACAATGATACCCTTTCTCTCTCTCTCTCTCTCTTTCTCTCTCTCTGACGATCTCTCTCTCTCTAGCAATTCCATGCCCCCTCTTCAGGACGAGCACGACAGCATGCAGCTGAACGCCGGCGGCGGCGGGCTCGCGTACTTGGCGTCCGTCGCCGGCGCGCCGTCCGTCCCGTCCTGCTCCTCGTAGGGCCGCGTCACCGCGCGCATCAACCGCGCGAGCTCCTCGCCGCCGTCTCCGGCCTCGGCTGCCGCGATCGCCTCCTGCAGCAGGTGCTGCCGCGGCACGTACTTTGGCGAGGACGCGCGCTGGAGGGCCTGGCGCGAGGCGTCGACCGCCGAGGGCCCGCCCGCGGCGCGCAAGGCGGCGCGCCAGGCCCCCAGCCACTGTCGCCAAGCGGCCAAGCGAGACGGGTCGGACAGCGCTGTCGGCGACGACGCGAGCGCCCGCTCCAGCGATGCGGGCAGGCCGCCCTCGACCTCGCGCGCCTCGGGCTCGAGGGGCACGGACGCCAGGGCGCGCCACGTGTTCGTAAAGTCGGCCTTGTCGCGCTGCATGGCCTCGAGCAGCGCGCCCGCCAGCGGGCCGCCGGGGGTGCTGCTGCCGACGCTGCCGCCGCCGACGCGCGCGCCGCCGACGCCAACGCCCGCCGTTTTCTCTTCGTCCTTTCCTTCGTCTTCGTCAACAAAAAACCCGAGCTTGCGCGCCGTCCACCCCTCGTACGCCTCCTTCAGCGCGGGCGCGTACCTCCCCACCGCCTTTTCCGCGTCTCCCCGGCTCACCACGCCCGCCGCGTACAGGGCGTTGGCCAGCATGAGGCAGTTCCACTGGAGGACGGCGGGCTGGCGGCCGTAGGCGTAGCGGCGGCCGGGCAGGTCGGTCGTGTTGGGCGTGTAGCTTTTTTTTCGGTGTCGAGTTATTTTTTGTTTTTGTTTTTCGTGTTTGGGGGGGGGTGTTTTGAGGGGGGGGATTGATTTTGCGGGAGGGGGCGGGAGAGAATTAGGTCGAGGGTTTGGAGAGAGAGAGGCGTTGCGGCCTGCGTCGAGGCAGGGCGCTTTTCGGACAACGCGCCGAAACGAGGGGAGGCGAGCCGAGCGCACAGGAAACAAAAAACAAAAACCGAGCGAGGAAAACCCCTCCCTCTCCCTCTCTCTCCTCCTCCTCTTCTTCTCACCCGACGTCGTACGCGTCCAGAAAGCCAAAGGGGCCAAAGTCGATCGCGAGGCCCAGGATCGACGCGTTGTCCGTGTTGAGCACGCCGTTGACGAAGCCGACCGACTGCATGGCCGCGGCCAGGCGCCCCGTGCGCTCGGCCACCTCGCCGAGCCAGGCCGCGTACAAGGCGCCGCCGGGCGGCCGCCGGTCCGCCGCCGCCGCGCCGCCCGTTTCGCCGCCGCCGCCGTCGCTCCCGTCGCCGTCGCTCTCGCCGCCGCCTCCGCTGTCCTCCTCCCGCCCGACCCCCTCGGCCGCCTCCTCCGCCCGCGCGTCGCCAGCCCTGCCGCCCCCGAACGCGGCCGCCGACGCCGCCGCCGCCGCCGGGAACTCGGCCAGCAGGTGCGGGTAGTGGGCGCGGATCACGTAATCGGCGATCTTTCGGGCGAGCGGCGCCTGGTCGCCGCCGCGCGAGGCGGGGAGCTCGAAGTGGCCAAACCGCACGAACGAGGGCGCCAGGCGCGCGGTGACGGCCCCCGGCTCCATGCGCGCGTTGCCGTCGTAGAACATGTCGCGCAGCACGGGGTCGCCCGTGGCGCACAGGCACAGGGCGCGCGTGGTCGGGACGCCGAGCGCGGCGAGGGCCTCCGACGCCACCAGCTCTCGGAGCGACGAGCGGAGGACCGCGCGGCCGTCGGCGCGGCGGGAAAAAGGGGTCTGGCCCGCGCCTTTCAGCTGAACCTCCCAGCGGTCGGGGCGGGGCAGGGGGTGGCGCGCGAGGGCCGGGGCGCCCGCGCACACGAGGCCCAGGGCGCTGGCGGCGGCGAGGGAGGGCGGGGGGACGGGGCCGTAGCGCGAGGGCGGCGGCGCGGCCGCGGCGGCGGCGGCCGAAGACACCGGCGGCGGCGGCGGCGCCGACACCTCCCCCAGGGCGATCGCGCGCCCGTCGCCGAGCTGCCCCGCCCAGTTGCCAAACTGGTGCCCGCCGTAGCACGTGGCGTACGGGTCGCTCCCGGGCAGGGCGAGCGCGCCGGTGAAGGCGAGCGCGGCCTCGGGGCGCGACAGCTCCGACGGGTCTAGGCCGAGCAGCGCGGCGGCGGCCGGCGAGGCGCCGAGCACGCGCGGGCCGCCGGCGTTTCCGCCGCCGTTTCCGCTTCCGCCACCGCCGAAACCGCCGCCCTTGCCGCTCCCGGGCGGGGTCGGGCGCACCCGCGTGTAGAGGGCGCCGCGGACGACGCGCACCTCGTTTGTCGAGTCCGGGTCGGCCGGGACCGAGCGCAGAAAGTCGTTGTCGAAGGGGAGCGTCTCGAGCGTCCTGCTTGCGTTTGCGGCGGCGCCGGTGGCGGCGTCGGCGGCGGCGGGGGCCGTTTGCGGCGCGGCGCCCGGCGCGGTCGCCGTCATCGCCGTGACGCTGCGGCGGTTGTTGGCGAGGACGCCGCGGGCGGCCAGGTGGCAGTGGCGCAGGGCGACCACGCGGACGAGCATGCGCGCCGGGCGCCGATGCGGGGGCGCCCGCTGCTGCGGCGGCGTCGGCGCGTGGGGCGCGGGTCGGGTGGTGCCGTGAGCAGGAGGAGGAACGGGGTGAGCGGGTGTGGGCGCGCGCGAGGAGAGCGCGGTGGCGACGACCATTATCGGGTATATGACAACGACAGCGGTGCGTGCGCTGTGCGATTGTTTGGGATGGATTGAGATTGCGGACGTGCGATCAGCCTCTTCTGCGTCTCCATTGAAGGCGCACCAGTCTCTGGGAAGCGGGGACTGGAGCCTCTCTCTCATGTCCTTCAATCTCCTCTCACACACACACGAATACACACCCGCCCTTTTTTACACACGCTCTGAGACCTGTCCTCGCGAACTCACACGCACTACACGACAGCGCTCGGCGCAAGCCCTCCTCTTGCCCTTCCTCAACAGGTGCGAGCGAAAACCTCTCTTCCGTCGTCTCCCCTGCGTCAGAGACAGAGCGGCGCGCGCGCGCATCGCGTGATCTGGGGCCGGGTCCGCGCGCCCGAGTGGCGCGAGGGACGCCGAGGCGCGCGTCCTGCGCGCGACGCGCCGATGCCGCCGTCGACGCCGCGCCGACGACAACCCCGGAGCGTCGCCGACGAGGGCAGAGCGCCGCCGTCTCTCCGCGAACAAGATCTCTCTTCCTTCCTCACCCGTTGCAAACCAAACCAAACCAACCAACCAAACTCCACACGCGCCAAGCAAACACAACAGGAGCACGCACACAAGGAAGCGGGCGATCCAATAACAATAAAAAACAGAAACAGAAAAAATATGTCGGCCTCGTGCGTGCCTCCAAAGACGGGCGCGCTGCTCGACATCGCCTTCAGCCGCGTGGTGCCGCTCATCCTGGGCACGTGCGCCGCCTCGTACGGCTGCCTCGTGCTCAACAAGCAGGCCTTCAACGTGCCGCCCGTCTCGCTCAGCCCCGAGTTCGTGGCCGAGGCTAACAAGACCACCGGCGCCGCCGCCCGCCTGACGGCGCCGCCCGTCTACCTAAACCCGATCCGCAACGGGCTGCCCGGGTCGGTGCGCGGGCCGGAGGACCTGTGAATGACTTGCGTCGCGCGCGCGTCAAGGACGCGCCTGCTTCGACCACGCGAAATGAATCCCTCTTTTTCCCTTCGAGCGGCGCTTTTCGCTCGTGCGTGTAAACAAGGAATACTGAACGACAACCAAGCACTTTTTACAGGTCCGCCAGCACCGCCAGCACGGGCGTGCGCGAGGTGTCGGTCCCTCTGGCGCAGAGCGCCCCGCGGCAAAGCCCCGAGGAGAGGCGAGTCCTGGCGGCGACGGCCGGTCTGTGTCTTTTTTGCTTTCGGCTTGGGGTGTCAAGGCGGCCCGACGCGCACAACGCCGCCTCCTACGCCGGAGACGAGCAACCTGGTCCCGCTTCCTCCACCCGCCCGCCCGCCCGTCAGCAGAGGGAAAAGGGGCCGTACGAGGGGGGCGGCGCAGGCGGGGGGGCCGCGGTCGGCAGCCGATCGGCCCATCATCTGCCGTCGCCTCCGTCTGCCGCCGCCGCCGCCCTCTCCTCCCCTTGAGGAAGGACACACCAATCCGCGCGCCTCGCAGTCGCCCGCACTCCTGATTGCACGCACAATCGACCATCATCACCATCACCAACAGGCGCGCGCGCTTCCTCGTCGAGCTCTGCGCGAGCGAGGCGTCGGTGGTTTCGCCGTTTGTCCCCTCCCCTCCCTTTGCCTTTCTTCCGCGCATCCCCCGATCAATGGACGCCGCCGGCCCGCCAGAGGCCTCCGAGCCTCACCAGGGCGAGGAGGCCGCGCCGGCGTCCGCCTCGGCAGAGACCGCTGCAGCAGCACCCCCGCAACAGCAGGATGCCCGCCCCGACGTTGCCGCCGCCGGCGGAGGCGAGAGCGCCGCCGCCGCCGCCGCCGCCGACGATCTGGGGGACGCCATGCCGCCGGCGCCTGCCTCTTGCTCGGCCGGCCAACCGGGCGTCGAGCGGATCACGCCCGACGGCCTCGTGCTGAAGGTGGTCCTGGAGGAGGGGCAGGGGGAGCTGCCGGCGCTGCACTCGCAGTGCCTGGTGCACTTCGTCGGGCGGGTCTTGGAGGAGCAGAAGGCGCCCCCTGGGGCGGAAAAGAAGCAGAAGGACACGCAAGACGAGGCGGCGGCGGGCGACGCCGGCGCCGGCGACCGGGCCGAGACCGCCGCCGCCCCTCCTCCTCCTCCCCCCGCCCCTTCCGTCTGGGCCCCCGCCCCGGACGCCGCCCCCTTCATGGACACCCGCGACGAGGGCGCCGGGTGCGCCGGCTCGGCCCCCGTGCAGCTGGTCGCGGGCCGCCGCATAGCGACGGGGCGCGAGGCGGGCCTGTCGCTGGCGCTCGCCGCGATGCGGCGCGGGGAGCGCGCGCTCGTCTACGTGTTGGACCCCTCCTACGGGTACGGGCCCAAGGGCTCGTTCTCCTTTCCCTCGGTCCCGCCCGACAGCCGCCTGGCGTACGACGTCCGCATGGTGGCGTGGGAGGCGCCGGACGACGGCGAGGAGGGAGAGGGGGAGGGGGAGGGCGGCGGCGGCGCGCTGGCGTCGTCGTCGTCGGCGCGGGCGGCGGGAGCGCCCCGCCGCGGCCTTTTGTTCGAGGAGAGGCTCGAGGCGGCCGAGCGCCGGCGCCTGCGCGGCAACGCCCGCTTCGCCGCGGGCGACCTCCCCGCCGCCCTCTCCTGCTACGCCTTCGCCCTCTCGTACGTCGACGACGACCTGCTCATGCAGCTCGAGGAGGGGACGCCGCACCTCAAAGCGGCGGAGGCGGTCCTCGCGCCCACCCACCTGAATATCGCGGCCGCCCACCTGGCCCTGGGGGATTTTGCGCGTGCCGTCGAGGCGTGCGGCAAGGCGCTCGAGTTTGACGAGGGGAGCGCCAAGGCATTCTTCAGGCGGGGCAAGGCGCGCCTGGGCCTCGGGCAGACGCGCGAGGCGGTCGGGGACCTGGAGGCGGCGCAGAAGCTGCTGGAGAAGCAGAGGGCGGCGGCGGCGCTCTCGGCGGCGTCTGCGTCTGCGGCGGCGGCGTCGGCGGCGGGGGCGGCGGCGGCGGCGGGGGCGGATGGGGCGGGGGGCGCTGCCGGCGCTGCCGCCGCCGCTCCCTCCTCGTCCTCGTCCGCCTCCTTGGCCGGGGACGCGGCCGCCGTCGCGCGCGAGCTCGCGGCGGCGCGCCGCCTGCTGCGCGAGGAGGGGCGCGCGGGCGACCGGGTGCTGACGGCGGCGCTGCGGAGGGAGCTCGGGCCCTCGTCCGCCGCAAAGGCCAAAGCGGCGGCGGCGGCGGCAGGAGGGGCGGCGGCAGGAGGGGCGGCGGCAGGGTCGGCGGCGGCGACGGCGACGGCGGCGGCGGCGACCGAGCGGCGGCCCTTGTCGTCGCTGATGGCCATGCTCGAGGCGCTGCTCGAGTGGCTGTGCGACCTGCTGCGGCGGGCCATCCCTGTCGCGGCCGCACCCGCGCCCGCAGCAGCAGCACCAACGTGAAGAGGCGAGAGAGAGAAAACGACGCCCGACAGATTAAAAGAAAAGAGACGCGCGCGCGTCTCTTTTCTTTTAATGTTCCAATGTTTCAAGCGCCGCCGCGGCCGCCCGCATTCGATTCTAAATTCTAGATTCTAGATTATGCTACACCCCGCCATTTCGGATCACTCCCTCAAGGTATTCCCGGCATCCACGTGGGCGTCCTCCGCGCGTACGCCGCGTACGCCTCGCCGTACATAGCCCGCAGAAGCGCCTCCTCGTGGGGGATCCTCGCCGCGAAGAAGCGCCGCGCCGCGAAGAAAAACGCCGCCGCCGAAACGGGGTTTGCGAGCAGGACCATCGTTCCCACGGCCCAGAGCATCCAACCCAAGTAGCCCGGGTGGCGGACGACGGCGTATACGCCGCGCGTGCACACCTGGTCGACGCGCCTCTCGCGCTGAATGTCGTGAGTGAAGGCGCGGCCGGCGCCGCAAATCGCCGCCTTGCGAAGCGCCTCGCCGCCGGCGACCAACAAGACGCCCGCGGCGTAGCTGGCGACGGCGGCGCCGGACGCGGCCTTGCGCTCTGGGCCGAGCCACCAAAGACCCATCGCGTACTCGGCCAGGCCGCAGAGCATGGCGAGGACGTACGGGCGGGAGACCAGCGCGGAGCGCGCCGACAAAAGGTCGGGATTGAAGTGGCGGGCGAGCAGGAACTCGGAAGCGTGGAAGAAGAGCAGGGCGGACGCAAAGGTGGCGGGCGGGACGTACCAGCGCCACCACGCCGGGATCATCATCGCGCGGAGCCAATCTCTGTGATATGTCGGGCAGTTGGATTTGGTCGTGTTTCAGAGGGGGCGGTTTTTTCTGGTTTTTTAGGCGGGGGCGTCGATCGCTCGTCGTCGAACGCGGCGGCGCGCGCGTTCGTTCCTTACAGACCTTCTCCTTTCGCGCAGGACTAACTCTGCCCCCTTTCTTTTGCGACCTCCTCGACTGTGCCCTCTCTGTTTTGCTGCCCGCACGGACGCGCGCGCGCGACAACGCACAAAAACGCGAAAAGACGTGAAACGTATTCAGCAGCGAAATTTCAATGGACGCGCGCGGCGCCTGGGCTCGCCGAGGCCCTCCGGTCGCGCTGAACGAGGACGAGGCCGCGCAGGTGGGCCCGGTGGCGGCTCCGGTGGTGGCGGCGGCGGCGGCGGCGCCTGCGCCTGCGCCTGCGCAGGCGAAGCAGCAGGAGGACGCGGCCGCGCCCGCATCGGCACCGGCGGCGGCGGCGGCGGCAGCGCCACTCCTCCCCGCGGCAACAGCAGCAGCGGCAGCAGCAGCGGCAACACCAGAGGCGGCGTCGGCGGCGCCCGAGCCGGCCAAGCAGCCAGCGTCCCAACAGCGGCAACAACCGCAGCAGCAGCCGAGGCAACAGCAGCAGCAGCAGCAAGCCTGGCGCCGCCCGCAGCAGCAGCAGCAGCAGCAAGGCGGGCCGCCGCCGCCGCCGCCGCCGCCGCGAGGTCCCTTCCGCCCGCGGGGGCCGCCACCGGCTCCGCCGCCGCCGCCGCAATCGCAATCGCAGGCCCCGTACCACCACCAGCCGCCGCCGCCCCAGCAGCAGCACCCGCAGCAGCAGTGGCAGCCGCAGATGTACCCGTACCACCCGCAGGCGCCGCCGCAGGGCTACTACGCCGTCCCCCTGCCGCCGCCGCACCAGCAGCAGCAGCAACAGCAGCAGCCGCAGCCTCAGTGGCCGGCGCCGCCGGGCGCGTGGCCGCCGGGCGCGGCCGCGGGCGTCGCGCCGCCGCCGCCGCCCCTTCCCCCCCATTACGGCTACGCGCCCCAGCCGTACCAGATGCCGCCGGGCAGCCAGCAGCAGCTGCTGCAGCAGCACCACTTCCACTTTCACCAGCAGCAGCACCAGCAGCAGCGGCAGCAGCAGCAAATGCAGCAGCAGCAAATGCTGCAGGGGCAGCAGCAGCAGCAGCACCAGCAGCAGCACCCGCAGCAGCAGCAGCAGCGCTTGAACCAGCAGCAGCAGCATCAACGGCATCAGCAGCAGCAGCAGCCGCAGCCGCAGCCGCGGCAGCAGCGGCAAGCCCCGCCGCCGCCCGCCCATCCCTCGGCCGCCGCCGCCGCCGCCCAGGCCGCCGCCGCCGCCCAGGCCGCCGCCGCCGCCCAGGCCCAGGCCGCCGCCCAGGCCCCCCTCCCGCCCGCCACCCACTACTCGATCGACGTCGAGTGCGTCGCCACGGGAACCGGCCACCACGACCGGTGCGTCGCGCAGGTCGCCCTCGTCGACGAGCGCGAGCGCGTCCTCCTCGACCTCGCCGTCCTCCCTCCCAACGGCCTGGCTTCCGTGCGCTCCTTCCTCACCCCTCTCACAGGGCTGACGGCAGAGCGCTTAGGCCGCGACGGCGTCTCCCTGGCCGACGCGGTCGCGGCCGTGCGCGCGTGCCTGCCGCCCGGGGCGGTTTTGGTGGGGCAGAACATCCTGAAGGACGTTCACTGGCTGGGCCTCCGCGAGGGGGAGGATTACGGCGGGTGCGTCGACCTGGCGGGCCTCTTTCGGGTGGCCAACCCAAAGTATCGGGGCGGGTACACCGCGTTCTCGCAGGACCACCTGGCCAAGGTGCTGCTGGGGTGGCCGGTGACGGAGGCGGCGGCGGCGGAGGGGGCGGGGGCGGGGGCGGCGGTGGAGGCAGCGGCGGGCGGGGACGGGGCGGGCGGGGACCGCGGCGGCGGCGGCGACGCGGCGGCGGCGACGGCGGAAGCGGCCGCGGCCGGGCCCGCGGCCCCCGCCCCTCCCCCCCCCGCCATGGCGCCCCACGACGCCCGCCTCGACGCCCTCAAGTCGGTCCGCCTGTTCAACCTGCACCGCGCCGTGCTCTCGGGCGACCCGGCCGCCTGGGCCGACGCGCAGCGGCGGCTGCTCGAGGCGCCGGCGACGCCGTCGTTCGCGGTGCGGCACCCGTCGTGGGAGGGCGTGTGCATGGGCAACCGGAGGACGTGCACGTGCGGGGGGCCCTTCTTCAGCTAGCTAGCCCGGAAGGGAAAATACCGGGGGGCGTGTTTGGACAACAACCCCCTTTTCGAAGAAAGAGAACACACACGCGCCCCCCGTTCCTCCGCGCGCCGCCGCGTCGCCCGCCGCGTCGCCCGCCGCTCTCTTTGCTCTCCTCTCCCTTTCTCGGAGCAGCCCCTCGCAGGATCTCAGAGCAAATTTACAGGTGCGCGCGTGCGTGCGCGCGTGGAGATAAAACGAGATCTCGGCGGATGGTTGGGTCGCTCGAGGAGGGGGGGCGTGTGTGACAAAAAGTCGTCGCGATCGCCCGCCCGTGCGATTGTTGCGCGCCGCCGGAGAACCGGAGAGGAAGCGAAGAGCTCTTCGAAACGGGGCGCCGACGGATGGGGGCGGGGGCGGCTAGAGGGCGGGCGTGTGCGCGTGTGTGGGAGGAGCCGAACGAAAAAAAGAGGTAGAAAATAAGGGAAAGAAATGTTGGCAAAAGGGCGGCGACCGAGAAACTAGGAAAGACAGAAAATCCCAATCGAGCGTCGGCGGCGGCGGCAAAAAAAGCAGAGCGAGGCGCGCGGGCGGCCCCTTTTTTTTCCGCCGCAAACAAAACCCCGGCCCGCTCAGACGCCCATGTCCCCGTACGGGCGGTACGCCGACGCCATGGCCGCCTCCTTCTGGCGCCCGCGCCACGACCGGTACCAAACGAAGGCGCCGGCGAGCGCGCCGACGGCGACGACGGCGACGACGATGCCGGCCGCGCGGCCGGCGCCGCCGGCCTCGGCCATCGAACCTTCCGCCGGCGGCGCGGCGCCGGAGGGCTCCTGGAAGAGGACGGCGCCCTGGCCCTCGGCGAGCGGGCCGTTCTCGCCGGCGGCGGTCACCAGGGCCGCGGACTGCTTGTCGGCGAGGGACGCCTCGCCCCGGGACACGGCCGAGACGGCGGCGCCGGCGTCGGCGGCGTCGGCGGCGGCGGCGTCGGCGGCCTCATCGGCGGCGGCCTCTCCTTGGTCGGCGGGCGAGGCGACGCCGGCCTCGACGGCGGCGGCCTGGTCGGCGGTCTCGCCCGCGGGGGCGGTTTCCTCGTCCGCGGGGCCGGTCTCCTCGGCGGTGGCGGCGGTCCGCTCGCCGTCGGCGGTCGCCGGCTCTTCGGCGGCGGGCTCCTCGCCGTCGGCGGCCGTCCCGGCGGCGTCGCCGGCGGCGGCGGCGGGCGTCTCGCCGTCGGCCGCGGCGGCGGTCTCGCCGTCGGCCGCGGCGGCGGCAGTGACATCGGTGGCGACGGCGTCGGCGTCGGCGTCGGCGCCGTCGGCCGCGCGCACGGTGGGGGTGGCCTCCTCACCGTCGGCGGCGGCGGCGGCGCCGCCGCCGTCGGCGGGGGCGGCCTCCTCGCCGTCGTCGGCCGCGGCCAGGCGCCCGCCCTCGGGGGCGACCTCGGCGGCCGCGGTCGCGGGCGTCCGGGCGTCGTCGGCCGCGGCCGTCTCGGCGGGCCCGTCGGCCGCCGCCGCCTCCGCCTCGGGCGCGGGGCCCAGGGCGTCGGCGGGGGCGCGGTCGACCGGGGCGGCGGCCTCGGCCACGGCCTCGTCCTCGCGGGGGGCGGCGGGAACGGCGGCGGCGGCGAGGGCGTCGCGCTCGCGCGTCGGCGCCGCCGCTGGCTCGCTCTCCTGCGCGGCGGCGGCGCCGGCCGGCAGTTCGGCGCCGGGCAGCGGCGCGGCCTCGCCCTCCTGCGCGCGCGCGGGCGCGGCGGTGGCGCACGCCAGGACGGCCGCCAGGGCCAGGGCAAGGGCGAGCTTGCGGCTACGCGCCATGTTTGACGTGCAACGGGCGGGAAAGAGGGGCGGGAAGAGGGATTTGGGGCGGGCGCTGATGGCGAGTGGGTTCGCACCAAAACCAGAGCCGGAGTTTTCTTCTTCCTTCCTTCCTTCAGGAGCTGCTGCTTTGCTGAAACGCAGTGGAGGGCCGCGTGGTTGGTCGGCGAAGGTGCGGTAGAGAAAGTTGTGTGGCTCGCAAGGAGGGACGGGTGGTCGCTAGATAGAGGAACGCGGGGAGGAGACAAGAGGCGAAAACCCCTCTCGCGTCGCCGCCCGTTCCCGCCGCTGCAACCGCCACCCCTCGGCGGCGACACGCCCTCGCCCTCGCCCTCGCCCTCGCCCTCGCCCTCGCCCTCGCTCTCGCTCTGCGTCGCGCTCGCCCCTTCTCCTCGCGTTTGCGCGCGCAGGGGGGGTTGTTCTTTGTTTACAAAGGAATGGTCACGAATCGCTGCAGGAGATCGCGGAATCTCATGAAAAGGGGCGGGGGGTCTTAGTTTCAGCACACAAAGGGGCGGGGGGGCGCGCGCGCGCACAATTTTTTTGGTTTGCGAGTGTCGCGCCGGCGGCCGTCCCTTCTCAAAAGAAAAAAGATAAGTTGGCGTCAAATCGCTTGCCCCCCCCCCCGGGCGAAGGGGGGGGGGCATGTGTGTATCACGGGGTACGTCGCAGGACACGCGCACAAAGGGCCCTGCCTCTGCCTCCTGGCCTCGCTCGAATTCTCTCTCTTCGCCCAAACGCCGCGCGAATGGGGCGCCTCGCAAAGAAAAAAGTCGTCGAATAGACAAAAATTGCGCTCGGCCATCGTTCCATCGTTTCTTCTCCGTTTTAAAAGGCCAGGGCGGCGGCGAGCGCGGCGGCGCCCGCGAGCCCGGCGGCCGCGAGCCGGGCGCCCGCGGCGGCGCCGCTCCTCTCGACCACGGCGACCGCGGCGGCCGGCTCGACCACCACGGGCAGAGGGCCGGCGGGCGCGAGCGGCGCGAGCGGCGCGAGCGGCGCGAGCGGCGCGAGGGGCATGGCATCGGGCTCGGCCCCGTACGCCCCGTACGTTCCGTAGGCGCCGCCGAACGCCGCCTGCATCAGCGCGCCGGACGCGCCCGACGCGAGCACCGAGGGCACCTCCTCGGGCGCGAGCGGGGCGTCCTCCTCGAGCGTGAGCGGCGGCGTCTCCTCCTCGGGCGCGCCGAGCGCTGGCGGCGCCTCTAGCGAGAGCGGCGCCGGCGCCGCCGCCGGGGCCGCGCCGGCGCCCGACGCGGCGAGCGCGTTTTGGATGTCGGCCTGGGCCTTGAGCGCCGCGAGGAGCTCGTCGGGCGCCTGGGCCGCGGCTGCGGTTTTTTTTGATTCGGGGGGGTGAGGTTGTCGTTTTGGCGGGGCGGAAGGGTGAGTTTTGGTGTCTCGGTCCCTGCTCCCGGGCGGCTGCCCTGTGTGGGCTGGCGGCGGCTGCCGGCGGCGGCGGCGCCCGACTCCTCTCTCGTCGGGGGGCGCTGCCTTCCCCCCCCCACTCTTTTTTCCCCTGGTGCCGCCTACTCTCTCTCTCTCCTCGTCCGGCGCGCGCGCGGCGCGCGCGCGGCAATCGGGGTGATGCACGGTAGTACCCCGCCATCGGCCAGCGCGCGCATCCGGGGGTGGCGCGTTTTCGCCGCGCCGCGGGCCAGACTTTCTCTGCCGAAGGGCCCTCGAGCCGTCTCTCCCCCCTCTTCTAACGACCATCGATCGACTCACCGCAACCGACGAGGGCAAAGAGCGCCAGGAAGGCGATGAGCTTGCGAGCCATGGTGATTGCTTGTGGGTAGTAAGAGTGGACAAGATGGGTTGGTGTGTGTGTGTGTGCGTGTCCGTGGAGAGAGGGCGGACAAGTGCTTCCCCGGCCTCGTCTCCTCTCTACCGACGCTCAGGCTGCCGCCGCCGCCCCTCGTCCCCTCTTCTCCCCTCTCTCTGTCGACGTTCGACACAATCACACAACCCGAAACAGCAGCCTCTCTCCCTCTCTCCCCCTCCGCGCCCACCTCCCGTCTGGGACAGGCGGTGCTGCTGGGGGGGGAGGGGTCGCCGCTGCGCTCGCGTGTGCGCGCCAGCCGATCACAAGGCGCGTCTCGCTCTGTCCCGATTTTTCCGCGCGATCGTTCCCGCAACCGCCGGGCAGAGCGGCCTTGTGGCTGCTCGGCCCGCTCGGACGACGCGCGCGCTGGACGGCGCGAGAGGAACCGAAGCAGAAGACGGGTGGAGGGACTTCGGGTCGCCTGCTTCGCCCGGAACGGGAACCGAAGTCCCTCCGCCCCTCCCCTCCGCGCCCTGACTTGGACCAGCCGTCGCCGCCGCCGCCGCCGCCGCCGCACCGAGGCGCCGACCGTCGGAGAGGCCGTCGCGGTGGCTGGCGCGCTTTTTTGCGGCCCCCACCACCACCAGCCAAATGGATGCCCGCCCACGCGGTCATGCCGGACGAGGCCCTGCAAGCCACTCCACGACGCAGATCGCCGCGCCGGAGCAAAGGCCCCGGAGCGCGCGGCGCACCGCGCGGCGCACCGCGCCGTCTCTTGCGCGCCCGTGCCTTTGCTCCATCGCGGCGTCGTGGAGGGGTTCGCAGGGCCCCTGTCTGGCATGGCCGCGTGGGTGATGGATGATGATGCTTTGCAACATGAAGAAGGGTGTATGGTTTTGTATGGAGCTCGTCTCAGGCCGGCGCTGGACAACAAGAGCGCGGTGGTTTGGCGACTGTATGAAAAAAAAGAGAGCGGGCGGCGAAAAACACACACCAGAGAGACACCGGAACGAGGAATCGACGCGCGAGACCAGGGGACGCATGACCACATGGTGCGCCTCCTCAGTAGCGCCCGTACTGCGAGTCAAAGTCGCGCGCGCCGCCGCCGCCGCCGCGCCCAGTGGCGCGCGCCGCCAGTGCCTGCGCCGCCGCCGCCGTCGCCACGACCGCCCATCCGGCGGCGGCGGGCAGCAGGAGCCTGGCGCCCGCGTTGGTCAGGCCCGCGTTCTCGGTGTCGCGGCCTTGCAGCACGGCGTCGTTGACGGGGCGGTCGTCGGCGTCCGAGTCGTCACCCTCGTCGTCCGCCTCGGCGTCCTCGCCTGCGTCGCCCGCCTCGCCCTCCTCCCCCTCCTCGCTCGGGCGCGGCGCCTTCTTGCCGGCCATGGCCCCAGCCTTCTTCCCCCCGACCCGCCTGCCGTCCCCGCACGCCGCCTCCAGCCCCTCCCCGCCGTAGCTCACGAGCGGCGACACCTCGACCCCGCCGAGCGCCGCCACCACGGCCCCGGCCGCCTCCACCCACCCGCCCTGCGCCGCGAGCGCCTCGGCGCCGCAGACGGCGTCGGCGCGCGGGCCGCCGAGCCGCCCGCCCGAAAACCCGCCGGCCGGCGCGAGCTCGTCCGCCGCCCGCACGGCCAGCAGGCCCACGCACGCCGGCCCGCCCACCCCTAGCAACCCCGCGCTGCCGAGCAGGCCCGCGATCCGCCGCTGCACGTAGTAGCCGTCCACCACGCTCGGGCGCGAGGCCGCCTGCTGCGCCGCCTGCGCCGCCTGCGCCGCGCGCTGCGCCTGCATCTTGGCCACATACGCTCCCAGGCCCGCCTGCTGCCCGCCTCCCCCTCCTTGTTGTTGCTGCGCGGCCGCCTGCGCCGCCGCCTGCTGCGCCGCGCGCGCCGCCTGCTGCGCGGCCAGGGCCGCCTGCTGCGCGGCCGCGGGGTCGCGCGCCAGGGCGCAGGGGGCCGGCAGCAGGCACACGTCGGCCAGCGGAGACAGCGCGTGGTGCTTTGCCAGCGCCCGCGCCGCGCGCATCGAAAAGTAGTAGCTGCCGACGGCCGGGGCCACGCGCGACATGGAGCGGCGCAGGGCCGGGCGGGAGACGGTCGGGGCGCCGAGGGGCAAAGGGGCGGAGGCGCCGCCGTTTGTCTGCAAGGCCCGGTCGTCCTTGCCGCCGCCGCCGGCCGCGCCGCCGTCGACGGCCGGATCCGCCGCCTCGCCGCCGCCGATTCCGCCGCCAAAGCCGCCGCCGCCGGCCGCCAGCGCGAGCGCGGCCGCCGCCTCTGCGGGCTCGACCACCTTGGCGGCCGCCGAGAGGCCCTCGGCCGCGGCCCAGCCCACGAACACGGGGTCGGCGGGACGCGCCAGGGCGTTGCGGTCCAAGGCATTGATCTCCAAGTGCGCGCACCCGCGCGACCGCAGCCACCGGAGCGCGCCGCTGCGCTCGAGCGCCGTGAAAACGTCGCCCGCGGCCGGCGGCGAGGCGACCAGCCGGAGCGCCGAGGCCAGCAGCACGCTCAGGTCCTTTGCGAGCGCCGGGGCGGAGGGGACGGCCACGACCACGCGCACCTGGGCCTCGTCGAGGCCGTAAAATTCTGACTCCTCGAGGGCGCGGCGGATGGGGGCGTAGGTGCGCGGCGACGCGACGACCACGGCCGACGTTCCCGTGGAGGCCGGCGACGACAGGAGCGCGAGGCCGCCGCCGCCGCCGCCGCCCGCGGCCGCGGCCGCGAGCGCGTCGAGCTTGAGCAGGCGCTCGCAGAACAGCTGTAAGGGGGCCTTGCCGCTGGGCAGGCCGGCGACGGGCACGAGCACGGCCGGGTCGGCGTTGGCGGCGTTGGCGGCCGCGAGCGCGGCGGCGGCCGCCGGGTTGCCGGCGGCGGCGGCGGCGGCCAGCGCGGCGGCGTCAAAGCCGCCGTTGGCGGCCGCGATCAAGGCCGGCGGCACGGCGCTCGTCGCCCACAGGACGGCGGCCACGCGCCCGCGCGCCACCTCGCGCAGGCCGGCGCTGCGCCACGCGCCCACGGCTTCGGCCCCGGCCTCGGACGCCGAGTCGAGCACGCCAAAGTCGCCCAGTTGGCCGGCGGCCGCCAGCGCCGCGAGGGGGGCGGCGGCGGCGACGGCGACGGCGGCGGCGGCGGCCGCACTCGCGCTTTTTTTGCCGCCCGCCGCCCGCGCCACCAGCGCCTTGGTCTCGTTGCACGCCTCCGTGCACGCGGCGACCAAGGCCGCGACCTCGGCCTCCTCGGCGCCGCCCTGGCGAGCGGCGCGGACGGCGGCGGCGGCGGCCTTGGCGGTGGCCAGGGCAGCGGGGAGCGACGCGGCGGCGGCCGCGGGCTCGCCGCCGCCGCCGGCCTCCTCCTTCTCCTCCTCCTCCTCCTCCTCCTCCTCCTCCTCCTTACCCTCGTCCTCGCCTCCCTCCTCGACCGCGGGGAGCCGCGCGCGGGCGGTCGGCAGCAGGCCCAGCGCCCGCGCGAGCTCGGCCGGGTCGCGCCCGGCCAGCGCGTCCTCGCCGTCGACGTCGCCGCCGTCGCCTTGGCCGCCGGCCGCCGACGGCGCCGCTGCCAACGCCGGGGCGCCGCCAACGCCGGCCGTTGCTGCCGCCGCCACGGGGGGCAAGCCCGCCGCCCGGCGCCGCTGCCCGAGGAAGCGCGCGCGCAGCACGCTGTAGTCCAGGTACGACGCGAGCGCCGACGCAAGCGCCCCGGTGCTGCGCGCGGCCGCGTTGGCGGCGGCGGCCGCCTCGCGCGCCGCGCCCGACGCCACGGCGACCGCGTCGGCGTCCGAAGGCAGCGCGCCCTCGGCCGCCGCCGTCGCCGCCGCCTGCGCGAGCGGCGCCGCCGCCGACGCGTGGCCCTGCGCCTCCTGCGCCTTGGCCGCGGCCTGCCGCACGGACGCGGGCGTCGGTAAGGGCCCTCCCATGGTCGCGGCGCACGCGCGCGCGCCCTCGAGCGCCCTGGCGAGCGGCTCGCGCGCCGACGACTCGAACGCGAGCAGCCGGCCGACGGCCTCGCGCATCGACGCGGCGGCCTCCTTTGCGGCCAGCAGCAGCGCCGCGCGCTCGGCCGCCGGCACCAGGGGGGCCTCTGGCGCCGCCGCCGCCGCCGACGCCTCGCCGCCGCCCTCGCCGACGTCGCCGCCCTCCTCGCCGCCGACGCCCTCGCCCTCGCCGCCACCGGCAGCAGCAGCCTCGGCCTCGGCCGCGCCCGCCGCCGCGTCGATGGCCGCCTCGGGCCCGACCCCGGGCTCGGCGGCCGCCTCCGCCGCCACCCGAAGCGCCCGCACAAGGCCGTCCCACCGGAGCGCGTCGCGCCCGGCCCCCGGGGCGGCGGCGGCGACGCAGCCCTCGCGCAGCGCGGCCAGCCGGCGGTACCCGTCGCGCTCGAGGCCGAGCAGCAGCAGCGGGTCGCGCGCGGCCTCGCGGCAGAGGGCGCGGGCGCGGGTGAGGGCGGCGGACAGCTCGGCGCCGCGCTCGGCGTCGCGCTGCCGCTGCTGCTCCTGCTCCTCTTTCTGCTGCTGCTGCTCCTTCTCCTGCTGCTGCTTCTGGGCCAGCGCCCGCGCCTGCTCTTCGACGGCGGCCGCGGCCGCGCCGGCGTCGGCGCCGGCGTCGGCGTCGGCCGTGGCGTCGGCTGCGGCGTCGGCGTCGGCCGTGGCGTTGGCTGCGGCGTCGGCTGCGGCGTCGGGGTCGGCGTCGGCTTTTGCGCCCTCCGCCGTCCCCTCCCCGCCTTCGCCGTTGCCGTTGCCGTTGCCGTTGGCGGCGGCGGCGGCGGACGCCGACGCGGCGGCCTTGGCCTCGGCCTCGGCCGCCTCGAGCTGCTGCTGCGCCTGGCGCTCCGCCAGCCACGCGTCCGCGTCGCGGAGCAGGCCCGGCAGCCCCGGCCCGATCTCCAGCGACATGGCGCGGTCGGCCAGCGCGTACTCGCGCACCATGGCGCGCAGCCGCCGCGCGGCGGCCTCGCTGGCTGCCGAGAGCGCGCCCTCGCCGCCCACGTCCTCGGCGGCGCCGGCGCCGGCGAGCAAGGGGCCCTGCAGCACGGGCAGCGCGGCCGCGAAGGGGCGGCCGCCCAGCTGGCGGAGGGCCAGCTCGCGCACGAGCAAGCGCTCGGCCGGGGCGCCGGCGGGGAGAGGGGGGGGGGCGGCGGCGGCGGCCGCGTCGGCGGGGGCGTCGGCGGGGGCGTCGGCGGGGGCGTCGGCGTTAGCGGGGGCGCCGGCCGCTCCCTCGCCGGCGGCGGCGGCGGCGGCGGCCTTTGCCGCCTCTGCCGCGTCGGCCAGGTCGGCCGCGCGCTGCTGCAGCGCCGCCGCGCGCTCGGCGACCAGGCCCGCGCGCTCGCCCGCGGCCAGGGGGGCGAGTGCCGCCTCGGCGGCCGCCGCAAGCCGCTCGTCCTCGGCGCGCGCGGCAGCGGCGACCGCCTCGGCGACGGCCGCCGTCTCGGCGTCGTCCTCCTCGCCGAGCGCGGCGGCGGCCTTGTCGCGCGCGTCGGCGAGCGCGTCGCCCGCGGCCGCCGCGTCGCCGTGCCCGAGCGCCGCCTGGAGCGCCTCGACGCTCGCCTGCAGGGCCTCGAAGGGGGCGGCGGCGGCGGCGGCGGCGGCATCGGCCGCCTCGGCGGCGGCAGCGGCGGCGGCGGCCTTGGCGGCGGCCTTGGCGGCGGCCTTGGCGGCGGCGGCCTCCTCATCCTCCTCCTCGCCGTCGCCGCCGGTGGCCTGCTCCTCCTCCTCCTCGTCGTCGTCGTCGGCGGCCTCGGGCGCCTCAGGCGCCACCGCCGGCGGCGGTAGAACGCGCGCCCCGGCCGCCGACATCATCGCGGCCAGCGCCAGCGCCTCGCGCTGCTGGTCCGGCGCCAGGCGCGCCGCCGGCGGCGCCTCCGGCTCCGGCGCCTGCGCCGCCGCCTCGTGCGCCGCCTCGCCCGGCCCCGCCTCCTCGCCGTCCGGAACGTCGGCGGCCGGAGCCGCCGCCGCTGCCGCCTCGGCCGCCGCCGCCGCCTCCGCGAGGATCGCGTCCACCTCCTCCGCCGCCGCCGCCAGCAGCGCCGCCGCCCGCGGCGCCGTCAGCGGCGCGTCGGCCGTGACGCGCCGCCGAATCTCGGCCGCCAGCTCGCGGCGGCGAGCGGCCCGCCCGGCGGACAGGCGGTGGGCCTCGAGCGCGCGACGCCGCGGCGCCAGCTTGGCCTCGACCTCGGCCGCGAGCGACGCCTCGGCCGCGGCGCGCGCGACGGCGCCGGCGCCGGTAGCGCCGCCCTCGCCGCCGCCCTCGCTGCCGCCCTCGCCGCCCTCCTCGCCCGCCAACGCCGCCGCCGCCGGGAGGTCGAGCTTGAGCTCGAGCGCCCGCAGCGCCTCGGCCACCGCGGCCGCCAGCTCGCCCTTGCGCGCCGAGTTGAGGCCCGCCTGCGACAGGGCCTGGGACAGGGCGCGCAGCCGGCGCGCCGACTCGGGCAGCGGCACGGCCGCCTCGGCCGCCGCGCCCGCCGCGCGCCCGAGCGCCGCCTGCGCCTGCGAGAGCGCGCGCGCCGCCGGCGGCTCTAGGCGCAGCAGGTCAGCGCGCGCGCTCAGCGCGGCGACGGCGGCGGCGCGCGCGCGGGCGGGCTCGGCCAGCACGGGCAGGATCGGCTCGTCGACCTGCCACACGCGCGGCGCGCGCGCAGCAGAGGAGGAACGGGAGGCGCCGTCGCCGTCGCCGCCGTCGTCGCTCTCGCCCCCGCTGCCGCCGCCGCCGCCGCCGAGCGCGTCGGCGGCCGCCGAGGCCTCCACGAGCTCGCCCTCGACGAACGACCAGTCCATGGCGTGCGCCGCCCTGGCCAACTCGAACCGCTGCTTCCGGGGCAGGCGCCGCCAGTCCGGCAGGACCGGCGCCACGGACGTGCCCGGCGCCGCGTTGGTCGGAGCCTCGAGCGCCGCGGCCAGCGCGTCGCCGCCGCGCGCGACGGCCGCCTCGGCCGCCTCGACGTCGCGGCGCAGGGAGGGTCCCGCGGCCGGGTTGCCGGCCCAGGCGGCCGCGCGCGCGAGGTCGCTCAGGATCACCACGCGCGCGCCCGCCGACATGCGGTTCCAGTCGGCGAACAGGTGGCCCTGGCCCGTGGCCACGCTGCCGGCGCCCATCGGGGGGGCAGCAGAGGAGCTGGCAATGCCGCCGTCGTCGTCGCCGTCGTCGTCGTCGCCGTCGCCACCGCCGTCGGCCGCGGCGACGGCGGGCGTCGCCAGCGCCTGCTCGACGGCGCCGACGTAGTCGTCGTCCTCGAAGCGGTGCTCGTTGCTGTCGTTGAACTTGGCCCAGCGCCCGATCGAGCGGTACGTGGCCAGGCCCGCGCCCGCGAGCGCGCCGGTGCCCAGGATCGAAGGCATCCTCCCGCGCTCTCTGTGTTTTTTTTCGTAGAAAGATAGATGAGGGGCCCAGTCGCGATTGCGTGAGGGCGCGCGCGCGCGTAATGAAGCGGCCAGAGGACCGAGAGCAGCGCGACCGTGTGCAGCGACTGCTCGATCGAACCAGGCCTCTGAAAGAGAGCGCTCTCTGCTCTCGACGGGTTGCGAACGACTTCGGCCGCCGCGACCTTTCGGCCCGTGAAGCAGCCGACCCTCGATGCCCTCGATGCCCCGTCGATCGGTCGAGGTACGGGGAGATGCGCGTGAGCCGTCTCTCCGTGCGCACCTAGTGCCTCGTACGCCTGCCGCTGCTGGCCTGTCGCGTCAGCGGCGCTCGTGCGCGACGAAGAGGGGGAAATTTCGGTGCTGATCGTGGCGTCTCACCGCCGCTCAAAAGGGCTGGCGCTGATGGAGAGACGCTCTTTACCGCGCAATGTGGAGAGGACCGATCGATCGGTTCGATGTGTGATTGGTTGTAACGTGCGCGCTGGCGCGAGAGAACGAGGCGCTGCCAAAAAGGACGCCGCGGCCGAACGAACGCGGGGCGCGAGCGGCGGCCGAACGCCACGCGTCGGCGAGGCAGCGGGCGCGCGAGCCGCCTGCACAGGAACGCCCCGCCCTCACCGATGCACGCCGTACTCATTTCGCCGCCTCCGTCGACACGCAACTCAACATCATCCGGCATCCGATGCGAGCAGCCAGCTGCCAGCGGTTGCCCTTCCCGACCTCCTCCTCCTCCTCCCCCTCCCGTTTGTCTTGGTCCGCGCGCGCCTCCCTGCTCCTGCTCCACTGCCGGTGTGCCGGTCCGTCAGCCGCCTACCGCTCTGCATCGGCCGCCGCCACCTCCGCCAGCGTGCGCGCGGGCACGACTTTGGCGAGCGCCGCCGCCCGCGCCGCCGCCGCCGCCACCGGCACGCCGCCGCGGCCGCCAGCCGCCGCGGCGACAATGGCGCCGGCCGCCGAGCCCGCTCTGGGGGAGGAGCAGCAGCAGGCGCGGCGGCGAGAGGGCCGGCCGCCGCGCGTGCTGGGCGTCGACCCGGCGCACCTGCCGCCCGTGGAGGCTGGGCCGGGGACGGACCTGAACGGCAAGGAGGGCGTCCGCGGGGCGGCGACGGCAGAGGCAACGGCGGCGGCGGCAGCAGAGGCGGCGGCGAGGGCGGCGGCGAACGACGAGAGGCAACGGGAGGACCCGTGGTGGCGCCTGCGGTACCCGCTGCCGGCGGAGCTGCGGGTCACGAACGGGGGGGAAGACTCGGACGAGGAGTCGGCAGACGACGAGGAGCAAGGGGCGGGCGACGGCGGCGCTCCGGCGGCGGCGGCGGCGGCGGGCAGCCCCGAGAAGGAGCCGCCCCAAACTCGAGAGTCTCGGCAGCAGCAGGAGCAGCAGCAGCGGCAGCAAGAGCAGCGGCGGCCGCACGCGCCGCCGGCCGCGCCCCCCTTCGCCTCCCCCGGCTCGAGGGGCGCCAGCGCCCGCGCCGTCCGCCGCGCCGCCCGCCTGCTGCGCCGCGGCCTGCCCGTGGCCCTGCCCACCGAGACGGTATACGGCCTCGCCTGCGACGCCACGAGCGCGGACGCCGCGCGCCGCGTGTTTGCGGCTAAAGGTAGGCCGCAGGACAACCCGCTGATCGTGCACGTGGCGTCGCTCGGGATGCTGCTGGCCATGTACCCGCGCCCCAGCAGCGGGGGGCAGGGGCAGGGGCAGCAGCGGCAGCGGCAGCGGCAGCAAGAGCAGCAAGGGGGCGACGCCGCCGCCGCCGCCGACAACGCCTCCGACGCCGACGAGACCGACGAGACCGGCGAGGCCGCCGAGGCCGAGGCCGAGACCGAGGCAGAGGCGGTGGCTCGCGTGCTGCGGCCGCCCAACGACGCGCTGGCCCGCGCCTTCTGGCCGGGCCCGCTGACCCTGCTGCTGCCCGCGAGCCCCCTGATCCCGGCGGCCGTCACCGCGGGACGCGCCACCGTGGCCGTGCGCATGCCGGCGCACCCCGTCGCGCGCGCCGTGATCGCCGCCGCGGGCGTGCCGCTGGCGGCGCCGAGCGCCAACGCCAGTGGCCGGCCGTCGCCGACCGAGGCGGCGCACGTGGCCGACGACTTGGCGGCGTGCGGGCGGGGCGGCATGGTGCCGCTGGTGCTGGACGGGGGCGCGTGCGCGTGCGGGGTGGAGAGCACGGTGGCGCAGGCGCGCGGGTGGGAGGAGGAGGCAGGGGAGGAGGAGGAGGAGGAGGAGGCGGGGGAGGAGGAGGAGGCTGCGTCGGCGGACGGGGGCGGGCAGCCGAGCGCGCAGCGGCGTCGGGCGCGCCGGCGGCGGCCGCGCGACGTCGTCATCCTGCGGCCCGGCGGCGTGACGCCTGAGCAGATCGAGGCGGAGCTCGCCCGCGCGTACGGCCAGGGCGGGCCACGCGGGGGCGGCGGGGAGGCGGCAAACGGCGCAGCGTCAGCGGCGGCGGCCGCCGGGGCGCGGGCGGGAGCGGGAGCGGGCGCGGGAGCGGCGCCCGCCGCCGCTGGCGACGCCCCCGCTCCCCCTGCCCCCCCTCCCTCGGTCGTCGTCTACGGCCTGTCCGGGGCCGCCCCGCGCGACGCCGCGTTCGAGGCCGCGCCGACCACGCCCGGCATGAAGTACCGCCACTACAGCCCGGACGCGCCCGTGCTGCTGGTCGAGCCGCCCGCGGGCCTCTTTGCCGTCCCGGCGGCCGTCGGCGGCGGCGGCGGCGGCGGCGGCGGCGGCGGCGGCGGCGACGGCGGCGGCGGCGGCGGCGGTGCGGCGTCGGCGGATGGCGAGGCAGAGCTGGAGGCGCGGTGGCGCGCGGCGACCGCGGCGGCCGTGCTGCGCGGCGCCGCCGCCTTGCTGCCGCCCAGAGACGGCGGGGGGGGGCTGACCGTCGTGCTCCTGCGCACGACGCTCCCGCCCGGCGCGCGAGAGGGCTGGCAGCCGGAGCAGCAGCCGGAGCAGCGGCAGCAGCAGCGGTCGAGCGGCGGCGGCGCCGGCCCGGCGCCGGCGGAGAGCGGCGGCGGCTCCCCCGACCTGGAGGCCGGCCCCGCGGCCCCGCTCTCCGCCCCCGCCCTCGTCGCCGCCCGCGTCCGCCGCGTCCTCACCTACAACCTCGGGCCCTGGCGCGCGCCCGACGCCGTCGCGCGGCGCCTCTACGCGGGCCTGCGCGCCGCCGACGGCGCTTGCGCCGCCGCGGGCGAAACAGTGATCGTCGCCGAGGGAGTCCCCTCCCTGGCGGCGCCGCGCGGCGGCGGCGTTGACGGCGGCGGCAACGGGGGCGGAGGCGTGGGCGTGGCGGTGATGAACCGCCTGCGCAAGGCGGCGGCGCGGGTGGTGGAGGCGGCGTGAAAGAGAGGAAGAGACAGAGAGACGGCCCCGTGGGCGCTAGGCGAGGCGAGCGGCCGCCGCCGCCGACGTCGATTGTGGGATTTCACTTTTATGCATGTGGTGTCGTCAAAACATTTAGGTCGCGGGGGCTTGGAATAGGATTGGAACCTCTATCGAATTTAGTCGCTTGAAAGGGGGCATCGGAGGAGGTTGGGCGTGTGTGTGCGCGGTTTTTCACCCACCTCGGAGGAGGGAAAGACGGGCAGGACGGGGGAAAACGGGGGGACGGGGGGGAAGGGAACACGAGGCGAGAGGCGGCCGTCGCGCGCGCGCCAAACAAACCCGTCGAGGGGGAGCAGCGCAAAGAAAAAAAAAGGGGGCTGTGGAGTCTTCTTACCGCACTCCCTCTGTATAAGAGCAGGCGGCGATGGACCAGAGCAGAAAGTGCGAGGATGAAAAAACACGCAGCAAGTGCGAGGACGAAAAAACACGCAGAAAGTGCGAGGACGAAAAAACACGCAGAAAGTGCGAGGACGAAAAAACACGCAGAGGTCGGAGCAAGAGCGACTGCGGCGCGCCGCGCCCCCCCTCCCCCCCCTCCCCCCCCTCCC
>Ga0209390_10001018_pt1 | contig 55302 bp, 30 predicted proteins | sample BON01_FD_187212 | JGI IMG/M metagenome (GOLD analysis project Ga0209390, IMG submission 187212) | Freshwater microbial communities from Lake Bonney liftoff mats and glacier meltwater in Antarctica - BON-01 (SPAdes) (version 2) | ecosystem: Environmental > Aquatic > Freshwater > Ice > Glacier...
CGGCGGCGCTCAAGTCGTTCGGCGACCGCCGCAAGAAGGCGTCGGCGCAGGGCGGGCGCGCGGCCAAGGTGTCGGTCGAGGGTCGGCAGCTGAACGTGCTCCGTTGAGGGATCAAGGGGGGGGGGGGCAACTGGGAGAGGGAGAGGGAGAGGGATGGATTGCTTTTCTCTCGTTTTGTTTTGTTTGTTTTGTTTTGTTTTGTTTTGTTTTGTTTTGTTTTGTTTTGTTTTGTTTTGTTTTGTTTTGTTCGGCGCGGGCGGGCGGGCGGCCGTCGTCCTCCGAGCGCGCGCCCTCCTCCCCCCTCCCCCTCTCTCGTTCGCAAAAAAAGCCCTCGATCCATGCATCGTTGTCAACAAACGTCGAATCTAGTCGTGCAAATGCGCTCTCTTTCCTTCAAGACGCGTTGAAGAAACCGTCGTCGTTGCCGCCGCCCCCCCCGCCCCCGCCGCCGCCCCCGCTGCCCCCGCCGCCGCCCCCGTACTGCTGCTGCTGCTGCTGCGCGTAGTAGGCCTGCTGCTGCTGCTGCTGCTGCTGCTGCATCAGCATCTGCTGCTGCTGGTCTGGCCCCCCCTGCTGCTGATGCTGCTGCTGCTGCTGCGCCGCGGCCGCAGACGCCGGAGGCGACAGCCCATACGCGCCCCCCGCCGCAGGCCCTCCGCCCCCGCCCAGGCCCACGCCCGGCCCCCGCATCCGCGACACCTCCCGCTGCGCCACGCCCGGGAACAGGCGCAGCGCGTACATCTCCCGCGCCATCTTGGCCACCGCCGTGGACGCCGCCTGCCGCATCGACTGGCCGAGCGAGTTGCGGCGGGCCTGCGAGTCAACCCACCCAAACCCCATCTCCGTCCCGCGGTGGCAGATGTCGCCGACCTTCGCGCCCCTTGCGCCCGCGTGGCACAGCACGCGGAAGATCTGCTGCCCCAGGGTCCCCGGGCGGAGGGTGGCCCAGGCGTCGCGCACGGCCGCCGCGGAGGGCGCGCCGGCGGCGACGGCGGCGCGGATGGCGGCGAGCATGCGGGGCGAGGGCGGGTCGGCGGCGCCGCCTGTGCCCGGGCCGCCGGCGCCGGCGCCGACGCCGGCGCGGGACATGAGGGCGACTGGCGGGGGCGCGTGGCGGCCGAGGGTGTCGGGAGGGGGCACGGAGCCGCGGGGCGAGGGGGCGCCGCCGCCGCCGCTCGCCGCGCCGCTGCCCGCGCGCATCAACGCCCCCCCCATGCCGCCGCCGCCGCCGCCGCCGCCAGCCGCCGCCGCCGCCGCGTTGGCGGCCGCGTGCCGCACGCGCGAGCGCGCGTACGCCGCGCGCAGCTCCTCCTCCGTCACGCCGCACTCAAGCGGGAACAGGCCCGCCAGCTGCGAGGCATAGTCATAGTCCACCGCCGGCGCCACGTCGGTGCCGCCGGCCGCGCCGCCGGCCGCGCCGCCCCCGCCCCCCGCCCCGCCGGGCGCGCGGGGCGGGCCGCCCGCGCCCCGCAGCATCGCGTGTAGGTCCCACGCGTGCGCCACCGCGTCCTCGATCGCGTCCAGCCACTGCCGCGCCGGCCCTTCGGGCCCGGGAGCCGGGACCGGCCTGCCCGCGGCGTCCGCCCACGGCGCGGCCGAGGCCATGCGCCGGGCGCCGCCCCTGAGCGCGTCTATTTTTAGCGCGAGCTCCCGCTCGAGCTGCGCGCCGCCCTTGGCCAGGCGCTTGCGCGCGGTCACCTCGCGCTGGAACGCCACCAGTAAGGGGGCGATGGCGGCGGCGGCGCGCTCCTCGAGGCGCGCGCACGACTGGCGCTCGCGGTGCAGGCAGCAGGCGAGCGCGTCGACCGCGTCGGCGACGGCGCGCGGCAGCTTCCCGTGGGGCTGCGGGGGCGGCGGGTTCTGTGTTTGTGAAGTTGTGTGTATTGCTCGTTGTGTGTGTTGGGTTGCTTTGAGGAAGGGTGAGCAGGGGATGGGTGAAGAGCAGGGGACGTGTTTCGGAGCAGCGAAAAAAAGGAGAGAAGCGCGGCGCCGCTGCCGCCGTCGTCGTCGTCGTCGTCGTCGTCGTCGTCGTCTCTTTTTTCTTGGCGTCGTCGTCGCCCGTCCGCCCTTCGCACGGGAGCAGAAACACACACCGCACGGAAAGCAAAATTACTCACCGCCGCCAGCACCTGCTGCAGGTGCGCCACGTAGTCCTGCACCGGCTGGGGCGCCCACGAGATGTTGAGCAGGCTCGCAGCCGTGGCCGCGCGCTCAGCGGGCGAGACGCCGTCGTCGTTCGCGTGCGCGCCGGGCGACGGGGCGCGCACGGCGGAAGCGGCGGCGGCGGCGGCGGCGGCGGCGGCGGCGGCGGCGCCTCCTGCAGCGGCGTGGCCGGGCGACCCGGGCCCGCCAGAGGGGCCCGCCGCAGCCGCCGCGGCTCCACCGCCGCCGGCAAACTGCTGCGCCAGCTGCAGCGCAAACCTCTGCGCGTCCGTCATCTGCCCCTCGGGCATCAGCGCCGCCGCCTTGGCCGCCAGCGGCGTCGCGCCCGCGCCCCCGCCCCCGCCCCCAGCCGACGCCGCCGCCGCCAGCCTCGCGCGCTTGGCCGCCGGCTCCTCGGCCGCCGCCGCGGCCGCCGTTGCCCCCGCCCACAAACCGCCGCCCGCGCCGCCGGCCGCCGCCACCCCCGACGCCGCCGCGGGGCCTCGCAAATGGCCGCCCATCGGCAGCGGCGCCGTCGCGGCGGCGGCGGCAAGCGGGTCGGCGGCGGCGGCGGCGGGCGCCTGCCCCTCCTCCTCGGCGGCGATCTCTCCCGCGTTGATGAAAAAGCCGCGGTGGGCCGCCCGCCGCCGCGCGCCGCCGCCCTTGTAGTTTTCGACCTCCGAGTCGTCGATGAAGTCGCGGTCGTAGCGCTCGACGCGCTTGGCGGGGGCGGAGCGGGCGGCCTGGGGGTCGGCGGCGGCGGGGCGGGCGCCGGCGGGGTCGCCGCCGGCTTCGGCGGCAGCGGCGGCCGCGGCATCGGCGTCGGCGTCGGCGTTGGCGTCGGCGTCGGCGTCGGCGGCGTCGTCGTCGTCATCCTCGTCGTCGTCGTCCTCGTCGTCGTCGGGAGCGCCGTCGTCGTCCTCGGCCTCGGCCTCGCCCGAGGCCTCGGCGCTGCTGCGGGGGCGGCGGCGCTTCTTCATCTTCTTGCCCTTTGTGCCGCCTGCCGCGCCCTCGCCGTCCCCCTCCTGGGTCGTGCCGCCCTCGCCCGCGTCGTCGTCGCCGCCGTTCTCGTCCTCTTCCTCCTCGTCCTCTTCCTCCTCGTCTTCTTCCTCGTCGTCCTCGTCCTCGTCCTCGTCGACGGCATACTGCCGCTCCAGCTTCTCGATAATGGACGAGAAGACGTTGGTGCCGGTCGTGGCGCCGCCACCCCCAGGGGCCGCGCCCATCAAGCCCGGCAGGCGCGGGAGGCCGGGCGCCGCCGCTGCCGCCGCTTCGGCCCCGGCGCCGGCCGCCGCCGCCGTGGTCGTCGCCGCCGCCGCCCCTTCCTCGGCCGCCGCCGCCGCTGCCGCCGCCGCCGCCTTTTTCGGCGCCTTGAGCGGCACGAGCTTGCCGTCCCTGACCCGCATCCCGCGCTCCCGCACCATCTGGCGGTAGTCCACGTGCCCGCCGGGCACGATGTCGATGAACATGCGTCGCGCGGGGCCGAGGTCGAGCTCGGCGCCGACGTCGGCGCGCGCGTCGGCCGGCGGCGCGGCGACGCGCGCCCACGCGCAGCTCGCGAGCGCGGCTTCGGCGGCCTTGCTCGGGGAGGGCGCGGCGACGAGCTGCGGCGTGATGCGCTTGCGCTGCTGCGGCTGCTGCTGCTGCATGGTGCCGTTTGTGCTGTTGTTGTTGCTGGTTTGCGCGTTCGGCGTTTCAAAAAGCAAGCGTCGTGATTTTGATTGTTGTTGCGTTTTGATGGGGAAATGATTAGGGGTCTGTCGTCGTCGTCGTCGTCGTCGTCGTCGTCGTCGTCGCGTCAAGACGAGCGGAGGATGGTGGTCATGATTTGGCGCGTCACTATGTGTGAGGGGGGAAGGCACGGGCGAGTGCTGAAAAAGGGCAAAGCGTCGCAGACGTGGGTGCCCCCTTCGGCCGTTCGGCTGCGTTGCTGGCGGACGTCGACGCCGACACGCCGACGCCGAGACACCGCATCCGGTACTTGTCGCGATCGCGCCGGCCTCGACCCCCCATTGAACGCAACTCAACCCCACATCAATCCTCTTTTGCTTTCGACGCGCAGCGCAAAGCCGTCCATTGCTACCATTGGTACTTAGCACTTGTCGGATCAAAACTCTTTGCGATGGCGCCGGCCCGCCTCACGGCCTCCCGCGCGGCGCTCGTGCCCTGTGAGTGGGCCCACGACCCGAGCAGGCCCAATGAGCATGAGGCGCGCGATCGCTGGGACTGCCCCCTGAGGTTTGCGCTCGCGACGTCGGCCTCGTCGGCGGCGGCGGCCCCGCTGCCGCTCGCGCGCCTCGGGCCGACGACCGACCGCGGGCACCCGCCTCCTATTTTTATCCCCTTGGCCCGCGTGCACCAGCAGCAGCAGCAGCAAAAGCAGCAAAAACAGCCGAGCTTCCCCCCCGCGGCAGCAGCGGCGGCGGTCAGGGCAGCCGCCGCGGCGGCGGCCGCTGCGTCGGCGGCGGCGGCGGCAGCGGCAGCGGCAGCGGCAGCTGGCGACGGGCTGGCAGAGGCAGCGGCGGCGGAGGCGGCGGCGGCGGCGGCAGCAGCAGAGGCAGAAGCAGCCTCGTCCGCGCCCGTCCGCCGCCGCGACCCTCCTGCGTCCTGGTACGGCGACGGCCACGACGCCCTGCTCCGCCCCTCTGTGGCGCACGGAGAAGGAGGGGGAGGCGCCGAGCGAGAGGGGAAGCGGCGAGGCCGCCGCGGCGGCCGGCCCCCCTCTCCTTCGCCGCCGCCGTCGCCCTCCAACGACCCCTCGGCCTGGCCCCTCCCCCAGCCCGCCCCCTTTGCGCGCCAGATCCGCTCGGCCACCCGCCGCACCCGCCGCGCGGGCGAGCGGCCGGAGGACGGCGGAGGCGCCCTCGCCGTCGAGCGGGACGGCGACGGAGACGGCGGCGGCGGCGGCGGCGGCGGCGGGCGCACGCGCGTCTACGTGGCGGATGCGGGCGGCGGCGGCGGCGGCGGCTCGGTCCTGCCGTCCCTCACTCCCTCCGCCCTCCCGCCGCCCCCCTCATGGGAGCGCTTCCACGTCGTCGACGACCCCCACACCCCGTCCTCCCGCCTCCGCGACGCCTTTTCCGCCTACCTCCTGCCGCAGGGCTACCCGTCCTCCGTCGCGCCGCAGTACGCGTCCTACATGGCCTGGCGCGGCGTGCAGTATTTTTTCGGGGGGGCCATCTCTGTTTACACCACCTCTAGTCTTCTAGGCGCGCTGGGGGTGGCCGGCCGGCGGTCGGGCGAGGCGGCGGCCGCCGTCAACTGGGTCTTGAAAGACGGGGCCGGCCGCTTGGGCCGGTTTCTGTTCGCGCGGTGGGGACGCGAGCTCGACTGCGAGCTCAAGCAGTTTCGGCTGGCGGGCGATCTGTTGATGGAGGCAGGGGCCGCGCTCGAGCTGGCCACCTCTCGCGCGCCGGGCGCCTTTCTGCCGCTCGCCTGCACGGCCAACCTCGCAAAAAACCTGGCGGCGGTGGCCGCGTCGTCGACCCGCGCCCCTATCTACCGCACGTTTGCGCTGTCCAACAACCTCGCCGACGTCACGGCAAAGGGCGAGAGCGTGGCAAACCTGGCCGACGTGCTCGGCACGCTGACGGGGATCGCGCTCAGCAAGACGGCACGCTTGCCGGCGCTGCCGGCCTTTTGCGCGCTGTCCGCGGGCTACCTGCTGGCGTCGCGGCGCGAGGTCGACGCGGTGCAGCTGCCCTACCTCAACCGCGCGCGCCTGGCGTACGCGGCGGCGGGCTTTTTGGAAGGCGGGCGGGCGCCGGGCGTGGCCGAGGCCAACGCGGGGGAGCCGCTGGTCCCCTGGGGCGGGCCGCTGCACCAGGGGCGCGTGCGGCTGGGCGCGACGGTCGAGGAGGCGTGCGCGGGGCCCGCGCACCTGGCGCAAGGGGCGGCGCTGTACCGCGGGGAGCGCTACATCCTGTCGTGGCGGCGGAGGAGCTGGCTGCCCGGGGGGCGCGCGGGCGACGAGGGGTCGGGGCGCAGCCACAGCAACAGCGGCGGCGGCGGCGGCGGCGGCTGCCCGGGCCAGCGGCTGCGCGATGCCGTCGGCCGCGCGGCCGATGGCGCCGCCTCGGCGCTCGCCGCCGCGTCCCGCGCGCTGCCGGGGGGCGGCGGGCGCGACGGCGGCGGCGGCGGCCTGGTGGCAGGCCTGCGGCGGCGCGCGAGCGCGCGGCGCGCGGCGGCGGCGGCGGCGGCGGCGCTCGGCGGCGGCAAGGCTTACGTAATCCTGCGGAGCGGCGCGACGGGCCAGGACGCGCTCAAGGCCGCGTTCGAGGCCCACCTCATGATCCGAGTCATGGCCGCTGCGGCGGGCGCGGAGCAGCTGCTGGAGCAGCAGCAGCAACAGCGGCAGCCACCGGCGACGGCGGCGGCCGATGCGGCGACGGCGACCGGCCGCAAAAAGGCGCGGCGCGGCGCGCGCAACGCCGGTCGCCCGCCCGATTGGGCGGCCGGCGCGCCCGAGCGCCTCGCGCAGCTGGTCCTCGCGGCCGAGCGCACTGCATTCGGCAAGGAGGGGGGGACCGACGACGGGGGGGCGGCGGGCGCCTGCTCCTCCTCCTCCTCCTCCTCGCCTCAGCAGCGGCGCGCGGCGTCGGACGCCCGCGCGCGCGCTTGCGCCGTGGCGGCGCGCGGCGCGGCCGACGAGCTGTTTGCCGAGTTTTGCGCGCAGTCGGAGGCGCAGGGCTGGCTCCTGGGCGCGACGATGCTCAATCCGGGGGAGAGCAGGCTGGTCAAGCTCAACGTGTAGACGCCGTGACAACGCCGTTGGTTGCTGTGTCTTTTTTTCGTTGATCGGCGATCGCTCGCTCCCCGTCGTTTGCGCGCCGTTCCAAAACCTCCCTGCCTTGCCTCAACCAGGTTTGCTGTCTCTCAACCATCGACGCTACATCAGACGCACAACACACGACACATTTCGTGCCTTCCGCAACGCGCAGACACGTTCGCGAGCGCACGAATTTGACGCGCGCGGAGCGAAGAACGCATAGCCCTCCTCTCTCGTCCTCTCTTTCACAGCTCTACAGTGTTATTGGACGATCACCGCATCGCGCTCGACCCAACAACCATAACTCTCTTGACGATAGACTGCGTCCGATGGCGGAAGGCCATAGGCGAAGCGGAAGCTTTTGAAGAAGAGGACAGCAGACAGCTGTCCTCCTCCTCGATTCGTCCTCTCCCGCCCGCCCGCCCCTCGCGCGATGCTGCCCCGCGACGGGCCTCGCGGGCGCGTCGGCGGTGGAACGATCCCGCGACTCCTGTCGGCGTTCGGGCGCGGCGGCAACGGCAGCGGCGGCGGCGGACGAGCCGGCGGCGGCGGCGGCGGACGAGCGGGCGCGGGCGACGAGGCGGCGTCGGCGGCGGCGCGTCAGTTGTTCAACGCGGCGCTGGCGGCGGCGGCGTGCGTGGCCCTGGTGGTGACGGTGGCGTCCGTGCGCGAGCTGCGCGCGGTGGTGCGGGCGCAGGGGCAGACGGCCGAGCCGCGCGGCGCTTTCTCAGTCCTGGACGGCGGCGGAGGCGGCGGCGGCGGCGGCGGCGGCCACGGCGGCTGGGCGCTCGCGGCGGCGCCGGCGCCGGCGGCCGCCCCCCCGCCGCCTCCGCTCAACGTGCCCGGCGCCCTTCTGCTGCCGATCGCCTCGGCCGACACCGCGGACTGCCGCCCCATGCCCGCGACCGAGATGTGGGGCGACGTCGTGCGCTGGGGGTCGACGCACCGGCTCGACAGCGCGGCGGCCTGCTGCGCGGCGTGCCGCGCGCTCGCGGCGGGCGGCGGCGGCGGCGGCGCGACGGCGACGGCGGCTGCGGTCTCCGCCGCCGCCGCCAGCAGGGACGACGCCCTTGACTGCAACGTGTGGGTCTGGTGCGGCGACGCCTCCCTGTGCGGCGGGCAGCACCGCGAGTGCTGGCTCAAGCATCTGGCGCACCCGACCGTCGCGCGGCCCATGCGCCAGGGCCCGGGCGTCGGCTGGACGTCCGGCATCGTTTCGGCCGGCTCAGGAGGGGGCGGCGGCGGCGGCGGCGGCGGCGGCGGCGGGGCGGCGGCCGGGAGCGGCGGCGGCGGCGGCGGCGTGGCCGAGGGCGCCCCCCCGGTCGGCCTGGCCGCCGAGATCGAGCGCGCGGCCCTGTCCTTCCCCGAGGCCGACCGCCGCTACCACACGGTCACCACGGCGCAGGGTCCCGCCGTGCACTGGCAGTCGCGCGTGCACTATTATCACTTTCTCAAGCAGAAGGCGGCCTGCGAGGCGGAAAAGGGCGTGTTTGGCGAAAGCGAAAGCGGCGGCGGCGGCAAGAGCGGCGGCGGCGGCGGCAAGAGCGGCGGCGACGGAAAGAGCGGCAGCAGCTGCGAGATGGGCGGCTGGACGCGCCTGCTGCACTCGGGCGAGGCGGACGACCTGATGGACGAGCTGCCCACGTTCCTGGCGGACCCGCTGCCCGAGTCGGTGGTGCCGCACGCGTGGTGAGTGTTTTGTTCGTTTGTTGCTATTCTGTTTGTTTTCCAGGGGCGCCGCCATAAACGCCGAAAGAGAGCCCCCAAGACTCGGGGGGCGCCGCGCGCGCGCGCAACGCACGTGGGGCCCGCACCGCTCCGCCCGCCACGCCCGCCATCCCCTGGCCACTCCGACCGCCTGGCCTGCTTCCCTGCCCGCCAGACTCGCAAAAACACACAACAACAAGAAACGAACAAAACGCGCCCCGGGCCCTTCCCCCGAAACAAAAAACGACAAAACAACAAAAACGCTCCCGCGCAAAAAAAAATAAAAAAATAGGTACCCCGTTCTCAACCGCCCCTACGCCCTTTTGCAGTGGGTCGAGCGCGCCAACATCACCGAGCGCTACATCCTCATGTCCGAGCCCGACCACCTGTGGCTCCGCCCTTTACCCAACCTGGCCCCCTCCCTGGGCGTGCCCGCGGCCTTCCCCTTTTTCTACATCGAGCCGCACCGGGACGAGTACCTGCCTCTGGCCGCGAGGTTGAGTAATGGGAAAGAAAAGAGATCTCGCGGCGATCTTTTCTTTTTTTTCCTTGGTCTTTTTTTGGATGTTGGCCGCAGCGCTCTCGTTTTCGCCCCCCTTTTTGGAACGGGTGCTGGCCGCGGGAAGCGCGCGGGGGCGAGCGACGGAAGAGCGCTCACCGACACCCTTTCCAAACAAACAACAAAAACAAAACACACCGACGAAAAAAACAAAAACCAAAAATCGAAAGGTTTGCGCGCTCGTCCGAGACCAACGCGACGCTCACGCGCCGCGAGGCCATGCTCATCGCGCCTGTCGGCAACTCGCCCACCTTTTTGTCGACCGCCCTCGCCCGCGCCGTCATCCCGGAGTGGCAGAGGCTCTCCGTTGCTATTTTTAGAGACAAAGAGGCCAACAAGGCGTGGGGGTGGGTGCAAGAAATGTACGCCTTTACTTTTGCTCTCTTCAACGTCGGCGTGCGGGCGGCGCTGCTGGCGAACGAGCTGGCGGCGCAGCCGCCCTGGGACGCGTCGGCGCGCGCCAGGGACGTGCGCGCCTCGGACGGGCAAGGGGGTCTGTTCTATCTGATCCACTACACGTACGGGTGCGACTACGCGCGCAACGGCACGCACGTGCGCGGCGCCTTTGGGGAGTGGCGGTTCGACAAGCGCACCTACGCGGCCAAGGCGCCGCCGCGCCATTTGGGGGCGCCCCCCGAAAACGTGACTAATCCGCACGTGCGCGCCCTGATCTCGGCCCTGAACGAGGCGACGGCGGCGATTCCCTGCTGGGAGGCGTACCGGGCGCTGGGCCGCGTGGCCGAGTGCGGGGGGGAGCGGGCGGACGGGGTGTGGGCGGGCGTGGCCGAGCGGGCGGCCGAGCGGCGGCGGCGGCGAGAGGCGGACGACAAGGGGGACGGAAGCGCGGCGGCCGGCTGATTTGTTTTGGATCGAGGGGGACACATCAAGCCGCCGTCTCTTGTGGCTTTTTTTTTGATGCGGGTTTTTTCACACGTGTACAATCGTGCGGCTCTCTCTTTCCAAAACGTCAACAGCAAGAAACGGTTCCTTGCTTTAAAACGGCTTCTTTGGAAACAATCGCCCACGGCTGGCCCACAAACACTGCGAAACAAATCGCCCACTACTGCGAAAAGTCGCTCACGGGCGGCCGGTCCATCCCCTTGAGCGCCGCCCTGGCCGTCGCGCGCAGGTGCGGCAGCAGCGCGCCCTCGCCCGCGTGCACCACCTGGCGCAGCAGGTCGCTCGTGCGCGCGAGCAGGCGCGCCACGTCGCCGTCGTCGAGGCCCAGGCCGCCGCCCTCGCCGCCGCCGCCCTCCGCGCCGCCGCCGCCGCGCACGCCCGCCATGGCCTCGTCCCACGAGCAGCCTGAGGCCCAGGCCTCGACCAGGCCTGCCAGCCTGAAGTCCACGGCCAAGGGCTCGTTCCACTTGAGCAGGCCGCAGCCCGCCTGCAGGTCGAACAGGCGCTGGCGCGCGGGCTCGAGGGCCTCGATCACGCGCACGACGGGCTCCGACGGGCCGTAGGCGGCCGGCTCGGCAGGCGCGGCCGGCGGCGGCGCCTGGCCCCGGAACTGGTCGCCGCCGAGCGGCAGGCCAAACCCGCCGTCGCCCGCGGCGTCCTGCCCCCACTGGCCGGCCGCGCCGCCGCCGCCGTAATTCCCCTGCCCGAGCGTTGGGCTCGTGCGGAGCTTGACCGTCTCGGCGCACAGCAGCGCGCCGACCAGCGAGGCCAGCTCGGCGGGCGCCAGCTCGGCGGCCGAGGGGTGGACGAGCGCCGTCGCGAGCCACAGCTCGTTCTGCCCCTGGAGGGCGCGCGCGGCCAGGCCCAGGGGCAGCACGCGCAGGCGGCGGGCAAAGCCGGGAGCGGGCGGGCGCGAGGGGTCGACGGCGCGGGCGGCGAGGGAGGTGATGCCGCCGGGCGGGGGGGCGCCGTCGGGCGAGGCGGCGGCGGCGGCGGCAGAGGCGGCGGCCGCCACAAAGGCAGAGGCCGATCCCGCCGGCGCGACGGCGGTCGAGGCGGCGACGGCGGCGGGCGACACGGGCACGTCGACCCACTCCATGGCGCCGACCTCGAGCAGCACGGCCATAACGTCGGTGAAGGCGCGCCACGTGCCCTGCGTCGCGATCTGGAGGTCGCCGCGCAGGCGCTCCGCCCGCCGCAGCAGCTTGCGCGCCGCCGCCATGGCTTCTCCGTTGCCGCCGCCGCCGCCCGCCGGCTCCAGCCTGCCCCCGCCGCCGCCCCTCGCGCGCCTGCCGGCCGCCTCGGCGCGGTCGCGCTCGGCCTCGGCCGCCGCCTCCTTGGCGCGCGCCTCCTCCAGCGCGCGCAGCGCGGCCTTGGCGCGCGCGCGCTGCGCCTGCACGGCCGCCGCCGCCTGGCCGTTGGGGTCGACCGCCGAAAAGGCAGAGAGGCCCGAGTGCGAGCGGGAGAGCTCGAGCGCAAGCCTGGCGGTGGCGGCGGTGCCCGGGTGCGCGCGGCACGAGGGGGCCGACTTGGGCGCGTGGTTGGCCCAGGCGGCCGAGGGGGGCGGAGCGCCGGCGCCGGGGCCCGCGGCGGCCGCCCAGGCCTCTCGGGCGGCGGCCAGGAGAGAGGACGGGCGTGGGCCGTCGCTGTCGGCGTCGGCGTCAGCGTCAACGTCGGCGTCGGCGTCGGCGTCGCCCCCGCCAGCAACAGCGGCAGCAGCGAGGCGCACGGCGGCGGCCTCGGCGGCCGGGTCGGCCGCCAGGCCGACGACGTGCACGATCGAGACCGACAAGAGCCGGTTGTCGAGCGACAGGCACCGGAAGTAGGGAGGGCGGGCGGGCAGGGAGCCGGCGGAGCCCCCGGAGCCCCCGGACCCCCCGGAGCTGGTCGACCCGTCGGCGCCGCCGCCGCCGCGCGCAAAGCCGCCGGCGGCGGGCGGCGGAGCGGCGTCCTCGCCGCCCAGCGTGAGCGCGGGCACGAGCTGCGGCGGGTCGCCGGAGCGCCGCGCCAGGTTGAGCAGCACCAGGCGCGGCGCGTGCGGGAAGCGCAGGGCGCCCTCGGTCCCGTCGCCCCCGACCGCGGGGACGGCGACGGGCGGCTCGGCCCCGGGAGCAAATGCGCCGCCAGCGCCGCCGTTGCCCGACGGCGCGCCCCCTCCGCCGCCGCTGCCGCCGCCGCTGCCGCCGCCCGCGCGCGAGCTCGCCGTCGGCAGCAGCGCCGCCAGCGCCCGCTCCACCCGCTGCTCCTGCGCCTGCTCGCGCAGCCGCCGCAGAGCCACGCGCTCGTCCCGCGCCGCCTGCGCCAAACCTTGCGTACCGCCGGCCTCGCTCTCGCGGTGCGCCTGCGCCAACCGCGCCGCTTCGGCCTCGAGCGCCTCGGCCGCGCGCAGCCGCCTGGCCGCGCCGGCGCCCGACAGGTAGTGCCCGAACGAGCGCGCGAGGAAGGCGCGCGCGCCCTCGAGGGAGTGGCACGTCAGCAGGTTGAGCACCATGGTGTAGGACGCGGCGAACTGCGACGCCAGGGGCTCGGGCCCCGCGGCCAGGATCGAGAAGGCCTCCTCGGCGCCCTCCCAGCGCGTCTGGAGGACGACCGCGTTTCCCGCGGCGTCAAAGCCGCGCCTTCCCGCCCGCCCGGCCATCTGCAGCAGCTCGTTGTGCGGTAGAGGGCGTATGCCGTCGTCGGTGCGGCGCGCCAGGGCCGAGATCACGGCCGTGCGGGCGGGCATGTTGAGGCCCGCGGCGAGCGTCCCTGTTGCAAACACGAGGCGGACGTGCCCGCGCTGGAAGAGCCGCTCCACTAGCGACTTCCATCCGGGCAGGCATCCGGCGTGGTGGGCGGCCACGCCGCGCAGCAGCGCAGGGACCAGGGCCTCGCGCACGGCCTCGGGCTGGTCGCGGCGGAGGGCGGCGACCTCCTCGGCTATGGCGCGGCGGCTGGACTCGGCGCGGGCGGCGGCCGCCTCGGAGGCGGCGGTGGCGGCGGGGCTGCCAGCGCCGGCGACGCTGGTGCCGCCGCCGTTGCCGTTGCCGTTGCCGCCCTCCTCGGTGCCGGCGCCGGCGGCGCCGGCCGCGGCCGCCGCCGTCGCGGGCAGGAGGGGCTCGAGCAGGTCCAGCACCGCGCCCACGCGCTGCGCCGACTGGTCGCAGTCGCGCCGGGACAGGATGAACCACACGGCGGGGAGCATGTCGAGCGACCGCAGGCGCCGCACGACGGCCGTCTGCGGAGGCACGCGCTCGGCGGCGCGGCGGCGCAAGGCGCCGGGCGCCAGCTGGCGGCGCACGTGGCGAGAGAGCTCGGCGTCAAAGGCGGGGACGTCGGCCGGGTTGGTGACCTCGCGGCCGGCGTCGTTGAGGGCGGCGCTGGTTGGTCGTGGGTCGTTGGTTGTTGGCGCGTTTGGTCGAGAGGGGAGGAGGGGAGGGGGGGGGCGGGGGGGGGGGAGAAGGAAAGTGAGCGCGCGCGCGTCGTTTTGTCGTCCGTCGGCGGCCGACGCAAAAAGAAAACGCGTTTGGCGGAAAGGGCCCGAGAGCGCCGCCGCCCGGCCCCCCTCGAACACAACTCAAAACTCACAGCGCCTCGCTCATGAGCGACTCGCGCACCGACAGCCGCGGGTTGAGGCCCTTGCCCGACGCGTCCAGCAGCGGCAACATCGACACGCCCGCGCCGCCGCCGCCACCTCCGCCGGCCCCAAAGGCGCCCGCGCCGCCGGGCCCCCGCCCGCCGCCGCCCGCCCGCCGCCGCGCGCCGCCCCTCCCGCCCTGCCCCCTCGCGCCCTCCCACCCGCCGTCCTGCCCGCCGACCGAGTACTCGTCCCTCGGGCCCCCCCGCCCCGGCCCCCGCCCCTGCCCCTGCCCCTGGCCCGAGCCCAGCGCGCGCGGGTCGCTGTGGCAAAACTGCCACCGCAGCGGCACGGGGCGGAAGCGCGTCTTCACCGTGGCGCAGGTGCCGCGCTCGCGCGCCATCCACCCTCCCAGGTCGTCGGGGTTTTTGACCGTGGCCGACATGGCCAGGATCTGCACGTGCGGCGGGCAGTTGATGATGATCTCCTCCCACACGGAGCCGCGGTTGGGGTCGCCGAGGTAGTGCACCTCGTCGAGGACGACCAGGCCGACGCGCGACAGGCGCTCCGAGGCGGCGGCGGCGGCGGCGGCGGCGGCGGCGGCCGCGTTGGCGCCGCCGCTCGCCGCGGCGGCGAGCGCCGAAGCGGCAACGGCCGCGGCGGCCTCGGCGCCCGAGGCGCCGGCGCCGTCCGCGCGCGCGGCCGCCGCCTCGGCCGCGGCCACGGCCACCGCCGCCGCCTCGGCCGCCGCCGCCGCCGACCCGCCGGGCACGTCGACGACGAACGCCGCCGGCACGCCCCGCTTGGCGCGCCGCCGCGCCGCGCGCCGTCGCTCGCCAAACTCCTGCCCCTCTTGCCCGTCCTCGTCGTCCTCCGCGCCTGCTGCTGCGCCGCGCCCGCCGCGGCCTCGGTAGCCGCTGCCGGCCTGAGATCCGCGCGCCCGTGCGTCCCCCTCGTCTCCCTCGCCAGCGCCGTCCCCGTCGTCGGCGGCGTCGTCCCCGTCGTCAGCGGCAAAGTCGTTCTCGTTGTCGTCGTCCTCGTCCTCGTCAGCGTCGTTAGCCTCGGCCGCCCGGTAGATGATGTTGCGCAGGATCTCCGTCGTCATCACGACCACCTCGGCGTCCGCGTTGACCGACGTGTCCCCCGTCTGCAGGCCGCAGCGGCCCGTGCCGAAGAAGGCGCGCGCCTCCTGCAGCTTCTGGTTGGACAGGGCCTTGAGAGGGGTAGTGTAGACGACCCTCTGGCCGCGAGAGAGCGCATAGGCGGCGGCGGCCTCGGCGATGGCCGTCTTTCCCGCGCCGGTCGGCGCGCAGACGACAACCGAGCGGCGGCCCTCGAGCAGGTGGCGCACGGCCTTGCCCTGGAAGGGGTCGAGCGGGAAGGGAAACAGGCGGGCGAGGCGCTCCAGGTCCGGCGGGGGGCTGTCCGGCGCGGCGCACTCGCGCAGCAGGGCCTCGAGCTCGTCGGAGCCGGGCCGCGGCGAGGGCAGCGGCTGCATGGCGGCGGCGGCGGCGCTGCCCGGCGCGGGCGGGCGCAGGGCCGCGACGACGGCGCCGGGGGCGTAGGGGTTGCACTCGGCGACGCGGGGGGAGTGGGGGGCGCCGCCCGTGGCCTCGAGCTCGACGTCGAGGTCCTCCTCCTCGGCCGTCAGGCCGACGGCGGCAGCGGAGGCGGCGGTGGCCGAAGAGACATGGGGAGCGACTGCGCCCTCTGTCTTCGCCCGCGCCGCCGGCGCCCGCGCCTCGTCCTCGTCCTCGTCCTCGCCGGACGAGGGCGAGGGGGAGGGCAGCAGCGCGCCCTCCTCCTCCTCGGAGGAGTAGCCGTCCTCCAGCACGGCGATCAGGGCCGCCGCGGCCGCGGTATTGGCGGCGGCCGCGGCGGACGGGGAGGGGGCGCCGCCGTCGCTGGCGGGCGGGGCGGCGCGCGGCGCGGACGGCGGCGGCCGCTGACGACGCTCCGCCGCCGCCGCACCGCCGCCGGCGCCGCCTCTTGCCGGGCGCGGCGGCAGGGTGGCGTGGTTTGGTCGGCGCGGGCGTGCCGCCGCCGCCGCCGCCGCCGCCGGCGCGGACCCCCTGGTGTTGAGGGTCCCGGCCGACGCTGCGAGAGCCCGCATTGTGTCGCGTCTGGGCTGAGGCTCTCTGCGTGTCGCGGCGCGCGCGTTCTCTGATTCTCTCGAGAGAGAGCGGGAGTGTGATGTTGCCGGCGCCGCGGAGGGGTGCGTTGTGCGTTGTGAAGTTGCGCCTCGATCGAGGGTGGCGCGCGCGGCAGGAACGCTAAGGGACTATGAACAAGGGCGTTTTGCTAGACAGGGACAAGGTCCGTGATCGACTCGGCCCTGGTTGGTGGCGTCTCGCCTTTTGCGTGGCTGGCGGCGACGCCTCTCGGCGCGGCTTCGCACGAGCCAAGGCCCCGGCGGGCCGCCGCCCTTGAAAGGAAACACAAGACGCCGGCTCGCCCTCCGACCTCGAAGGATCGACGCAGAACACATGTTACACGCGTGTGTAGTTGCTGCGGGGACGCTTCGCGCCAGCGACTCTATGAAGGAAAAAAAGGGGGGCCGTGGCCTTAGGCTCCGTTTCCTATTTGGGGCGGGGGGGGGGGGCGGCCGCGCCGGCGCGCTGGGCGAAAACATAATACGGAAAGTCAGGGTGGGCTTCAGTCGGCAGGGAAAGTGCGTCTCAGGAGGACAAAGGCGGGCGCGGGAACGGTATAGCGGCGGTCGTCAAAATTGGGGGCCGCCGGACGCCGCCGGCGCGCCAAGAGGGAGCAGAGGAGGCGGGGGGCGGGAGGGCCAGAGGGCCCATTCCCGCCCCATTTTTAAGTTGTCGGAGAGAGCCGTGCGAAAAAAGAGGGCAACGCGGCCGGAATGTGCGCATGTGTGTGTATGTATGTATGTGTGTGTGTGTGTGTGTGCGCGCGCGCGCGCGACGTTTCGGGCGGGGCATTGCTCTTGGAGTGGTTTGTTTTTGTCTCGCCCTGTTCCCTTCGAGGGCGGGGCGAGCGCGGGACAGAAGGGGACCGAGGGGGAAGCCCCTCGCCCGCTCGCGCTCCGATCGTTGCGCCGTTCCTTTCGTGTGTGCGTAAGAAAATGCGGGCGAGTGGGTCCATCGCCGGGAGTCGAGAGGGCCGGCCTCATTCAGGGCGAGAGAGAGAGAGAAGACGAGGCGCGCAGACGGCCACAGGGCGCGAAACTGCGCGGCGCTCGTCAGGTTGTCCCTTCTTTCTCCCGTTTTGGGCGGCGCCGTCTGCGACTCAAACCCGAATTGGGGGGGGGGAATGCCCCAAACGCAGAGACAACGCAGACAGGCGATGCGTGTCTGTCGAGAACCGAGAGGCCAAGGGGGCAGAAAAGATCGGCGCCCGCCTGGAATTCGTGAGGGAGGCGGCCGCGAAAGAGGGGGGGGGCAAGTGGCGGGCGGCGGCAAGGCGCCGAGTCGGGCGTCGCCTCTAGCGCGGGGCCGGCGCCGCCGCCACGCACGGCGCGCCAACGGCCGCCCGCGCGGAGAGGCGCACCGCCGCGGGCGCCGCCGCCAAGAAGGACGACAGGCCGCCGCTGTCGTGCCGCGCGAACATGGCCGCCGCGCCCTTGTCGCCGCCGCCGCAGCCGCCGGCGACCTCGCTGCGCATGAAGCCGAGGCCGTCGCGTCGCTCCTGCGTCCAGTCGACGTCGTCGGCGTCCTCGTCGGCGTCGGCGTCGTCAGCGTCGTCGGCGTCGCCGCCGCCGCCGCCGCCGCCGCCGGCGTGGTCCTCGTCCTCGTCGACGTCCTGGTCGCTGCCGGGCCGCGCGGCGGGGCTGCTCAGGGCGATCACGCTGCCGGTCGGCAGGCCGCCGCTGCTGGCGTCGTCGCTGCCCGCGGCGTCGTGGGGGGGCTGCTGCTGCGGCGGCGGCGGCGGCGGCGGCTGCTGCTGCTGCTGCTGCTGATGCTGCCAGGGGTGCTGCTGCCAGGGATGCTGCTGCTGCTGGTGCGGGTGGTGGGCCTGCCGCGCGGGATACTGGTCGATCCGGGCGTCGGCGACCACCGCCGCGTGGCGGGCGCCGCCGCTGGGCGACGGCGACGACCAAGACGGCGCCTTGCCGCCGCCGCCGCCGCCCCCTGGCCGCCGCGCCGACGACGACAGCGCCAGGCCCGCGAACGAAAAGTCAAAGTCGTCCTCGGCGGCGTCGTCGCGGCCGGTCGCGGCCGTCGCGAGGGCCGCGGCGCCCGCGGCGGCGGCGGTGGCGGGCGCAGCGGACGCCGCCGCCGCCGCCGCCGCCGCCGCCTCGTCGTCATCCGCGCCGCCGCCCAGGCCGCCCCACCCAAACGCGTCGTCGTCGTCCTGGAGGCACGCGGCGCCGTCGAAGCCGTCGTCGTCGTCGTCGTCGGCCGCGAACAGGGCGCGCCGCCCGGCCCGTCCCTGGCGCGCGTCGGCGCGCGCGTCGCGCCAGTCGGCGTCCAGGCCGCCGCACAGGACCGCGCGCTCAACGGCGCCGCGCAGCGCGGCGCGCAGGCGCGGCGCGGCGGCGGCCGGCGCCCAGCACTCTAGCACCAGCGGCTGCTTGTAGCGGTCGCGTGTGCAGTAGGGGACCGTGGCCGCGAAGAGCACGACGCCGGCCGCGGCGTGGAGAGAGGCCGCGGTCCTCAGGCGCAGGCTGGCGCCCGCCGCCATCTGCTCGGCCGGCGGGGCGACGACGGCCGCCGCCGCAAAGGGCGACGGCGAGCACGCCCGCCCCGGCGACGACGACGACGCCGTGGGGGACGCGGCGCCCGACGACGCGGACGCGGGCCCAGATGAGGCCGACGAGGCCGACGAGGCGCGCGAGGCCGACGAGGCGCTGCTCGCCGCCGCCGCCGCCGCCGCCGCCAAGCGCGCCCCCGCCTCTGCCGCCGCCTGCTCCGCCTCTGCCGCGTCCAGCAGGGGGGCGAGGTGGACGGCCAGCTGCTTCGGCAGGAAGCCCGCGGTGGCCTCGGCGAGCTTGGCGGGCGGGGCGGCGGCCGCGCGGCGCGCGAGCGCGGCGGCGGCGAGCGCGGCCGAGGCCGAGCAGGCGGCGTCGCCGACGGCGGGCGGCGGGGCGGGGGCGGCCGGGCGGCGGCCGCGCGAGGCGGGGCCGGCGGCCGGAGCCGGGGGCAGCAGCCGGCCGACGACGACGCGCACGGCGGCCGGGTCGGACGGGTGCGCGCGCTCGCGCCGCAGGGCGCAGGCGTCGTGGGGGCGGGCCAGGCTGCTGTGCTGCTGCATGCCCACGATCTGTGTGGTGTTGTGTTTTGTTGCGTTGCGTCGGCGGTTTTGTCGGTTTCGCGAAAAGAGGATAAGAGGATTAGCAAATCCGGCGGCGGCGGCGGCGGCGGAGAGGAAAGAGCGCTGCGTTCGGCGCGCCGGGCGAAGACGACGTATCAACAAACGTCGCTCGCGCTCTCCGTCTGCCATGCACGTGCGTGGCCTGCAGCGAGAGAGAAAAGAGAGAGGGGGGTGGCGGCGGCGGCGACGAGGCTTGTCTCTCTCTCTCGCCACGTGCGACCGACGCCGTCGTCCCCTCAGCGTGCCGTTTCGGACGGGAAGACAAAAAAATCCAGCGTTTGTGTTTCTCTCGCAAGGCGCATTCGCGCGCGCCCTTCGCCCCGTCCAGCCGTCGCACCTCGGTGGCGATGCTGCCGAGCTTCACGAGCGCCGCCTCCATCCTTCCTGTCCTGAAAAAGGCGCGCGGTGGGGGAAAAGGCCCCCCGCTTCAAGGGAGACGATGTCTGACTGAGCAACGATTTCTGCTCCCTCACACGCCCCCGCGGCGATGACAGAGAGGGCGGGGGCACAAGCGGAGGCGGCAGGGGCGGCGGAGGCGAGCTGTTGCAACGTGGCGCGTGGTTGGCTTCGTGGGATGGACTGATATGAGAACAAAAAAAGACGTGGGAGGTGGGGGGAGGAAAACTCTCTGAATTTGTGCGTTTGGCAGACGGGGCGACGCCGCCGGCGCCGGCGCCGCCTCCCCGCCCCCGCCCTCGGCTTCGAGGGGGGATTATGGCATAATCATCACATTGCAACTCAGCCCGCCTCTGTGCGCGGGCCGTCCAGGAAGACGCGCAGGGGGGCGCGAACCGGCCCATCCTGCGCGCGAAAAAGACAAGAGGTGGGCAGATTTAAAAAAGGGGGGCGAACCGGACTTGAGCGCAAAAACACGTCGCCCCGCCCGCCCGCCCGCGCCCCCGCCCCCCCCTTCTCACCGCCGCCCCTTGCGCCCCCGCCCGCGCCCGCGCCCGCGCCCGCCTCCCCCGCGCCCGCCGGCCGCCGGCCCCGCCGTCTCCCCGCGCCCCGCGGGCGTCGCCGGCGCAGCCGCGGACGACACGAAGCCGCTCTCCTTGGCGATCGTCAGGTAACGCAGACGCAGCGGCGGCGGCGGCGGCGGCGGCGGCGGCGGCGGCGCGGCGCTCGCCAAACCCTCGTCGGCGCCGTCGGCGGCAGCGGCGGCGGGCGCGGGCGGTGGCGGCGGCGCGGCCAGGTCCCTTGCGTCCGCGGCCGTGACGAGCAGCAGGTGCTTGCGCGCGCCGTGCACGCCGCGCGCCCAGGCCTTGAGGAGCGTGGGCCGGATCGCGCCCGCCGCCGTGCCGCCCCCCGGAAGGGGAGGAGCGCCGCTGCCGCCGCCGCCGCCGCCGCCGCCGCCGCTGCCGGTTCCGCCGCCGCCGCCGGCCGAGGAAGAGGGCGGCAGCACGCGCACCACAAACTGCGCGTGGTACACAAACGGGTCGCCCGGGTAGGCCAGGTAGTCGCCGCCAAACTTGGAGCCGTCCGTGAGCGTGAAGCTGCGTTGGTGTGGTATGTCGGAGGAGGAGGGAGAGGGGGGATGAGCGGACGAGGAGGCGCCGAGAGAGAGGAGAGAGAGAGACAGACCTTCGCGGCGGCTCCGAGCGGCGGCAGCCGCAAACAACCCCCCGCTTTCGACACCAGAGCAGCCGCACGAAACAACAGAACTCACCCCTGGTCGTGCAGGTCCGCAAACACGGCCGCGCGCAGGCGCTCGAACGGCGTCGACGGGTAGGGCCAGACGGGGGGAGGGGCGGCGGCTCTGCCTCCGCCGGCCGCCGCCGCCGCCGCCGCCGATTCTTGCCCGCCGCCGCCGCCGCCTCCTCCTCCCCCCGCCGCACTCGCCTGCCCCTCGCGCCGCCGCCGGCCCGCGCGCGCGTTGAAGGCCGCCGCCTCGGCCGCGGTCGTGGGGAGCACCATGTGCGCGCCGCTCATCACGGCGTCCGACCACGGGCGCGGGCCGTCGTCGTCGTCGTCGTCGTCCTCTTCGTCGTCCTCTCCGTCGTCCTCGTTGTCGACGGCGCCGCCCCGGCCGCCCGCCGCCGCCGACGCTGCCCCGTCGCCGCCCGCCCCTCCTCCCGCGTAATAGTCGGCGTAGTAGTCGGCATAGGCGTCCTCATCGTCGTCCCCGTCGTCATGGACGCAGCCCTCCTGGGCGCAAGCGTGCGTCTCGTCGCCGCGCAGGCGCTTGGCGCCGCTCCTGCTGCCGCCGCCGCTGCCGCCAACGGCCGTCGCTGTTGCAGTCGCTGCCGCGGCCGCCGCCGCCAGCCGCGCCACGGACGGCGGCGGAGGGACCACCACCGCCCACCCGCGCGCGAGCGCGAGCGCGGCCTCCTCCTTGCACAGGCGCAGGGGCAGCCCGCGCACCGCCACCTGCGACTTGAAGCCGGCCACGCCGCCGGCCATGGCGCCGACCAGGCGGTGCCTCTCGCGCAGGCGGCGGACGGCTGGTGTTTTGTTGTTGTTTTTGTGGTTGTTTTGTGGTTGGTTTTTGCTCGATTTGGCGGGCGACGGGGGTTGTCGGTGATGGTGCGTATGAACGGGGTCTCCGGGGGCTGCGACGACGCCCTCGCGAGGGAGGGGTCGACAGAGAGAGGCGGAGAGAGCGACGCGGCATCGCGGGCACGACGAGCGACGGCTGGCGGCGGCGGCGCGCTCGGAGTCTCAGTCTGCCCCCCCTTCTTCCTCCGCAGTCTCATACTGACCAGGGACGGTCCACACGTAGGCGTTGCCGTCGATCACGTCCAGCTCGATCGGACCCTCGCCATCGGCACCCGCGGCTGCTGCTGACCGCGGCCGGGACATCGCGTCCTCCGCCTCCTCTGTCTTGGGTGTCGGTGTAGGGCGCGCGTATTCGAAAGAGAGCCCACAGATGTAAGTATGTCGGATGTCGCGTTTCAATTGTGCGCGGAGGAGGGCTCGAAGACGCCGGGGCATCACGAAGGCGAAGGACGCCGAGCGCCGAGCGCCGAGCGCCGACCGACGGCTGGGGAAACGGCCGGTGGCCGCCGCCGGACGAGGAGGAGGAGGATCGGGTTTTGTTGTTTGCATGGTTAGTGTGTGTGTGTCTGAGTGTGTGTGTGTACGCAGAGCGAATCGAGGAGCGTCCGGCTGCCACGCTGGCGGGCGCGCGCGCGCGCGCGCGATCACATGGGCGCGGCGGCGGCGGCGGCGGCGTGCAGGGGTGCGCCGCTCGTTTTTTTGTTTTTTGGATCGCGGGTGTGTGTCTCTGCGCACGTTCGAAAGCGGCCGCCCGGCACACATGAGAAGCGGGCGACGAACAAACAGCAAGACCAACAAATCTGGATGGAGCAATCGCGAGCGGTCGCGGGCGGGGCGGAAAAGGACAGAAAAAAACAAGTGCACAAAAACCAGAGGGAAAAAACGCGCGCGCCCGGAGCAAACCGTCGTCGCTCTTTGGCAATCAAATCTGCTTTCTCTCTTTCTCTCTCTCAGCTCGTGAACGCCTTCATGATCCCCACCGACGCCACCGACCCGGCCAGGCACCCCACCGTAATGCACACCCCCGTCACCGGCCCGAACTCGGCCTCCCGCCCGCGCGGCACCACCGCGGGCGCGTGCATGCAGGCCGTCGAGAGCAGGTGCCCCTGCGTCAGGCCCAGTCCAAAGATGGCGGCCCAGGCCAGGCGGTCGTCGGCCAGCAGCGTCGGCAGCCGCCAAGGCGTCGGCGTGACGACCCGGCAAAAGAGCGTGGCCGCGACCAGGGCCAGGCGCGCGACCGCGTAGAGGGCGACGGCCCAGGGCCGGGGCGGCTTGCGGCCCCAGGGCCCGGCGGAGGAGAGGACGCGGCCGGAGAGGTCGCCCAGGGCAAAGACCACGAATCCAAAGGGGACGAAGAGGTCGCCGGCGAGCGGGCCCGCGCCGTCGGGCGCGCGCGCGGCGCAAGGGGAAACGCGCGCGGGGTTGTGCACGCTGCAGACAAAGGCGGTGACGGCGGGGAAGACGGCGAGGGAGGCGGCCATGGTGAGGGTGATGGCGCAGGCGTAGGTGACGAAGGCGGCGGTGGAGCGGCGGCTGTCGCCGTCGTCGGCGTCTCGTGCCGGTGGGCGGGCGGGGTGCGGCAGAGGCGCGCGCGGGGCGGCGGCGGCGGCGGCGGCGGCGGCGGCGGCGGCGGCGGCGGCCGGCGGGCGGGCGTCGGCGGCGGGCGGCGGGCGCGCCCCCGCTGCTGCTGCTGCCGCGTCGGCCGCCGCTTGCTCGGCGACCGCGAGCTCGGTCGGCGCGGACCGCTGGTCGGGCGCCAGGTGCTCGTCGTCGCCCCCTCGCTGCTGCTGCCGGGGGCGCTCGCCCTCGCCGCCCTTGCCGCCGCCGCCGCCCGTTGCGACCGCCGCCGCCGCCACCGCCGCTCGGCGCGTTGCCGCCGCCGCCGCCGAGGACGACGGCCCCGCCGCCGCCGCCGCGCCGCTGCCGCCCCACCACTCCAAATCCTGGAGCGTCGGGTCGTCCTTGGGCGCGCCCCCGGAGACCTGCAGCGGCTCGTGCCCGGCGTAGTGCGGCAGGGCGTCCGGGTCCTTGAAGCCGGGCGACAGGTCGTCGTCGTCCTCGCCGCCGCCGCCGCCGCCGCTCGCCGCGTCCCCCTCGTCCTCGTCCTCGCCCTCGCTGCCGTCCTCGCCGCCCAGCAGGAGGCCCCCCTCCAGCAACCCCTCACCCCGCCCCCCCCCCCGCCTCGCCGCGCGCCGCGCCTCCGCCGCCTGCGCACGCAAAAAGGGGGCCAGGCGCGCGCGCGAGTAGTCGAGCCGCCCGAGCAGGTGGTAGCAGCAGGCGCAGGCCGAGACGATCGCCGCCGCCGCCGCAAAGTAGACGCACGCGGCGGGCGCCACGTCGGCGGCCGTCCTGGCGCCGTCGCCGCCGCCGCCGCCGCCCTCCTCGCCCTGCTCCGCGGCCAGCTGCGCCGCCAGGCTCAGGACGCTCGTCGCCACGCCCGACAGCCCGGCCCCCACCACGTAGCCCTGGATGTAGATCGGCGGGAACAGGCTGGCCAGGTTGAGCACGCCGCCCTGGAGGACTGCCATGCAGGCCCCCATCAGGCCGAGCGCGGGCAGCGCGTAGGCCGCGACCTGCCGCCCGTCAAGGTCGATGCGCAGGGCGACCGCGGCCGTGGACGCCATGACCACCGCGATCAGGCTCAGCGGGCGCAGGATCTGGGTGCGCAGGGACAGCGGTCGGCGCAGGCACATGACCAGCAGCAGCGCCGCCAGATTGGCCACGTTGAAGACCAGGCCAAAGATCGAGACAAAATTGTCGGCGATCTCGGGGAGAAAAGGCCTCGCGTGCAGGCGGACGTCGAAAAACTCTTTTTCCGTCAGAAAGACGTTCCAGGGGAGCAGGGTGCCGATGCCCAGGACGACGAGGATCGCGTAGACGAGGCCGCCGCGGTCGCGGAGCTCGGGGCGCTTCATTCTGTTTTGTCGGTGTGGCGTTTTCTCTCGCGTGTGTTTCTCGAGAGGCGCCGGCGAGCGCGGACCGGCGGGCGCGCGGGGACGTTTGAGCGGCGCGGGCAGCGCCCGGGGGCGGTCCTCCTTTTTGTCGCGCGCGCTCGCTCCGCTTCCTGCCCGCACCGCCAGGAGGTGGAGGAGAGAGGGCGCGCGCCTACCCCCTCATGAGCAGGGGCTCGATCGGAGGGGAGGGTCGCGGGAGGGGAGGGGAGGGGAGAGAGAGGACGGGTGACGAAAGAGCGCGCGTCTCTCCTCTTGCGAGCGCTGAGACGCGTGGGGGGTTTCGGGGAGCGGGGGGAGAGCAACGAGTAGGTGATTGGGTCCGAGGAGGGAGCAATGTGGGCGTTTACTTGATGTCGGGAGAAACGAGAGCACCCTGCAACGTGAGAGCGCCAGGTCAGCTGTCGTTGGCGTTTTTAGCCCGCAGCGCGCCCACTTTTGCCGCGGGTGGATGGTCGCGAGCGCATCCCAGGGCATCAATGAGCAGGTTTTCCTTGCACGCGTCGGCGGAGGAAAGCCTTTCCTGGAAAGGGGCCGCGATCGAGTGGAAGTTTCTCTCGTTTGGTCGCCGGCGCGGGACGCAGCTCGAGCGGCGACGACGCACGACCAAGAGAGAAAGAGAAAGCGAGAGAGAGAGCCGGGCGGTAATGCTGCGCAATCGCCAGGGCGGTCGCACTCGAGCGTGTCACACCTTCAATCTTTGCCAAAGCAAAAACGATGCCAACCGGCGCCCCCCCGCTCACTCGTCTGCCCCCCCCGCTCCGCCGCCGCCGCCGCCGCCGCCGCCCCCGTCGCCTGCCGCCTGATACTCCTCTTTCAAAAAAGCGCGCAGCTTGTCGAGCGCGCGGTACCGGTGGCTGATGCCGTTCTTCACGCCCTTGTCCATCTCGGCGTATGTCTCAGCATATCCCGCCGGCTCGAAGACGGGGTCCCACCCAAAGGCGGCGGGGCCGCGCGCGGGGACGAGGCGCCCCTCGGTGCGGCCGACAAACACGCGCGGCGGGTCGGGGTCGTCGGGCCCGCGGGAGAAGGCAAAGATGCACTGGGCGTAGGCGGTCTTGTCGTCGAAGGCGGCTGCAGATGATTTGGGTTTGCTGAGACGTGAGCGATCATTCCGTCGTCTTGTCCCGATGAACGAAAAGACAAGCGCGAAAAAATGGCGGTTGCGGGCGAAAAGGAAAGAAAAAGGCGGTTGCGGGCGAAAAGGAAAGAAAAAGGCGGTTGCGAGCGAAAAGGAAAGAAAAAGGCGGTTGCGAGCGAAAAGGAAAGAAAAAGGCGGTCCGGCAGCCGGCGGCCCCCCCCCCCCGCGCTCAGAAGAGAAACAAAAACAAATCTCTCACCCAGCATCCTGTTTAGCCCGTCGTGCCCAAGCTTCTCCAAAAACCACTTGATGTAGGGGCCCGGCAGTCCCCCCAGCGCGTTGAAGCAGAGAGACGTGTCCTCAACCATCACCGCCCCCCTGGCCTCGGCCGCCGCCCGGCGGCACTTGTCCCTGCAAATTTCTTCGGCGCAGGCGCCCTGCAGCTCCGGGAGGTCGATGCTGATCGCCTCGACAGAGAAAGGCAGGGATGCGGGCCCTCCGGGACCCGCGGCCAGGATGGCGACGACCTCCTCGAGCTTCTTTTTGTTGCCCGTTGCGAAGCGGACGACGGGCTTTGGGGCGCTCATCGCGGCGGCGGCGGCGGCCGGGGGAACGGCGGCGGGCGCGGGCGCGGGCGCGGCGCGGCGTCGGCTGGCGAGGAGGAGGGCGGGCCTGGCTGCGCCCCCGATTGCGCGGTCGAGGGAGGGGTGGATCGACCGGGGTCCAGCTGATGTTGCTGCTGCTGCTGCTGTGGCTGGCGGGCGGACGATTGGGGAGTGACAAGTGCGGAAGGACGGCAGGTGGAGGGGGGTTGCGCGCGGGGGCGGTCGCGAGCGCAACGCGATGGACAGGCCACGAGGCATGTGGTGATGACGTGGGGTGTTTGGCACACCAGGTCAGCGAGAGCGAGACGGATGGGAGAGGGGGCCCGCGCCGCGGTTTGATCGCCGGGCGGGGTCGCTTCGCCGCCGGCCGGGCGACGCGCGCAGCGCTCTCCCGCAAACTCTCGACGAAAAATCGCTCTTTCTCATGATTTTACAAACATTCCATCCCGCCGACGCGGCACGCGATCGCCTCGTCGAGCGGCCCCACGCGCAGCTCCGCGGGCACGACGTGGTACAGGCGCGCGGCCAGCGGCGCGTCGAACAGGCGCGAGAGCTCGGACAGCGGCGCTCGCACGCCGGCCGCCGCCGCCGCCGCCTCGCCGTCGCCGTCGCCTCGTCCGCTGGGCGCGAGCAGCGGCGCGGCGGCCGGCGCGACGGCGGCGTCCGGGTCGCCGCCCTTGGGGCCGAAGCGGGCGACGAGCACGTCGGTCGTGTCGTCCGCGATGCCGAAGCGCTTGAGCGACTCGCCGATCTGTTTTTGTAGATTCGTTTGGGTTTGTTTGAGCGTTTCTTCCCCCTTTTTTAGCAAGACGCTGAAAAAAGGCGCCGACGACTTTCTTCTCCCTCTTTTCTCCGAACCGACCGACCAGACAAAAGTCGGTGCCGAAAACAACATTAGCGCCCGGACTCAACGTGCTTGGACCCGCTCATCCCGTGCACCAGCTCGGCGTGCACGGTGCGCGCCTTGAGACGGCCCCTTGAGCACAGCGTCGCCGCGCGGTGGGCGGCCAGGTGCAGCGGCAGCAGCGAGGGGCAGACCAGGGGGGCGGCGAGGTAGGCGCACTCGGGCGCGTCAAGGTCGCCGCGGATGAGCGCGGCGCGGAGGTCCCTGTTTTGTTTGTTTGATTTTGTCGGCGTCGTTTGTGCGTGAGGGCAAAGGAGAGCGCGCGCGTCGCCGGCGTCGGCGGCGCGATCGGCGGCGGCGACGCTCGCCTCCTGACAAAACACCATCGTCTCTTGCGCTCCATTAGTATCTCACTTGGCGTTGGTGACGCACGTGATCAGCGCCACGTTGAGCTGCAGGTCGTGACCCTCGAGCGGGAGCGCGACGGCCGCGAGCATTGCTCGCGACCCCTCGCCGCAGGAGGTCCCCTTTGTCTCTCTCTTGTCCCTCCCTCTTTCCTCTTTCGAGAGTGTGTGTCGTGTGTGTGTGGAGGTCAGAATGAGGGTCGAAGTATGTGGCCTGCTGATTAGCGGACGCGCGACGCGGATTTTGCTGGCGCCGTCCGGCGGCCAACGAGCGAGGGTGCCTTGTCGCCGACCGCAATAGAAATGACGACGCCGGCTCGATCCGTCTCTCTCATTTCCAACACAAACGCCACACAACAACAAAAAGAGCGCGATGTCCAGCGACAAGCAGCAAGCCCCGCCCCCGGCGGTCGAGCACCTCAAGCAGGCGCTGGAGGTGCGTTCTGTTCTTCTGTTTGGCAAAAACGAATCGAACGCCGGTGTCGTCATTTGGTGCCGCCGCCGCAAAAAACGCTGCCCCTCACGCCCGCCCGCCTGCCCCAAAACAAACAACCAACCGACCTCGAACAGGAGGCCTCCGCCGAACCCGGCGCGACCATCGCCTACGGCGAGGGGCACCCGACGCCCCAGGCCGGCGCGCCGCTGTCGGTCCCGCCCGAGGCGCGCAACCTGCTCGTTTCGCAGGCCGCCGGCAACCCCGGCAAAATCGACGTGGTCGGGGGCGTGACGCTGCACAGCGGCGCCGAGATCCGCACCGGCAGCAGGCACGGCATGGGGGCGAGCGCGGGGCCCGTGCACGTGGAGGGCGGGAAGGTGGTCGCGAGCGCCGCCCAGGACGAGGCCGGCGGCGGCGCGGCGGCGGGCAAGGGCGAGGGCGGGGACGGATGAGGCGCGGCGCTGAGGTGCGGCGCTGAGCTGAGGAGCGGCGACCGAAGCCGCCGGCGGCGTCGTTGATTGCTTGTTTTGGTCTTCAGTGCATCGAGCGTCCCCATTGCCTAGTGTGCGTGCGCATCGTATTCAGGTCTCAGTGCGAGCTGTTCGTCGTGTGTGTGTGCAGAACGGGACGAGAGATCGCAGAGCGGGGGTCGGAAAGAAGAAGAAAAAAAGTCGCGCCCTCGAGATCCGCTCAGCTTTGGGCGGCGGCGGCCGCCAGAGTCGCCCCCGCCCCCGCCAGCCCCTGCGCCTGCTCCACCTGCCGGACCGCGCGCGCCATGGCCGCCCCCGTCGTGGCGCGATAGGCCGGGGAGCCCAAGCGCGCCAGCTGGGCGGCCACGCGCAGAAAGTCGAGGCCCTGGCGGCGCCGCGTGGTCGCGTCGGCCGCCCCGCCCGCCGCCGACGCCACCGCCCCCTCCCCCGCCCCCTCCTCCTCCGCCTCGGCGACACCAGGCGCCATATGCGCGTGCAGCAGGGGCTCGGCGCGGTTGTAGCAGTGGGTCGCGAGCCACTCGGCCTCGGAGGCCGGCAAGGCGCCCTCCTGGCACGACTCGTCGTCGGCAGCGGCGGACCCCGGCCGTCCCCCCGCCGCCGCGCCCCCCGCCGCCGCCGCGCGCGCCGCGCCCGCGCCCTCCCCAAACGCCGTCAGCCGCGCAGCCGCCGCGCGCAGCCGCGCCAGGTCCTCCTCCTCGGCCCCCCCCGCGGCCTGGTGCAACAGCAGGAGCTCGCGCAGCGCGCGCGCGGCCCGCATCGACGGCGGCATCGAGGGCGGCATGCGGTCGAGCGCGGCTGCCAGGCACGACGCCGCCAGCGCAATGTCGCGCGCGCCGCCGCCGCCGCCGCCCAGTCCCATCGCCGCCGCCCCCGCCGCCGCCGCCGCCGCCGCCGCCGCTGATCCCCCGCCCATGCCAGCAGCGGCAGCGACGGAAGGAGCTGAGGACGCGCGCATGGCGTCCAGGCGCACCGCCGGCCGCCGCCCTCCCTTTACCGCCGCCGCCGCCGCCGGCCGCACGCACGCCAGCCGCAGCAGCGCGTCCGCAGAGAGCGCGCCGTCGGTCAGGGCCTTGGCGCGGCGCGGCTCGTCGCCCGTCTCGAGCGCCAGCAGGTACTCGATCATGGCGGCCTTGGCGGCGGCCCAGCGCCTCGCGGCGGGGTCGGGGTCGGCGTTGGCGGCGTCGGACAGCACGTCCTTTGCGGCCGCGAGGCAGGCGTCGGCGGCTGACAGGGCCGAGGCGAGCGCGGCCGGGTTGGCGGAACAACCGGCCGCTCCCGCCGCCGCTCCAGCCGCCGCTGCTCCTGCCGTCGTCCCCCCCTCGCCCGTCGCCTCCCCCTGAGCCTCCACCACCGCGCCCGCGTAATGTCGCACGGCGCAGGCCGACGCACACAGCATGGCGCGCGCGTAGCGGGCCGCGCACAGGCGCCGGGCCGCCTGGTCCCCCCGAGCGCGCGCCGGCTCGCCCGCGCGCTGCCAGAGCGCCGCGGCCAGCGTCCACAGCGACGAGGACGACGGGGCGGCGGCGGCGATCTGCTGCGCGCGCCCGGACACTCCCTCTGCCTCGGGTCCCAGCGCCGCCGCCGTCGGCGCCGTCGCCATCGGCGGGCGCGCGCAGGCCAGGGCGCCGGCCGCGCGCAGGCGCGAGACGGCGTGGGCGGCGGCCTCGGCCGCCTCGGCGTCCGCGCGCGTGACGACCGCCTCGTCGGCGGGTGCAGCGGCAGTAGACAAGCGAGTGGCGCCCAGGCCCGCGGCGAGGAGCGCCTGTAGAGCCGCGCGCATTCCGCCCGCAAGCGTGGCGGCCGAGGGGCTGCCGCCGTCGCAGACGGCGCCGTCGAGCCCGCCTCCGCCGCCGTTGCCGTCGCCGGCCGCCTCGAGCTCGCGCAGCGTCAGCGCCACGATCAGGCGCAGCACGCGCGCTTCGCCCGGCAGCGACGACGACGAGGGCGCGGGGGCCGGCGCCGCCGCAGCAGCAGGACCAGCAGCACCCGCAGCGGCAGCAGCAGCGGAAGCAGCGGAAGCGCCCCCGCCCGACAGGCGCGCGCGCAAGCCCCATAGCAGGCGCAGCGCGGCCCGGTGCGCCACGCGCACGGCCCCCGGGCAGCCGGGCAGCGCGGCCGCGGCCGAGAGCGCCTCGTGCGCGGCCACGTTGAGCACCCAGGCGGCCGCGCCGGCGCACGCGCACATGCGGTCGGCCTCGCGCAGCGCGGCGCAAGCGGCGGCCTTGGCGGCGGCGGCCTCGGCGGCGGCGGCCTCGGGGGCCTGGGGGTCGACCCCTGCCATCCCCGCCGCCGCCGCCGCCTGCCGCTCGGCCGCCACGGCGTCGTCCAGGCGCAGGCGCAGCAGCAGCAGGCGCGCGGCCGCGCCCTCGGGCCAGGCCGCCGCCGCCGCCTCGGCGTGCGAGACGGCCGTCTGGGCGTCGCCGCGGACGAGCGCCGACAGGGCCGCCAGGCGCAGGCCGGCCGAGCGCGCCTCGCCCTCGGCGGCAAAGGGCGCCGCGAGCAGGGCGAGCTGCTCCGCCTCGGCGCAGCGGCGCTGCTGGAAGAGGCGGTAGGCGGCGCGGTAGGCCGACGCGCGCACGGCGGCGGCGCCGGTGAGGGCGTCGGGGTCGGGCGCGGCGGCGGCAGGGGCGCCGGCAGCAGCAGCGGCAGCAGCGTCGGGAGCGACACCACCACCGATGGCCGACACGGCAGCGACGATGCGCGCGCGCGCGCTGGACCAGGCGGCCATGCCGCCCGAGGCGGCCGAGGGCTCCGCGGTGAGCAGCTCGCGGGCGAGGCGACCGAGGGCGCTCGCGCGGGCGCGGCGGGCGGGGCCCAACGGGTCGTCGCTGGCGCCGCCGCCGCCGCTGCCGCCGCCGCCGCCGCCTCGCGCCGCCCGAGCCGCCCCGCCCTCGCCCAGCGCGCAGCCCTCCGGCAGCACGCGCAGCAGGCAGCTCACCACCGCCGCGAACGCCGCTGCCCCCCCCGAGGAGCCCGCCGCCAGGGCCGTCTGGCCCGCCGCCGCCAGCGTCTCGCGCACCGCGGCGGCGGGCGCCGCACCCGCCAGAAGGAGCGCGACGGCGGCCGAGACGTCGCCGGCCGAGGCGTCGGGCGCGTTGGCGGCGGCTGCCGCCTCCTCGCGCGCCAGGCGGAGCAAGCGGCGCGCGGCGGGGGGGGCGGGCGACGCCAGGTCCTCGTCGTCGTCGCCAGGGCCGTCGCCCTCGGCCGCCATCGCCTCGTCCTCGTCCTCCCCCCGCTCCTCCACGGCCCCGGCCCCCGCACCGAGCGCCGCCGCCGCCGCGCCCTCGGCCGCCGCCGCGCGCGCCAGCGCCAACAGGGCCAGCAGCGCCACCATCGACGCGGCCGCCGAGTGGCCCTCCGGCGCGCCCGAGCGCCGCACGCGCCGCACGCACTCGAGCGCCAGCGTCGCGCAGTTGGGCGGGATCGAGGCGCCGACGACGCAGGCGCCGTTCTTGCCGCCGCCGCCGCCGCCTCCACTACCGCCCCTGAGCAGCGCCCCCGCGCCGCCGCCGCCGGCCCCGACGAGCACGTGCGCGAGCGCCGAGCCCAAGAGGGCACGGGTGCGCAGCGCCGCCATCTGGCGCCGTGCCTCCTCGCCGGCGGCCTCTGGGCCGTCGGGCCCCTCGAGGCGCTCGATCAGGTCGAGGGCGCCGTTGAGCGCGGCGATCGCGTCGAGCACGGCGGCGGGGGGAGCGGGAGGAGACGACGCGTCCGCAGAGGCGCCCGCCGCCGCCGCCGCCGCCGGCCCCTGGCCCTTGCCTGCCCCCGCCGCGGCCCTGTCGAGCAGGCGCTCGCCGCGGTCGCACAGCACCCCCGCCCACTCCGCGCCCAGCACCAGGCGCGCGTCGGCCGACGGCGCCATGGGCCCGAGCAGCAGCGCCAGCGCGCGGGAGGCCTCCTCCGTGACGCGCCGCACGCCGCCGCCGCCGCCGCCGCCACCAGTCGCCGCCGCCGCCGACGATGCCCAGCCGCCGCCGCCGCCGCCGCCGCCCGCCCCGAGCTCCCCCCTGGCCTCGCCCATCGCCGCTGCCGCCGCCGCCTCCCCGCTCCCCCCGCGGATCGCCTCCGCGCGCCCCTCGACCGCGCGCCACCCCAGGTCCAGCCGCAGCAGCTCGAGCTCGGCGAGCACGCTAAACTGCCCGCGGGGCGCGCGGCGGGGGCTCGCGAGCGCGGGCGGCGCCAGCGACGCGTAAAGCGGGGCCGCCAGGCGCGCGCCGTGCCCCAGCAGCTCGAGGGCGCCGCGCGCCTCGCCCGCCTCGCGGGCTGAGTGCGCGGCAGTGACGTGCCACGCGAGGCGCCGGTCCTGCTGGCGCGAGGACAGCGCGGCGCAGGGGGCGAGGCGGGCAGCCTCGACGGCCGCCCACCGCGCCGAGGCGACGGCGCGCTGGGCGTGGCGCAGCACGAGCGGGGGGGCAGCGGCAGCGGGCGGCTCCCGGTCGTCGTCGTCTTGTTCCTGCTGCCGCCGCTGCCGCTGCCGCTGCACGCGCTGATCGAGCGCGGCCGCCGCCGTCCACACCTGCGAGGCCAGGTGCAGCGCCCACTGCGCGTCCGCGGGAGAGAGCGGCAGCGAGGCGGCGGCGGACGGGCGCAGGCGCAGCAGCGCCGCCGACAGCCGCTCGCCCGACATCGAGTTTTGGGCGGCGGCGACGGACGCAAGCGTCAGGTCGCGCGCGGCCTCGCGCAAGGCGGCGGCGACGCCGTCGGCGCAGTGGGCGAGCTCGCGCAGGCGCGGGGGGGGCGCGCTTGCCGAGGAGAGGGTGGGGGCTTTGGCGGCGGCTTGAGCGGCGGCGGTTTTGGCGGCGGCAACGGCGGCGGCGGCACCGTCGTTGGAACGCGGGCGCTTGCCGCCGTTGCTCCAGCTGCGGCCGCCGCCACCGTTGCCGCCGCCGCTGGTGGGGTCACGATCATCGCCCGCCATCGCTTTGCTGTTGTGGGTTTGTTGCTTTTTTTTGCTTTCTTTGTTTTGGTGGGTTGGGCGCGCGCGAGCGTCCGCCGTGACGGTTGCTCCTGTCGTTTTGTTTTTGTGGTTTCCTTCTTGTTTTTCTTCTACTTTCAAACTAACATAGGACTACAGGAGAGTGGGGATGCTGAATGCATCTTGCGCATTGTGAGGACAGCGTGTGTGGGTTGTGGGTTTTGCTTGTTTTCCGGGAAGAGGGGGCGAAAGCCAGGAGGGAGAAAGAGGAGAGACAACAAACGCCCCCTCTGCCTCTCCCTCTCCCCCTCCCCCCCTCAAACGACGGCCGCCGCGCGCCGCGCCCCCTCCTCCTCCTCCTTGAGCAGGCCCAGGGCCACCTGCCTGCTCCCGATCAGCCCCACGCTCGTGTTGGTCACGATGTAGAGCGGCACCGCCCCCAGGATCTCGCGGAAGCGCTCGCGCCCTTTAGGCATTAAAAAGGCGTCCCGCAGCCCTCCGCGCGCCACCCGATTCAGCAGCCGCGGCACGATCCCCCCCGCCACGTACACCCCCCCGTAGGCCAGCGCGCGCAGGGCCATGTGCCCGGCCTCGGCGCCGATGATGGCGAGGAAGATGTCGACGGCCTCGACGGCGACGCTGTCCTGCCGCTCGGAGGCGAGGGAGGTGATCTCGGGGGCGGACTGTTTTTGTTTTTTTGTTAGTTTTTGTGTTTTTGTGTGGGGGGGGGCGCGGCGTTGTCCGTCGTCGGCGTTTTTTTCTCCTCCTTTTTCTTTCGCGTCGTTTCGACTCGTTCCGTTTCGTTCCGAGCCGCGCCGCGCCAGGTCGCGCGCGCGTGATACCTAACCTCCAAAGAAAAAAGAACCCCAGCGAAACGATCGCGGCGCGCCCCCCCAAAACACGCCCCGCACCCCCCAAAAAACCAGAATTATCTCTCTCACCCTCCGCGACTGCGGCAGGTCCCCCGGCCGCCCGCACGTGTCGTCGTCCGACAGCAAGAACTCGTAGATCAGCTCCAGGCCGCCGCCGCAGGCCACCGCCTCGATCTCGACCATGCCTCCCAGCTTCGGGGCCGCCCACGCAGCCAGCGCCGTCTGCCGCCAGCCGCGGGGGGCGAACGTGGCGTGCGCCCCCTCGCCCGGAATGACGACGTAGTCCTGCGTGCCGCTGTCAAAGAAGAGCTGGGCGGCGCCGAGTCCCGTGCCGGGGCCCATCACGACCTTTGGGGCGGTGCGGCGGGCGGCGGCCGACGGCGCGTTGTCGTCGGCCAGCGGCGGGCCGGCGCCGCCTGGCGCGCCGGCAGCCGCGCGCGGGCCGCTGACCTGGAGGAGGTCTTTGGACGGGTCGAGGGCGGGGATGCCGTAGCCGACGGCCTCAAAGTCGTTGAGGACGCGGACGCTGTGGTCGTCGTCGTTTTTGTAGGGCGTATTGTCGTGTGTGCCGTAGTTTTTTCGGGGGGGCGTTTGGTCTTCTTGTGAGAGCGGGGCGGCGGGGACGGACGGAAGGACGTAAGAGAGCGCGAGCGCGGCCAAACAAACGCAAACAAACGCAAAACGAAAACCCCTATGCAACTCACCGGTACCCCAGCTCCCGCGTCAGCTCGTCCCCGTCGATCACCCACGGCGTGTTGGTCATGGCGCACCGGTTGTTGGCGACGGCGCCCGCCACCGCCAGCGCCGCCGCCCGCGCCTTGTGCGGCCGCACCTGCGGCTCGGCCTGGAACGCCGCGTACGCCCGCTCGAATGCGTCGTAGTCGGCGACGGGGTACACCCGCGTGAAAAGCTCCTCGTGCTCGCCGCGCGCGCGGTCGCACCGCCACAGGGAGAGGCGCGCGTTGGTGCCGCCGATGTCGCCGACGACGACGACGTCGCCGCCGCCGCCCCCGCCGCCGCCGCTGCCGCCGCGAGGCGTCGATCCGTTGTTGTTGTTGTTGTCGTCGCTGCTGCTGGTGGCGCTGCCCATGCTGCTGATGCTGGACGAGGCGGCGGCGAGCTTTGTTTTTTTTAGTTGATGGTGTGTTTGGTTTGTTGGGCATTGTTTTGAGCGGGGGCGGGGGAGAGGACGGGCGGCGAGCGAGCGCGCGCGCGTCCTTCGAGCGTCGTCGTCGGCGGTCGGTCTCTGTGCCCTTCTGCCTGCTCCTCGAAACGAGGGCGCGCGCGGCCAGATCCCGCAAGCATCGGCGACGAGGCGACTCACCACGCGTCCGCGCGCGGCCGCGGGCCGGCCGCGCGAGCACGGGAGCCGCGCGACCGGGGACCAGTCAGCAGGAGCAGCCCGAGGGGAGCCGATGGTGCTGCCCCGGGCGCGCGCCATGGTTGCTGCTGCCGCGCCGGCGCGGGGGCACGCCGGCCCGTGCGGCAGCGCGCTCGGGCGCTGCATCATCCCGAGGGGGCGAATGAGGGCTCGCGAAACCGTTAAGAGAGAGAAAGGGGAGGGTCTCGGAAGTTGATCGCGAGAGAGACACGACAAAGGTGGCTGCCCGGGAGGGGAAACCGTGTGACAAGAAGAGGCGAGTGTCAAGCTTTTGCAATGGGAGTGGTCGGGATAGGAGAGAGGGAGATCAGAGGAAAGACGCGTTTTCTGCGTCGCTCGGCGCGCGGGCAGAGCCAAGCCGAGACCGCGCCAGTCGCCGCCGCCGCCGCCACCAGCGAGGCTTTTACGCAGAGCGAGGACAGGAGGAGGATTGCCGTTCCGAAGAGGGGAAAGTACAGCTGCTCTCAAAATGTTTGGGACGAAAAAGATTGTGCCAGAAGACAAAAAAACACCGAGAACGCGAATCGACGGGCGACGACGGCTCTCTCTCTCGCGCGCGCGCCGCGCCATCCCCCCTAGAGCCCCGGCGCCGCCACTGTCGCCGCCGCCGTCGCCAGGCGCGCCGCCGCCTCCGCCGCCCCCTTGTGCTGCAGCACCATGTAGTCGTGGAAGTAGGCCAGCACCGCCACCGGCTGCCCCAAAACACAAAAGCTCCCCCAAAAGATTAAATTTCCCAAGGCGTCGGACCGCAGGCGCCGCCGGAGAGACTCGGTCAGGCTGACCAGCGGCACCTGCAGCATGATGCCCCAGAAGGCCCACCCGCGCGCCATCCGCAGGGGGACCCCGATGGCGAGCTCGTGCAGCACGGCGCTCACGAAAAAAGTCAGGACCATGGCCGGGTAGCGTCCGAGGCCCCAGTGGCCGATGGCCGGGAAATATATTGTCCGCAGGAGCCACTTGTGCACGGGGGTATTCCAGCTGCGCCAGTAGGACGCGACGCAGGGGCTGTTCCACCTGTTTGGTTCAGTGGTTTTTTTTTTTTTTTTGAGGGGCGAGTTGTTTTTTTGGGGGGGCGGGGGAGTGGTTGCTTTAGGGGATTTGCTGGGTGCGTGCGCACGGAAGGACGACAATGCCCCGCTGGAGGATGGTGCTGCTCGGCGAACAACGGCGGACGCTGAATCGGCAACACCGCCGCTGCCGAGGACATAGAAAAAAGCCGCGCCCCCGTCACTCCCCCCCTGGAAAAAAACACGCTCTCTCTCCCGACGGAAACGAAACAAACCACGAATTCTCTCTCATCTCTCTGTCTCTCTCTCACCAGTCCTTGTAGAACTCGCGGTCTCCGAACCGCGTCAGCTCCGCGAGCACGTTGCACCACGAGTGGAACAGGCAGTAGGCGATCACCAGCCACACGTACAGATTCGGGAGCGCCAGCTTGAGCACGCGCTCGGCCATGCGGGCATAGTCGAGGTCGGCGATGGGCGCCAGGCTGTTGGCGCAGGCGGGCGCCATGTACTGATGGATTTTTTGTTGGTTTTTGGTTTTTGGTGCGGGGGTCTCGTTTTGCGGTTGTTGTGATTGTTTGAGGGCGTGCGCGTGCGAGGGATGGTGGTGGTGGTGACGGTGGGGGTGGCTTCGAAAAGACGCGGACGCGAAAGGACGACAAACGACAGAGGAAAAAAACAGAGGCGCTGCCGGAAACGGAAAAGAAGAGCAAAGCGCCGAAGAAACGGCCTGGGCCCTGTGCCTCTCCTCTCACCTGGTCCACGATCACCAGCCCCAAGCCAATGCCCAACAACAGCTCCCCCACCCGCCGCAGCAGCCACCCCTTGCGCACCCGGTCGCTCCGCGGAAAGTTTACCTGATAGGTCAGCGTGGGCGCGGCCAGGTACCAGAGCATGTCGCAGGCCGTCAGGTTCTCAGGCCACGCGCGCACGGCCCAGGCCACGGGCTCGAGACCGGGGGCGCCGCGCTCGCCTGGGCGGGGGTATGCGGCCTCAGTGGGCTCGAAGGGCTCGGGCTCGGCGAGCTCGGCGCCGCCCTCGCCGCCGCCCTTGACGCCGCCGTTGCCGCCGCCGTTTCCGTTGCCGCCGTTTCCGTCGCCGCTCGCGCCGCCGATCGCGCCGCCGCCGCCGCCGCTGTCGCCCGCGGCCGCCGCCGCCCCTCCGCGCCGCCGCGCCCCCCGGCAGTCGTGGCAGCAGTGGTGGTAGGACACGAGCTTGGCCCACGTGACGATGGCGCACATGGTCAGTAAGAGTGCGGGCGCGATGTCGGCGCGCGTGCGCACGACCACCGCGCTCGGCGCGACCAGCGCGACGGTCGACACCAGCGCCGCCAGCAAGAGCACGAGCGCCTCGCTGCCGCGCCGGCCGGCGGCCGCCTCGCCCGCCAGGCGCGACAGGCGCCGCGCGGCCGCCGCCGCCGCCGCCTCGGCGCCGCCGCCGCCCTTGCCGCCGACCTTGCCGCCGCCGACCTTTTTCTTGGCGCCGGCAGCAGCGGCGGCGGCCGCAGCCGGAGCGGCGCCGGCCGCCGCCAGAGCCGCCATCGCGCCCGCCTGCTTGCGCAGGCGCGCCGCCGCCAGCGCGTCCCGCCGCGCCAGCGCCGCCGCCAGTCGCTCGACGCCGACCGACGCGAGCGCGGCGGCCGCCAGCAGCGGGAAGCACAGCACGAGCGGCAGGTTGCCCGTCCCCCGCAGCAAGGACCCCCGGACGTACCGCACGGGGTCCACCCGCACGCCGTACCGGATAAGGTTTTCTAAAATGAGGCGCAAGTTGCCGACAACGAGCAGCATGGCCCCCAGGTTGAGGAGGCCGTCGTGCTTGGCGCGCCAGGCGCCGTCGGAAGAGAGGTAGGAGCCGCGCGCCGACGTGTACACGGGCGTGCTGCCGCTCATGGGGCTGCGCTTGAGGCGGGCGACAAAGCGCTGGGCGGCGGCGTCCTCCGGGGTGGCGGCGGAGGGGGAAGCGCCGAGGCTGGCGCCGCCGCCGCCGCCGCCGCTGCTGCCGTCGTTGGCGTCGTTGTTGTTGTTGCCGGTGTCGCCCGTTGTTGCGCTTCCGCCCCCTCCTCCTTCGCGGCTGCGCTGAGCAGGCCGCTCGCCGCCGGGGGAGGTCGGCAGGGGCGCGCTGGAGGGCGCGGAGGCGCGGCCGGAAGAGGGTGACCGGGAGGCTCCGCCCCCGGGCGACCCGGGGCCGTCAGAGTGGAGGGCGGGCATCGGCAGCCAGCGGCCGCCGCCGCCGCCGCCGCCGTCGCGCGGGCCGCCGCCGCCGCCGCCGCCGCCGCCGCTGCCGCCGCCGCCGCCGCCTCGCCGCGCCCACCGCTGCACGAGGCCGCCGCCGCCCGCGGGCGGGCGCGCCGGCGGCGGGCCGCGCCGCCGGGGCAGGGCCTCCGGCAGCTCGCTGTCGACGCTCGACTGCTCCCACCTGTCCTGGACGGCCGCCGGCGGGCAGGCGTGCCGCGCGGACGAGGGGCGCGAGCCGCCGCCGCCGCCGCCTCCGCCCCCCGCCACCGCGGCGACGCGGACGCCCGACGCCTCGAGCGCCGCCACCCACTGCTCGGCCGCGAGCCGGTTCTCGCTCGACAGGCGCAGGAGCACCTTGCCGCCGCCGCCCGGGCGCCCGGGCGGCGGCGGCTCGACGACGCGGAAGCGGAAGGGGCCGCTGCCGGCGCCGACGCCGCCGCCGCCGCCGCCCTTGTCGCCGCCGCCGCCCTTGCCGCCGCCGCCCGCTGCCGACGACCCCTCCACCTCGACCACGCACCCCTGTACGTCCAGCACGCCGCGCGGCGCCAGCGCCACGTCCCGGTCCGACCCGAACCAGCGCAGGAGGGTGCCGGACAGCACGAAATAGCGCAGTTCCCACTCTTGGGCAAAGAGCCCCCCCCAGGGGACAAAGGGGCCGCCTTTGCCGGCGCCGTCGCTCGCGACGCCCGCGCGGTGCTTGGACAGGAAACCGCGCATGGACGCGCTCCCGGCCTGCGCGGCGTGCAGGGCCGCCTGCAGGTGGCGGTTGCTGGCGCGCAGCTCGGCGAGCTCGCGGCGGAGGGCGTCCGCCTCGGCGCGGGAGTCGTCGGCGCGGGGGGCGCTCGCGGCGGGCGTCGGGGGGGCGGGGCCGGCGGCGGCGGCGTCCTTGCCCTCGCCGCCTAGGGCCTGCTCCATGAGCCGCCGCGCGGCCGTGCCGAGCGCGACGGCCATGCCCTTGCTGCGGCCGGGCCTGCCACTTGTAGTCGTTGTTTCCTGCTCTGTGGGTTTTGATTTTGTGATTTGCGGAGGAAGATTTGCGCGCGTCGATGAGCGCGTGCGCTCGGCGTCGGCGACGTCGCCGTCGCGGCGTTGCCGTGGTCGAGAGAGAAAGAGCGTTCCTCTCTCTCCTCCCGCGGTGAAACACGCACGCGCGGTCCCGGGTCGAGGCATGACCGCGTGGTAACGACGATCACGAGTCTTCACGGGCGCGTGAGGGGAAAAAGGATCAACCTCCCTCCCCTTTTCTCCAACCGCAAGGTCCCGAGATTTCTCTCCACGGCCTTGCTTCACCGCCGCCCGCCATGACCGACTGTCCCGTCACGATCGTGAGCTCCCGCCAGCGTGCATCCAGTCGGGGTTGGCGCGGTTCGCGCGCGTGGAGATGGGGGCGAGCAATTCAACCCCCAGGTTTCGTGTCTCTCTTCCTCGGGGTCGCAAACGTACTCTTCCCTCTATGCTTTGATGGGGTGGTAAGAAGAGGGTGCAATCGAGTCGAGGTGTAAGGAACTAGGGCTTTGGCGGACTCTTGTGTGAGAGAGCAGACCGGGGCCTTCGGGTCGGAGGCATCGGAGCCGGTTCCGGCGGAGCGCGCCGTCGCCGTTGCTTCTTTGTCGCTCTGGTCGCGTTCACTGCACCGACCAGAACGCCCTTGCACCACAGCTGCCCTCTTGCTCTGCAACACGAGCAGCACCGACGCCCTGCACCTGTACCCAACCATGCCCGCCGTCCGTTGAGTGCTTGACGCCGCGGGAAGAAGGCGCGCACAAACCGACAAACCCTCCCCCCCTCCTCCCCCCCCTCGCCCCTTCTCGCAAACGCCAAAACAAAAATGGCCTATCGCCACGACGACGACGACGATGACGACGACGACGAGGAGCAGACTATTCCGACCGTCCTCCGCCAGCAGCAGCGCCAGCAGCAGCAGCAGCACCAGCAGCGGCACAGCCACTATGGCGCCGCGCTCGCCGCCGCCGCCGCGCTCGCTGCCGTCGCAACCGCCGCCCCGTCCTCCTCCTCCGCGCAGCGCGCGTCCCTTGCTCCGCGCCTCTCGTCCGCGGGGGGCCGCAGGCGGCGAGAGCTGTCGCCGGACTCGCCGACTCCGATGCCGCGCATCCTGGCGCAGTTCCTCGCGCCCGACTCGCTCGACGACCCGGAGGCGTTGGCGCACGGCGGCGGCGGCGGCGGCGGCGGCGGCGGCGGCCGTGGCGCGGCGACGGCAGCGCCAGGATTCGCGTCGACATCATCATTGGCAGCAGCAGCCGGACCATCGTCCTCGGCGCCGCCGACGCGCTCCGAGGAAAATGACGACGGACTGCCCTCTCTCTCCGTCGAGTCGGCCGCCGCCGCCAACGCGGCGGCCGCCACCTTTTTTCCCCCGCTGCCGCCCCTCCGCACGGCCGTGGGAGCGGCCGCGGCGCCCCTGCCGCTGGGCCTGATACGCGTCCCGACCGCTCCGATGAACGATGCCGCAGAGGCAGCGGCGGCAGCAGCAGCAGCAAAGGCGGCCGCGGACAGCGCAGCGGCCGCCGCCGGGCGGGAGCGCGAGCTCACGGCGGCGCTGGCGGCGGCGCGCGCTGAGGCCGAGGCGGCGGTCTTGCAGCAGTCCGCGGCCGAGGCGAGGGCCGGGGAGGCGCAGCGGCGCGCGGACGCGGCGGAGGCACGGGCCGAAGAGGCGGCGGCCGAGGCAGCGGCGGCTAGAGCAGCGGGGGCGGCAGCAGCAGCAGCAGCAGCAGCAGAAGCAGCAGCGCCCGAGCCTGCTCCCGACGAGGGCGCAACCAGCGGCGGCCCCACCCCGACCGGCGCCGGCGCCGCCGCCGCCGCGCGCCTGCGCGCCGCCGAGGAGCGCGTCGAGCAGGCCGAGGAGGACCGGGCGCGCGCCGAGGCCGAGGCCACCGGCCTGCGGGCCGAGCTGGCTGCAGCGCGCGACGAGGCGGCGGCCGCCGGACGGCGCGCCGCCGCGGCCGAGGCGGGGCGCGCCGAGCGCGAGGCGCACCAGCTCGAGCAGCGGGAGCGAGGGATCGGGGAGGCCGAGGCCGCGGTGGCGCAGGCCAGGGGCGAGGCCGAGCGCGAGCGCGAGCGGGCCTCGCGCATGGAGGCGGAGCTTGAGGAGGAGCGGAGGGCGGGGGCGGCGGCAGCGGGCGCAGCGGCGGCGGCGGCGGCGGCGGCGGCGGCGGCGGCCGAAAGCAGCAGCAGCGGCGACGCTCAGGCTCTCGTCGAGGCGCGGCGGGACGCCGAGCTGGCGCAGCGCGAGGCCGAGGCGGCGCAGCGGGCGGCCAGCCAGGCGGCCGTCGAGCGGGACCGCGCGCTCGCCGACGCCCAGAGGGCGACGGCGGCGCTGCAGCAGCAGCAGCAGCAGCAGCGGGAGCAGCAGCGGGAGCAGCAGCGGAGGTCGGGGCACGGCGGCGACGAGGCCAAGCAGCGGGCGGAGAACGCCGCGCTCCGCACCGAGCTCGCCGCCCTTCGCGCGCGCGTTCTGGAGCAGGGGCGAGGGCAACGAGGCGGCGACGGCAACGGCAGCGGGAGGAATGGCGGCGCCCCTCCCGCCGCCGTCGCCGCTGCCGCCGCCGTCGCCGCTGCCGCCGCCGCCGCCGCCGCCGTCGCCGCTGCCGACCGCGCCCGCGAGGAGGCCGAGGCCGAGGCCGCCATGCTCCAGGAGCAGGCCGACCTGCTCATGGCCAAGGTCGTCGCCCTCAAGGGCGCGCGCGACCGCCTGCTGCGCGCCCTCGACTCGCAGGCGTCAGAGGCGGCCGCGCTCGCCGGCGAGAACGCCTCGCTCGGCGCCGAGGCGGCGGCGGCGCGCGGGTCGGCCGCCGCGTGGGAGGCGCAGGCGCAGGACGCGCTGGCGCGGGCGTCGGCGCTGCAGGACCTGCTGGAGGAGAGCGCGGCGTGGAGCGGCGGGCAGGACGGAAAGGAGGGGCCGGCGGGGGCAAACGGGGCGGCGGCCGCGGCGACGGCGACGGCGACAGAAGCGGCGGCAGCGGCCAATGGCGCCGACGGCGGCTCTCACGAGCAAGCCCCGCCCTTGCCGCCGCCGACGCCGCTCTCGCCCGGGCGGCAGGTCGCCGCGCTGCGCCAGGAGCTGCTCGCCGAGCGCGCGCGCTCGGGCGCCCTCGACCTGCGGGCGCGCGCCCTGGCCGCGGAGCTGCTGCGCGCGCACGACGCGTCGGCGGCGCTGGCCGGGACCGGGGCGCCGCTCTTGGCGGCCGTCGAGGCCCGGCTGGCGGCGCTAAAGACCGAAGTGGGCGCCACGGCCAAGCTGCGGTCTCGCTGAAATGCGAATCACGTTCAGTGTACATCCTGTGTGAGAGCGGACGCGCAGTCTCCCTGTCGCACGCGCGCGAAGACACTTATCCCCCAACAGCGAATCGGTCGGCGATTCAAACCTCCCTTGCGCGATCGCGCGTCACGACACACCGCGCGCGCGCAACCACTGCTCTCTGAGACAACTCCGACCATGCCGCGCGCCGCGGCGGCAGCGCGAGGCACACGCGCGCGGAGGCGAGGGGGCGGCCCGGTGCCCCGCCGCGCCGCGCTTTTCGCCGCGCTCGCGCTCCTTTCCGCGCCGCTCGTCCTCGCCGCCGCCGCCACCCAAGCCGACCCCCGCGCCTGCGGCGCCTCCTTGTCCTCTGCCGGCACATGCGCCGATCCCAAAACCGAGCAACAGCAACGCGACGCCGCCGACGACGGCGGCGCCTCCCAACCCCTGGTCTGCGTCGTCGTCCGCACCTACTGGGCGCACGGCACCCACGGCGACGGCGGCATCGGCGCGGGCGGCGACCGCGGCGGCGGCGGCGGCGGCGGCCTGCCGCGGCTGCTGCGCTCGCTGCGGGCCCAGCGCCACGGCAACTGGCGCGCGCTGCTGCTGGTGCTCGACTCGCGGCCCTTTCCCGACCTGCACCACCTGGTCGCGGACCTCGGCGATCCGCGCGTCGAGGTGTTCGCCGAGTGGATCTCGGCAAAGTACGCGGCGCGGGCGGCGGCGGCGGCGGGCGGCGGCGGCGGTGGCAATGGCGTCGGCGGAATCGGCGGCGGCGGCGGTGGCGACGAGGGCGGCGCCTCCCGCGGCTGGGCGCCGGGCTACCACGACGCCCTGTACAACGCCACCGACGCCGCCGTGCGCGCGTGCCCCCGCGAGACCGAGTGGCTCGCCGTGACCAACGGCGACAACGAGTACGACCCGGACTTTCTGGCGGCGGCCGTCGCGGCGGGCGCGGGCGGGGCGGCGGCGGGCGCGGGCGGCGGCGGCAACGGCGGCGGCGGCGGCGACGGCGGCGGCGAGGGCGAGGGCGAGGGCGCCGACATCGTCGCCGCAGACTACTACTCGCGGTACGTGCGCCCCACGGCCGCCCCCTGCGACCGCTTCTCGTCCGCGCCGTCCCCGCCACCCGACGGCGACGCGGCGGGCGAGGGCGCGCCGGCGGCGACAGACCCCGGGGGCGGAAACGGCGCCAGAAAAGCGGCGCAAGAGGGCCAGCAAAACGGGACGACGACGGCGACGACGGCGACGACGGCGACGACGACGGCGGCGGCGGCGGCGATTGCGGCCTCGGCCCCGCCCTGCAAGAGCAACCTCCTGCGCTGGTGCCAGACCGACCTGGCCGCCACGGTCTACTACTGGCCGCGCATCGTCGAGGAGGACGTCAAGTTCTGGGACGCCTCTTTTCCGGGCGACGCGGCCGGGTCGCACGACGGGCGCCTGGCGGAGGGCCTCGCGTCGGTCGGCTTGGCGGGCCTCCGCCGCCGCAAGCTGGCCGCAGAGGTCGAGGCGGCGGCGGCGGCGGCGGCAGCGGCAAGCGCAAGGGCGGCGTCCGCCTCTCCCCAAACGCGGCCGCCTTCTTCGCCGCCGCTGCCCCTCGTGCCCCCTCCCGAATACGTCCCCTCTTTTCCCGGCGAGGAGAGGCCCTGGCGCGCCGTCCGCCTCTTTCCCGGGCAGCGGTGCCTGGTCGACCACCACCCGTCGCCTCAGCGGTGCGCGCGGGAGGGCGGAGTCTGGGACGACAGCGGCCGCGCGACGCCCGGCGCCACCGGTGGGCGCTGCCTTGACGCGGGCGAGGCGGGCATCTTGCTCGCGCGCGACAAGGGCATCGCGCTGCCCGGGGACGAGGGCAGGGGCGGCAAGGCCCCCAAGCCCCCCGCCCCCAATCGCCTGGAGATGGTCGAGGTGGACGTGGCGCACGACGGCCGGAGCTTTGGCATCGGCAAGGCGGGGGACGAGGCGGGGGAAAAAGGGGCGCCGCCGACGCCGCCGCCGCCGCCGCCTGTGCGGCTCCGGTGCCTGCGGCTGCGCGACCGCGCGGCGTGGCCGCGCGAGGCGGCCTACTTCGGCCCCAAGTGCCGCGCGGAGCAGGAGGGCGGGGAAGGTTGGACGTACGGGTGACGGCGATTTGAAAACGGCATTGAGTCTTACGCACACAGCAGGTGTTGCAAAACGAAAAAAAAACATCCAAGAAAAAAGGGCGTCGCCCGCTCTCGAACAAAAACGGACCCCCCCCCCCCCGCAAAAAATCAACTCTACGGGATAGCAAACGTGCTCGCGCCGCTGCCCGCGCCGACCGCCGCGCGCTGCCGGCCCTGCCTCCCGGCCTCCTCCCGGAACGCCGCCTTGAGCTGCCGCTTCTGCTCGCGCGCCGCGCGCTGCGCCGCCTTGGCCGCGCCCTTGCGCGCGCGCTTCTCCTCGGGCGTCTCGTCGCGCGGGCGCGGCCGCGACGCGCGCCCCGCGCCCGCATCGCCCTCGTCCTCTTCCTCGTCCTCGTCCTCGTCCATCGCGTCGCCCTCCTCGCCCTCCTCGGCCACCTCCGCGAGCAGGGCCCCGCCCTCCAGCTGCCCGCCCGCGCGGGCGCCGCCGTGCCCGGACGGCAGGCCCGTGCGCTGCGACAGGCGGATGATCGCCCCCGGCCCCCCGCCGCCCGCGCCTTCAGCCGGCGGCGTCGCCAGCGACCTCGGCCGCCGCCCGCCCGGCCCCAGCCCGTCGCCGATGCGCGACGGCTGGAAGCTCGCCGTCGTGCGCAGGGAAAGCACGCTCTCGCAGTCCCACCGGTCGCGCACGCGGCGCATGTGCAGCGTCTCGAGCGGCTCGTCGCCCTGCCCGACGTCCCCCGCGCCCCCCAGCACGCGCCCCTTGTCGTCAACCTCGTCGTCGCCCCCCAGGCGCGGCGCGGCCGCCACGCGCGCGCGCGTGGCGGCGAGCGACGCCTCGTCGCGGTCGTCGAGGGTGGCGACGCGCGCGGCGTTGGGAACCACGGGGGCGCAGCCCTCGAGCTCGGCGAGCGCCTCGGCGCGGGCGCGGCGCAGCTTCTCGCGGCGCTGGCGCTCGCGCTTGTCGTCGTCGTCGTCGCCGTCGCCGTCGTCGCCGCCGCCGCCGCCGTAGACGCTGCCCCCCCCGTATCCGTCGGCCTCGTCGTCAAAGTAGGCGTCGTCTCCGCCGTCAAAGGGCGCCTCGTCGCCGCCGACGCCGCCGCTGAGCAAGGCGGCCAGGCGGGCGGGGGTGAGCTCCTCCGCGACGGTGCGGGCGCCGCCGGGCGCGCGGCGGCGGCGGCGGCGGGGCTCCCGCCCGTCGCCGTCGTCCGCGTCCTCGTCGTCCCCGTCCTCGTCCTCCTCCTCGTCCTCGTCGTCGTCGTCATACTCGGCCTCCATCAGGCGCTCAAACTGCGAGTTGAGCTCGGCGTACGCGACCGCGTCCGAGGGGACGGCGTCTGTGGGGCGCGCGCCGCCGCCTTGGGCCGCCGTCGCCGCCGCCCGGCCGTGGCGGTGGAGGGGCCGCCGCTCTCCTTGGCGCTCGCCCCCCTCCTCCTCCTCCTCCTCCTCCTCGCGGTCGTCGCTGGGCGCGTCAAACCCGACGACCATCGCCGGCGGCGCGCGCGGGGCGGGCGCCGCTGCGGGCTTCGGCAGGTCGTCGGTTCTTCCGCCGCCGCGAGAGCGCGCGGGCGCGTTGGCCACCGCGAGAAAGTCGTCCTCAAGGTCTCCGCGGCCCTCGAGCACAGGGGTCGGCCGCGGCGCCGGCGCACGCCGGCCGCCCGGACGCCCGGCGTCGCCCCGCAGCTCGGCGACCGCCAGCCGCCCGTCCCCCCCGGCCTCCTCCGCCTCCTTCTCGGCCGCGAGCATGTCCGCCTCGTCATCCTCCTCCTCCTCGGCCGCCATCGCCGCCTCCACCTCGGCCAGCTCGGCCGCCAGCGCGCCGCGCGACGGCAGCTGCGGCCGCGCGGCGCCCCCCAAGCCCAGCCCCAGCGCCCGCATTTCGGCCTCTAGCCCGCCCGCGCCCGCGGGGGGGGGGGGCGGGGCGCCGACGCCGCGCGCGTCCACTAGGCGCACGTCGGGCGCGGGAGCGCGCAGGCGGGGGGCGCGCAGAAAGGTGGCGGGGCCGACGGTCTCGACGATCTCGCCTCCCGCCTCGGCGGCGTCGGCGGCAGCGTTGGCGGCGGCGGCGGAGGGCGCGGAGGGCGCTCTCACTGCTGCCGGCGGCGGCGCCGGGACGGCTGCGGTGGCGGGGAGAGGACGCGAAGCGCCGCCGTCTTGCCGCTCGTCTTGCTCCTGCTGCTTGTGGCGCTGCCCGGCGCCGCCGCCGCCGCCCACCACGCGCATGTGCTTGAGGTAGTCATACCCGTCGTCGGGGAAGCCAAGGGAAAGGAGCTCGAGCCGCCTGGCGTCCAGCAGCCGGCCGCCGCTGCCGCCGCCGCCGCCGCCGTCGTCCTCCTCGTCTGCGCCGCCGAAAAAGTGGCGGTACAGCGCGCGCGGGTCCTGCGCGGGCGGGGGCGGGCCGCCTTGGGGCCCCGGTCCCGCCCCGCCTCCCTGCGGGGCGGCGGCGGGCGGGCGCTGGGCGACGAGCATCCGATCCGCGCCGTCGGCGAGCGCGAGCACGGCGCCGCCGCCCTCGCCCTCGGCGAGCGCGAGCGCGGCGGCGCCGTCGTCGTCGTCGGCGCCGTCGGTCGAGCGGTAGACGAGCGAGTAGGTGGTCGCGCTGCGCTTGTCGATGAACTTTTTGCGCACCATGGTTGCGTTGTTTTCAGATTGATGAGAGGCCGCGGCGGAGAGAAGAAGAAGAGCCCTCCCCTCTTTCGGCACTGCTGGGCTCCTCCGCTTTGTGTCTCTCTCGCGCGCGCGCCTGTATGCTGTTCTCGCCTCGGACTCGAACGCGCAGATGGGCGCGCCGCGGGTACTGCGAGCGTCGCGAGCTCTCTTGGCGCGCGGCGGCGCCTGTGTTCGAATCCCGCTCGGCGGGAGAGAGCGACGAATGCCGCCGACTATGGGATTGGGTGTGTGTGGGACGGGCGCGCGGCTGTCTCAATGCACCAAGCTGCTGCAGAGTGCGATGATGATGCAAGAGACGAGAACTCGGATTGCGTGCATGTGTGCCTACATCCGGAGAGGAGAGGCTGCCTCGATTACCGCGAGGGGAGTCCCGCGGTCGATGCGGCCGGCGAGAGCGGCGCCAGCAGCGGCAGCCGGCGGCCGCCGCCCCCGCCCTCCTCGTCGTCGCCGCCGCCGCCGTCCCTCCTCGTGTCGTCCGCTTCCTCTCCTTCCTGGTCTCTCAACTCCCCTTGGTCGTCCTCATCCTCCTGGGTCCCGACGGCCGCGTACTTGCCCCCCTGCTTTGGCCGCCGAGCGCCGCCGTCCCCGCCGCCACCGCCCCCGGCTGCCGCCGCCACTGCCACCGCCACCGTCGCCGACACGCCGCCGCCGCCGGCCCCCGCCAGCCCGGCCTCCTCCCCGCCGCCCCCCGGGCCGCCCCTCCCCGCCCCCAGCGGCAGCGTGAACGCCACCCCCACCGCCCCCATCGTCAGCGCCGCCGCCGCCCAAAACACCAGGCCCGGGTGGAAGCCCAGCGGCGCCCCGGCCGTCGCGCACGCCCGGTATAAAGCGGCAAACGCCAGAGGGCCCAGCCCCGTGGCGAGCGCGCGCAGCGAGGCGAGCGCGCCCTGCACCAACCCTTGCTCGTCGGGCCCGCACGCGTTGGCCTTGATCGCGCTGATGCTCGGCCAAGCCACCCCCGCGAACGAGCCGACGGCCACCGCCGCGAGCGCCTGCCCGCGCGTCGAGACGGACGAAAGGAGCACGTGCTCGGCCGCGGACAGCAGCAGCCCCCCGCGCAGCAGCGCGACCTCGCCCCACCGCCGCGCCAGCGGCGGAAGCAGCACGCCCTGGACGAGCAGGTTGCACGCGCCGATGACCACGAACAGCAGGCCCTGGTCCTGCGTGGTGAACCCGGCCACCAGCTGCAGGTATTGCACGAGGACGTCCTGCACGGCCTCGGACACCACGGACGCGACGGCCATGCAAATGGCCAGCCGCACAAAGAGGTCTCTGCTGACCAGCAGAGCGCACGAGCGCCGCAGCGACAGCAGCGCGTCGAGCGGGCGCGGCGCCGCCCGTCGGGTGCCCAGGCGGCGCGCCTCGGGCGAGCGCGACTCGGGCACGGCGAGCAGGGTCAGCAGGGCGCAGAGGGACGCGATCGCGAAGGTGGCGGCGGCGGCGTCGGCCGGGCGCATGGCGGCGCCGACGGCGGGGCCCGCGACAAACCCAAGGCTAAAGGCTGCGATGATGGCCGCGAAACCGCCGACGCGGTGCTCCTTGGGCAGCACGTCGCTCGCGTACGACAGGAACACGGTCGACGCCTGCACGGCGCCGGAGAGGACGGACGCGGGGTAGTAGGCCCACAGGGGCACGGCGAGCGGAAAGCGCAGGAAGAGCGCGACGACGCCGCAGGGCAGGAGGCCGAGCGCGATGCCGAGGGCGGCAAAGGGGACCCGCCCGTGGGCGTCGCTCAGGTCGCCGACCAGGGGCGCGGCGAGGAAGCCGACGACCGTGTTGGACAGGAGCGAGGTGACCGAGGCCCAGACGACGACGTCGGCGTGGCCGTCGACGCAGGCGGGGGGCTGGAGCGGGGGGGCGCCGGCGGCGAGCGGGGCGGGCGCGGGCGCGGCGGCGCTTGCGCCGCCGCCGCTCTCTGCGCCGCTCCTGTCGCCGTCCGCCGACGCCCCGCCGTGCGGGCCAAAGGCCGAGCAGTCGATGGGGTAGCCCGCGCGCCGCGACGCAAAGTAGTTGGCCGTGATGGTCGGCAGCTGCGGCAGCAGGATGGCGTAGCCTGTGGAATTGATTTTGTTTTGGTTGTGTTTTGGCGGGGAAGGACGAGCGGGGGGTGTTGGACGCTCGGCGCGCACGAGACGCGACGCGGCGTCGCGTCGGCGTCGGCGATTCGTCTTTTTTTTCTTGCGTGCCCCCGGGCACTGCCCCCTAGAATCACTGGTGGACGACAGGGCCGACACGTCGTCTCGCTAGTACCGACGCATCCGCGCTGGGAGGATTCGAAAAGCGCTTCCCGCTTTCGGCGCGATCGATTTGGGGAGAGGAAGGCCTCCGATCGTCGGGCCCGCTCGCACTCACCAAACGCGTACAGGAACAGGATGGCCAGCACGCGCCACAGGCCCGTGTCCCAGCATAGCCTGGGGAGCGACGGCGACGACATTCTTCGCTCGCTCGCTCTCTGTCCTCAAGGGGGGGTCCTCATGTGGACGGGAGGGAGAATGAACTGAATGGAGTCTTGCGCGCGCGAGTCGATGATTGCAACGCAAGTCCAGGTGAGGAGGTTGTAAACTACAGGGGGCTGTGGGTGTGTCTAACTGGTGTGAGCTCTGGTTATGTGCTCGAAACACGTGACAGCAGAAGAAGAGGCACAGACGGGCGTCCGGCAGCGCGCATGGACGACCGACGACCGACGACGACGCCGACGACGCCGCCGGCGGCGCCGCGCGACCGCTCCGACGGCGGCAAAGAGACGACAAGACCCCTCGCCCGGCCCACGGCCGCCGCAAGGTCGCGGCAGCCATCAGGGGCCGCGCGGGCACTCTGAGGCGGCGGGGGCGGCGGCAGTGGCCATGAGCGCCCGCACCCTCCTCCTCCTCGTAACCCCTGCCCCGTCGCCTTAGCGCCGCCGAGCGTTTGCTTCTGCCAAAAAGACGTTTCTGTCGATCAGCGACGTCATCTCGATCTCGAGCGCCCGCACCTCGTCCTCGTACCCCCGCGCCGTCGCCTGCGCGATGTCGTGCCACAGCCCCCTGATGCGCCGTTCATTGGCCCCGATCTGCATCGCTCTGCTCGCTGTCTGGGCCCTCTTCCTCGCTGCCTTTGCCTCCGCCTTCGCCTCCGCCGCCAGCGCCGCCGCCAGCGCCGCCTCGTCCGTCTCGGCGGTCAGGTCGCGCGCCTCAAAGACCGGGGCGGGGGCGGGGGCGGCCGGGGTCGGCGTGAAGGCGCTGGCCAGCGCCGCGGCAAAGGCCGCGGCTTTGACCTCGAGCCACGTCGCCGCGCTCTGCTGAGCGGACGTGGCGGGGGCGGCGGCGGCGGCGGCGGCGGCGGCGGCGGCGAGGGCGGCCATGAGGGCGGCGACGCAGGCGGCCGCCGCCGCCGGTGCCGCCGGCGCTGACGGAGCCTCGGCGGGGCACAGTTGGGGACCCGTGTTTTCGGAACCAGCGAGGGTTCCGGCGTGCTCGTGGTTTGGAAGGTCCGGCTGTCGTTGTGGGTTGAACGCGTTTGTTGGGCTTTTTGTGCGAGTGAGAGAGACGAAACGAAAGCTCGAAAGAAAAGAAAGGTCCGTTCCTTCAGACAGACCACGGCTCTCCTTCCCAACACTCACCGTCCCCCCCCCCCCCCCCCCCCCCCCCCCTGTTCGCGTGTTTCGGCGCGCATCACAGCCGCGCGCCTTCCAAGGGCTGTCGCGCGCGCTCTCGGGGGTGTAGGTACGGGGGCGCGCAATACGGAATGACGACGAGGCGGCGTCGCCGCTGCGGCGAGGGGGGGGAGGGAGGCCCCCCTCGCGCCGATCGCTTGGCGGCGCGCAAAAAGGGAACAAAAGACCACAGTCTGTGCGAGTTTGTAGAGAGAGAGACGGGACAAACGATTGGGTGAGTGTGGTGCACGCGCAAAAGGGGGCGTGAGGTGTGTTTGATAATGAAAGCCAAGCGCGGAAGGCAGGGCGCATCGAAGCGCGGAAGGCAGGACATATCAAAGCAATCGTCGCCCGCGCCCGTTTAACACAGACAAAATCAAGTTTTAACTACGAGAGGTGCTATCCATCCAACAAGTGCGTGGGTGTCAAGATAATAGCAATAGGCACCGGTCTCAAATCTAGTGCGGGTGCCTAGGAGAGCATACGGCAACAAAGGAAGAAAAAACAACAAGACCCCCATCGTCCCTCAAACATAAAAAAGATTCAACGGGAAAAACAATTCTCCTCACCCGTCCATGTCCTAGTCTTGCGGCTGCCGGTCCTACTCCTCCTCCTCCTCCTCCTCCTGCTCCTGCTCCTCCTCCTCCGCCCCCTCGTCGTCCTCGTCCATGCAGGCGTCGCCCTCGTCGTCGCTGCCTTGCAGGACGTAGCCCTTTTCTCCGGCGGCCTCAAGCGCCTCGAGTTTCGCCGCGACCGCCGCAATCTGTCCGTGAATTGCCGCGTCCTTTGGCACCTTGCCCTGCCACATGTCGGCCACCAGAAGCGTGAGCTCCACCAGGCGGACCTGGAGGGCCTCCTTCTCGCGCTTGAACTCCGTGCTGCGCCGGCGCATAAAGTGCGCCGAGTCGCGGTTCTTGGCCTTGCGCACCAGCGCGCCCCACAGCCTGTCGGGCGCGTCGCCGCGCTTGACGCCGCTGGGCAGCTGGACCTCGAGGTCGTCGACCAGCAGTCCGACCCGCTCGGCGTCGTCGGGCATGCCGGCCGCCAGCTTCTTGAGCGCCGCCGCCTCGTGCCCGTTGGCGGCGCGCGAAGCCTCGGCCACGAGCTGGAGCGCGCGCTCGCGGCCAGCGGCCGGGCCGGCGCCGCTGCCCGCGGCCACCTCCGCGGCCAGCGCGGCAAGCGCCCGCTGTACGTTTTTGGCCAGGCCGGTGTTGGCGCAGCGCCCGGGGCGCCGCACCGGCGCCCGCCGCTTGAAGTCGCCGCCGATGGGCTTGAGCGCGCCGGCCTGGTTGGCCGGGGCCTTGCGCGACGACGGGCGCGACGCGAGGCGCGACGGCAGGGCGCGCGTGGCGGGCGCGACCGCGGCGGCCGGCGGCGCGGCCAGCGACGGCGGCGCGCCCGCGGCGGCCGCGCCTGCAGCAGCAGCGGCGCCGTCCCCGCCGTCCGTCGGTGCGGCCCGCGGTCGCGGCGCGTCGGCAGTTTTAGCGGCGGCGACGGCGCCCGCAAGCACTGGTGGCGGCGCGCAAAAGGCGCCCTGCACGAAGGCGTCCTGCTTGTTGAGCAGCAGCACCCGCACGCGCTTATGCGGGCGCTCAAAGTCGGCCGCGGCGTCGCGCGGCGGAAAGCCCGACAGGAGCGGCGCGCCCGCGCCGCCGAGGTGAGAGACGTGAGCGTGCTGGTGCTGCTGGTGCTGCTGGTGCTGCTGCTGCTGCCACTGCTGCCACTGCTGCTGCTGCTGCTGCTGCTGCGTCAGCTGCTGCTGCACCGGGCCGCCGTAGGCGGCGGCGGCGCCGAGGCGCTGCTGGAACTGCTGCTGCTGCTGCTGCTGGAACTGTTGCTGCTGCTGGCCGTAGACGCTATCGCGGGCGGCCGTGAGCTGGGCGGCGTAGGCGGCGGCCGTGCCGACGGGGGAGCCTGCGGCGGCGGCGGTGGCGGCGGCCTCCAGGGCGCGCTCCAGGCCGCGTCCGTGGTCCAGCGCAGCGCAGTCGGGACGCTGGCCCTGGCACGACCATCCGTCGCGAGCGGCCGCAGCCTTGGGGGGCGTGAGCGTCGGCGGGCATGCCGTGCAGCGGGCGGCCCCGGTCGGCCGGGCGGGCGTGTGGGGCGGCGCGGCCGACGGCGGGCGGGTCGCGTTGTTGCCCCAGGCGGGGGGGTTGTGGGCGTTGCTCGGGTGGCCGGTGCTGGCGCCGGCGCCACCACCGCAGCCGCAGCCATCAGGGTGCTGCGCGGCCGACGGCAGGCGAATGGGCGGGGGGCGCAGTTTTGCGGGCGGCGCGGGGGCGACAGGGGCGGCGGCGGCGGCCTTGGCGGCGGCGGCGGCGGCCGCTGCCTTGGCGGCGGCGGCGTCGGCGTCGGCGTCGTCGTTGAAGCTTATGCCGCCCAATGGCCAGGCCCGTCCCAATGAGTCGCAAAGCGTGCGAGGTAACGCCGGCCCGTAAAGCTCCAGGTCCTCCTCTTGCGGGGCGAAGGCGGCCGCGGCCACGTCGGCCGCGTTGGGCTCTTGCTCGGGCCCGTCGGCGTCGGCGTCGGCGGCGGCGGGGACGGCGGCAGGAACGGCGGCGGCGGCGGCGGCGGGGGCGGCGGCTGCGACGACCGCGGGGTCGGCAGCTGGCGCGGCCGGGGGGAGGGCGCCGCCGGCGGCCGCGGGGGCGGCGGGCGCGGCGGGAACGGCGCCGGGGGTGGCGGCGAGGGCGGCGGCGAGGGCTTCGGCCTTGAGCGCTGCATGGTACGCGCTGAGAAGTTCATCCTGTGTCTGTGAGTGTCAGTGAGTGTGTGTGTGTCGGCGGCGGTGGGGGGTGAGTTTGTGGAGGGAGGGGGGCGCGGAGAGAGGAAAAGACAGGGCGGATAATAAATTCGTTGCACCTCGTCACCCCCCGCCTCTTGCCCCTCGGAGCCAGGCCTCGACAACTGCTGCACCGCCACTTGACTTTTCGCCCCTGCGCACGCTTTGCGCACGCTGCGCTCCCTCCCGCCCCCCCTCCTTGAACCTCACCACAGGGATGCGAGGCGCCATTGTTACGGGCTCGGCACGTTTGGCGCGCTCGCGGGCGGTCGGATGGAACGCGCGCGCGCGCGTTGTCGGGCCGGCGATGAGTCCTTCCCCCGGAAGACCTCTTTTTACGGCTTTCTTCTTTCTTCTTTCTTCTTTCTTGCGTGTGTTGCGGATGAGGGTTGGGTGCTGCGAAGTCGTTGCTGCTTTGTGTGAGAGTGTGTTGTGGTGAATGGGGGGGAGAGCGGCGCGCGCGGGGAGAAGTAGGGGGGGAGAGGGCGTCGTCGCCGCCGCCGCCGCCGCCCAGCCTCCCAGCCTTTCCCCCACGCTCCTCTCCGCCGCCGCAACAGATGCGCGGTGTGTGTTTCTGCTGCTGACGTGCCCGCGGCCTTGACAAAGCAAGTATTCGCCCGCGAAGCGGCGGCCCTGATTAAGCGTGGAAACATGGACATCTTCGGACCGTTCTTGGGCGATTCGGTCGCCAAGCCAAACAGTTTCGGCGTTTGGGGAAAAAAGGGGGCGCCGGGTGGCGGTCTTGGCGAACGAGCGCCGGGTGGCGGCGGTCTTTCCTTCTCCCGCCGCCACCCGGCGAGAAAAGCGGGCGGGCGGACAACACACAGTGGTCGAGCAACCTGTCAACGATTTCTTGTGTCGCTCGTTCGATGCGCGGGGCAAGAGGCAGTCTGTGTCGTCGTTTGAACGTCCTCGGCGTGGTTTGTCACGTGCGCACATCGTTGAGCTACCATCACCATTTCGACAAGCCTAAAAATACCGTCGGGCGTCGTCGAAACCCCCCCGGCACGAAAAGCAGAAGGCGCGTCTTTCGAACCTGCGTTGCGTTTTGCCGGGCGAGCGACGATTTCGCGCGCGGCTCTCAAGTCCGCTCCCTCTGCGATGCCCCAGACCCAGCAATCCTCGCTGCGCGCGTCCGCCCGACCTGTCGAACAGTCGGCGGGGCGATCACGTGGGCAGCAGCGGCCGCCGCGGCCGCCCGTCGAGACGAGACGAGACGTCAAAAAACAGAACTTTGCGCGG
>Ga0209390_10001021_pt1 | contig 55228 bp, 52 predicted proteins | sample BON01_FD_187212 | JGI IMG/M metagenome (GOLD analysis project Ga0209390, IMG submission 187212) | Freshwater microbial communities from Lake Bonney liftoff mats and glacier meltwater in Antarctica - BON-01 (SPAdes) (version 2) | ecosystem: Environmental > Aquatic > Freshwater > Ice > Glacier...
TCTTCACGCGCCACTTGCTCTTGGGTACGCGCAACTTCATGCCAGCCAGATCGGCCGGTTTGACGATGGGTTTGGTATTGGTGGTGATATTGCGGAAGCCGTTCTCCCACACCGCCAGGATCTTGTATCCCTTGGCCTCGGCCAGCGGTGCCAGGCCGGGCCAGACCACACCGGCCTCAATCTTCTTCATGTGCTCGCGGTTCTTCACCAGATAGGGCATCTCGAACATGCCGAAAGCATCTACAGCCGACGACATTACCGACGACGGGATCGCGAACTCGACCGTACCAAGGCGCAGTTTCTGCAACAGTTCACTGTCGCTGCCGATCTGGCTGGAGCCAAACACGACCACCTTGGCCTTGCCGGCGAGTCTGTCGTTGGCGATGCGCGCGAATTCGTTGGCCGAGAGTTCGAACAACGAGCCTGGCCCACCCACGTGGCCGAGCTTGAGCTCCATCTGCGCGCTTGCGGGCAATGCGAATGCGGCCAGCAGGGCGCTGCTGATGAGGGTCTTGGCGAGGGTGCGACGTGTGGTCATGGCGAGGTCTCCTTCTTTGTCCTGGTGGTTTGGGGTGCCGGTTGTGCAGCAAAAGAATCCATTGCGGCCTGCACGCCGCTGCCAGCCAACGGAACACCCGCCAGCTTCAAACCCATTTCGACACCTGCCAGCGTGGCCAGCAGGGTCAGATCGTTGCTGTCGCCCAGATGGCCGATGCGGAACATGCGGCCCTTGACACGGCCCAGGCCTGTGCCCAGCGACAGATCAAAGCGCTGGTGGATCAGCTGGCGCAGCGCGTCGGCGTCGACGCCAACCGGTGTCACAACACCCGTAAGCACTGGCGAGACTACGGCCGGATCGGCGCACTGGATCGGCAGACCCCAGGCCTGCACTGCACCGCGCACCGCCGAGCCCCACCGCTGGTGGCGGGCGACGATCAGATCGAGCCCCTGCGCCAGGATCATCTCCAGCGATTCGTGCAGGCCGTACAGCAGGTTGGTGCTGGGGGTATAGGGCCAGTAGCCGCCCTTGTTCATCTCGACGATCTCGTCCCAGGCCCAGAAGGCCTTGGGCAACCTTGCACTCTTGCTGACCTCGATCGCCTTGGGCGACAGTGCGTTGAAGCTGATGCCGGGCGGCAACATCAGGCCCTTTTGCGAGCCGCTGATGGCCACGTCGACGCCCCAGGCATCGTGTTTGTATTCGGCACTGGCCAGGCCCGAGATGGTGTCGACCATCAGCAGCGCCGGATGGCCGGCGTCGTCGATGGCGCGGCGCACCGCAGCGATGTCGCTGGTCACGCCGGTAGAGGTTTCGTTGTGCACCACACACACGGCCTTGATTCTGTGTTCGCGGTCTTCGCGCAAGCGTTCACTGATCGCGTCGGCGTCGACACCGTGGCGCCAGGCCAGCGGAAGGCCGGTGTCTGCGCAGGTGCCGGGCCGGGTCAGGAATTCGGGTACCAGGCCCAGGCGCAGCGCCATCTTCTGCCACAAGGTTGCGAAGTGACCAGTCTCGACCATCAACACCGCATCGCCCGGACTCAGCACGTTGACCAGCGCCGCTTCCCAGGCGCCAGTGCCCGAGGCCGGGTAGATGACCACCGGATGCCGGGTCTGGAAGATCTGCTGCATGCCGGCGAGAACGGCCTTGCCGAGCACGGTGAACTCCGGGCCGCGGTGATCGATCGTGGGCAGGCTGAGCGCACGCAGGATGCGGTCGGGCACCGGGCTTGGACCGGGTATCTGCAAAAAATGCCGACCGCTGGGGTGGCTGTCTAGACTCAGCATGCAATCCTCCTGAAGCCATTAGTTTTGCATACAGAATATTATTGTCAACCCCACTACACTTGTGTATCGTTTCGTATTACTGCATTTTTTTGCATACAAATTGGTAGAAACCCTATGAGCGCAGCGCCGGGCCGCCCCAAGCAAGCTCGCACCGCAGTGCGAAGCACGAAGGTATTCCTATGAGCGCAGCGCCGGGCCGCCCCAAGCAAGCTCGCACCGCAGTGCGAAGCACGAAGGTATTCCTATGAGCGCAGCGCCGGGCCGTTCCCAAGCAAGCTCGCCCCGCAGTGCGAAGCACGAAGGTGTTCCAGCAAACCCAGTCGTTCCCATGCCCCGGCAGGGCCTGCACGGAGAGGTCGTGAGTCGGCTGCGCCTGCGTATCGTCGAAGGGCAGATCGCGCCCGGCGCCAAGCTCAACGAACGCGAACTCAGCGAATCGCTGAACGTGTCGCGCACGCCCCTGCGCGAAGCCATCAAGATGCTGGCCGCCGAAGGCCTGGTCGAACTGCTGCCCAATCGCGGCGCCGTGGCGGCGCAGCTCAGCCGCCAGGACGTGATCGACGCATTCGAGGTTATTGCCGGCCTCGAAGGCATGTCGGGCGAACTGGCCGCGGAGCGCATCACCGAAGCCGAGCTGGCCGAAATCCGGGCCTCCCATTACGAGATGCTGGCGGCCTACACCCGACGGGACCTGCCCGCGTATTACCGACTCAACGCCCACATCCATGCGCGCATCAATGCGGCGGCGTGCAACCCGGTGCTGGCGCAGACCTACCGCACCGTCAACGCGCGGCTGCAGGCGCTGCGCTTTCGTTCCAATTTCGATGAACGCAAATGGGGGATTGCCGTGCAGGAACACGAGACGATGGTGGAAAAGCTGGCCGCGCGAGATGGCCCGGGTCTGCGCGCGTTGCTGGTGCGGCACCTGGAGAACAAACGCGACGCAGTGCTCGACCTGATGGCGCAAGGACCCTCGCAGTCGCAAGCAAAGGACTGCGCATGAACGCGCCGCTGTCCGCCGCCGGAGTCGAGGCCCTCAAGCGCAGCGCCGGCCCCGACGCGGCGGAACTCGCGCGGCGCCTGCGCGCCGAGACGCAGGGCGAAGTCATGTTCGATGCCGCCGCGCGTGGCCGCTACGCCACCGACGCGTCCATCTACCAGATCACGCCGATCGGTGTGTTCGTTCCGCAGACATTGCAGGACGTGGACATCGCTCTGGCCATCGCACGCGACCTGCGCACGCCGGTGCTCTCGCGCGGCGGCGGAACGTCGCAATGCGGCCAGACCACCGGTGCCGCGCTGGTGATCGACCACAGTAAATATTTGCGCCGCATCCTGCAGGTCGATACCGAGGCAATGACCGCCGAGGTTGAACCCGGACTCGTGCTCGATCACCTGAATGCGGCGCTCAAGCCCAAGGGGCTGTGGTTCCCGGTCGACGTGTCGACCAGCGCACAGGCCACGCTGGGCGGCATGGCGGGCAACAACTCCTGCGGCTCGCGCTCCATCGCCTACGGCAACATGGTGCACAACGTGCTGGGCATCGACGGCTGGCTCGCCGACGGCACACGCATCGCGTTCGGACCGGTCGATGCGTTGGGTGTGCGCGAAAAAGCCATTGCCAATTTCGTGCGCGAACTGGCGATGGCGCATCGCAGCGAAATCGAAGCGCATTGGCCCAAGGTGCTGCGCCGGGTGGCCGGCTACAACCTGGACATCTTCCACCCACAAAGCGAACGACCCTACACGGCGGACAACAGCGTCAACCTGGCCCATCTGCTGGTGGGCAGCGAAGGCACGCTGGCGGTCACGGAACGCCTGCGGCTGCAACTCGCCCCGTTGCCACGCGCCAAGGTGCTGGGCGTCGTGAACTTCGCCAGCTTCCACAAGGCGATGGATGCGGCGCAACATATCGTCAGGCTCGGCCCCAGCGCCGTCGAACTGGTCGACCGCACGATGATCGAACTGGCGCGCGCCAACCCAGCATTCCGGCCGGTCATCGAGACGGCCCTGAAGGGCGCGCCCGCCGCCATCTTGCTGGTCGAGTTCAGCGGCGACGACCGCCCTGCCCTGCTGCGCCAGTTGCAGCAACTGGTCGTGCTGATGGGCGACCTCGGCCTGCCCGGCAGCGTCGTCGAGATGCCCGACGAGATGCCGCAAAAAGCCTTGTGGGAAGTGCGCAAGGCCGGCCTGAACATCATGATGAGCCTCAAGGGCGACGGCAAGCCAGTGAGTTTCATCGAGGACTGCGCCGTTCCGTTGGAGCATCTGGCCGAATACACCGACGCATTGACGGAAGTGTTCGGCCGGCATGGCACGCGTGGCACCTGGTACGCCCACGCCTCCGTCGGCACGCTGCATGTGCGCCCCATCCTCGACATGCGACGCGACGGCGCCGCGAAGATGCGCGCCATCGCCGACGAAGCGTCCGCCCTGGTGCGCAAGTTCAAGGGTGCGTACAGCGGCGAACACGGCGATGGTCTGTGCCGCGGCGAGTGGATCCGCTGGCAGTTCGGCCCGAAGCTGGACGACGCCTTACGCGCCATCAAGCACCATCTGGACCCGACCAAACTGCTCAACCCCGGCAAGATCATCGACCCACCGAAGATGGACGATGCGTCACTGTTCCGCTTTGCGCCGGCCTACCGCACGATCCCGTTGCAACCGGTGTTCGACTGGTCAGCCTGGAACGTGCAGAACGATGCGGTCACCCAGCAGACCACGGCACCCGGCAGCGGTGGCGACGCCACCGGCGGGCTGGCGAAGGCGGTGGAGATGTGCAACAACAACGGCCATTGCCGCAAGTTCGACGCAGGAACCATGTGCCCGAGTTACCGGGTGACACGCGACGAACAACACCTCACGCGTGGCCGCGCCAACACGTTGCGCCTGGCACTGTCGGGGCAGCTCGAAGGTGGCTTCACGTCCGACGCCGTCGGCGATGCGCTTGACCTGTGTGTCGGTTGCAAGGGCTGCAAACGCGATTGTCCGACCGGTGTCGACATGGCACGCATGAAGCTGGAATACACCGCACAACGTGCTGCCGAACGCGGCATCTCGCTGCTCGACCGACTCGTCGCGCGTTTGCCCGACTTCGCGCCGCTGGCCAGTCGCCTGCCGTGGTTGTTCAACCTGCGCGACCAGTTGCCCGGAGCAGCTGCACTGGGCGAGCGCTGGCTGGGCCTGTCGGCCCGGCGCAGCCTGCCGCGCTGGCGCCGCGACACCTTTGCAGCACAGGCTCCCGGCCTGTCATTGGTCAGCCGTGCCGAGGTGCTGGCAGCAGCCGCACGCGGCGCCAACGCCGCGGTGTTGTTCGTCGACACCTTCAACGGCCACTTCGATTCCGAGAACGCGCGCGATGCGGTCCTGGTCCTGCAGGCAGCCGGATATGCCGTGCACGTGACCACCCAAGCAGATGGCCGCGCACCGTGTTGCGGTCGTACGCTGCTCGCGGCCGGAATGGCCACGCAGGCGAAAGACCGCGCGCGGGCACTGCTGGATGCCTTCACGCCATTCGTCGATGCCGGCATCACCATCGTCGGCCTGGAGCCTTCTTGCCTGCTCACGCTGCGTGACGAATACCGGGTGATGGGTCTGGGCGACGCCGCCGATCGCCTGGCTGCCAATGCGCTGCTGTTCGAGGAGTTCCTCGCACGCGAACACACGGCCGGTCGGCTGGGTGCATTGCGTCTGCGCCCAGCCACCCAGCCGATGCTGGTGCACGGCCACTGCCACCAGAAGGCCTTCGGCGCGATGCCGCCGGTGCTCGACGTGTTGCGACTGATCCCCGGTGCCCAGGTCGAAACCATCGAGAGTTCCTGCTGTGCATGGCCGGCGCTTTCGGCTACGAGGCGAAGCACCATGACGTGTCGATGCAGATGGCTGAACTCAGTTTGCTGCCCGCCATTCGCAAGCGGCCCGATGCATTGATCGTGGCCGATGGCACCAGTTGCCGGCACCAGATCCATGATGGCGCGCAGCGCGAAGCCCGACATGTGGCGCGGATACTGGCACAGCACCTAGATACCACACGCGTTGGGCAGGACCGCCTCGTGCCGGACTGACGCCTCGCGCGTTACGCAGCGCACGCCTGACGGCAGGACATGGCCCGCGCGGCCTCCCGGACAAGTCGCCGCAGGCTGACAGCCACTGATGGCCATCGGATAATGGTTTCACCAGCGCATCCCGCCGCTGGCACAAGGAGCCCCGATGAACGCTGCCCAATCACTGGTGAACTGCCTGGAGAATGAAGGCGTCGAATACATCTTCGGCATTCCGGGTGAAGAGAACATGGCGGTCATGGATGCGCTGCTGGACAGTCGCATCCGGTTCGTCACCACGCGCCACGAACAGGGTGCCGCCTTCATGGCCGACGTCTATGGCCGACTCACCGGGCGTGCCGGCGTGTGCATGGCAACGCTGGGCCCGGGCGCCACCAACCTGATCACCGGCGTGGCCGACGCCAACATGGACCGCGCACCGTTGGTCGCAATCGCCGGCCAGGGCGCGACCACCCGCATGCACAAGGAAAGCCACCAGATACTGGATCTGGTTTCGATTTTCCAGCCGATCACCAAATACGCCGCGCAGATCCGCGAGCCCGAAATCGTGCCCGAGATCGTACGTAAGGCGTTCAAGGTGGCGCAGAGTGAGAAACCCGGCGCCTGCTTCATCGAATTCCCGGAGAACGTGGCCGCCATGGCTGTCGACAAGCCGCCCATCCCGGTACAGAGCCCGCTGCGTTCGGTCTCACAACTTGAGAAGATCAACGAGGCCGCACAGCTGATCGCGCAGGCACGCGCGCCAGTGATACTGGCCGGCAACGGCGTGGTGCGCCAGAACGACGCGCAGGCCTTGCAGCGTTTTGCCGAGACAACCCGCATCCCGGTGGCCAACACCTTCATGGCCAAGGGCGTGCTGGCGTTTTCGCATCCACTGTCGCTGGGCACCATTGGCCTGAAGTCGCGCGACCTGCCGGGGTTCGCGTTCGAGCAGGCCGACGTGGTGGTCTGCATCGGGTACGACATGGTCGAGTACCCGCCAGAGTTCTGGAACCCGGAAGGCAACAAGACCATCGTGCATATCGACGCCTTGATGGCCGAGGTCGACGAACACTACATTGTCAAGACCGGCGTGCTGGGCGATATCGGCGAGGCGCTGGATGCCATCGCAGCCAAACTAGCGCCGCGCGCCGATGGCGCATTTGCTGCGTTGCGCCAGGCCATCGTCGCAGACCGCGGCGAACACGCCCAGGACGACGGGTTTCCGCTCAAGCCGCAAAAAATCCTGAGCGACCTGCGCGAAGCGCTGGCACCCAATGACATCGTGGTCTGCGACGTCGGCGCACACAAGATGTGGACGGCGCGCATGTACCAGGCCGAACGACCCAACACCTGCATCATCTCCAATGGATTTGCGTCCATGGGCATCGCGGTGCCGGGCGCGATCGCCGCCAAACTGGTACACCCCGATCGCAAGGTACTGGCCTTGACCGGCGACGCCGGCTTCATGATGAACTCGCAGGAGATCGAGACCGCGCTGCGCCTGAATACGCCGATCGTGATCCTGATCTGGACCGATTCGGAATACGGCCTGATCACCTGGCACCAGTTGCGCCATTACGGCCGGCCCAGCCATATCAATTTCGGCAATCCCGACTTCGTTAAATACGCCGAGAGTTTCGGCGCCAAGGGTTATCGCGTCGGCTCGTCGGCAGAACTGCTGCCCACGCTGCGCCAGGCACTGCAGGACGACACGGTATCGGTCATCGACTGCCCGGTCGACTATGCCGAAAACATGCGGCTCACACATCGCCTCGAGGCGATGCAGTCGCCGCTGTGACGGCCACAGTAATCCACGTCTGCGCGCCCACGCCGATGCATCCGCGACAAACCGCGGTCCGACTCCACCGCTGACGCAGCCGGGGCCCAGCACGCGGCGCGGGTCTCGCCGCTGTGGCGCGGTATACATGCGGTTGCGTCCGCACGGGCCGGAACGTGCGGGTTGCAGCATCCCCACCTCTTTGTGAAAGCGCATGCGCGCGTGGTCCGGTCTGATTCCCTGGCCGGATGCCCGATGCTGTCGGCCGCACACATCGACTGTCTCCTGCACCAAGGTGACTGCGCGCGGAGCTACAGGCACCTAGAACCGCGCGCCAGTTGACGTGAAAGTGAACGTCAACCGCGGCCCCGAACATTGCTTCTTGACTGTCACACATGAACGATCTGGTGCATCAACTGCATTCCCCGCTGGGAGCGGTCCTGCCCGTGATCGTGACGCACCTGCCGCCCGACCCCATTGGCCTGGCGCACGGACTGACCGATCCGGCATCGGTCGAAAAAATCAAGGCTCGCGGTAGCGACTACCCTTCACGTGTTCCATCGGTGCCAACCCAAACCCGGCGTCTGCGCGATGGCGATGGCGTGTGCTGGTTCTCGCCAGCGTTAGCGATCGGGTCTGCGCTGTGAGCGCGCCGACCAGTACCCGCCAGGAGTGGCGGGGGGGGGAATTGACGCCGCCTTGCAAGGGGCCCCCACGGCCGCTACTCCCATACTGGTGTTTGCCGTTTTGTTTGGCGCGGCATCCATGGCCGCCGCCTTTTGGGCGGCACTTGTCACTGTCACCGTGGTGCCGCTGGTGCGTCTGCTGCTGGGTGGGCGGGCCGCGTTGATTCCCGGCCCCCGCGCCGCATCGCTGGTGACCTATGTTGGCCTGGTGATGCTGCTGGGCATGTCGGTGCCCAGTGACCCGGCAAACTCCACCGCCGCGGGGCTCAACCCGGAGCAACTGCAGGTCGGTCTGGCCGCAGGCAGCCTGATGTTTCTGCTGGCCAGCGTCCTGGTGATGCTGTCTGGCTGGCTCAAGCTGGGCAACGTGTTCAAGATGATCGCCACACCGGTGACGGCAGGCATCGGCAACGGCAACGGCACCGCCTTGTCGCTGGCCTGGCTGGCAATTCAGCAGCTGACCCACGGCGCCATGGCATTGACGGGTCCGGGCTGGGAATGGATGTCATTCATGCGTGGCCCGTGCTGCCATCACACGGCTTGACCCACCTGCTCCTGTTGGGCCTGCCAGGTGCTGTGACCCTGGCACTGGTGATGATTCTGGAAACCTTTACCGTGGCGGCCTTGATGGAAGCGCGGACCAACCTGCGCACCAACCCCAACCAGGAGCTGGTGGCTATGGGAGGGTCCAATCTCGTCAGCGCCGTGCTGGGGGACTTGCCCAGCACAGCCAGCGGCGTGTTCAGCCTTGGTAACGCAGGCAGGGGGCCAGGGCAAGCTATCGGCCTGGGTGTGTTTTGGCGCCACCGGTTTGGTGTTGTTGGCGTTGGGTCACTGGCTCACGCCCACGCCCACGCCCACGCCCGCTGGATTTGCGGCTGGTTTGCTGATGCTGCAAGCCGGTGTGATGGTGAGTCCACCCTTTTTACAACGGCTGGGCACCATGGTCAAAACCCGGCGCTGGCGCTCATCGGGCGGTCAGGACCTGGGCTTCTGGATCACGCTGGCAATCTCGCTGGCGGGATTCTTTGGCAACCTGATCTGGGCCTGCTTCATGGGTGTGGCGTTGTCCTGCCTGGCGGTGCTGAAACGAGTCTCGGGCAACCTGACGGCCCACTGGGTTTACCTGAACCACTACCGGTCGCGCCGGGTGCGAAGCCCCGGCCAATCCGACACGCTGACCCGTTTGAAGTACCGGGTGGGCATTCTGCGCCTGACCGGCCACTGGTTTTTTGGCAACAGCACGCGCCTGCGCCAGCTGGCGCAGGAAATGCCCGACGATGCCGTGACGGTGGTGGTGCATGTGAGCCAGGTCCACGATGTGGACCCCAGCGGCTCGGACGCACTGGTGGCCATGGTGCGCACGCTGACCGAGCGCCGACTCGCTGTGACCATCAGCGGTCTGAACACGCCAAGGGCAAAGGCCCCGTCTTCCCTGTTGGTTCTGGCGCTACAAGATTTGCAGGGTGTGACCCATGCCATTGATATGGACCGGGCTCTGGAGGGCTGTGAATATCAGGTGCTGATGGCGGCCACCGTGGTGGCCGCCCCGCTGCTGTCCGACCCGCTCGACAACAATCACTTGCTGCATGACTTGAGCACCGACGAAATAACCCAAGTCCTGATGCTGGACGAAAGCCGCGAGGTGGCCAAGGGAACGCCTCTTTTTTACAAGGACACCCTGGCCGATGGCATCTGGCTGATGGAGGAGGGACATGTCAGCATGCTCGCGGGCGGCATTGATGCCACCCGGCTGGCAACATTCGGTCCTGGCCAGTTTGTCGGGGAGATGGGTCTGATCGACGGCAAAACCCGTTCAGCAACGGCACGCGACGACTCACCGGTACGTGCCTTGCTGCTCGACAACCGGGCGATTGCCGCGCTGGTGACGCATCGCCCGACAATCGCCTTCAAAATCACTTGCAACATCGCGCGTGCGCTCTCGCACTGGGTGCGCAGTACCTCTGCCCTGCTGGCCGACGACTCCACCGAGCAAGCGTCCGGCTGGGCCAACAGCGCACTGACCCAATCACGGTTTTGATGAAAACCTTTTGACAAGAGGCCGCCGGCACAGCCCGCTATTTCCCGCCATCAATCGCCATCGTCTGCCCACTGACCCATCCCGCCTTCTCTGACGCAAAAAACAGCACACCATGCGTAATATCCTGCGAGGTCCCCAACCGCCTGAGTGCAATGTTCTTCAACAACGCCTGCTGCCCCTGCGCGCCCATCGCCTCCCACTGCCGTTCGGTATTCGCGTTTGAACGAACAAACCCCGGCGCGATGCAGTTAACCGTGATGCCCCACTCGCCGAGCTCATGGCACAGCTGGCGTGTCAGGCTGATGATGCCGGCCTTGGCGGCCGCATAGGCCTGGATACCGGTCAGGCTGACGGTCAGGCCGGCGCCGCTGGAAATATTGACGATGCGGCCGTGTCCGGCGGCCTTCATGCCGGGAGCTACGGCCTGGCATAGGTAAAAGGCACCACTGAGGTTAACGGCGAGGATGGCATTCCACTCGGCCGGCGTGACCAACTCCAGCGGGCGGCCAACCTGGCCGAGTACGCCGCCGGCATTGTTGACCAGAATGTCGACCTGGCCGTGACGTGCGCTGGCTTGCGCCACCAGAGACTGCACCGCGTCGGCATCGGTGATGTCAACGACACAGGCCTGGCAGCTGCCGGGGGTGTCTGCACACTGGCTGGCGGTCAACGCGAGTTCGTCGGCTGCGACGTCAAGCGCCCAGACATGCGCGCCCTGTTCAGCCAAGGCAATGCAGATGGCGCGGCCGAATCCGTGGGCTGCGCCGGTGACAATGGCGGTTTTGTCGTGAAAATCTGGGCTCATGGTGGTGATCCGGAGATGGGGATACAAAGGACGGGGCCGCACGCGTCCCCGCAGAAGACGCGCTCAGGTCGGTTGCAGGCCAGGCGCAGCAGTGCGCTCGCAGACATCGATCAGTTCGGAAAACGTCGCGTAGGCCATTGGCCTGCGACCGTCTTCGATGTCGTGGACCAGCTCGACCAGCCGGCGGATGACCGGGGTATCGATGCCGGCCTCAGCGCCCAGCTCTGCGATGACGCCGATCTGCGGGTCGACTTCGGTCTTGCGTTTGCGCACCGCCAGGTCGCGGTGGATGCCTGAATGGGTCTTGGCGGTATGGCGATTGAACTCCGCCAGTGCGGCAATCGAGTCGCACGCGCCCTGCTCCAGCGCGCCGGGTGCAAAACAGGCCGGATTGAAACCGTTGAAACCCACCGGCGTGACTTTGCGTGCCGCGGCAACGGCCATGACCTCGCGTGCCAACCGGTCGAACACGACAAATCGACGCGGATCGGCGAAGTTGTCGCTCATCGAGTCGGGCGTCAGCGCTGTGGCAAACAACATCGCGCCATACGCTAGCTTGCCCCACAGGTAGCCCCAGATGTTGTCGGTCAGCACCGCGTTCGGCTCGAACATCGACAGCAGCTCATGCATACGGCGCGTGCGGTCGCGCACGCTGCCGTCGACCTCGCCAACCACGACTGCCGCACGGTTTCCGAACAATACCTCGCCCGGGCCGAGCCAGTCTGCACCGTAGTTGACAAAACAGCCCATCGTGCGCTTTTCGCCGACCACGCGCGCGATCGCCAGCTCGTTCAGGCCGTTCTGCGCCGACAACACATATCCGTCGTCGGACAAATGCGGGGCGAGCATCCGCATCGCGGCATCGGTCGCCTGCGCCTTGACAGCCAGCACGATGGTCGAATAACGGCCGCTCAGTTCCGCCGGCATCACACAGGGCACGACCTGACGGAATGCCTCCACCGGACCGGTGATGTTCAGCCCAGCCGTGCGGCAGGCCTGCACGTGCTGCTCGACGATGTCGACCATCAACACCGGTATGCCGGCGCGCGCCCAGTACGCACCCAGGATGCCGCCGATCGCGCCGGCCCCCCAGATCAGGATCGGTTGTGGTTCGGTGTCAGGGTTCATGAAAGTGTCGAGCTGCGCACTGCGCGGGTTTCGCCTTGCGAACAAACGGGCCCGCTCACGCCGGCCCCATAGGATGCAGATCTTTGTGCGTGGCAACGACCAGTTGACCGTCGGTCGTAATCCAGCCACGGTACATGCCCAGCGTGTTGTACGGCACGACCGGATTGCCTTCGGCACCCAGCGCCACCAGACCGGCGCCGATGTCGTGGCTGGCCAGCGTCTCGAACACCAGGGTGTGCGCTGCCGCATCCAGCGACTCACCCGCGTAGTGCATGCGTGCGGCGATGTCGTAGGCGGCCACGCGCCGGATGAAAATTTCGCCCTGACCGGTGCACGACACGGCACACACGCCGTCGCGGGCATAGGTGCCAGCGCCGATGATGGAGCTGTCGCCGACCCGGCCCTCGGGCTTATTGTTGAATCCCCCGGTGGACGTGGCGGCCGCCAGATGGCCGTTGGCGTCGCGCGCCACCGCACCCACCGTGCCGTGTTTCTCGGCCTCGGAGGCCGGGATGAAGGAACCAGTGGCGGCCTTTTCCTGCAGGGCGCGCAACGCGTCCAGACGCCGCTGGGTGGTGAAGTAGGTGTTGGGCACCATCTCCAGGCCCTGCAGTTCGGCAAAGCGGTCTGCCGCCACGCCGGCAAGCAACACCGCACGGCCCGAATCGAGCACGGCGCGGGCCGCTTTGATCGGGTTGCGCGTGCGGCGCACGGTGCACACGGCACCGGCGGCCAGTGTCGCGCCGTCCATGATCGAGGCATCGAGTTCGTGCTCGGCGGCTTCGGTCAGCGCGGCGCCATGGCCGGCGTTGAAATGCACACTGTCTTCCATCAGGACGACAGCCGCCTGCACCGCGTCGAGAGCCGAGCCGCCGCCACGCAGGATGTGCCACCCTGCGCGCAAGGCATCGGCCATGTGCTGGCGGCTCTCGGCCCAGTCAGCCGCGCTCTGCAGGTCGTGCGCCAGCGCGCCGCAACCGCCGTGCAAGCCGATCGCGATATCCGCCATCGCCCTATTTGACCGGCTTGATGTTCATGGCCAGCGTGTCTTCGTCCACGCGCGGGACGATCGTCACCTTGCCTTTTTGCATCGCCCAGGCCGAACCCACAGCCACGATGGGCAGGCGCTGCTTGTCCTTGTCGAGCAGGGCATTGGCGTCTTCCAGGTACTTGCGGCGCTTGGCAACGTCCATCTCGATGGCTGCAGCCTCCAGCAGCTTGTCCATCTCGACGTTCTTGTAACCCAGCACGTTAAACGCGCCCATTTTCTTGACCTTGTCGTTGGAGTGGGCCAGCGAGGACAGGGTGTAGTTGGCCTCGCCGGTCAATGTACCCCAGCCGGACATGGACATCGAGAACTCACCACGGGTGCGGGCCGGGAAAAATACCGCAGCGGGCTGCGCGTTCGGCGTGGCATCAATGCCAACCGCCGCCAGCATCTGCGCGATCGAGGTGCCAACCTGGGTGTCGCCCGGCAGGCGGTCCTTGGTGAACGACAACTGGATCTTGAATCCGTTCGGGTAACCGGCATCGGCCAGCAGCTTCTTGGCCGCGGCCGGGTCGTACTTGCGCTCGGGCAATGACTTGTTGAAGCCGAAGATCGATGGCGTCACCATCTGGCTCGATGCCTTACCCAGGCCTTCCATTGCGTACTCTGCCAGTGCCTTGCGGTCGATCGCCAGGTCAATCGCCTGACGCACACGCAGGTCCAGGAACGGGTTCTTGGTCAACGGCGAGCCGTCCTTGTTGCTGGCGTTCTGCAGCGTATCGCGCATGTCAAGTTCGACATTGAAAACGTAGACGGTGTCGATGGTCTGCACGTTGATCTTCGGATCACGCTTGAGCGTGGCCACATCGCTCGCGGGTACGCGGGTGATTAGATCGAGTTGACCAGCCTTGAGTTGCGCCACACGGGCCGCGTCGTTGGCGATCTCCTTGCGCACATGGCGCGCCCATGGCTCCTTGGGCCCCCAGTAACCGTCGAAACGGTCCAGTACCAGGTCGCCCTTGGGTTGCCAGGACACGTATTTGTACGGGCCGGTGCCGACGGCCGCCTTGCCCGAGTTGAAGGCTTCGTTGGCGGTGTCCTTGGTCAGGCCTGCGGCAGCCTTGGCTGACACGATAAACAGGCGAATGAAATCATTGGGCAGATTGGGCGCGGCGCCATCGGTGACGATCTGGATCGTCAACGGATCAATGATCTTGGTTTCCTTGACGCGGCGCACATAGATGGTGGTCGGGTTCGGGCCAGCAACCACCGGAATGCGCTCGATCGAGAACTTGACATCGGCGGCGGTGAAATCGGATCCGTCGTGGAACTTCACCCCTTTGCGCAGCTTGAACTCCCAGGTGGTGTCATTGATCGCGTTCCAGCTCTCGGCCAACCGCGGCTCGAGTTCGAGCCCGTCGCCCGACCACACCAGCGTGTCATAGACATGCTTGAGCGCTTCGGCATGGGTGCCGGTAGCGGTGAAATGCGGGTCGATCGAGTCGGGACCACCGCGCACGCCGATCGTCAGCGTCTGAGCGACTGCCGAGCCCAGCAGTGCGGTGGCGCACAACACGCCTGTCAAGAAGGAACGCATAGGGAATCTCCTGTTGATGTTTAGCACCGCGCACACCGCGGGCCTTGCAGCCACGAATTTAAGCCGCAGCGGGAATCCAGTCAATACCTTTTGGAACTAATTTTTAATTTATTGTCGCACTGGTTCGGTGCACACTGAATGCACAAAATAAGTCCAATCTCCAATGAAATATGGTGATCAAACGGGTTTCCATTAGCGCAAAAATTTGATAGCATCCAGACGCGAAAAACACATACTGTTCATTTTGGAACCAAAACTGCCATTATCAGACGACACCCCGGGTGCACCCGGGGCGGGCACCGGCGCCGACATGCTCGGGCGCCATCGGCTCGACTCGTTCACGCACGCCCGCCTGTGGCGCAACCCCTGCGGATTTGCCGCGCGCTTCAATTACCTGGGCATGCGTTACAACACGCCCCTTTACGGCTGGGTCGAGAAGCGTTTTGGCCTAGCCCGTGCTGAATTCGTCATTCTGTATAGCCTGGGCCTGTCCGATGGGGTGACCGCCAGCGAGATCGCCGCCTCGACCGCGTTCCCGAAAAACACGCTGAGCCGGGCGGTCAACCGCATTGCCAAGCTGGGCCTGATCGCACGGCGCGAAGGCGAGACCGACCGGCGCCAGCACAACCTGACGCTGACGCCCGCGGGCCGCGCAATTCTGGACGAAGCCATGCCGCGATTTGTGGCCATGGAAACCGAGATGCTGGCGCCGCTGAGTCTGGTTGAGCGCGAGACCTTGTCGGCGCTGATGGCCAAGGTGGTGCTGGCGATGTTCGACGGCACTGTGCAGTCACCGGCCCCACTGGCCAAACCCTGAAGGAATACCGACCATGCGACTCGCTGACATGAACTGGATGCAGGTGCAGGAACACGTCAAGCACGACCAACGTGCAGTGTTGCCACTGGGCTCGACCGAACAACATGCCTACCTGAGCCTGTGCGTAGACGTGATCCTGGCCGAACGGGTCGCAGTCGAGGCCGCGGAACCGATCCAGGTTCCCGTCTACCCGACGATCAACTATGGCTTCACGCCTAGCTTCGTCGACTACCCGGGCACGGTGTCGTTGCGCCTGTCGACGCTGTGCGCGCTGATGTGCGACATCCTGGACCACATGGTGCGCACCGGTTTCCGGCAGATCGTCATCGTCAATGGCCATGGTGGCAACGGCCCGGCGCACGGCGCCATTCTGGAGTGGCTGGACCGCAACCGCGGCGTGCAGGTCAAGTGGCATAACTGGTGGAACGCACCCGCGACCATGGCCAAGGTCAAGGAGATCGACCCACTCGCCTCGCATGCATCGTGGATGGAAAACCTGCCCTGGACGCGGCTGGCCGGCGTGCAGATGCCTGCCGAGCAAAAGCCGATGATCGACATTGCCAAGTACCTGCGGGTCGACCCGGGCGCAAAGAAAGAACTGATCGGCGACGGCAACTTCGGTGGGCTGTACCAGCGCCCGGATGCGGAACTGTTGGCCATGTGGGACGTGGCCGTGGCCGAGACCCGCACGCTGATCGCGTCCGGCTGGGACTGATAACGTGCTCTCATTCATCATCCAGCGCTTGATGCAGGCCGCAGTCGTGATGCTGGTCATCTCGGCGATGGTCTTCATCGGCGTCTATGCGGTCGGCAACCCGATCGACGTGATGATCGCGCCGGATGTAACGCAGGAAATCCGCGAGCAGACGATACGGGCCTATGGCTTCGACCTGCCGCTGTGGCAGCAATACGGCATCTTCCTGCAACGCCTGGCCACCGGTGACTTCGGCCGCTCGTTCGTCTACAACATGCCGGTGCTCGACCTGATCCTGTCGCGCCTGCCGGCGACGCTGGAGATCACCTTGTCGGCGGTCTTTGGTGCCGCACTGATTGGCGTGCCGCTGGGCATGTTCGCCGGTTACGCACCGCACAGTCTGGCGGCCAGGACCATCATGGGCGTGTCGGTGCTGGGCTTTTCGGTGCCGTCGTTCTGGATCGGCCTGATCCTGATTTTCGTTTTCGCCGTCAATATGGGCCTGCTCCCCGCCGGCGGACGCGGCGAGACCGTGCTGCTGTTCGGCGTGGAGTGGAGTTTTCTCACCGGCAATGGCCTCAAGCACATGCTGCTGCCAGCGATCAACCTGGCGCTATTCAAGATGGCGCTGATGATCCGCCTGGCCCGCGCCGGCACACGCGAGGTGATGTTGACCGACACCGTTCGTTTCGCCCGCGCCGCCGGCGAAAGCGAGTGGACCATCCTGCGCCACCATGTATTGCGCCTGATCGCCATCCCGCTGGTGACTGTGTTCGGACTGGAACTGGGCTCGACGCTGGCATTCGCGGTGGTCACAGAAACCATCTTCTCCTGGCCTGGCGTCGGCAAACTGATCATCGACTCCATCTCGACACTGGACCGGCCGGTAATGGTGGCCTACCTGATGCTGGTCGCGCTGCTGTTCATCACGATCAACCTGACGGTGGACATCGCCTACGCCGCCCTCGACCCGCGCCTGCGCGCCAGGAAGTCGACATGAGCACCGCAGGGCGGAGGTCTCTTATGAACACTGCAGGGCCGCGCCCCTGGCGTTCGCAGCGCAGCCCGCAGGGCGGAGGTCTTTTATGAACACAACTGCAATCCCGATCGAAACCCCGCTGCGCGGCTTCCTGCGCGAGTTCACGCAGGACCCGGTTGCGGTCGTCGCTTTCGTCGTGCTCGCGCTCATCGTGTTGCTCGCGCTGCTGGCGCCATGGATCACGCCACAGGATCCGTACGACCTGTCCAGTCTGGTGCTGATGGACTCCCGCCGGCCGCCCGGCTACGTCGGCAGCAAGGGCTTCACCCATTGGCTGGGCACCGACTCGCAGGGGCGCGACCTGTATTCGGGCATCCTGTACGGGTTGCGCATCTCGCTGCAGGTCGGCCTGATGGCTGGCGCCATCGCGTTCTCGCTCGGCGCCTCGCTCGGCACGCTGGCCGGATTCGCCGGCGGTCGCGTTGAGACGCTGATCATGCGCATCATCGACCTGCAGTTATCGTTCCCGGCCATCTTGCTGGCGCTGGTACTCGCCGCCTTGCTCGGCCAGGGCAAGTGGCCGCTGATCGCGGCGCTGGTCACCGCGCAATACGCCTATTTCGCACGCACCGCCCATGGTGCGGCGTCGTCGGAGCGCTCCAAGGACTATGTCGAGGCGGCCTTGTCAACACCGCTGAGTTCGGCCCGCGTGGCGTTCCGCCACGTGCTGCCCAACTGCATGCCGCCACTGATCGTCGTGGCCACGGTGCAGGTCGCCAATTCAATCGCACTCGAAGCCACACTGTCTTTCCTCGGCCTGGGTATGCCGGTGTCCGAGCCCTCGCTGGGCATGTTGATCGCCAACGGCTTTCAGTACATGTTGTCGGGCCGTTACTGGATCTCCATTTATCCCGGCATCGCGCTGATCGTGCTGATCGTCGCGATCAACCTGGTCGGCGATCAGATCCGCGATCAGCTCAACCCGAGGCTCAAGCGATGAGCGCTAATGTCCTGCTGCAGGTACGTGATCTGGCGACGGAATTCGCGACGCGCTCCGGCATCGCGCGCGCTGTCGACGGCGTGTCGTTCGATGTGCACGCTGGTGAAATTATCGGCTTGGTGGGCGAGTCCGGTTCGGGAAAAAGCGTTACCGGTTACTCCATCCTGGGCCTGATCGATGCTCCCGGGCGGATCGCCGCCGGTTCGGTCAAGCTCAATGGTCAGGAGCTTGTCGGCATGCCCCGCTCGCAGTTGCGCGCCTTGCGCGGCCAGCACATCGCAATGGTGTTCCAGGACCCGATGAGTACGCTCAACGCGGTACTGAAGGTGTCGACGCAGATGGAGCTGGCATTGCGCGCCCATGGCAAGCCGGGCAAGCAGGAGATGCGCCAGCGCAGCCTGCTGGCGCTGGCCAAGGTCGGCATCCCCGACCCCGAGCGCAGGCTCGACGCCTACCCGCATGAACTCTCCGGCGGCATGCGCCAGCGCGTCGCGATCGCGATCGCCTTCCTGAACAACCCCGGCTTGGTGATCTGCGACGAGCCAACGACTGCGCTCGACGTATCGATCCAGGCGCAGATCCTGATCGAGATGCGCACGCTGGTGCGCGAAGCGGGTGTGAGCCTGGTCTGGATCAGCCACGACCTGGCTACGGTCTCGGTGCTGGCGTCACGGCTGCTGGTGATGTACGCCGGCCGGCTGATCGAGGAAGGGCCGACCGCCGAGGTGTTGCGCCGGCCGCACCACCCTTACACGCAGGGCCTGATCGACAGCCTGCCCTCACGCGCGGCGCCGGGCAAGGACCTGCTGCAGATTCCCGGCTCGACGCCGTCGCTGACCGCACTGCCCAGCGGCTGCGCCTTCAAGGACCGCTGCGCGCATGCCAGCGCCGCCTGCAACACGGCACCGCCACAGACAATCGCACCGCCGCGCACCTGGCGCTGCCACCATCCACTGAACATGGACACCGCGACAGCGGTGCAGGCCGTATCATGACCTCCGACCCGGCCCGTTTCATCTCGCTGGACGCGGTCACGCGCCGATTTGCGTCCGTACCACCGTTTTCCGAGCGGCTGGCCAAACGCATCACCGGTCAGACCGCCAGCACCACGGTGGTTCATGCCGTCGAAGGCGTGTCGCTGGCTGTGGCCAAGGGCGAGACGCTGGGCCTGGTCGGCGAGTCGGGCTGCGGCAAGTCCACGCTCGGCCGTGTTGCTGCCGGCATCCTCGGCGCGACGCTGGGTGAGGCCCGCATCGACGGCGGTGCCGTAATGCGCGGCGGACGCAAACACACGACACGTGTCCAGATGGTGTTCCAGGATCCGTTTGCATCACTCAACCCGCGCATGCGCATCGGCGACACCATCGCCGAAGGACCGATCGCCCATGGCCTGGTGAAGAAGGCCGACGCTGCGGCCGATGTGGTGCGCTGGCTCGCCGCCGTAGGCCTGGACGCCGAGGCGGCGCAGCGGTTTCCGCACCAGTTCTCCGGAGGCCAGCGCCAGCGCGTGGCGATTGCGCGCGCGCTGGCGATGCGGCCCGACGCACTGGTGTGCGATGAACCGGTAGCCTCGCTCGACGTATCGATCCAGGCCCAGATCATCAACCTGTTTCTGCAACTGCGCCGCGACCTGAACCTGACAATGCTGTTCATCAGCCACGACCTCAGTGTGGTGCGCCACGTGAGCGACCGGGTTGCCATCATGTACCTGGGGCGCATCGTCGAACTCGGCACCACCGAGGACATCTTCCAGTCACCACGCCACCCCTACACGCGTGCCTTGCTCGACAGCGCGCCACGCCTGGCGGCAGACGGCGCGCCGGTGCAGAACATCCAGCCCATCAGCGGCGAGTTGCCGTCGCCGATCAACCCGCCGCCGGGGTGTGCGTTCCACCAGCGCTGCACGTTTGCGCAGGCACGTTGCCGGCAGGATTTGCCGTTGCTGCGCGCGGCCGGATCAGGACGCGAGGCGGCATGCCATTTCCCGTTGCAGCAGGAGACAACACCATGAGCCAGAACCAACCCGACATGACGACTGAACCCTGGGCCTGGGACGAGACGCAATGGCGCCAACGCGTCGAGCAGGTGCGCGCCGGACGCAGCCTGCGGCCCGACAGCTGGCCCGGTGGTGCGCGGTGCGCGGTGGCGCTGTCATTCGACAGCGACCACGAAACGAACGAATTGCGCGACGGCGGCCGGTCCATCGGACGCCTGTCCTGGGGCCAATACGGTAGCCGCGTCGGTGTGCCCCGCATTCTGGAACTGCTGCACAGGACGTCTGTTCCGGCGACCTTCTTCGTGCCCGCAGTCGCAGCCATGCTGCACCCGGACGAACAACGCCGCGTCGTTGCCGAGGGCCACGAGATCGGGCTGCACGGCTGGATCCATGAGCTCAACTCGGTGCTGCCGGAGGCGGTGGAGCGCGACCTGCACCTGCGCTCGAGTGACGCGCTGACGAAGATCACCGGCATCCGGCCGGTGGGCATGCGTACGCCGTCGTGGGATTTTTCGCCGGCCACACTGACGATCCAGCGCGAGATGGGCTTGTTGTACGACTCCTCGCTGATGGCCGACAACGACCCGTATGAACTCGAGCAACACGGCGAGGCCACCGGCATCGTCGAGTTGCCGGTGGAGTGGATCCGTGACGACGCGGTCTACTTCAACATGAGCCGCTTCCAGGCACTGCGCCCCTACACTGCGCCCACCACCGTGCTGGACATCTTCCGGCGCGAATTCGACGCGGCCTGGGAAGAAGGTGGCCTGTTCCTGCTGACCATGCACCCGCATGTCATCGGGTACCGCTCGCGGCTGTTCATCCTCGAGGAGCTGATCCGCCACATGCAGGCCAAAGGGGGGGTCTGGTTCGCCACGCACCAGAATGTCGCCGCGCACGTGGCTGCAGCATTACGCTGAGCCCCAGGGGCCAGGAACACGCCTATGCCCGTGCATGTGCCGGGCCCATACGCCGGGCCACACCCGTCGGCAGCGCGCTTTCGCACGCCATTGCGGCGATAAAAGGCAGTGAAATCGCGTATGAAATGTAGCGCTTTGTAACACGAGCAGCTCTTTCGAGCCGGTTTCGAGGCTCTTGGCAGGCATGGGGTCTACAGTCGACCGTTTAGGAGATGTTTGCTCTATGGAATTGTCACGTACCTTGTCACGTACCGTTACCCGATGGATCACCACTATGGGCCTTGTGCTGGTCTTTGCGCACCTGCAGGCGCAGGCGGCCGACATGGTCAGCATCAAGGGCTCCATCGTCAACATGCGGTCCGGGCCCGGTACCAACACCGAGGTGTTGTGGGAATTGGAGCGCGGCTACCCGTTGCAGATACTCAAACGCAAGGGCAGCTGGATGCAGGTGCGCGACTTCGAGAACGACAAGGGTTGGGTCGCAACTGCATTGACGAACCGCGTACCCCATCACATCGTCAAGGCGCGGGTGGCCAATATCCGCAGTGGCCCGAGTACCCGGACCCGCATCGTCGGCAAGGCCGAGCGTTATGACCTGATGCGCACCCGCGGCGCCAAACCCGGCTGGGTGCGGGTGGAAGGCAAGGATGGGTCGAAAGGCTGGATCTCGAAAAAACTTTTGTGGGGCTGGTAACCGGATAGTCGCCCTCACCTGCGGCCCAAGCCCGGCGCACCGGGTCAGCAACACTACTGACGGCAAACGGCAGCCGCGCGGCGCACGCCAAACGTGACTGGCGCGACAATGGCGCTTGGCCAGCCGTCAGCCAGCCCCCGCATGCCTTCCGACTCCCCGCCCAACGACCCCGAACACGCACCGGCACCGCCGTCAGCCCTCGCCCCGCTGGGCATTCCGGTGTTCCGGATGTTGTGGTTCACCTGGCTGGCGGCGAATATCTCGATGTGGATGAACGACGTCGCAGCCGCCTGGCTGATGACGTCGCTCACGACTTCGCCGATCCTGGTGGCACTGGTGCAGACCGCCTCCACGTTGCCGGTGTTCCTGCTCGGCCTGCCCAGCGGCGCACTCGCCGACATCCTTGATCGCAAGCGCTTTTTCCTGCTGACCCAGTTGTGGGTCGCCGTGGTCGCGCTGCTCCTGTGCGGCGTCGTGCTCGCCGGCTGGATGTCGCCACACCTGCTGCTGGCTATGACCTTTGCCAATGGCATCGGACTGGCGCTGCGCTGGCCGGTGTTCTCGGCCATCGTGCCCGAACTGGTGCCGCGCAGCCAGCTACCGGCCGCGCTGGCACTGAACGGGGTGTCGATGAACGCCTCGCGCATCATCGGCCCGCTGGTGGCAGGCGCTCTGATCGCCAGCCTGGGCAGCGCGTACGTGTTCATGCTCAATGCGGCACTGGCCATCACGGCCGCGCTGGTCATCTCGCGCTGGCACCGGGAGCCGACGCACCAGCCGCTAGGGCGTGAGAAGCTGTTCAGCGCGATGCGGGTGGGCATGCAGTACGTCGGCCAGTCGTCCCACCTGCAGGGCGTATTGGTTCGCGTCTGCCTGTTCTTCTTCCACTCCACTGCGCTGATCGCGCTGCTGCCACTGGTGGCACGCGGCATGCCGCGTGGCGGCGCTGGCACATTCACACTGATGCTGGCATGCATGGGTGCCGGCGCCATAGTCGCAGCCCTGAACATGCAGCGTCTGCGTGCGCTCTGGTCACGCGACGGCCTGGTGTGGCGCGGGGCGGCGCTGCAATCGCTGGCGATGGTGGTGGTGGCCTATGCGCCCAACACCATCGTGGCGGCAATCGCGATGGCGGTGGCCGGCATGGCCTGGATCACGACCGCCAACACCTTGAGCGTATCGGCCCAGCTCGCGTTGCCCGACTGGGTGCGGGCCCGCGGCATGTCGATGTTCCAGATGGCGATCATGGGTGCCAGCGCTTCGGGGGCCGCCATCTGGGGCCAGGTCGCCACGTCTTACTCGATCCACACCAGCCTGGTCGCCGCCGCGATCACCGGCGTGATCACCATGGTGCTGGTCAACCGATGGATGGCCGACAGCCAGACCGACGAAGATCTGACCCCGACGCGCCTGTTCAAGGTACCGGTCGCCAAGCAACCACCGGGCATCGGGCGGGTCGTGCTGACAATCGAATACCGCATCGACCCGGCGCGTACCGACGAATTCAAAGCGCTGATGCGGATCAGCCGGCGCGGCCGCTTGCGCCACGGCACGTTGTCATGGGAGCTGCTGCGCGACATCAACGACCCGGGGCTGTTCGTAGAGCAGATCGTAGACGAGTCCTGGACAGAGCACCTGCGGCGCTTCGACCGGGTGACCACGGCCGACGCCACGCTGCGCGACCGCAAGCAGGCGTTTCATATCGGCGACGCGCCGCCGGTGGTCAGGCGCCGGATCATCGAGTCGACCCTGCCCGATGATGGGCATTGAGCGATCCATCGACGCGCCCCGCACCGCCAGGGCAGGATTCAGGTAACGTGCAGCTTCGTATCGGGCTCCGGTTCCGGCTTCGGCGGCAGGTCCGGCGGTTCACGTCCAGGAGGATGTTTGTGGGCCAGGTTCATGGGTGTCTTGCGCTTGCGCGGCTCCTTGTTTGGCGCCCCGTTGTTGACAACAGCATCATTGACAGCGAAGACGAGTGCGCGGTCAAATTCTGACATGCGTACTTGCGCGACGTCTTGCGCAGCGTCAAGGCCTTACATTCATACCATGAGCACTCCTGCGAAACCGAACAAGCCCTTTGCCATGATCCGCGAGTTCCAGCTCGCCGACTGGTTCACGCTGGGCAACGCCTTGTGCGGCACCGGCGCCATCTTCTCGGCCATTTCGTTCGTGCAGACCGGAGATAGCAAACATCTGCACTTTGCTGCTGCCTTGATCCTGGCCGCACTGATATTCGACGTCCTCGATGGACGCATCGCGCGCTGGCGCCAGCAGGCATCGAGCCTGGGCCGTGAACTCGACTCGCTGGCCGATGTGATCTCGTTTGGCGTGGCACCGGCGATGCTCGCCTACGCCTGCGGCATGCAGGGATTCTTCGACCGTATCGTGCTGGCCTACTTCGTCGCCTGCGGCGTGTCGCGACTGGCACGCTACAACGTCACCGCCGAAACCATGGCCGACGGCACGGGCAAGGTCACCCATTTTGAAGGTACCCCCATCCCCACATCAGTGGTGCTGGTGGCACTGCTGCAGGCAGCCACCTGGATAGGCGCCATCCGGCAGGACCTGTGGTTCGGCAAAGTGGACATCGCCGGCCTGACGCTGCACCCGCTGGTGCTGCTGTTCGCAGTCTCCGGCTCGCTGATGATCAGCCGCATCCGCATTCCAAAACCTTGAGCCCGGTGCCGGCGTGATGCCGATAGCGCGCTGGCGCCCGAACACCCCCCGTCACGCAGAATGGATTCCATGCAGCCAATGCAACCCACCATCGAGTTCCAGCAACACGCCATTGCGCCAGCCGAGTTTCACAGCCGCATGCTACGCTGCGCGCAGGTACTGCAATCGAAAGGCATCGGCGAAGGCGCGGTGGTGGCGCTGATGATGCGCAACAGCCCGCAATTACTCGAACTGATGCTGGCAACGCGCTGGCTCGGCGCCCTGTGGTGCCCGATCAACTGGCATTTCAAGACCGACGAGGTGCAGTACATCCTGAACGACAGCGGCGCGCGGGTATTTGTCGTCGACGCAGACTTGCTTGGCGGCTTGACAAGCCTGCAGCACGACACGATCACGACCTATGTGCACCGTCCCGACAGCCAGGCCGCGTCAGGCGACCCCAGTGGCCCTGCGCAATGGACGCAGGCCCGGGATGCCAGCGATGCGTACACGGGGCCTGCCCGCGCGCCGCGTGGCGCCATGCTGTACACCTCGGGCACGACGGGCCGACCGAAAGGCATCCTGCGCTCCGCCGCCAGCCCCGAGCAAGCCGCCACGGGCCTGGCGGTGCTGCGCCAGGTGCTGGGTTTCGAGCCGGGCATGCGGGCTCTGGTCAGCGCGCCGATGTACCACAGCGCGCCCAACTCCTATTGCATTGGCGCCTCGCTGGAGGGCGCCCACCTGTTCATCGAACCGCGCTTCGACGCCGAACAGACGCTGCAGCTGATCGAGCGCCATCGCATCACCCACGCCTATCTGGTGCCGACCATGTATGTGCGCATGCTGGCGTTGCCACAGGCCGTACGCAATCGGTACGACATCCGTTCGATGCGGTTTGTCGCATCCACCGGCTCGCCGTGTGCGCCCGATGTCAAGCGCGCCATGATCGACTGGTGGGGTCCAGTGATCAATGAAGCCTATGGATCGAGCGAACTCGGCTACATGACGCTGCTCACCAGTGCCGATGCGCTGCGCAAGCCGGGGTCGGCCGGGCGACCGCTGGACGGCGTACGGGTCGCGATCCTCGATGACCAGGCAGCACCGGTCGCCCCTGGCCAGACAGGTCTGATCTATGTGCACCAGGGCGCCTACGCCGACTTCAGCTACATCGGCAACGACGCCGCGCGCCAGCGCATGGAAATAGACGGGCTCAAGACACTGGGCGACATCGGCTACCTGGACGACGACGGTTTCCTGTTCATCGTCGACCGCTCGGCCGACATGGTGATTTCCGGTGGCGTCAACATCTATCCGGCCGAAATCGAGGCGGTGCTGCAATCCATGCCAGGCGTGGCCGATTGCGCGGTGTTCGGCATCCCCGATGCCGAGTTCGGCGAGGCTCTGGGCGCGGCCGTGCAGCTGCAGCCAGATGTGGCACTGGGGAAGGACGCGGTGATCGCGTTCCTCAAGCCGCGCCTGGCCGGCTACAAGATTCCCAAGATGGTCGAATTCGTCGCGCAGATGCCACGCGAAGACACTGGCAAGATCTTCAAGCGCAAATTGCGCGAACCCTACTGGGCCGGTATGCAGCGGCGGATCTGAACAGCCGGGAATTGCACCCGGCGCCCTGCGCGCGGGCCCGCGCTTGTCCTATTTCTTCGCCGGCACCTGCACTTTGGCGCCCAGGTGCATGCCCCCATCCAGCAGTAGCAGCTCACCGGTCATCGTCCTCGCGCCTACGACCAGCCACTCCACGGCTTCGGCGACATCCTCTGGCGTGTTGGCGCGTCCCAGCGGCGTGACCTGCGCGTTACGGATCTTGATGGCGTCAAATCCCTCCTGACCGAGGCCATCGACGAACCAGCGCGAGGTGACCAGGCCCGGACACACGGCATTAACGCGGATGTCCGGCGCCAGCTCGCGCGCAAGGTACAGCGTCATCGCATTGAGCGCGCCCTTGGACGCGATATACGGCACGGAGGAGCCGATACCCAGGGCCCCGGCAATGGACGATACATTCACGATGGCGCCATCTCCGCTGGCGCGCAGATGCGGGGCACAGGCGCGGACCATCTGAAAGGCGCCAACCGTGTTGACTCCGAGAATGCGCTGGAAGGTCTGTGCATCGATCGCCTCCCAGTTGGCAGCGCCGGTAAAGGTGGAGACACCGGCATTGTTGACCAGCGCATCGATGCGCTCCCACCGTTCCATCACAGAGCGCACCATAGCCCGGCATTGCGCGTCGTCCGCCACGTCGGCCTGTACCAGCAGCGTGTCGGCGCCTGCCGCACGGCAGGCCGCCTGGGATGCCTGTGCTTCGGCCTCGCTCTTCGAATAATTGATCACCAGGTTGTAGCCGCGCTGCGCCAGCATCAACGCCGTCGCGGCACCCACCCCCGTTGCCGAACCCGTCACGATTGCGACCTTGCGATTGCCCATGGGTTAACTCCTTGTAAATCAATCCATTGTGGCTGCATGCAACGCCGACTCCGGGCAGCACCGGCCCGAAAGGTAAGGCCCGCGAACACTAGCCGGTGACGATCAAGCCACGCGTTGCCAGAACCACAACAGCGACAAGGCGATCAGCAGCACCGAACCGCCCCGCACCACCACCGGCCCGTACCAGCCGTAGCGCGACAATCCATGGGCCAGCACCACCCATGCCGCCACGGCGATCAACTGGCCGCCCTCCACACCCAGGTTGAAACCCGCCAGCGCCCAGGGCAGCAACCCGTCCGGCGCCGCGGCCTCCTGTAGCAGCCCGGCAAATCCATATCCATGCACCATGCCGAAACCCAGCGCCAGCAATTCGATGCGCAACCATGGCACGGGCGCAGGTTCAGCAGCGCGGACACGCCGATGGACAACGCGATGACCGGCTCCACCCAGGTGGGTGATGCGGCTGTCCAGCCCAGCGTGGCCAGCACCAGCGTGATGGAATGCCCTATCGTGAACGCGGTGACGGTACGCAGCAGACCTTGCCAGCCGATGCCGATGCCGGCGGTGGCGGGAACCACAGGCCCGGAAGCCGGGCGTGCCGCTGCAGCCCCGTTCACGCGGTCGCTGCGCCAGCGCAACTGCAACGGCAGCAGCAAGGCCAGCAGAAACGCGAGATGGTCATATCCCAGCAGCAGGTGGTGCATACCGAGCAGAAAATAGTCCTTCATCGTGGCCCACCGCCGGGCACCGGGATGGCCTGCCACGGCGCTCGACGTGCGACGTGCGTCGCCCAGATGAACGACACCGCCCTGCTGGGGAGACGCGGTCAGAAGCAGGTCGGCGCCACCAACGTGACCGGTGACCAGCAATCGATGGTTGGCGTCCTGATCGCGGAACAACGTATAGCGCAGCACCAGCGCCCGCGTGGATGGACACAGGGCCTGTGCCGCCACGCGCAAATAGAGGCCATCGCTGCGGCGCTCGAACCGGTCCGGCTGCCAGGCCAGGCCACAGGCGCCGTGTGATGGCCCGTCGCCCGGTTCCAGGCGCACCGACTGCCGCAACAACTGCACCAGCTGTGGTGAAGCAGCCCGAATCTCGCCCCAGGTAATGCGGGCGTCACCATCGGCATCCACCGCCACAACCTGGTCCAGATCGCGCAACGCCACCGACAACACGAACTGATATTCCTGCGGCAGGTCGTCCCGCTGGTCGGCGAGCTGCGCCGGGTCTGGCTGCACAGTGGTCTGACGCACGTCCAGATACGCATCGCTGCCCTTGTGCGCAAGGACCACGCTGCAGAACAACATCAGCGCCAGGCCAACCACAACGGACGACACCGTCCATCCGCATTTCGGCGACGGCAACGCCGTGGCCTTTGACACTACGCCGCCACGCGGCCGGTACGCACCGTTATTCACCTCTCACCTTCACCTGGGCGCTCGCTGCAGGCGCGCGCAATGCATCAATGCGTCGGTCCTGCAGCCCGACGGCCTTGCGCTGCGCCTGCAACTGCGCCCAGGCGCCCGAATCGTGTGCCAGCGCAGCGCTGTGCAGTACCAGCCACCAGTCCAGCGGTTCGCGCTGCAGCTCCAGGTTGCGGCGCGCCAGTACCAGTGCGCCGGCCGGGTCGTCGTCAAGCCACAGCCGCACCAGAGCTGCTTCACGCCCGTGCAGGTCCGGGTCATCGCCCCGGCGCAGCAGCTCCTCCGCCCGGGTACGCAGTTCCGCGCGCAGGGATTGCCAACGGGGATCGTCGAGCCGGCGCATTGCGGCGGCCTGGCGCAACAGCACGGCATCGGTGCGCGGCAACGGCTGCAGCACCTTCAGGGCCGGTTGCAACTGGCCGGTGCGCAGCAGCAGGTCACTGAGCGCAACGGCGGTATAAAGATCAGCCTGCATGCGCAGGCTGTCGCGGTACGCCACCAACGCCGGCGCATCACGCCCGGCGCGCTCCAGGGCCTCGGCCCACAACGACAACAACCAGCTGCGTTGTCCCGGGTCCTGACTGGCCTGGACCAGTGCCTGCAGACCCTGCGTGGCATCGGCATGCCGGCCTTGCAATGAGACGGTCTCCAGCCGGCAGGCCTGGCCATACAGCGCAGCGCCAGCGCGTTCGACCGCATCGCACGCACGCAGCGTTGCCGCATACCGTGCCTGCAGGCGATCGAGTGCTGCCAGATCGAGCCAGACTTGGGGCCGCTCGGGTGCCCGCACAACCAGGGCTTCCAGGATGCGACGGGCGGCGTCAAATTCGTGCCGTCCTTGCTGAACGGTGGCTTGCAATTGCAACAGATCCACGGGAGCGTCGGTGCGATCCCACGAGGCGTGAAGCAAAGCCTGCGCCCGACCCCAGTAGCGGCTGTCGCCGGTTTGCCGCGCCAGACCGATCGCGCCCCGGACCTGGCGCGCCACCGCAGCGGTGTCCACCGGTATACCTGCTGTCATTGTGGCGGTCGACCGGCGCACGGTCGGCGCCGCCAGCACGTCCGCGACATCGTCGTCGCCTGCCGGCACCACCGGCGTCGCGGCCCCGACGCCGGCATGCGCCAGCAGCAGGGCCAGGACGGCCAGCAGGTGTCCACCGCGGGTGGCAAACATCATCGAACGATCAAGCCATCAGCCGCATCACAGCGGTGTAGGCTCTGCCGTGTCGTCCACTACCAGGATCAGGGGATTGATGTCGATTGGCTCGCTGGTCTCATCGGTACCGGCGATCAAACCCTGGATGAAGGCAACCAGGTCGCTCACGTTGCGACCGATATCCGGAGGCGGTGGTGCAGCCAAACCGCCCCCGCCACCACCACCGCAACCGGCCAGCCCGATCGCGGCGGCCAGCAGCACCGGCCACAGCCATTTTTTATTGGTCAGCATGTTGACTCCTTGTCGCAGCGGGTTCACATGGAACCCGGGTTGGGCGTATTGAGATACGGGAATGCCGACAGGAACGGCACAGTCGCCTGGCCCACAGCATCGTGGATATTGGCCGAGGTCGCACCCAGCGGAACGCTGGACGGCTTGCACATCGACGTAACGCCCGGCACACCCGGCACGCTGTTGAGCTTGAGCGCATCGCCGTCCCCGTTGATCACGCACAGGCCACCGAGCATCGCCACCAGTGCAATGTCGACCACGTCATCCTTGGGCCGGCGGCCGTTCGGAAAACCTGCATTGTCGGTGCCACCGGCAAGGGCATTGCCCGCCACACCCAACCGATTCTGCATCGCAAACGGCACTGGCGTGATCGACGTGTTCAGCCGCAGCATCTCGGACGGCGTCGGATTGGACGCCGGCTTGTTGATCCCGGTGATGCCGGTCAGGAAGGTGGTGGCCAGGTCGGTGCGCGGCAGGTTGGTCGGTGCCACGTTGGCCCCGAGCACGATGCCCAGCAGCGCCGGCAGGGTCGGATTGGTCACATAGGTCAGGAACTGTGCGTCATCCTTCGGGCTGGAGGCATTGAACTTGTCCTTGTCCGGCAGACCGATCACCACCTCGTTGATCAGCGGATTGCCCAGGCGCGACACCTGGGTCCAGGCGCCACCGGCCTTTTCGGCTTTGTCGTTGCCAGCACCCGGCTTGCCATTGAGCAGGCGGCCCTGGCGCAGGCTGGCTGTAGACCAGCCGCCGATGACCGGTTCACCGCCCGCGGTCAGGCAGTCCTTGTGCACCTCGATCGCCATCGTCGTGACATTGGTCTTCTGAATGTAATGCTGGCCGCCCATGCCGGCAGCGTCCTTGTTGGCCGGGTCGAGCAGGAATGCCGCCGGGGCATTGACCAGGTCGAAAATGGTGCCCAGGTTGACGGCAAATCCTTCCGCGCGTTGGCCCACGAACACCTAGCCCTGGTCCTTGCCAGTCGGGCAGCCGGGGATGGTAACGGTGTGGATATGCTGACCGGCATAACCGGCGTAGTCCGCAATCGTCTTGGTGCCGATGTTGTCGACCGGTTTTTCGAAGGTGGCGCTGCCACCGGTCTTGGTCATGGACTGCGCCGATCCCTTGCGGCGGTCGCCGCGCATCACGTTGACGGTATAGGTCTCGTTGACATTGAGGTTGGCCGCATTGAGCCCGCTCACCGCCCCGGCCTGAATCAGCGGGATCGGCACCTCGACGCCGCCGATCGTCAGTGGAATCGACTTGAGCATATTTTTGAAGCGAAACTGGAACGTGATGTCCTCGCGCGCATCACCGTTGTTGTCGATGTGGATTTCGTACAGCGCGTTCGGGTCCATCGAGAAATAGTTCGGTCCGCCATAGGGCCCTTGCAGCGGCTGGAAGTTGGCCAGCAAGGTGACGTAATCGGAGCGACCCCCGCTGCCATTGGCGGCAACACCCTCGTAGCTGCGGAACATGTAGAAATCGGTGTTGTCGACCTTGGGGCTGGTGGTGATGAACGGCGCTTCGCGGTGGCTCGACGCGCTGGCGCCTGCTGCGAGCAGCAGCAATGCACAAGCGATTGAAACGGGACGGGCTCTGAGTTGCATGTTGAATCTCCTTGGATGTTGTCGGACTGGACCCGCTGCAGGCAGCAAAGACAGCGGTGACCGGATTGGCAGCTTGCCGGCGCTGTTGTCAGGGCGTTTGCATCGCCCGCCAAATATGGCCAATGGCGGTGGACGCAAAACCTGTTTCTCAACCACATGGGGCAAGCGCCAACCGCCGGTCCTGACCAGCATTGGCGCCCAGCGACTGCCCGGAACCTTGATGCTGGCGGACCGCCCGCGGCGCCGTCCCATGCAAGCTATACGCAACAAGTACCGCACCCGGATTCAAAATACTTGAGTTATCGAGTCGGTTACCTTGCTTGCGACATCCGGGGCTGGCGCGAATGCGTATGAACAGCATGACGACACCCACACCTGATCCCCGTCCATGACTGACCCCACGGGCACCGCCGCAGACACCACTTTTGGGCGTTCGACGACCCGTCGCGCGCTGCGATGGCCATTCGCACTCTTCAACCAGCGCACACCACCGGCATCTGTCGCTTCAGCGGCTGCGCCATGCAGCGCCGAAAACCCGGACAATATGCAGCTGCCACTTCCATCCCCTGACCAGGACCTCATCGACCTGCTGGACCGCGTAGCCCAGCGCGATGCGCCTGCCTTCAAGCAGCTGTACGACCAGTGTTCGCCCAAGCTCTTTGGCCTGGCGATCAGGGTCGTCGACAACCGGTCCTGGGCCGAAGATGTGCTGCAGGACGCCTTTCTGGTGATCTGGCGCAACGCACCGGACTACCGCGCCTCGCTGAGTCCCCCGATGGCCTGGCTGTGCCTGATCGTGCGCAGCCGCAGCCTCGATTTCCTGCGCCGGCGTGCCAGTCAGCGGGCACACCTGACACAGCCACTCGACGACGTGATCGCGGAAACGGTGGCGCATGACGCGCCGTCTCCGATGGATACCGCCCAGGCCAGCGAACAGGCACGAGAGCTGCACCAGTGCCTGCAACAGCTGGAGAATCGCCAGCGCGAAGTCGTCAGCCTGGCCTACATGCGCGACCTCAGCCACAGCGAGCTGGCAGCGCAGCTCAGACTGCCCCTGGGCACCATCAAGACCTGGATCCGGCGCGGGCTGGAACAGCTGCGCAACTGCATCGCGCGTGTCGCCTGAGGTTCACACCATGGACCTGACCCGACACCCCGACCTGCTGGACCGTCTCGCCTCCAGTTATGCGCTGGGCACCTTGCGTGCGGGCGCTCGCCGCCGATTCGAATCCATGGCACGCGAACAACCATCGGTGCGTGCCGCCGCCATCGTGTGGCAGGTCCGCGTCGCCAGCCTCAACGAATTGCAGGTGCTGCAGACACCGGAGCCGGCGGTATGGACAGGCATTGATCGGCTGCTGCGTGCGGAACAGGAAAGCCCGATCCAGCCAGCCACATCGCCGGATCGCATAAGTGCCGCAGCGGACACGGCGCAGCCGTGGTGGTCCCGGCTGGGCTGGTGGCGTGGCGCCGCCACCGCCGGCGCCTGTGCGACGCTGCTGGCTGTGGTCACCGGATGGAACCTGCATGGGCAAGGCAATGCTGAAGTGGCACGGCTGGAGGCGCAATTGCGCGCCATGCCGCAGGACGCCTATGTGGCTGTGCTGCAAGACGACAAGTCCACGGCATCGATGCTGGTGACGTTCGATCCACGCAGCAATCGGCTGACGCTGCAACGTGTGGGTAACTACCAGGAGTCGGCCGACCGCTCGTTGCAATTGTGGGCGATTGCGCCCACCGGCGGCCCACGCTCGCTCGGCGTTTTGAACCGGGACAAGTTGTTGCGCCTGGCTGCGGGCGAGGCGGACGTGCGTGATGCATCGGTATTGGCCATCAGCCTGGAGCCGCGCGGCGGCGTGCCTGGCTCCGGCGGGCCGACCGGGCCGGTGCTGTTCTCCGGTACGCTGATACAAAAGCTGCAGTGACAACGGCCGGCGCGCCGCACGACGCTCAGCGTCCGGTGCGGCCGAACGGCAGCTGGCCGCGCCAGTAACGCATCATCAGCCACCCGCCGAGCAATCCGCCGAGGTGCGCAAAGTGGGCCACACCGCTGGCGCTGCCGGTCACACCCAGCGTCAGCTCGATGGCACCGTACAAAGCGACAAACACCGGTGCCGGCATCGGGATCGGTGGTATCAACGGCGTGATCTTGCGCCGCGGAAACACCATCGCAAAACCGATCAGCAATCCGAACAAGCCACCGGAGGCGCCGACCGTTGGCGCGTTGGAGCCGAGGAAACCGGTCACCAGCAATTGCGCCGCGGCTGCCACCAGCACACTGACCAGGTAAAACTGGATCATGCGGCGCGGCCCCCACACGCGCTCGAGCTCGGCGCCGAACATCCACAAACCGAACATGTTGAATGCCAGATGGGTCAATCCACCGTGCAGGAACGCATAGGTGACCAATTGCCACGGCCGGAACAGCCCCGAGCCCCAGGGCCACAGTGCGAACTGGCCGATGATGTCCGGCCCGAGTTGCTGCACCACGAAAAAAATCAGGACGTTGGCGCCCAGCAAGGCTTGTGTGACGGGTGGCATCAGAACGCCTCCATCACCAGTTCGAACGACAGGCCCAACGGGGCGACCCGCGCGAGCCGACCGAACACGGCCCGGGGCCAGGGCGCCCGGGCTCCGACAGGCGGTACAAGCGGTACACGGGACTGGCTAGATGCCATCAATTCAGGAAATACAGACACAGTGTCCTCATGGTTGAGTGGTTGACAACGCCCGGCGCTGCCAGCGCTGCGCAATTCGAAAGCCGCGCCGCGAATCGCCAAAGCCATTGTGACGCACTCCGCAAACACCCGTTTGCCGAGCCATGGCGCCAGCCACACACCGGAAACAGGCCAATGCCGATCAAGGCGACCCACAGCACCAGAGCACCCCACTCTTCAAATGCAATAACGCGACCGGCGACACCTACCTGACTCCGAACGGATTTCGCGGATACTGGACATTAGTCGGGACCACGGTCAGGCTTTTCGTGATCCACAGCAGCGCCAGCCACACACGCACGGGTCGACTCACCGCACATGAAAAGGGTTACGCAATGGCAAAAAAGAGGGTCGTGACGCAGTTTGGCATGGGTACCTCCATCCGCAGCCGCAACTACACCGAAGCCGCGGCACGCGCCATCCGGGACGCGTTGTGGCACAACTCGCTGAACGTGGCCGATGCGTTCGGCTTTGCGCGCGAAGCGATGATCATTGACGTCGAGATCGGCGTACAACAACCCGACGCGGTCGATTGCGACGCCTTGCTCAAAATATTCCCGTACGGCCAGCCCGCAGTCACCGTGGTCAAAGGCGGGCTCGATATTCCAAAACCCGACGGCGACGGTCTGACGGTGGTCGCCAACGCCGCGATCATCGTGTCGTTCGACATGGAGCCCGCACATGGCTGAGCGACGCATCATCCTGGAAATGGGCAGCGGTAACGACCTGTATGGCGGCGACTACACAAAAGCGGCCTGCCGCGCGGTGCAGGACGCCCTGCACCATTCGTCGATCGTGCTGTTCAAGTCGCTCGGTTACGACCACCGCGACATGCGTGTGCAGGTCACCATCGGTGTGCAGGAACCGGACAAGGTCGACCTGGCGGTGGTGGCCGCCGAACTGCCGCGCGGACGCGCCGAGGTCACCGCCGTCCATGGCGGGCTCAACGTGCGTGACGCCGCACAAGACACCACACACGTGATCGCCACTGCCGCCGTCGAGGCGTTCCTGTCAATCGAGGCTGCGGCATGGAAGCTCAGCACCACAGACTGACGGCCCGGGCTCCAGCAACAGTGCCCTGTCAGGATATGGCGGGCACCATGCGTGCGGCCTGCATGCTGCGCGTCGGCACTCAGGTACAACAGGTCCCGAGTGCCCGTACCTTGCGCCGACCCAAGTCGGCCGGCGCGTGTTTGCCCATGCTGGATTGATCGGCGTTTGCCGAAGCCGAAGCCGAATCTGAACCTGATAGGAGAGACGAAGATGTTCCAGCCCACTTTCCACAAAACCCCCGCGACCTTGACCACATTTGCGGCTCTCACCACATTCGCGCTCGCTGCGATGCTCAGTCCGCCCGCGCGGGCCGCCGACCCGTCGCCGGTGGTGGCATATTCGACTCAGGGCAAGTTCGAGGACGTTCGCGACGACCTGAAACTGGCCATCGAAGGCAAGGGCCTGGTCATCGATTACCAGTCACATGTGAACGACATGCTGGAGCGCACTGGCAAGGATCTCGGCGCGACGCGCAAGCTCTATCAGGCAGCAGAGGGTTTCGTGTTCTGCAGCGCCTCGATGTCGCGCAAGATGATGGAGGCCGACGCGGCCAACATCGCGATGTGCCCGTACACCATGATCGTCTATGCCACGGCGCAGGAGCCGTCCAAGGTGCACGTCACCTACCGCCGCCCCTGGCGCCCCGACGGCTCTGTCGCGTCGAAGGCAGCGCTGAAGGAAGTCGACGCCCTGCTCGACGGCATCGCGCGCCAGGCGGTCGGAATCAATTAGGGGCCACCGCATTTACGGCGGCTTGAAGCCGACAGCAGCGGCCCGGCAATAATATGGGGGTTAACCCGCACAAACACCCCATTGATAGTCTCTGCCTCGCCAGGCGCCACACCATGACCGTCGATGACGCCTACTCCGAACTGGGCCTGCTGCCCGGTGCCAGCCTCGCTCAGGCAAAGACCGCGTGGCGCACCCTGGTGTCGCATTGGCACCCCGATCGCAATGGCCACGCCAGCGCGTTGGCACGCATGCAACGGATCAATCAGGCACTGGAACATATCCGAAGCGCAACCGATGGCAGGGCCGGTGCGCAGTCTGGTTCTGATGCCGGCCCGGCACCCGGTCCGGCGCACACCGTGCACCGACGCGTCACATTGACCCTGGAGGAGGCAGCCGCCGGCTGCATCAAGATACTGCAAGGCACGATCATCGCGCAGTGCGGCGACTGTGCCGGTTCAGGCCAGGTTGTGCAGCCACAGGAATGCGCCGCATGTGCGGGCAAGGGCTCTGTGATGGAGCGCAACTGGTTTGGTTGGTTCGGCCCGGCGATCCCGTGCACGACCTGCGACGGCAGCGGCAAGTTGAGGCCCAAATGCCAGACGTGCGACGGCAACGGCAAGGCCGAGGCAGCGCGTTATCGCGTGTCGGTGCGCCTGCCAGCCGATGTCCATGACGGCGACTTGCTCCACGTCACCACGGCCCATGGACGCACGGTGGCACTCGACATTCAGGTCGAACTGCTGCCACATGCCCACCTGGTGCGAGACGACGACGGCACGGTGCGATGCGAATGGCCGGTGGACGGTTTTGGCTGGATCGCCAATCGCACGGTCGACATACCCACGTTGTGGGGTACGAAGCCACTGGGTCTGCAACGCGGACAGGTGATGTACCGGCTCGCCGGGCAGGGATTCCGGTCGCGCGGCAACAAGAAGAGAGCCGACCAGCTCGTGATCATCGTGCCGCGTTTTCCGGCTCAACTCAGCCGCGAGCAGGAGCGGCTACTGACCAAGCTGGCGGCGACCACGACGAGCTGAAGTCTAAGGAAGCCAGGCAGAACCGATCACGAACTCTCCAGGCAGGCGGTAACCCGATTCCACGCGCCAAGGCGCGATGGAGGCCAGGTACTCGGTGTGCACGGCAGCCCGGGTTGCATCATCGAAGCGGGAGTAAGCCAGAGCGACCGGCCCGGCAACAAATGCCGCATCACAGGCGCTCTGCGCGTCGGCGTAGTCTGCCATCGTCGTGATACGGTCCGTCGCCACGCTGCGCAACCCTGCGTTGCGCAGGGCATATGCCAGCGCGTCCCCACCACCGAGGCGAAAGAACATGGGACAGACCTCGGAGTGCACCTGCGCATCCACGATCGGGAACAGATCAGCCCAGGCGCAGGCCCTTCGTTCGCCCCATACCGAGACGACAAGGCGACCGCCGGGACGCAGGCGGCGCACCATGGAGGCCAGAGCGCGCTCCGGATCGGGCATGTACATCAATCCCAGACCGCACAGCACCACGTCGAAGTCTTCGGCCGCAAGGCCATCCTCCAGGCATTGCCCGTCGGCGCGCACGAAGCGGCATTGAGGCAGCTGCCAGGACGCCTGCGCGAGCATCTGCTCCGACAGGTCGGTGCCGAGGACGTCTCCACCGCCAGGGGCCACCAATGACCAGGCGGCGCGGGTCAGAACGCCCGATCCGCAGGCCACGTCGAGCACATGCTCGCCGGGCCGGAGCGCCGCACGGGCCAGTACGGCGTCCGTGGCCGGGGCGAGCGCATGGAGCCAAGCCTGCTCGTAATGCGCCGCCGCGCGGTCCCAGCCGTAACGCTGGACCCGCAGTTGCAGTCGTGCGTCCATGCGGCTACGCCGTCTGCGGACGCGGGCCAAAAACCACCTGTCCTGTGACGGACTGCGCATCGCGGAAAACATGCAGGTAGGGGCTGCAGCGTTGCGCCTCATCGATGGCGGCCTGCAACGCGTCGTGCGGTGCGTCGCATTCGAGGTACAGCGTATGCCGCACCGCCAGATAGCCGGGGTAGACGTCAGCCATGCCCAGCAGACCGCGGTTGTCGTAGTCCGCCTCCACCACGACTTCGAGGCTTTTGGGTGTGATGCCTGCACGCGCCAGACAAATGCCGTAGCCCATGGCCAGGCAACTGGCCAGCGCGGCGCGCCCGAACACGCCGGGCGGCGGTCCCACGTCGGTTCCGCCGGCATCAACGGGCATGTCGAGCGTGAACTGCCAGTCGGCTTCACGCGCCTCACAGCGCAATCCGTCAACGAGCCGCGCGCTCATCACACCGCTGCCCAAGGCCGTGGCCGGGCGTTTGCCAAAGACATGCTCCATGCGATTGAAGGCATTTCGAATATTTTCCTGGTGCTTCATATTGGCGCTCCCTGTGGATGGTGGCTCACGCTCTCAGCGTCGGTTATGCGGCAATCACCCACCCACCCCTCGCGCGCGAAGGGCGGGTTGTGTGGCGCCAGTTCAGGCGGGCACGGCCGGCTTCGATGCCGCCAGCGCCTTGACGTCGGCCGTGGTCAATGGATTGCCTGCGATACCCCAGTCGCCACTCTTGACCTCCTCGATCACGGTCCAGGTGACGGGCCGCATGGCCTGGCCTTCGATAGACACCATGGTATCGGTGAGTTTGCGGATGATCTGGGCTTTCTGTTCGGGTGAAAAGACGCCCTCGATGAGCTTGACGTTGATGAAAGGCACGTGATGTCTCCTTTGGGTTGGCGCAGCCAGCGATGGCTTCGCGATAGAGGCCCGAATCGAAATACCCTGGCCTTGTGACGCAGTAGGCGCCTGGCACACTGCATCTGTCCTGCCCCATCGTCGCCCGCACCTGATCGCGCGTCCGCGCAGTGCCTGTTCAGCCACGCGCGCCTGTTCCAGCATCCGGCCAACGTGTCTGATCGTCCGCTGGAGTCGCCGCCTTGCCGCGGCCACTTGGCATTTGGCATTTGGCATTTGGCATTTGGCGTTGTTGCCGCCACACTAGACGCCAAGATGAACCACCACCGAATCGCCGCAGCGCAAGCGCACGCCGCCGTCAGCCGCGGCGGAGCCACCATCGCAGCAAGACGCCGGACCGTCCCACGGCTTTTTGCCCCGCCGCGTACGCCATGCCGCACAGCAGGGCCGGAGGCGGCCGGCGGCAGCTGATGGATGCCCTGTCCGAGACGCTGCGCGTCGTTCATCTGGTCGGTGCGATCTTCATCCAGGGTCGGTTCACCGCTCCGTGGTGTTACCAGTCACCGGATGCTGACACCGCGGCGTCCTACCTGGAGCCAAACGCCGAGCGTGTCGTCATCTTCCACCTCATCACCGAAGGGGAATGTTTCGTTGAACTCGACGGGCAATCGCCCTTGCAATTGAAAGCCGGTGACGCAGTGCTCTTTCCCCAGGGCGACGCGCACCGCATGACCTCGACCATCGGCTTGCCGCCCGCCCGCGGTGCGCGCCTGGCGACGGTGCTGGCCCGTCGGCCGCGCACTCTGGCCTATGGCGGAGGGGGCCCGACGACACGTCTGATCTGCGGCTACATGGCCTGTGATGCGCGGCTGGCCGGCCTGATGCTGGCTGGCTTGCCACCGGTGGTGCGCGTCAACCTGCGCGGATCAAACGCCGGGGACTGGCTTGAGGCCTCGGTGCGTTACGCGCTGGTCGAGGCACGCTCACCCCGTCCCGGCGGCGACGGCGTGTTGTCCAAGCTGGCCGAGGTGCTGTTCATCGAAGTGCTGCGGCAATACATGAACGAACAGCACGCAGGACGCACCGGTTGGCTTGCCGGCCTGGGCGACCGTATCGTTGGCGCGGCTCTGGGGGCGCTGCACACCCGCCCGGCATTCGCCTGGACCCTGGAGGACCTGGCACGTGAATCGGGCACGTCGCGCTCCGTGCTGGCCGAACGATTCCAGCACTTGGTCGGCAGTTCGCCTATCGCCTATCTGACCCAGTGGCGGATGATGCTGGCCGCCAACTTGCTGCGTCGCAGCACGGCACCGTTGTCGCGCATTGCCGAAGACGTTGGTTACCAGACCGATACGGCATTCAGTAGGGCCTTTCGGCGTGAGTACGGATTGCCGCCTGGCGCCTGGCGGCGCAGGGGGGATGCGCGGGCGTGAGAGCGGGCCGCTGACGCGCGGCAACGACAGGCAACGACGTCTGCGCAATCAGCTGGCGCAGGCTGGCCGTATCCGAGCTGATCGTCGTGCATCGCCGCCTCGAACGCTCGGCCGTCGTGCGCACACTGCTGGACCGGCTGCGCCTCGCACGAGAGGCGCAGACCTGAAAGGCTTTTGTGGTGACCGTCGCCGCGGGGGTTCGACCGGGTGGGTGACCACGTTCTTTTCCCAGCTTCACGGATCCCCGCGGACCCCTGCGAAATGACTCTTGAATCCAGTTGGAAATCGGCTGCGTATTTACAACAGGCGAACAACCAGCCCGCGCACTGTGGCCAATGTCCACAGTCACACAAACCTTCAACAGGAGTCTCACTTGAAAAAACTCATCATTGCCGCCGGTGTCGCGGTTCTTCTCAGCGCCTGCGCTGGTGGCATGCCTGACAGCGGCATGTCCGGTGGCAGCATGTCCGGCACGCCGTCGGTCATGGTCGGTGGCGCGGCCATGCTCCCGACCAAGGACATCATTGACAACGCCGTCAATTCCAAAGACCACACCACGCTGGTGGCAGCCGTCAAGGCGGCGGGCCTGGTCGAAACGCTCAAGTCGCCCGGCCCCTTCACCGTGTTCGCGCCGACCAACGCTGCATTCGATGCCCTGCCGGCCGGCACTGTCGCCACCCTGCTCAAGCCCGAGAACAAGGCCACCCTGACCAAGATCCTGACCGCGCACGTTGTGCCTGGCAGGCTGGACGCCGCCGCTCTGAGCCAGCGCGTCATGGCCGGCAATGGCCGCACGACGCTGACCACGGCCAGCGGTGACACCCTGGTGGTCACAACCAGCGGCTCCAACGTGATGGTGACGGATGAAAAAGGTGGTGTGGCCATGGTGACGATCGCCAATGTGCACCAGTCCAACGGCGTGATCCACGTCGTCAACAAGGTTTTGCTGCCCAACTGATCGCAGTGAGCCGCCGGGCCGCCAGGCCGCCCCAAGGCGACTAGTATTCAGACACAGAAGTATCGGAACAAAATGAAAGTGATGGATTCGCGCGCGGGGCAAGGCGCAAACCGCAGTCATAGCCATAGCTATGGCGAGGATTTTCAACGCGGCCATGGGTGCAAAGACGCGCTTTCATGTTCCGATACCTCTGGGTCTGAGTACTAGTCCCGCAGAACGCAGCGCGGAGGGTGCAGGGCGCCGTTGCGGGATGCCACAATCATGTCTGCCCGGCCGGTAAAAAAGTGCGAAGGAGACAAAGTGAAATTGCTGCCAGACCTCCAGATCGGGTGTACCGCTGGCGGTGCGACCCACCACGACACCGATATTCCGGACATCGCCACCAAGGTGCGCATGGTGAAGGACGCCGGCGTGTTCGACTACATCGACCGCAGTCCACCGGACGAGGAGTTTCGCGCGCTGCTCAAGGCCTCCGAACAGTGTGATCTGCCGGTGGCGTCAAGCGGATGGTTCTATACGCTGGGGCGCGACGAGGCACTATTCGAGCGCAACATCCACAAGGCGCGGCTGCTCGGCAGCGTGGTGCACAACGTGCAACTGCTGACCCACCATGCCGACGGCCATGTAGTCAGCAACCAGGAGGTGGCCGATTTCTACTGCCAGACGCATGAGACCGGAATGCGCCACGGGGTAGTGCCGTGTTTTGAGGTGCATGTGAATATGTGGTCCGAGCATTTCGGCCGTGTCGCCCAGGTGGCGGCGCTGGTGCGAGCCCGCGGCCTGCCGTTCCACATGACACTGGATCACAGCCATGTGATCTTCAAGATCGACAACCCGAAGGAGCAGTCGGTGCAGGACATGAAGGTCGACATCGACGCCGGCCGTCTGGTGCTGGATCCGGCGCAGACGGGCAACGTCTGCGATCTTTGGATCCAATCGAACTGGGTCCGCCTGGCGCATGCGCGTGCCACCGTGCCGGCGAACCCGGTTAACACCCGGGCGCAACATCCGGATGGCAGCCATGGCCGTGGCATTCAGTATCCGTTTGTGGAGCCGGGGCCCGGCGAGTACGTAGCCGCATGGGAGAGCGGCCGGCTGGAGCCCTGGAAACAGGTCATGCGGGCGCTGCTGCGTCACCATGCCAGCGATCCAGCCAGCACGATCGGCCATATCTCGTGCGAACACATCGTCGCGGTGGACTATGGCGCCGGACACACGTATTCGACCTTCGCCAACAACGTGGCATGCGCCCGCTGGTTGCGGGAGACCTGGGCACTGGCGCTGGCGGATGCTGCGCCGCCCACAACGCATTGACGGGTTTCCGCTAGCCACTACCAGCGCTGCTGATGTCAGGCTGCGCGCTGAGACTCACCTCATGGTTGGAGCAGCAAAAACCGGGGGCAAGGGGGCGCCGGCAAGGCCTACCTGGTTGCAAGGAGGGCTGCAGCCGTGCAGCCTTTTTTGGCAGAAACGCCGTCGCAAATCCTCAAATTCCTGTCGGAATCCTGACAACTTGCCGACATGAGTTGAACCACTGAAGCAATACCCGTCGGGCTTTGGACCCGGCTCGAACCTCAGGGATTTTCGGACACGTGCTGTGATCTCGATGGCCAGAATCCCTGCAGTTCATGCGTTGCGAGCCCCATAGCGCAAACCGCCGCTAACCTGTTCATCGACCTGCATTACACAGTCGTGCGTTGCCCAGCGCCCGTCATCTTCCCCCACAACAGCGCCACAACGACCAAACCGACGCCGACCAGCGAGAGTTGCAGGTGGCTCAGGCCCAGGTCACCGCCACCCGGCAACGCCATCGAGACGCCTGCAGCGAACAGCAAGATACGTGCGAGCCATCCGGCAGGGCCGGTACCCAGGCGACCGAATCCGACCAGCCAGCCCTCCATCGCCGATGCAATCAGCAAAATGCCGACAAATGCGGTGACCACGACGATCACGATGTCCAGCGGCTCGCCGCGCAGGATCAGCGCCGGATTGAGCACGAAGAAAAACGGCACGAAGTACATCGTGCTGCCAAGCCGCATCGACTGCAAACCGACCTTGATCGCCGGTGCGCCGGCAAGGCCCGCCGCAACAAAAGACGCGAGCGCGACCGGCGGCGTGATGAACGACACCATGCCCCAATACATCATGAACAGGTGCACCGCAACCGGATCGAACCCGGCGGCGACCAGCGGCGGCGCAAGCACGATCGCGAGAAAGATGTAGCAGGCGGTGATCGTCATCCCCATGCCGAAGATGAAGCTCGTGAGCGCCCCCATGACCAGCAGCACGTAGATGTTGTTGCCGGCCAGATAAACGAGGTCGTTCGCAAGCGTGCCGGCCAAGCCAGTGACGGAAAGCGCACCGATGATCAGGCCCACACCGGCAAGCAGCGCCGCAAGCTCGGCCAGCGACTTGCTGACGCCTTCGAGCAGCTCCCCGATGCGCGCCCGGCTCAGCCGATGGCGCGGCCAGACCTGGTTGATCGCGAGCAGCAGCGCAGTCGCATAGAACGGCGCGACCGCTTCCTGCTGCAGCCCCAGCAGCATCCATACCAGCAGCACGAAGACGAAGATGTACTGCCAACCTTCGGCAAAGGTCTTGCCGATCGGCGGCAGTTCCGCGCGCGGCAGGCCCTTCAGGCCGTGCTTGGCCGCGTAGCCATCGATTTGCACGAACAGGCCGAAGTAAAACAGCAGCGACGGCACCAGCGCCGCCATCACCACGGCCGCATACGGAATGCCGAGAAAAGACGCCATCACGAACGCGGTCGCGCCCATGATCGGAGGCATCAGCACGCCGCCGGTCGACGCGCAGGCCTCGACTCCGCCGGCGTAGGCTGGCGAAAAACCGATGCGCTTCATCGCGGGAATGGTCACGACGCCGGTGGTCAGCACGTTCGAGACCACGCTGCCCGATACCGAGCCCATCAAACCACTCGCGAAGATTGACACCTTGGCCGGCCCGCCGCGCACGCGGCCGAACAGCGCGAACGCGATGTTGTTGAAGAACGTCGCCGCACCTGTGTACTGGAGCACCGCGCCGAACATCACGAAACCGATCACCAGTTCGCCAAAGGCGCGGGTCGGGATGCCGAGCACGCTCTCGCTGCTCGTGAAATGGTAGGCAGCCGTGGTTTCAAACGGCTGCGGCAGGCCAGAGATGGGCCCTGGCATGTGGCCAGCGTAGATCGGATACAGCGAGATCACGGTCACCACCGCGAACACGGCCATGCCGCCGGTGCGGCGCGTGGCTTCGAGCAGCAGCAGCCAGCCCAGGCCCGCGACCCAGACCGCGGTGGTCGGCGCCATGAACTCCCAGGCTTGCTGCAGGATGCGGAACGAATTGGACGCGAAGTAAACAAAAACGCCGACAGTCAGCAAATAAAGCAACGCGTCATACCACGGCACCCCGTCCATGCGCGACTTCGGGGACGCCGGCAGGAACAGGAAAACGAGGCTGACGAGCAGCGCGCACAGCAGGTACAGGTACGCGTTGTCGAGCAACGTGTAGTTGACAAAAAACCCCAGGTTCAGGATCTTGTTGAGCGACAGCAGCAGCGCTGCAACGCCGCTTGCGACGACCACCCCGCGCCACAGCGGCGAGAGGCGGCGGTGCCGGCTTTCCGGAGCGGCAGCCGCAACGGCCGCGTTCGGAATCTCGGGCTGTGGGTGGGCGGTAGTCATCGGTTCAGCAGCAAGTTACCAATCGGCCACGACGACTTCGAATCCAGCCTTCTTCAGCGCTTCGGCCCGGGCCTTCATCCAGGCCTGCTCGAATGCCTTGTCGTCGGCGTGGCTACCAGACTCGGTTTTCTTCCACGCGTCTGCCAGCACCTTCTGGCGCTCGATCAACTTGTCGTTATGCATCTGGTGCTCCGGCTTCCAGACGCCTTTTTCCTTGAAGTATTTGATCGCACCGTTGTGGTAAGGAATCACCCAGGCAAAGTTCTGGCGATCAAGCGCCCAGCCAACGTTGCCAGGTGCGGATTCCTTGTAGTCGTTGTAGGTGTCCATCATGGCCTTGGTCATCGCGTAGACGAGCTTGTCGTCCTGCTTTTCGTAGGTCATCAGGATCGGATACGGATAGGTCGCGGATTCGATCTTGTTGTCCTTGTCCAGGTCTGCGCCTTCCGAGCCCATGAACGGAATGAAGAACGGCGCCGTCGCACTGATGCGCTTCCAGCCTTCCTTGTCGCTATGTTCGATCACCGGATAGACAATGCCGCGCGGCGACTTGGCAAGCTGATAGGCTTTGCCCGAAATAGACGAGGTAAACGCGGCGTCGGCCTGGCCGTTGATGATGCCGTCCATCGCGGCGCCGAAGCCACCGAATTCGACCTTCTGCACATCGGCCCAGGTCAGGTTCGCGAATGCGAGCAGCGCCGTGATGTTCTGGTTCAGCGCCGGCGCGCCGATGACCCAGGCGATCTTCTTGCCCTTGAGATCGGCGATTCTCTTGACGCCCGAATCCTTGGCCGCGACCACGGTGAGCAATTGGTCCGACTTGTTGATGAGCAAGCCCCGCACCGGCTGCGGCCCCCAATTCTTGGCGCCGAACTCGAACACCCCTTCTTGCGCCAGATAGCTGCCGCCGACGCCGTTTGCCGAGAACTGCACCTGGCCCGCTTTGAGCGGCAGGGTGCGCGACACATCGTTTTTCCCTGGCAGCACCCGCAGGTTGATGCCCCATTTCTGCTTGAACGCATTTCCGATCGCGACCGACTGGTTGTAGCCCCCTGAGCCGACGTCATAGGCGCTCCAGGCCAGCGTGGAGGGCAGCCCTGCGGGCGGTTTTTCGGTCTGCGCGCTGGCCACACCGGCTGCTAATAGCGCAGCCGACAGGGCCAGGGCGGCGCGTGCCGCGGATGGTTTGAAAGTCATATCGTGTCTCCTTCTAGTTACACAGGTCAAAAAACTGGTTTCCGTCGCTCGGTGGCTGATCCCGGAGCAGCGGGTTGTCCGAATGGAAGGCGCCCTGTCGGGCCATGCCGGTCTCCATCACAAGGGGTCAGGCAGTCTGCAGCGCAACGCGTTGCGAAAGTTGGGCGAACCGCTGCAGGTGGAAGTCGGTATCGCCAAAGCTGGCTTCGATCGCCAGCAGGCGCTTGAACCAATGGCTGAGCATCAACTCGTCGGTCATTCCCATGCCGCCGTGCAGTTGCACCGACTGCTCGCCGACGAAGCGGCAGGCCTGGCCGATCACGACCTTGGCGGCCGACATGACCTGCTGGCGCGGCGCCGCGTCGCCGCTGTCGCAGCGCATCGCCGCCAGCAGGCTCATCGAGCGCGACTGCTCGACGTGCAGCAGCATGTCAGCGGCGCGATGCTGCAGCGCCTGGAAGCGGCCGATCGGCTTGCCGAACTGCTGACGCGTCTTGAGGTACTCGATTGTTGTGTCGACCGTGGCCTGCAGCAGGCCGACGGCCTCTGCGCACAGTGCCGCCAGCCCGACATCGAGCGCACGCTCGATCGCCGGCAGCGCGCGATCCTCCGCGCCGAGCAGCGCCGACGCCGGCAGCGCGACGGCGTGCAGCCTGACCTCGGCCGCGCGGCGGCCGTCAATGGTCGGGTACTCCTGCAGCTCCAGTCCCGGCGTGGCAGCCGGCACGCGGAACAGCGCGACGCCGTCGACGTCGCCGGGCTCGCCGCTCAACCGCGCCGACACCAGGAGCGTGTCGGCCGCGCCGGCGTGCATCACGACCGACTTGTGGCCGTCAATCTCGAATCCGTCACCGACACGGCGTGCCCGCGTCGCCACCCAGGCGTTGCGGCCGCGGGCCTCAGCCTCATCGTGCGCCAGCACCGCGATCAGCTCACCCGCAGCCATCGCCGTCAGCATCTGCTCGCGGGCCGGGTCGCCCGCGTGCTCACGCACCAGCACCGTAGCGACGACGGCGCTGGCCAGCAGCGGCTCGCACAGCAGCGCCGGGGCGCTGGCCTGCATCGCAAGCAGCGTCTCGACCGGACCGAAACCCAATCCGCCCAGAGACTCGGGCACGTTGATCGCAAGCACACCGAGTTCGGCCAGTCCGCTCCAGGCCTCGCGGCTCCAGCCGGGCCCGCTAGCGACAATGGCGCGGCGGTGTTCGACGCCGTAGTCACCGCGCACGAAGCGCTCTATGGTCTCGCGCAGCTGCTGCTGCTCTTCGCTGAATGTGAAGTCCATGGTGCTCCCCTTCAGAGTCCGAGGATGGTCTGCGCAACGATATTCTTTTGAATCTCGTTGGATCCGCCGTAGATCGACAGCTTGCGCAGGTTGCAGTAGTTGGCGGCCAGCGCGAAGGCATGCGCTGGCCCCGGCGTATCGACCGGCTTGCCGTCGATGGCATCGCGCAGGAAAGCCAGACCGTAGCTGCCGGCCGCGCGCAGCAGCAGCGACGAGATCTCCTGCTGGATCTCGGTGCCCTTGATCTTCAGGATGGACGCGGCAGCGCCCGGGCTGCGCTCGGCCGCCTCGTCGGACAGCACCCGCAGGTTGGTAACCTCAAGCGCCATCAGATCGATCTCCACCTGAGCAATTCGAAGCGAAAACAGCGGGTCCTCGCGCAACGGCCGGCCGTTGCAATGCTCGTGCGAGGCGATCTCCTTGAGCCGCGCCAGCTCGCGCTTGGCGATGCCGATGCCGGCGATGTTCGTGCGCTCGTGGCCGAGCAGGAACTTGGCATAGGTCCAGCCCTCGTTCTCTTCGCCGACGCGGTTGCCAACCGGCACTCGCACGTTCTCGAACCAGACCTCGTTGACCTCGTGCGCGCCATCCAGTGTGATGATCGGGCGCACCGTGATGCCAGCGCTCTTCATGTCGATCAGCAGGAAACTGATGCCGCGCTGTGGCTTTGCCTGGGTGTCGGTGCGCACCAGGCAGAAGATCCAGTCGGCATGCTGGCCGAGTGTGGTCCAGGTTTTCTGGCCGTTGACGACGTAGTGCGAGGCGTCGGCATCGAGCACCGCGCGCGTCTTCACCGACGCGAGATCGGAACCCGAACCCGGCTCGGAGTATCCCTGGCACCACCAGTCCTCGGCGGCCTGGATGCGCGGCAGGAAGTGCTGCTGCTGCGCGGGCGAGCCGAAGGTCATGATGACCGGCGCGACCATCTTGATGCCGAACGGGATCAGCCGCGGCGCGCCTGCGGCGGCACATTCGTCGTCGAAGATGTATTGCTGCGCGGCGTTCCAGCCGGGGCCGTTGAAGGCCTTGGGCCAGCCCGGCGTGCTCCAGCCGCGCGCATGCAGCGTGCGTTGCCACAGCAAGTGGTCGTCGCGGGTCAAGTGAACGCCCTGGCGCACTTTGGCACGCAGGCTCGATGGCAGTTGATCGTGCAAGAAGGCCCGCACCTCCCCACGAAAGGCCAAGTCGTCCGGGCTGAAATTCAAGTCCATGAGCGCTTTCGACTGCTAATTCTGCAATGCAGTACTCAATTCCGTATTAGAAAGCCGGATTCTTTATCAGCCCGCGCCCGATGTCAAGCCTCGAACGCACTCCGATGCGGCGACAGCGGCGACCGTACTGGTGAGGATCTTCATCCATTTTGCGGTTCTGTGTTCCACTATTCGCTCATTGTTAACGCAGTTTTTCCGATCATGCAGTCCAACATCAGACCCGCCACCAAGGACGACCGTCACTTCGTCACCGCGCTCGCGCGCGGCATGGAGGTGCTTGCCTGCTTCCGCTCGGGCGACAAGGCGCTGGGCAACCAGGAGATCGCCCAGCGCTGCATGCTGCCCAAGTCCACCGTCTCGCGGTTGACCCATACGCTGACCAAACTGGGCTACCTGATCCAGCTTGAGGACAAGGGCAAATACCGGCTGGGCACCGCTACGCTGGCACTGGGAAGCGCGATGCTGGCCAAGCTCGACGTTCGCGAGGTCGCACGGCCGCTGATGCAGGAACTGGCCAACAGTTCGCGTGCGATGGTCTCACTCGCCGCGCGCGACCGCATGTCGATGATCTACGTTGAGAACTGCCGCGGCCCTGCAGCGCTGACGCTGCGCCTGGATGTGGGTTCGCGCATACCGGTGGCGGTGACCGCGATCGGCCGCGCCTGGCTGGCGGCTGTCCCCGAGCACGAGCGAATCGCATTCACGGAGCGGGTCCGCGAGTTCGATGAACACGCCTGGCCCGAGACCGAACGTGGCATCCAGCAGGCGCTGGACGACTATCCGCGGCTAGGAGTGGCCTGCTCTTTCGGCGACTGGCAGCCGGATGTCAACGCCATCGCGCGCGCCTTCGACCCGGGCGGCGGTCTGCCGCCGATGGCGATCAATTGCGGCGCGCCGTCGTTTCTGCTGTCACGCGAAGTGCTACTGGACGAGGTACGGCCACGCCTGATCGAGATGGTGACGCGGCTCGAGAACGCCTTGCCGCGCTGACGGCTATTCGCTGTCCGGGTCGAGCCACCTGCGCCGGCGTGAACCCCGCAGGCAGGTCGAAGCAGATCGGCAGAAAAAGATTCATGCCAGGTCGGCGCAGCTGCAATGACGGCGAACGTCGCCTGCTTTGCAGAATAAAATTCCATTGACTGGGTAAAACTGCCAGAGAACCGACCCCGACCGCCGTAGCCACACGGGGCGCGCTCGCGACGTCTTTACAGCTGGCCCGCGCCCCATTACGATAGCCAATAATCAGAATCAATTTCTGCTGTGCAGAACATACAAATGCATTTTCCGCCACCCGAGAGCAGCCGCATGCCGGCCAATGTTGTGCGCTCACGCCAAGGCGCGGTGGCCGTGCGCAAGCTGGCTCACCCGCCGGTCAACGGCCTTGACCGGGCCAGTATGCGCATGCTGCGTTTCTGCGCTGGCCCCCATGCGGTCCACCGCAACGCGACCGCCAAGATCGAACGGACCCGCCACTGCGCGCCGCGCTGGACCCGATGACATCCTCCCGCGATCGGCATTTCAAGTTCTGGCCGCCCGGCATTCCGCACCAGCTGACGCTGCCGCAGACCCACCTCTTTCACAATGTCGAGGTGTCGGCGGCACGTTACCCGGACAAGCCCTTCATCGTCTTCTACGACACGCCGCTGTCGTACGCCCGATTCAAGGACGAGGCTGAACGCATCGCCGGCCATCTGCAACACGAATGCGGTGTCAAGGCTGGCGACCGCGTGCTGCTGGTGATGCAGAACAGCCCGCAATGGGCACTGGCGATGTACGGCATCCTGCGCGCCGACGCCGTCGTCGTGCCGGTCAACCCGATGAATCGCGGCGAGGAACTGCGCCACCTGGTGGCCGACAGCGGCGCCCGCGTGGCCATCGTCGCTCAGGATCTGCTGGCGCCACTGCGAGCACTGCATCGCGAAGGCGCCGAGGATGGCCTGCAGCACCTGTTGGTCGCGACCTACAGTGACTACATCGGCGCGGCTACAGAACTGCCGGTGCCCGAGTTCATCGCCGCGCCGCGCCAGGTGCCGGCGCTGCCAGGCATCCACGCCTGGCCCGATGCGCTCGGGAACGCGCAGCGCCCCGGCCCGATTACCGCCGGTCCCGACGATCCCGCGGTCATGCCTTACACCTCCGGCACCACCGGCGCGCCCAAGGGCTGTGTGCACACGCACCGCAGCGTGATGAGCACGGCGGTCGGCGGCACTGTCTGGTTCTCGCGCACGCAAGACGATGTCTACCTGTCGGCCCTGCCCTTCTTCCACGTCACCGGCCTGTCCGGCAGCCTGAACGGGCCGCTGTACCTGGGCGCGACCATCGTCGTGCTGCCGCGCTGGGACCGTGACGCTGCGGCCGCCTGCATCCAGCGCCACCACGTGACGGTGTGGCAGACGATCACCGCGATGCTGGTCGACTTCCTGGCCAACCCACGGCTGGGCGACTACGCGCTGAGCAGCCTGCACACCATACGCGGCGGTGGCGCGGCGATGCCCGAGGCCGTGGCGCGCAAGCTGCAGGAGGTGATCGGCCTTGCCTTCGTCGAGGGCTACGGTATGTCCGAGACGATGGCCGCGACGCACATCAACCCGCCGAACCGGCCCAAGGCGCAATGCCTGGGCGTACCGCTGTTCGACGTCGATGCCCGCATCGTCGATCCCATCACGCTGCAGGAACTGCTCCCGGGCGAGAGCGGCGAGATCGTCGTGCACGGCCCGCAGGTGATGCGCAGCTACTGGAAACAAACCGAGGCCAATGCAATCGCCTTCGTCGAGATCGACGGCAAGCGTTTTCTGCGCACCGGCGACCTGGCCCGCATCGACGAGGACGGTTACTTCTTCATGACCGACAGGCTCAAGCGCATGATCAATGCTGCGGGCTACAAAGTCTGGCCGGCCGAGGTCGAGTCGCTGATGTACCACCACCCGGCGATCCAGGAGGCCTGCGTGATTGCCTCTCGCGACGCCAAGCGTGGCGAGACCGTCAAGGCGCTGGTCGTGCTGCGTCCCGGCCACAAAGTCGACGAGCAGCAGATCATCGCCTGGTCGCACGCGCACATGGCGGCGTACAAAAGCCCGCGCATCGTTCGTTTCGTCCGCTCGCTGCCCAAGTCCGGTTCGGGCAAGGTGATGTGGCGCGAGTTACAGGATAAGGAAGACCGCGGAGAAGGCGAATGAAGACCCTTTGGTGCCGGGCCCATGACCCGATAGGGTGCTTGCGCATTGACCAAGGCCGCCATCCTTTCACACCGGCGCTGATACGCCGGCTCAACCGCCGGCTGCCCGGCTACCACGACTGAGCAAACCCATGGCCATCCTGATACTCTCGTCGCCACTGCCGGCACAGCCCTTTGCCGAGGCGCTGCAAGTGCTGGCGCCGCAGATCGCGGTGTGGACCTCGATCGAAGAGGCTGTGCCCGAGCGGGTCGAAGCGCTGCTGGCCTGGCGGCTCAAGCCCGGGCTGCTGCCGCTTCTGCCCCGGCTGCGGGTGCTGTGCTCGACCGGCGCCGGCGTCGACAAGCTGATGGTCGACGACCTGCCGGCCGCTCTGCCCGTCACCCGCATCGTCGACCCCGAGCAGGCGATGCAGATCTCCCAGTACGTGCTCGCCTGCACGTTGCGCTTCACGCGGGATCTGCCGCTGTACGCCGCCCAGCAATCGCGCGCCGAATGGCGTCGCCATCCGGTGCGCCCGGCTGGCGCATGCCGGATCGGCCTGCTCGGCTTTGGCGCTGTCGGACAGGCCGTGGCGCGCGCTTTCTCGCCGCTGGGCTACCCGGTGGCGGCCTGGGCGCGGCGCCAGCGCGATGACCAGGACGTCACGCTATTCAGTGGTCGCGACGGCCTGGCGGCGCTGCTGGCCCGCACTGACATCCTGGTCAACACCTTGCCGCTGACCCCCGAGACCCACGGCCTGCTGTCGCGCGACACGCTGTCAGTGCTGCCGCGCGGCGCTTACGTGATCAACGTCGGGCGCGGCGAACACCTCGTCGAGGCCGATCTGCAACCGCTGCTGGACGACGGCTCGCTCGCCGGCGCCGCGCTTGATGTCTTCGAGCGTGAACCGCCACCGCCGGGGCATTGGCTGTGGTCACACCCCGGCGTGCTGGCCACGCCGCACATCGCCGCGCAAGCCAGTGCTCAGATGGTTGCAGCGCAATGTCTGGATGCGCTGCAGCGCGCACGCGACGGGCTGCCGCAGCCGTACGCAGTCGACCGCGCCGCGGGCTACTGAGTGGACAACATGGGCGCAGACACCCATTCCCTGCCGGCATCGCAAGCCTGATCCAACGGCACGTGTGTCGCGCGCCAATGCCGGCCGCACTTCATGCGAACGACGCGCACGCTTGCATGATGCGCAATCGCATGCATTGAATCCACAGCAAGGTGGTGCGGATGGCGATGCTGACCGTACGCAAGCTGTCCGACGAAGACCTCCGGAGGCTGCGCATGCAGGCCGCCCAGAACGGACGCAGCATGGAAGCAGAGGTACGCGAAATACGGGAGTCCGCCGTCAGCCCCCAGGACAGGGTAAAGCTGGGTGCGCTGCTGGCCGATGTAGGCCGGCAAGTCAAGCTCAGTGACGAGGAGTTTGCCGTCTTCGCGTAAACACGCGACAAGACGCCCGCAAGTCCGCTGCGCTTCGAATGATCCTGCTGGACACCAACGTGGTGTCCGAACCGCTACGCCGTGCACCCGACGCCAGGGTGATCGCATGGATCGACGCATAACCCCTGAATACGCTGTTCCTGTCAGCCATCACGGTGGCGGAGCTACTGGCCGGCCTGGCGCTGCTGCCGGCGGAAAAGCGACAGACAGAGTTGCAGCAGAACCTGGAGAAAAGCGTGCTGCCACTGTTCGCGGGGCGTGTGCTGTCGTTTGACTTGGTTTGCACGCAAGCCTATGCCGACTTGATGGCTGCGGCCCGAACAACGGGACTCGATGTTGCCACCGCCGACGGTGACATTGCCGCCATCGCGCGGGCCAATGACCTGACAGTCGCCACCCGGGACACCGCGCCTCGAGGCCACCGGCGCGGCCGTGATCAACCCCAAAAACTGGCGATGACTTCGCACTTTGCGTAAAATTTTCTCACCGAAATATCGGAATCGTAGTATTTTTTGTGTATCCCGGAAGAAAAAATGCGCAAGAATCCTGTCGGTTATGAATTTCTCAAAGACGCATTGGAGACGGAGCCTTCGCTCGTGAGAAGCCAGCCCACGTCAGCTCGGTCACCAAAATAGTTGAACTGACAGATTTCCTGGCAGTTCCTGGTGCCGTTGCCCCGGCTGGCAACGACCCGTTAGCGCACCTTCAGTTCGCACTGAAACACGAGGGCCTTGATCTTCAGGCGGCCATACTTGCATTGAAGCATATTGATGGCTACCAGGTCGGGAGGGCGTTCCTGGGCAGCCCCAGTAGCGCTTATTTGCGCCAAATCGCCTACTTGTGGGAATTAGCCAATCAAAAAGAGCTGGGCGATCTACCGGTGGCATCAGGCCCGTACTCGCCGCTGTTTGATCCGCAAAAATTTGTGACCGGCAAGGCACGGCGCAATGCGCGTTGGAGAGTGGACTTCAACGGCAATGGAAGCACAGACTACTGCCCTACAGTGCGGCGTACGCCCGAGCTGCAAAGCTTGCTCGATAGCAATATTCTGGAGCAAGCCAATGCATTTGTTTTCAGCCTGGACAAGGATGTTCTTGATCGCGCGGTGAAATGGGCTTACTTGAGCGAAACGCAGGGGTCGTTTGCAATTGAGAACGAAACCCCAACGAGCAGTAAATCCGAGGCGTTTGCGGCCCTCCTGGCAAGAGCCAGCGAGCCAGAAGTGATCACAGAGGCGTACCTCGTTGCCCTGCAAAACCTGACCGCAACAAACCCAATGGACACGGCAGTTGAGTTTCGCCATAAGCAAAACTGGTTGCGCAATAGCCTGCCAGGTGCACTTGGCGTGACGTATCTGCCTCCGCCGCCTGATTTGATGATGTCAGTTGGTCCGCGTCAACTATCCTGACCGTCCGGCGACAACTATCCTGGCCGGTGGAGGTGGGGGATGTTTGGGTAGTCAGCGTGGTTTTTCTGTCTTGTCTTGAACCTCCATTTCAATGGCTGTTTGGCAAGCGAAGCGCGTCAGGCCGTAGGCGTCAAGTCGGGGAGCGGTGGGCAAGCCACGCACCCCGCCAGGGGCAGTCCACAGGCCCCGTCCTGTGGGCTGGTGGCTTGTCCACGGCGGGCGGGTGTGCTTCAAGCGCTGGCCCCGGTAGTTGTCGACGGTTTCGCCCGGCGCGCCGGCGCCTTGGCCTCCTGCGCGGCCCGGCGCCGGTAGCTGTCCACGTTCATCTCCAGGATCGTGGCGTGGTGTACAAGCCGATCGACTGCGGCCACCGTCATTGCGGCGTCCACGAACACTTCGCCCCATTGCGAGAACGGCGTGTTGGCCGTGATGGCGATGCTTTTGCGCTCGTAGCGCTCGCAGATCAGTTCGAACAACACGCTGGTCTCGGCCTGGTCGCGCCGGACGTAGCTCAGATCGTCCAGGACCAACAAATCGAAACGATCGAGCTTTGCCAGTTCGTGTGCCAGGCGCAGGTCGCGCCGGGCTGCCTGCAGGCGTTGCACCAGTTCGGAGCAGCGCATGAACAGCACCCTGCGCCCGGCGTCGATCAACGCATGTCCGAGCCCGGCAATCAGGTGACTCTTGCCCACGCCCGGCGGCCCGAACAGCAG
>Ga0209390_10001022_pt1 | contig 55182 bp, 59 predicted proteins | sample BON01_FD_187212 | JGI IMG/M metagenome (GOLD analysis project Ga0209390, IMG submission 187212) | Freshwater microbial communities from Lake Bonney liftoff mats and glacier meltwater in Antarctica - BON-01 (SPAdes) (version 2) | ecosystem: Environmental > Aquatic > Freshwater > Ice > Glacier...
GCTTGGATCTGGAAAAATTCTTCGAAGACAAGCTGCTCCCGGGCCGTTGCAAGATCGGCAGCGGACGCAGGAAAGTGAATGTCGTGGATCGTCACGGCCCGACCTGCGCCGTCCTGAGCACCTGGCAGGATCGTTGGGAGCGATGTGAGATCCGTTTCCTGCAGAGCGCGGTAGATGAGTTCGCGAAGTTTTTTCGCTGAAACTCCCTCGCCTGCTGGATGGATCGGGACGATACGGTTGAGGTGAATCAGGGTTTCCTCTCCCTCTCCCTCTTCCACGAGTTCGTAATCGGGAAAATCCATGAGCACCTTCCGGCCGCGCAGCTTAGTTTTTCCATAAGCAACAATAGAAAACCCCACAGACACCGCCTTGGAAATGTGGGGCATATTGAACCACCGCAGTACGACCTGACCGGATAGTGCATCGCCTCCGGATTCCTGGATCGTCGCTTCGAATCCACGCCTCCATTTTCCAAATGGGAGGAACCCGACCTTAACGATATCGCCGCGAATCAGGACAGGATCAGCTGTTGCTCCTATGGGAAAGCGAGAAAACCTGCTGCGATCTTCGTGGCGGCGAGGGAAGTGCAGAGCAAGGTCTCCGAGGGATTCAATGCCCAGCTTTCGCAGCGCGGTGAGGCGGGGCTTAGATATCCAGGGGAGGGTTCCGAGCGGGGTTTCCGGCGGGAGCTTCACGTGGCTGCCCGGAGATCGAGTATCTGCAACTGCGGCGCCACCCTGCCATTGTATGTGTTGCGCTCCAGGTTAAACGCGATATCCCAAGGTGGCTTGGGCAGGTTGGGGCTTGCTCCATTAAAAAAGATCCCATCCAGACGGCTTCTGCCAGCCGGAAACTGGAGCCGAAGGTGTTTTTCTTTGATCACCCGCGGTTCGGAAACCGGGGTAACTTCACGGGCAAAAAGTATTGGCTGCGTGTTCGAGTTCCCGAATGGCTCGAGCATCGCCTGCCCATCAAGAAACCCGTCGTCAAAGGATTCGAGGTCAAGTTCTGCATCCAGGTGGAGCCTCGGCACCAGCATTTCAGAATCTGTAAGCTGCCTTGCTGCTGCATCAAATGCCGCGCGAAACGATTCAAACTGTGACTCCTGCATGGTCACGCCCGCTGCCATTTCATGACCGCCAAATTGTTCCAGCAGACCGGAGCACCGCCCGAGTGCATCGACAAGCGACATCCCTTCAATACTGCGCCCACTTCCCCTGCCTGCTCCGGTCTCATCAAATCCGACGATTAATGATGGACGGTGGTATCGGCGCATCACACGCGACGCCACGATCCCCAGGACCCCGGTATGCCAATCTCTCGCTCCTGCCACGATCGCAACGTGTCGTGCGGGGTCGAAATGGGTCTCGATCCATTCCTCGACTTCGCGAGTGACTGCACGTTCCACCGTTTGGCGCTCGCGGTTGCTCATCTCCAATCGGTTTGCCAAGCTGGTCGCCTCAGCAGGATCATTTGTCAATAGTAACTGGAGCGAATCCCATGCGTTACCAAGGCGACCCGAGGCATTGATCCGGGGGCCGAGGCGGAACCCGGCATCTGCTCCCGTAACCGGGGTATGAACTCCGGCTACAGCCATGAGCGCAGCCAATCCTGGCCAACGGGTGACGGCCATTTGTTTCAACCCATGTCGAACGAGAATCCGGTTTTCTCCCACCACGGGCACCAGATCGCAGAGGGTTGCCAAGGCCACAAGGTCCAAGAGTTCCTTCAATTGAAAGTTCGGTAATGGGTTTGCCTTAAGCAGGGCGTGTGCGGTTTTGAATGCGATACCAGCTGAGCACAAATAGGAATACTCGCTATTATCGAGCTTGGGGTTAACCAGTGCCACGCAGTCCGGCAGATCGGAACCTGGCTCGTGGTGATCCAGCACGATGACATCTATTCCCTCCGATTGCAGTCGAGCGATCTCGGTGGTCGAGCTGGTTCCGCAGTCGATGGCGATTAATAAACTGGGCTGATACTCCTTCAGGCACCGGTCCACTCCTGCCGCGCTCAATCCATATCCTTCCTCCGCCCGCAGTGGCAAAAAACAATTCACCCGCGCACCGTAAGCCACCAGCGTCCGATACATCACGGTGAGCGAAGCGACCCCATCCACATCGTAATCGCCGAATAAAAGAATTGGTTCATTTGAGCGAAGAGCCTGTTCAATCCGGCGGATTGCCTGGCGCATCTGCGGAAGCAAGTTTGGATCGCCTAGCGATCGAAGCCTCGGCTGGAGGTATGGCCCGGCCAATTCCAACGTAGAAAGCTCTTTTCGGACCAGGCATTCCGCGACGAAGAGAGGAACCCCAAACTCAGCGGCTAACCTGCCCACGGCAAACGGGTCCACGGGTTTCGGTAAAATCCATCGGCGTTGCATTTGCAGATCTTAGAACATCGCAAAGAGATTGGAAAGATCATTGCGGAATCCCGGCAAAAACGGCGTGTGGGAGCGCTTAGTTCTAATGAATTTGGTGGATACTGGTTTGACGCATTTTGTCTATGCGCTTGCATTCCGTAGTCGAATGCGATTTCTCGACGCATGCTCAGGAAGACAAAAATCATTGCAACACTAGGTCCAGCCACAGAATCCCCCGAGATGGTCAGCTCTCTCATACGCGCTGGAGTAAATATTTTCAGGCTCAATATGAGCCACGCTCCCCACGAATGGGTCCGGAAAGTCTCGCGGACGATCCGGGATTGTGCGACCGAACTCGGCACCAATACCGCCATTCTCCTTGATACCCAAGGCCCGGCGATCCGGACGGGTGATCTCGATGTGAAGCTCGATCTCAATCCGGGAGATATCCTTGAATTCACGGTGCGGGGTGCACGGAGTGAGGAAAACTATTCCGTCGATGTGAACTACGACGGGTTGATCCATGACATCGCAGAGGGCGATACCGTTCTCGTGGACAATGGAGTGATCCATTTAAAGGTGCTCAAGAAGCATGACAACAAAATCCGTTGTGAGGTTCTGACCAAGGGGCTACTCGGATCCCGGCGTCATATCAATCTCCCCGGCGTGAAGGTGAACCTTCCCCCTCTGACCGAAAAAGATCACGCAGACATTGCGCTGGGTGCTGAAATTGGAGTGGACTTCGTAGCGCTGAGTTTTTGCCGTGAGGCGTCAGACATGGAGGAACTGCGTGCAGTCCTTCGCTCTCATGGCAGCAATGCGGCAGTGATTGCAAAGATTGAAGACCAGCATGCAGTGAAGACGCTCGATTCGATCATTCAGGCCGCAGATGCAATCATGGTGGCTCGTGGCGATCTGGGTGTGGAATGTCCGTTAGAGGATCTGCCGATTATTCAGCGCCGGATTGTCAAACAATGTATGTATTACGGTCGCCCTGTGATTGTTGCCACACACATGTTGGAATCAATGATTGAAAACCCATTGCCGACGCGTGCTGAGATCACCGACGTGGCAAACGCGGTATTTGAGCAGGCGGACGCAGTCATGCTCAGTGGTGAGACCACGGTTGGGAAATATCCCGTGCAGTGCATCGGAATCTTGGATCGTGTCGCACGCCGGATCGAGCTGAGTGGGGGTGCGCAGTATGCGGACGCGGCCATCATCGAAGACCCTCGCCAGAAACTTGTGAAAGCAGCTATCGTCATGGCAAATTCTTTTGAAAATGCGAAGCTCGTCGTATTTACCCGAAGGGGAATCATGGCCGACTACACCAGCCATCTTCGTCCGCTGAATGCGCCCATTTATGCATTTGCACCGACCGATGAAGTGGTTCGCCGCCTGGCGCTGAATTGGGGCACGCATGCGATCAAGCTGCAGTTTGACGTCCGGGCCGATCACACGGTTGCAGAGGCGGAGAATTTGCTGAAAAAAATGGGACTCGTTGAGGTGGGAGATCGATTGATTATCATCAGCGACCTGCAGGCGGGTGAGGAGCGCTTTGACGCGATTCACGTCCGCGAAATCAAAGCCTGACCAAAGGCTTCAGCGGAGGAAGATCCACCCGCACACACCCCCTCCGAGAATGAGGAGGGCCGGGTTGATCTTTTTTCCGAAATAGATTGCCAGAAAGACGAGCAGCGCCAGCACGATCGTCTCGAAGTTAATGATTGCTGTCCGCGCGATTGCAACCATCCCGGCGGCCATGAGACCGACTACGAGCGGTGCCAGACCGCGTTGCACGGCAAGTCTCCATGCGGAACCCTCAAAGTGGTTCCAGATTCGGGATGTTCCCCAAGCGATCAGGCAGCACGGGAAAAAGAACCCGGCGAACGCGACCGCAGCACCAGCGTATCCTGCCACCTTATATCCCAGAACGATCACCATGAGCATATTCGGACCGGGTGCGATTTGGCCAATGCTGTAAACATCGCGAAATTCCGCGTCCGTGAGCCATTTTTCCTGGACGACGGTCATTTCCTTCATTTCCGGCAACACGGCCGTCCCGCCGCCGATAGCCAGCACAGATAGCAGCGAAAAGATCCCGAGCAACTGCAAGAGCGGATTGGTCATGGCGCGGCCGGGGAGTCGGAGGCTCGGCGCGGTCGATACATCCAGATCGCCACGGGTCCGACGGTCAAGAGGACGATTACCAACGAGACGTGCAAAAAGCTAATCAGAAGCAGCGTGCAGGCGACAATTGTCAGGTCTCCGATTTTCTCCAGTTGTTTGTGGCCGATCTGGAGCGTGACTGCGAGGAGGAGCCCGACGGAGGCCGCTTCCACCCCTTTGCGGATCGCATTCACTGCGACATTGCCCTGATTCGACGCGTAAGCGACGCCGAGGATTAGCACCAAAATCCCGCCGGACAGCGTGATCCCCAGGAAGGCGAGTGCACCGCCCGGCGGTCCACGCAGCTTGTCTCCGACGATGACGGCCATATTTGTGGCATTAAGTCCCGGCAGCGCTTGGGAGATTTCCAGTGCCGCCATGAAGCCCTCGTCGTCCAGCCACCCTTTTTTCGTCACAAGACTGTTTCGAAGGTACGCGACGACTCCACCGCCAAAACTAGTCGCTCCAATAATCAGAAACGTCAGAAAAAGTTCCCACAGAGACACGCGCTGCGGGGTAGGAGATGACGGCTCTTCAACCCTCATGATTTGGCGCTGCTACGCCTCCGATGCCATACACCATCGCTGTTTTTGTCGTGCCGAGCAGGACCCAGTCGGGCGCGTGCGTCTGGACTTCACAATAAAACTCCTCGGACTTACGCTTGGCATTTTGATGAATTTCGTCCAAGCGGTGGAATTTTGCCTGAAAAGCGAAAGCACCGACCAACGACTTTTCCGACGCTCGATTTCGCCAGATCGCAATCGTCGCCTTGGCCTCAAGGCCATGACCGAAGTCAAATGTTCCCGGTTCGACCTGCACCTCCTCTACGGCCACATTATTGACGAGTTCGATCCGCGTGCGCGGCTCGATATCAATCTTTCCCAATGCCGGAAATACTCCGGCAACATCGGCGAGACCCTGATCCAGCACTACCTTTGGTGAAGTCAGAACACAGTTGTGCGAATAGAGACTCCGAATGCCACCCAGCTTGTCTTTGAGAGGCAGCACTTCGTCTTTAAACTTGATCCGCGCCTCCCCTGGAAGACGAGGATGGACGTCCACGGTTGACGCAACGGCAAGATCTGGATGACGGCATTTGATCGCCAGTTCGTGATCCTCCAGCGGCCATCCATCGTGATAGAACGTGCGCTTTCTTAGAATGAACGCATTTCGGTAAAGATCGAATATGAGTTTTTTTTAATCGTTTTCAGCACACGCGCCTCTGCAGCCTCCCCGGGATTGAATTGGAGGAATGCGATCGTCGTGGCAAGTGCGTCTGGGTTTTCAGAAGGAAAGGAGTAATCCGGTGATGACGGGTTCGACAATTTCTTTAAGTCCGCCGGGAATAGTAGCCGCGACCGGTTTTCCGCAAAGCATCGCTTCAACAATCACTCGTCCAAACGGATCCGGCGCCACCAACGACAGTCCTGCCGTAAAGCCAAAGATTACCGTCATGTTGATCATATTAAGGGGCGGCTGAATGATTGCCCATACTGCCCCGGCGATCGTTTGTTTACACCGCACGGCGATATCTCTCCACGCGAGAATCACGAACGATTCGCGGTATTTCCAGAGGTCCAAGCAGTAGCGCCGATTGTCCCGCCCCGCCTCAATCCCGTGGACGAAGTCGCTGCAAAATCAGCGTGCGCCGTCGGATCAGCAAAAAAACCTGCCAATTATGCCCTTCTGCCGCATTAGTTGCATCCATCAAGTTTATATTCTGGAGGCATCAACCCCGAAAACAGCGAAGAACCATTGCGTATTGTGCACAGAACGACAAACTCACACTTCACACCATGCAGCAACCTCATTTCCAATTATCGCACGGAGACCCCACGAGTTCCGTGCAGCCCAAAGTTCTTTTGGCGGGAGACCCACAAAAGATCGATCTGGCATTTCCGCAGAGCGTCAAAGCCAAGGCAATGGCCCGAGTGGAGATCCTGCCTGGCCACTGCAGCAGTGACTGGCGGCAAGGTGCACCGGCGGTATTGTCGAGCGCGGATTATATCCTTGGCACATGGGGAATGCCGATGCTCGATGAGCAATTTCTTGAGGCCGCTCCCAATCTGCGCGGTGTGTTCTACGCAGCTGGCTCTGTTAAAGGCTTTGCAACGGAAGCGTCTTACGCTCGTGGAATCACCATCTCCAGTGCTTGGGCTGCCAATGGAATTCCTGTGGCGGAATACACCCTTGCGACGATTCTTCTCAGCTTAAAACAATTTTGGGCGCACAGTCGCCAATCGCGCGAACGGCAAAAGACATTGAACATTTCAGGAGGCTATGGCTCCACGGTCGGGATCGTTTCACTAGGCGCCATTGGGCGGTATCTGGTCGATTTGCTCAAGAAATTTGACCTGCGTGTGATTGCTTATGATCCCTATCTGTCGAAAGAGGATGCCGCCCTGATGGGAGTTGAGTCGGTTTCGCTTGAGACTGTGTTTGAGCAATCGGATGTCGTCTCGCTTCATACGCCTTGGTTACCCGAGACCGAGGGAATGATCCATGCCGGGCTGATTTCACGGATGAAACAAGGTGCGACGTTGATCAACACATCCCGTGGGGCCATAGTCAACGAAACAGATCTCTGCATGGTTCTGCAATCACGCGTCGATCTTACAGCTATTCTCGATGTCACCTACCCGGAGCCGCCTCTTAAGGATTCGCCGCTCTACGACTGCCCAAATATTATCATCACTCCGCACATCGCCGGCAGCATGGGTGGCGAGGTGGCTCGCATGGGCAATTGGATGGTCGATGAATTATTTCGTGCAATTAACGGTCGCCCGCTTCAACACGCAGTCAGTCTCGAAATGCTCGCAAAAATGGCCTGAATTACTTGACCTCAAGCAGTTCAATCTCAAATACCAATGTCTCGTTCGGGCCAATCGGTCCGCCCGGTGTGCCGCGTTCGCCGTAAGCGAGGCGTGAGGGGATGTAAAACAGCGATTTCCCGCCCTCTTTCATAAGCTGGACGCCTTCCGTCCATCCGGGAATCACGCGATCCAAAGGAAATTCCGCCGGAGCATTCCTTTTATACGAGCTGTCAAATTCCGTTCCATCCAGCAGCGTGCCGCGGTAGTGGACTTTCACGAGGTCAGTCGCTTTGGGTGATTTACCTGTTCCTTCGGTAACGACCTTATATTGCAGACCGGTCGGAGTGGTTTGCACACCCTCTTTCGATGCGTTTTCAACTAAAAACTGGGCGCCGGTGTCGGAAGAATCTTGGGACATAATTGGGAATGGTGTGAGGGCAAAAGCAACGCATGCTGCTACGGTGAGGGGTCGGATAGGGAGTTTCATTGCGAGCGCAATCTTGATGCAGCAGCTTCGGGCATGGGAAGCTTTTTCTCCATTGCTTCAAATCCGGAAATTTCACCGCTGGCGTCGCGCACGGGGTCGATGCGGATGCTGACCCAGTATGGCGAGCCGCTTTTATGGTAGTTCATCATCTCGATGTCGCAGGCTCTTCCCTCAGCGACAGCTTCTCTCAGCGAGCGAATCGCGTCTGCACATGTCCCCGGTCCTTGCAGCACGTGTCCTGGCTTTCTCCCCGCGAGCTCATGCAAGCGATAGCCGCACATTTCAGTGAACGACGGGTTGATGGAAATGATGTAACCGTCTGCGTCGGTGGCTACCCGCGAGGGTTCCGCTTGGATTCTTGCAAATAGGCGGTCTTTAGCGCCGGGTGGGGGGAGTTTGACAGCAGTGGTTGTGAGGTGGAGGTTCGTGAGGGAATCACGAAATTCGCGAACCGTGCGCGCCGCAACAGCGTCGGATTCGAGGGACGCAGTAAATTCGAGGTCCTCAGCGTCAGGCAATAACCCAAGGACGTGTAAACAGGCGGCTTCTTCTTTTTTATCTTCGAGCATGACAAGGCAACTTATGGAGTTCATCTTAACAATTAAAACGTGAGCGAACAGAAAATTATCAATGACCGTAGCATCGAAGTGCGGACTTACTTTGTGCGTGGCCGCAACGCATTGATCGCTCGCGGCGATTTCTCCCAAATCTACGTGGACTATTACCTTCATCTAGCTGATTACGGTCTTCAGGTCAAAAGCGATGCAGCAGAATACGCAAAATCTGCTCTGGCTGCAATTACGTTGCATTGTGCGTCGCGCCCACGGAGCGAGCGGATCGCATGGACAGTGAACTTTCAATCCCCGCTGCTGAACGTATTCGCCAGCGGGGACAACCCCGCCGGAACGGTGGTTGCGAGCGTTCACACCGAAAATGTGAAGATCGCGGAGCACGGGTTGTTTTTTAGCGATACGGTGCGTGGAATCGATGCACCCAGACGCAGCGTAGTGGATTTTGCGGGATCCGATTTTTTTGCGGCTGCCGAACGGTATTACCTGCACAGCGAGCAACGGCCCGGGAGGTTTTTCAATTTTTCGGATGATGATTTTGTGCTCGTTGGGGGACAACCGGATTGTGATACCGAGTGGCTACTTGGGCTCGATGAAGCAGCGGTACGCGGGTTGGATGCCAATGAGGAATTGTCGCTTCTTGAGCAGCGGTATTACCGGTTCGAGTGTGGATGCACGCAAGACCGGATGATGCAGGTCTTGGAGTCCGTTTTCAAACAGGATCCGGATGGTCTCTTTGGTGATGAACCCTTGATTCGCATGACCTGCCCACGCTGCAACGCCAAACATGTGATCACGCGCGAAGCACTTGAGGCGCACGCCGCTGTCGCTGCGCAGAAGACCTCTGGATGAAATCCCATATCAAACCGGACGAGCATCCCGGCAGATCATTGGAAAAGATCTTACGTAGGGTTTCCAAGCGAGCGGTAAGAGATATCCGGGAGATCGATGATAACACCGTGCGTCGGGTTCATCGGCTGCGGACAGATATGAAAAAACTGCGCTCGGCGGTTCGCCTCGCGAAGTCGAGGGCTCCGTCAGCCCAATTTGATCCCGTTTGTGACGGGGCCAAGACGCTCAAGAACGTCTTCGCCCGCGCCCGTGATGCGGCTGTCCAGAAGCATATTGATGCCTCGCTGGTCGGAAAAAAAGGAACAGCTAGACGATCCCCCGGCCCCTCGAAGGAAGAGAAAAGACTCGCACGCGCAGCTGCGAAGGCACTGTCTGAGGCGGTTGATCGACTGGATCTTTCAGATGTCGCTGCCGATGACTTCAAGAGGGCACTGGAGCAGACATTTCAGCTCAGCAACTTGGCGATGATAGTCGCGCAAGCCAACGCCGGAGATACCCATGCGTTTCACAATTGGAGAAAACGGGTGAAAGATCTCTGGTATCAGAGCGCGTTACTCCGCGAATTACATCCTCAAGCAATTCTTTGGAGCCGTGTGGCATGCACCTTGAGCAGCATTCTGGGGAAGGGGCATGACCTCGGAATTGCCGCGCAGCGACAGTCGTGCCTGGAAACTAAAGCCCTCGTTGATGGCAAACTGTTAAGGGTCCGCGCCCAGGCATTCGAACTGGGGATCACGCTTCATCCGGTCGCTATACCGGCACCGTGCGCCAAGTGATAGTTTGACTTGGTTCCTCCAAATCGAGCCAGGCATAGCTGGCGCGCGCTCCTTTGTTTGGCTTGCCGATCGTGCCGGGATTCAAGACGCGCGTGTCGCCGACCATTTCGTCCCTGGGCACATGGGTGTGCCCATGAATTAAACAGTCCACTCCTTGGATCCGACGGGGAGGGATATGAATCAGGCGGAATGTCTTTCCGCAGCGGGTTAACGTCAGTTCCACGGGCCATTCCGTGTGAAAATCATTGTTCCCCCGAATCACAACGAGCGGCTTCTGCAGATTGCGAAGGGCATCCAGCGTCTCCGGACGCATCACATCCCCGAGGTGCCAAATCTCATCTGCGGACGCGAGATCGACAAGCGTGTGCGCAGGCAACCGATCGTGTGTGTCAGCGATCACCGCAATGTGCATGCTCAAGGGATTCGGAGTGCCTGTTCCACGCGTGAGATGTTCAGACTCCACCAACATGGGAAGCGGGGAAACAGACGGAAAATGTGGTGCCTTCGCCCAACCGGCTCTCGCACTGGGTCGTCCTGCCCAAGTGCTGGAGAATGCGATGAACGATCGCCAGGCCAAGCCCAACTGCAGACTTACCTCCGGCAGGTTGGAACGACAATTTGGCAAATTTTTTGAATAGTTTGGTCTGATCAGACTCACTGATTCCAGGTCCATTAACCGACACCGTGAGCAGCAAAAAACTTTTACCGGTTTCCAGTTGGACTGTGATGGTTTTGCCTGGCGGCGAATATTTTAGTGCGTTTGAAACGAGGTTCTCAGCGACTCGCAGGAAGAGCGGGACATCGGTAAGGACCCGCTGCCCGGCAGAGTCAGAGAGAACAAGAACCTCCATGCGTTTGCGCAGCGCATTCGTGCGGCTGAAATTGCGAATAGCTTGAATAAGATCTGATATCTGTAGCGACTGGTCCGCCTCGTTCGTCGCTTGTCCCTCGGCCAGAAAATCTGCCCCGCCTGAAATGCCCGATAGTAGGGATCGTAAATCATGCGCTGCGAGCACGAGAATCTCATCTTTTTTCTCATTGAGGGTTTGAAGATTTTTGTTCAGCCGCTCGACCTTATTGAGTACTACGGAAAGGCGCTCTTGGGTTCGTTTTAGCTGAAGCTGTGTGGCATCGCTGATGCTGGTGAGTTTCATCATCTGCCCGAGAAGCGGTCGGTAACCTAAGGAAAGTGTGTGGAAATCGGTGCTTCGTTGAGCTGGCTCCAGAGGGTGAGCAGCGGGGTTGCTTTCGATTTTCCTTACGACATTCAGTTCTTTCGCGAAGAGAACTCTCATCGCCTCATCGCGCGACTCATCGAGAGAAACCCGCTTTCCTAATCGCGTTGGCATCACCGAAAAGTCACCCAATCGATGAGTTTCAGCAAGCAGGGAAGTAAAAAATCTTCCGGCAATTGCTTGCTACGCTGTTTCGTGACTTCAAGCGATGATTGCTGGACCTAGAGGCAATGCCGTTCGGGAATTTTCAATAACTTATGTGGCAAGTGACTGCCGACCAGTTGCATGTCGTTCATGTAACTCTGGGCTTTAATGCCGGAGGCATTAAGGAACATAGCCGGTGGTGCCAACCCTGAGCTTTCTACACAACTTTTTGGGTATAATAGGGAAGGACGATTAACGCAAAGGGAGGGGGAAACAACAGGGCGGGTTGAGAGCTCGCTGCCCGACTCGCTTGCGGGAGGACAACGAGCGCGCCGGGCATGAGCGGGATTTTGCGCTGTTTGCCGCCGGGTTGACTTCCGACGAGGCGCCCCCGCTTTTTTTCTACCATGAAGGACATGAAGGGAGAGATGGCTGAGTAAGATTTTTTCTGAATCTTCATGCTCTTCATGGTTTTAATTCTTTTCTCCTCGGTCCGGGGTGACCGCGTCCGCGCGGATAGCCGAAGAATACGCGCCCCGTCACGGCCAGTAGGTGGCAACTACCGAAACTCGTTGCGGGGCAAATTTTCTGCCAATGCAAACCGGCAACGACTTCGGCACAGATGAGATGTGGTTGAATCATTATAAAATGCAGGATAAGGGTTGATCTGTAGAAAGCTCAGGGTGCCAAACACCGGAATATCGACCGATGATGACATCAGCCCCGGCCGGGGCGACGAATCAAAACACATACCGAATATCAAACTCCACTCCGTGTCGCTGGAGGAGTTCGAGATATTCCTCGCGAAACGTGCGCGGACGATGGTGCTCCTCCTGGTTCGCCAATGTAACGCCGGAGAGTAACACTCTGCCACTGACTCGCAGGGAATGCTCCGTAACCTTCCTGCCACGCAAAACGACTGAAGCCCCAAGGTCTCATGGACCCATCGTGAGGAAACGGACTTCAATTCGCGCAGTACATCGGAGAGGCAATGCGTGGCTCGTAGTCCCACCCTCAAATGCACATGCTCGGAAACGCCACCGCACGGCCTCCGGCACACCACCAAGGGTGCGCACAATACCACCCATGAAAGCATGCAAATCGCCACGCCACGCAGATGCAATGTCCGGCGCATGATCCTTGATTCCAAAAACCAGACGGTAATGCAGGCAGAGATGGCTCGATGGCAGGGATGGGATTTTCCTCCGCCCCTGCCGGGCGGACCACTGGCCGTATCGAATTCCGGTGGTTTGCACCACCAGCTAATTTCCTAATGGACCCTCCGGGTCTCAACTGAACATGCTCACCCACCGAAAACGGCGAAGAACCCTTTATCGATTTTTAAGGTGCTTAGCGCGAGTGTGATACTGTAATTCATCACTCCGCCGACGGCACCGGCAATCAACGTTTTCCCAAGCGTGATCGCATGGCAGGCGGCCGTGACAGCGACCAATCCTCTCACACCGCCACTGAGCATTTCCGAGAGTAGCGGCAACCGGGTCCGCGCCCATACTGCGGCGAGCGCTGTGAGGCATCCCGCGCTACCTCCAAGGACGGTATTCACCAGGATCAGCCCGACTCCTACCATCGAGAGCAAGCGAGATCCCACCGTTAAATCCAAGCCAGCCGACAAGCAGAATCAGGATGCCAATCGTGGAAGTCACGAGAGTGTGCGAACCCGCCAGCGGGTGTTGCGAATCCAAACGTCCGAGGTGCGAACCAATGATGGCGACCGCTGCCAACACGACCCATCCTCCGGTGCCATGGACCACCGTGGCACAGGACATCATCTAAAACAGAAAAAATGCCGTTCCGAACAGGTCCTCTTCTCAAATCAGTGGAAAGAACCCCGATACTCCGATCCCGCCATCGGACGAACCCTACATCAGCGCAAATGATGCGGATCAGAAGCCGAGCGCTGCCACGCACACGTCTAGCAGGTTTTTGAATACGACGCTGATCGTATTCTTCGAGCACACAAGCCCCGACTCAAGCATGTAAAACCCGATCTGCATCAACATGACTAGAGCGGAGCAAGCAAACACTCATAGGACGTTGATGGCTAGAGCCGGTGTCGGTGTGGGAATTAACAATAATCCTGCTACGGCTCGACACAACAATTTTCCCCAAGGGCCGCGATACAGTTAGACATGCTCATGAGCGATTATAGAATATCAACCAAGGAAATATGTTGCGCTCTGTGGTAGGTTTCGGCGCAATTTATTTTAAGCAGCCATGGAATCATCGCAAATAAGCCTCTCCGCACATCCTCACGTCCTTAATTTAGTCGCTTACGAGCCGGGCAAGCCCGTTGACGAGCTTGCCCGTGAGATGGGACTTGAGCCTGGCGACATCATCAAGCTCGCATCCAATGAGAATCCGCTCGGACCGTCACCGCTTGCACTCATCGCGATGCGCGATGCGCTCGAGCGGTCGCATTTTTATCCAGACGGCGGTGGCTGGGCATTGCGAAATGCCATCGCTGAACGGCTGGATGTCACTCGGGAAAATGTGATTCTCGGCAATGGATCGAACGAAATCATCGAGTTCCTCGGACATGCCTTCCTCACGTCCGGATGTGAAGTGGTCACGGCCCAGCACGCCTTTGCGGTTTATACCTTGATGGCGCAGTTGTTTGGGGCGACGACCGTGCGCGTGGCTGATCCTGGTTACCGTCATGACCTCCCTGCAATGCTTGCTGCCATCACTCCGAACACCCGGCAGGTGTTCATCGCCAATCCGAACAACCCGACTGGCACGATGGTTGAGCAGGATGAGATTGACGCCTATATGAGCCGGGTCCCGGACCACGTAATCACCGTATTTGACGAGGCCTATTACGAATTTTTAGACACCCCGCCGGATGTGTTGAAATTCGTGCGTGAGGGCAGGAACGTCGTTGTGATGAGGACGTTTTCAAAAATCCAGGGTCTTGCTGCGTTACGGATTGGTTATGGAATCGCGCCTGCTGGACTGGCCGAGACATTGCAGCGCACCCGGCAGCCATTTAACGCTAATGCCATCGCCCAAGCGGGTGCCCTCGCCGGACTTGCGGACACGGCGCACATGCAGCAAACACGGGATCTCACCACCGAAGGGAGGCACTTTTTCCAATCGACGTTCGCTGCGATGGACTTGGAATTTGTTCCCAGTCACGCAAACTTTGTTCTCGTTCACGTCGGTGATGGCGATGCTGTTTTTCAAGCATTGCTACGGCAGGGGATTATTGTTCGTGCGATGCGCAGCTACGGATTGCCTGCTTGGATCCGTGTTTCTGTCGGAACGGCGGATCAAAACCGACGCTTTATTGCGGCGCTCCCCGGAGTCCTCGCTGCCATTCCTTCATCATCCATGACGGTCGCGTCATCCGGTTGTCGGAGCGGGCGGATTTAGGAATTATTCCCGATTGGCCTTAAGTTTGCTTTTATAGATTGTCCTTGCGTTTTGCCCACGTTATGATGCGGGAGTTATGGCTTCGCTTACCACGACTGTTGACGGATTAAAGTTCGCAAACCCCTTCATTATCGGGTCTGGCCCTCCTGGGACGAATATGAATGTCATCAACCGCGCGTTTCGCGAAGGATGGGGCGGAGTGATCGCCAAGACGGTTAGCCTGGATGCAAGCAAGGTGGTCAACGTCACGCCGCGCTACGCAAAACTGAAATCACGCGACGGCTCCGAGGTCATCGGCTGGGAAAATATTGAGCTCATTAGTGACCGACCCTTTGAGATCTGGCTCGAGGAATTCAAGCAGGTCAAAGATGCCTTTCCGGACGGGATTCTCATTGCGTCCATCATGGAGGAATTCAACCGCGACGCCTGGATCGAAATCGTCGAGCGTTGCGAGGCGGCGGGAGTCGATGCATTTGAGTTGAATTTTTCGTGCCCGCACGGACTACCCGAGCGGAAAATGGGCGCTGCCATGGGACAGGACCCGGATGTGCTGACGGAAGTTTGCTCGTGGGTGATGTCCGCCGCAAAAACCCCGGTTTGGGCAAAGATGACGCCAAATATCACTCGGATCGAAGACCCGAGCCGGGCCTCGCTCGGCGCAGGATGCCACGGCATCAGCGCGATTAACACCATCCGCAGTGTCATGGGCGTGAACCTCGAAACACTTCGCCCAGAGCCCAGTGTCGAAGGCTACACCACGCCGGGAGGCTATTCCTCCAAAGCCATACGTCCCATCGCGCTCCGCATGTGCATGGAGGTTGCCACACTGATCGCACAGGAATTTCCCGGACGCACGCTATCCGGAATGGGCGGCATTGAATCCGGATCGGACGCGGCGCAGTTCATTCTCCTCGGAAGCGACACGGTGCAAGTGTGCACTGGCGTGATGAAGGAAGGATATGGTTGTGTGAAACCGATGTGCGAGGAACTGCTGGCATTCATGGAAGGCCATGGGTTTGAAACACTCGGCGATTTTAAAGGCGCGAGTCTTCCGTATTTCACCACCCACGCGGACCTCGTACGCCGCCAACGGGAACGTAAGGACGCGGAAGCAGAAGCTAAAGCGAAAAAAATGATCAAGGCGGACAGCGAGTGGACCGCTGATGAGTTTGTCGCTCAATCAGACGCTTTGTCTCGCTGACCGCGAGATGTAACCAAACGAAACACCACGGATGAAAGTATGCCCCCACTGGATCGGCGGAGAACCGGTTTATTCGACTGGATCAGAAACATCATCCGTTTACAATCCAGCCTTGGGTGAGGTCATTGCCTCCGTGCCGGTGGGGTCTTTTGAGGATGTCGCAGCAGCGGTCGCTGCTGCGAGCGAAGCATTTCCTAGATGGGCATCCACTCCAGCGGTTGATCGCGCTGGGATATTTTTCCGCTACAGAACGCTCCTTGAGCAGGAGTTCGAGGCGATTGTAACAATCATTTCCACCGAGCATGGCAAAACCCGTAGCGAGGCGCGGGGCGATCTGCGCCGGGGGATTCAGATGGTTGAATACGCGTGCGGGGCGCCGAGTTTGCTCATGGGCGAGGCTCTTCCTGATGTGGCTCGCGGAATTGATTGTGAAGCAATCCGCTTTCCCCTCGGTGTCTGTGCGGGAATAGTTCCGTTTAATTTTCCGGCGATGGTTCCCCTCTGGATGTTTCCGCTCGCAATCGCTTGTGGAAATACCTTCATTCTCAAGCCGAGCGAGAAAGTCCCGCTCACGGCGATGCGACTCGCTGAGTTACTCGACGAAGCCGGGCTCCCGCCGGGCGTGCTTAACCTCGTCCATGGCGGCCGGGCAGTCGTGGATGCATTGCTCGATCATCCCACCGTGCAGGCAGTTTCATTCGTCGGGTCCACGCCGGTGGCAAAATATATATACGAAACCGGAACCCGCCTTGGCAAACGCGTCCAAGCGGCGGGGGGGGCCAAAAATTTCATCCTCATCATGCCTGATGCCACGGTCAGCGAATCCGTGCGCGGGTTGGTAGAGGCCGCATTCGGATGTGCTGGCGAACGCTGCATGTCGGGATCCACTGCAATCGTAATTGGCGAAGCCGGCAAACGCGTGCTGCCGGATCTGGCTGCTGCAGCGCGTGCGCTGCGGGTTGGTGCCGCGTTTCGCGACGAGGGTGCGCACATGGGCCCGGTAATCAGCGCTGCACACCGCGACCGTGTGGTGCAATTGATCGATCAAGGTGTCGGGGAGGGGGCTCGCATTCTCACCGATGGTCGTGGCGTGAAGGTTGCCGACGCACCCGGAGGATTTTATGTGGGACCGACGATTCTCGATCAGGTGGATCAGGGGATGTCGGTTTTATCCGAAGAAATTTTTGGCCCGGTCCTCAATGTGATGCGGGCCGATAACCTAGATGCTGCAATTGAATGCGCCAACCAATCCACCTACGGAAACGGCGCTGCCATTTTTACCAACTCTGGACGCTCCGCACGCGAGTTTAAACATCGCATCAACGCGGGGATGGTTGGCGTCAACGTCGGTGTTCCTGCTCCGATGGCATTCTTTCCCTTCAGCGGATGGAAAGATTCGTTCTTTGGTGACCTCCACGTGCAGGGCAGGGAAGGGGTCGCATTTTACACGCGGCAAAAAGTGACCACGACGCGATGGTTTGCTCCGGGTGAAGGCGACGTGTGGGCGAGGTAACTACCGCTCCGTTCAGAACCCAAATGGATTCGGCTCGGGCGTGGGCAGCGGAGTCGGGCTGGGGCTAGGGTTAATATCAGGCGTTGGAAAAGGATTCGGATCGGGCGGCGGCGTGAATCCACTTTCTGAAGGAATGCCTTTGTTTTCATACCACTCGGAGTATGAGGTCACAGCTTCCGATGCAGATTTTCCATTATTATTGAAATTCTGCGTATCACTTTCGGCGAATCGGGCGCTGACCCGTGATGAGCCGACAAAACCCAGCGCGACGTCAGTGCTGGAATCCGGATTGTCCGCTTCGGAATCCACGACGATTGCGTCTGCCCCATTCATGAGAATGAACCCGGTCATTTGCCTGGCAGCAGAAACGTTTTCGCCGCCACCGATATCGAGATCTGAGTTCGCTCTGCCATTGACCTGCAGCATGGTGGATTCGGCCCTTCCTCCAGAACTGGTTGAGATCACGTCACTGACCCGGCCATTGCTTTCGGCGGTCACCTGAAAATAACTCCCGGATAAAAGCCCGGCCGTGTAATATTTCCCTCCATTCACCGGATCGTCCAGCAGCACGACCGAACTCACCGAGCCAGAGGCGAGGTCCACGATCAGATAGCCATCCTGCGGTCTCGGATAGTTCACGCTACGCCCGGTGCGAATGAATTCCATGCGGTAGGACATAACTCCGGTTTGTGCCGTCGCCGTTCCGGAGAACGAGAGTGTGATTGCGAGGGCGACTACAAGCCCGGCCAATACTTGCCCACAAGAGTGGCTAAGCGGATGCCTGTCGAAAAGCGGAACCTGTGGCTCTTTCATCGTTCATTAGCTTATTCAAATCGGACACGTATGTCTATTCCTTCTCGCTATTTCCATCGGGTAACAGGGGAATGCACTGAAACCGCAGCGAATTTCCCGTCAATCATGAAAAATCCTGTCAATGCTGTTTAGGTCGTCACCATGCGTTTCTGCCGGGAGATTTCATTTCGGTTTTTAAGTTAGTAAGATCCCGACATGCCCAGCGCGCGAAATGCTGATCCCAGCGCATGGATCGTGTCAGATGGAGTTAGCGATTGAGGCGAACCATCTGATCCGAAGATGTAAGCCTCCGCCGCCCGCCCGCACAGCCATGTGCCGAGGGATGCGGCATCCACGGGCGCCATGCCTGAGGCCAGCAGTGCGCCGCAAACGCCCGTGAGCACGTCGCCCATCCCTCCTGTGCCCATTCCGGGATTGCCGGTTGAGTTGAATCGCGTTGCGGAATCTTTGGAAGTGATCACCGTCCGCGCACCCTTTAAGAGCAAAGTGCAATTTTGGTGACCGCGGACGAACTCTTCCGCAGTGGCACGTCGATCCGATTTCAGCGTTCCTGGAACAAGTCGCTCCATTTCCATGGGATGCGGAGTTAATAATCGAGGACCCTTACTATCTGCGAGTGCACCCGGATGCCGCGAAAGCGCATTGATGGCATCGGCATCGATCACGACAGGGCATTCCGCATCGGATACGATTTTGAGGATTTCTTCGTCATGCATATCACCCAAACCCGGCCCGATCGCCAGTGCGTCCATGTGATCATCAAGTATGGCAGCGAGGTGATCTACCGATTTAACCATCACTTCTGGCGCGCACCATCCACGCAGCGCCGCGGCGGTTTCCTGGGTTGCGTAGAGCGTTACAAGTCCCGCACCGGCAGTGACAGCTGCCGCGCAGCAAAAACGTGCGGCACCAAGGTATTGGGCAGACCCGGCAACGACGCCGAGGCGTCCCCACGTGCCTTTGTGAGAATTGAAGTTTCGCGGAGGGATCAGTCTTTGAAGGAAATCGGGCGTGATTAACGTGGCGCGATCGCCACCCGTTTGTTGGAGCTCTTCCAGTGGCACAAGCGCCAGTCTGCCCACATAGTTCGTTGCCTCATCAGCAAGCAGTCCCGATTTGACCAATCCGATAGTGACCGTGCAATCGGCTTGCACACACGCCTCGGCCGGTCGTCCCGTCAACCCATCCAATCCGCTTGGGATGTCGGCAGCGAACACAAACGCGTGATGCCGTTCACGGAGGTCGTGAATGCGGCGGATCGCGCTTGCAATGGGCTCGCGCGGCTCACCGCTGCTGCCGATGCCCAGCAGGCCGTCCAATGCAATAAGTGATTTCGCACCCGAACGCACTTGGCCATGGTTCACGACGCGCAAGGCAGCCAGCTTGTTCGCCGTCAGCGGAGCCAGTTCTGATTCAGGGAATGCGAGGTCTAAACCGAGCGTCCATCCGCGCGACGCGAGGTGCGTGCCGGCCACGAGGACATCGCCTGCATTATGCCCCTTCCCGCAGAACAATACGGCATGACCCGCCTGCGGGAAAAACTGCGACACGACATCCGCCATCGATTGTCCTGCGCGATCCATCAGATCTTCAGCGACGACACCCCGCGCAAACGCGGCGCTCTCGATGGCAGTCATTTCAGCAGGAGAAACAGGCATAGATGTATTCTGTCATTGGCGAAATCCGCCGCTCCAGCCATCAATATCACCGATGGTGCTCGTTTTCAATAAGCCATACGGCGTGCTCAGTCAGTTCACGCAGGAAGTGGCCGGCCAGCAGACGCTCGGGCAGTTTTCTTTTCCCCCGCGGGTCTATCCGGTGGGGCGGCTTGATGCCGACTCCGAGGGGTTGCTGCTGCTTAGCGATGAATCCGGGTTTAACAATCGGCTGCTGGATTCAAAAAATGCACATTGGCGGAAATATTGGGTACAAGTCGAGGGGGTCGCCACCCATGCTCACACGGACCGCCTCGAATCCGGTCTGAAAATCCAAGGCAAACGCACACTTCCGGCACGGGCACGCGTCATCACACCGGATGTGCTCCCGCGAATCCCGCCGATCCGGGAGCGAAAATCCATTCCGACGTCATGGATCGAACTTGAGCTCCGAGAGGGGCGCAACCGCCAAGTCCGCAAGATGACCGCAGCAGTAGGATTGCCTACACTGCGATTGATCCGTGTGGCGATTTCCGATTTCACCATCCCCCCCGATCTTGCGCCGGGAAATTGGATTGAGGCCACCCCGTCCGAGCACGCGCGCATCCTACCATCCAAATTACGCTGAATGAAAAATGCAAAAACGGGGTTGGTGTGGAACGTCTGTAAGTTAACGGGCTTTTTGGACGATTTTCGTGTTTGAAGCGGGGAGTGTTTCTGGGGCTTCGAGGATCAGTTTCTGGGTGATCTCGCGCAGCTCTTTAATGCTGTTGTCCAAGGCGCGATGGTTGGCAATGGCGTGTTTCATTTTTTCGGCTTTTTCGGGCGTTAATCCGAGACTGACAGTTTTTCCGCTGACTTTTCGCGTCCATCTCCATGCTCGGGGAAGCTGCGGCATCACACTTCCGTGACTCAACGATTCAAAGCTTCCGAGTCGAGAAGCCACGGTGCGGCAGTGCGCTTTGAGGTGTTTGATTTCCTGTGGTTTCAGGGGTGTCTTTTTCACGCTTTCGGTCCCCTGCTTTTTGGCAAACCTCCGGGTTCGGCTCTCGTGTAAGCTTTTGCCAAGTTCTCGGAGTGCAGTTCCCTTTTCCCACTTCGTGGCACATTCGGGTTCTACATTCCGCAGGCTCTGCTGGCCCGCACGGATAAGGGTGAGAACAGCCGTCGGCGCATCTTCCAGCTGGATGTAGTTTTTTGGAGCTTCCTCGATCAGGACCAACCACCCAAAGCTTCGCGGCCATGAAGCTCGTTGGCATTTTTTGCCGACTCACCGGAGCCCTGGTGGCGGCCTACGGAGATCTCCACAATCATGAAAGCACGCTCTTCCGGCGGCTCCGGAGCGCTTTGAACGCGGGGGATCTGGTTCGTCACAGACCGCGGTTTTTTCTCCTTCGTCACCTTCGCGTGCCTGCTCGCCCCGGGGGGGCGACTCCCTCATGCGGTTACCCGAAAATAAGCTCCGCAAAGCCATCGGCTCCGAACTCCCGAAAGCCGCACCGTGCGCGTTATTCGCTACACGGTCGCCCACCGCGGCTTTCGCTCCCAAAGCGTAACGCTCGTCACCACTCTGCTCGATCCCGACATTGCCGATTCGGATTTTGCCGACCTATACTTTCGTCGCTGGCTCGTCGAACTCCATTTCCGCGAGATCAAAACCTGCCTCCACATGGACATCCTGCGCCGCGTCTCCTTGAATGGAGCCCTGGACACCCTGCGTCAATTTGCCAAAGCGACCGTCGATCCAGAAGACAAACCCAGGATCGTCTCCGCTCTCGGCGATGAAATGCTCCTGGCCATCGCCCGCGATCTTGTCCCGCTTCGCCCTGGTCGAACCGAACCCCGCGTGATCAAACACAGCCCCAAAAACTACCGTCTCCTCACAAAACCCCTTCGCGAAATGAGGCCTTTGCCACACCGGAAAATCAGCGTCGAAAATCCTTCCAAATCCGCCTTATCTTAGTGCCATTCCACACTAATCCCAAAGATTAAACGAGAAAATGATCCTGCCCTCGACTTTCGTGCGAAATGCGTTAGGACTGCTTCAATGATCCTTAACCTAGGAACACTATTTGTTGCTTCCCTCGTCCTCTCGACCCCGTTGTTGCGTGCCGAAAATCTTATTGCAAATCCCGGCTTCGAGTTTGGCGAAGAGAAATGGGCGCTGTTTATCCCGCCAGAGCACGTGGGTGTGCCGGTGGAGTTGACGATTGTCAGCGATGAGTCGCAAAGCGGAGCCGCTAGTGTCTCAGTTCACGCCGGGGAGCCCATTCGGTTTGCGATCGGTGCCAAGAAATCGCTTTCCGTTGCACGGGGGGAAAGATACCGCATCCGCGCATGGATCAAGTTTTCCAAAGACGCCGAGATTACGGGAGAGGGCCCTGTCGCCTATGTCCGAGCCAAACTCGCGGAGTCTTCAAACCTCGACATCGCCGATGCCCTCGGGCATATTCATATCGGACTTACGGGGGATGTCGCCCGAAATCCCTCGGTTCAGAAGCTTGCTGTGCCGGAGCTCCCCACGGGATGGCGAAAGATCGAAGCCGTGATCGAGATCCCCGACACCGCCGTACTCATGGGCATCAATCTTTTTCTCGACGGGGTCACCGGGACAGTCTTCTGGGACGACATCTCCGTGGAGTTGGTCTCCCCGAGGACTCCACTGAGCCGTATGATCGAATAAGAAAAACATGTGGTTTGCGGAGCAAGCAGGCAGATCACTTAAGCGAGAAAATAAAACATCCCTTGCGAAAAACCTGGCCCTATTGTGATCGTAAAATTTAGTCACGGTTAATCCCTGTTTACATTTTCATTGTAAAACCCTCGTAAGTCATCCGCACCCTGCACGCCGTCATACCGGCATTTTAAGTAGCCAGCCACTCCCGTGCCGCCACTTGGTCCGGTAATGGCAGCTCCAATAACAACGGCAACTGGAGTGTGACAACCAACTAAGCTGGCGGCGTTGTCCCAATTACGGGTGGAGGCAATAGCGAACTAACTGATGTTACCACCGGCTCGGTCAGCTCCTGTCATTCACTCAGATGACGGCAGGTGCAAGCAACGAACTGCTCATTAATGGCAAAAGCTGCAGAGTCATCAATGCCTTCACCTACAAAAGGTAGCGGTCCAGTTGGCTCACATTGACTGTCCGGCGAGGTGTCGGATGAGGGAAGAGGATCCTGCGGCAATTGCGCATCGAATACGAGGGAGCGATCTATCACGTGATGAGCCGAGGGGATCGCAGAGAGCCGATCCTCGCGGATAACGACGACAGAGAAAGATTTCTTAAAACGTTGGGGCGGGTGTTTGAGAAGGCAGAATGGCAAATTCATGCGTATTGCCCGATGGGAAATCATTTTCACGTCGTCATGGAAACGCCAAAACCGACGCTGGTCGCTGGAATGAAGTGGTTTTTTGGAACATATACCTAGAGTTACAATTTCCGGCACAGGGTAAGGGGACATTTGTTTTCAGGACGCGACAAATCCTTGTTGGTGGATAGCTCGGATGATTTTTATCTGCGGACGATGTGTGAACCTATGTGCATTTAAATCCCATTCGGGCCGGATTGGTCGAAAACAGCAGCGAGTTGGAGAGTTATGGGTGAATTAGTTACGCAGAATATTTGCGAACGGCGCGAAAGAGGAAGCCATGGCAAAGCAGATTCGACAAGGTTGGAAATTGGGATCGGAGGATTTTCTGGAGCGATTGGAGGAGAAGGTAAAACTAGCACCCAAAAAGGGCAGTCATCATCCAGAGGAAGTGACAACGACCATGGTGGCCAAAGCAAATCGCCTGATCGCTTGGGGGGCAGATCATCAGAACAACTTACGGCAAAAAGACACACCTCTCTTGTGGTCTTACTCTGAGCAGGAATGGACTGGGAGAGGTCAGGCCGCGACGGCCTGCTGATCACAGGCCCAAGGCTAGGCTTGTTGAAAAGGTCTTTGCTAGCGCGCCATTTTCTCGCGCATGCCCTCTGCTACGGCCATGATGTTGGATTTGGGAATTCGGTAGACGGCGATGGTGGCGGCTGGGTTGCCGTCGAGCTGGGAGAAAACCCCGTAGTCTTCGGATCCCAGTTCACCCCGGCCCACATCCTTGACCTGAACGAGCCGGCCGACCTTGGAAGTCTTGATGAAGATCTGCTCGAACTCCTCGGGGTCGGCGAGACGGCCGTTGACGTTGATGGTGTATTCCCGGCTGGTTCCCTGCGGGGCCGGAGCGGCGCCAATCTGGCCAGCGGCGACTTGCGTGTTCTGGTCGCGAATGGCGGTGACCGCTTCCTGCGCGGTGACGCCCAGTTCCTTGAGCGTGTCGGCGTCGAACCAGATTCGCAAGCTGTAGTCAGCCGTTTCGCACATCGGATCGTCCTGGAGCACGCTGGTGAGCATCGCGTTATCACCGGATCCGACGAGATTCCCCGCTCTGACCATTCGCTGGGAGGTGCGCTCGGTGAATGGTGCCTTCACCGCGGTGTAAGAGAGGTCAAGCTGCTTGGCTTCCACGCTGGCTTAGGTCAGATCGACAGCAGCCTTGGCTCGATCCCACTCCGATTTGACCTTCAGGAGATCGAGATCTGGTGTCGCCCTTAGCTTCGTCGATGGCGGCTTGAACGGGCCTCGGCTCAATTTGGAAAAGGGTCTGGTTGGCACTCACCTCTCCACCTTCTTTAAAATCGAACGATTACAAAAATTCTGCCACTTGCGCGTAGATTTCAACGAATCCCGGAGCTGTGGTGACAGCTGAAAACGGCGAACAGGCAGTTCGCTTGGCCGCTGTTACGGTCACGATCTCTACTTTTGGAGGTGGCAGTGATTCGAACTTGGTCCGCAGCCCGCACTGGCCAACATCGCCCACTATTTTTTAGAAAAATGCCCATTGCCCGGAAATGTGCGGAAATTAGGTCACGGGTAAGTGACTGTCTAGAAATGTTTTGCTCGAAAGCCATCGAGGGTTCCGGTGCTTGAAGCCTCAAGATTTCTAGTGGTCTCAAATGCTCCTGCCTCGCAATAATAGCATCGATTGCTCAGACTGTAGCGCACGGCCACGGGGTGTCGGCGCTATCTGAAAAAATCTTTTAGTTTTTCGTAGAACGTCTGATGTATGGGCGTGTTGTGATCTCCGCACGACTCAGCGAATTCTTCAAGTTTCGTGCGTTGCTCGGTGTTCAATTTGGTTGGGACTTCCACCTGGACTTCCGCGTAGAGATCGCCTTTGGCAGTGGACTGCAGGGATGGCATCCCTTGATTGCGGATGCGGAATGTAGCGCCACCCTGCGTACCGGCCGGGATCTTCAACGTGACAGCACTTTGAAGCGTGGGCACGCGGATCTCACCGCCGAGGGCGGCCGTGGTGAATGGGATCGGAATATTGCAGCGGAGGTCAGTGCCGTCCCGCGCAAATATTTCGTGCTCCCGCACATGGATGACTACATACAGATCGCCCTTGCCGCCGGATCGGACTCCTGCCTCGCCGTTCCCCGACGAACGCAGGCGCGATCCGTGGTCGATTCCGGCAGGGATTTTGAGTTTGATACGGGATGTTTTCTCGACGCGACCCTCACCGCCGCAAGAACGGCAGGGTTTTTCTATAATAGTTCCTGTGCCCTGGCAGTTTGGGCAGGTCTGTGCCACTTGGAAAAATCCCCGTGATGCCACTACCTGTCCACGCCCTTTACACACGTGACAGGTGACAGCGCTCGATCCTTTCTGTGCGCCCGAGCCGCTGCAGTCGCCACAATGATCGAGCTTGCGGATCTCGATTTCTTTTTCACACCCCGCAGATGCCTCCTCCAGAGTGATTTGTAGATCGTATCGAAGATCGGAGCCCTGCTGGCGACCGTCGGCACCGGCACCCCCTCCACCAAAAAATTGGTCGAATATCCCTCCGCCGCCACCTCCGCTGGATGCGCCGCTGAACACTTCGCGGAAGAGATCGAAAGGATCGTGGAATCCACCCTGCTGGGCTCCGCCTTGGTTGAACGCAGCGTGGCCATACCTGTCGTAGGCGGCGCGCTTCTGCTCATCCATGAGGATGTCATAGGCCGCACCGAGTTCTTTGAACTTTTCCTCTGCCTCGGGATTGCCGGGGTTTTTGTCCGGATGGAATTGTACGGCCAGTTTCCGGTAGGCACGTTTGATTTCATCCCCCGCTGCTGTCCTTGAGACGGTAAGGATTTCGTAATAGTCGCGTTTAGTAGTCATGTTTCGTCAGGGACGCTCGAAGGTCCGGGATCTCGTGCTATTCGGCACTACCCTTGGATACAATGACTGTCGCAGGTCGAAGCAGCCGGTCGCGGAGCTTGAACCCGCGGCGGAGTTGCCGCAGCACGATGCCCTCTGCCACATCCGTGCTTACTTCCTGGCCAACCGCTTCGTGGAAGTTCGGGTCAAACGCATTGCCTTCGGTATTGAGTACTTCCACTCCATGTTCTTGAAGGAAGTCGCCCAGTTGCTTTTGAACCATCGACATCCCTTGGATGATTCCACTGGCGTCGGCAGACTGCTTTGCGGCATCCAAGCCGAGCTCAAAATTATCCAATATTGGAAGCAAGCGTTCCAGAAGTGCGGAATTGGAATACCGGATCGCGTCTTCCTTCTCGCGGCCGGCGCGTTTGCGGAAATTGTCGAAGTCCGCTTGGCTGCGAAGGTAGAGGTCTTTATATTTGGCGGCCTCGGCCGCGGCAGCGTCTTCCGCAGGGGCTTCCGCCGCGGTCTCGGGTGGAAGCACTTCCGTCTCGGCAGTGTCTGAATGGATCGATTCCTCTGAGTGTGTCATAATTTTCTAATAGCTATCAGTGTGATATCGTCGTGTTGAGGCAAATTGCCCACATAGTCTTTGATGTCTTCAGTAATCCGGCTAATCACGCTGTCCGCGGGCCCGCTGGCGCTGGCCTGTAGTCCTTGCACGAGCCGCGCGATGCCGAATTCCATTCCGTTTTGGTCCAGCGCCTCGCTCGCTCCATCGGTGTATAGGAGGAGACAGTCGCCTGGTTCCAACGTGAACTTGAAATCTACGCACACCCTATCGAACACCTCGCCGCTGTCAATCCCGAGTGCCATTCCCTTGGGATTGATTCTTTCAATGTCTCCCGTCGCTGCGCGGTAGAGGAACGGTGGATCGTGTCCGGCCCGAGCCAGCGTGATATCTGACGTTCGGGAATCCAGTATCAGATAGATCATGCTGATAAACATGTCTTCTTTGATGTCAGGATAGAGTTGCCGGTTGACGAGCCGGAGGACTTCAGCAGGAAGCGGCTTATCGGATGCGCGGCTTCGAATCACGCTGCGTGCCATGGCCATGATCAACGACGCCGGGACACCCTTTCCGGAAACGTCTGCAATCGCGACTCCCGTGAGGTATTCATCCACGACCAGATAGTCAAAATAATCCCCGCTCACCTGACGCGCTGGGATGTTGATCCCGCTGATCTGATAGCCGGGGACTGGTGGCGGGTCGGATGGGAGCAGGATGCTCTGGATTTCCCTTGCGATCTCGATGTCGTGGTCCAGTCGCTTTTTTTCGTTTGCTTCCCGGTAGATGTTTTCGTTGTAGAGGGCAAAGGCGGATTGTTCCGCGATATTTCCGAATACCTTCAAATGTTTTTCCGAAAATTTTGGCTGCCCGAGCACATTGGCGACAATGAGAATCCCGAGGCACTTCTTTTTATAAATCAGGGGAGCAATAATTGCTGAGACGACCTGGTGCCGGATTCGGTCTGCTGGTTGATCTGGAAAGTCTTTTTGTTCTAATAGGATGGCCTCTTCGCGGGACCAGGCCTGACCAATTAGTCCCTCGCCCGGAAGCACCGCGTGGAGGCGGACGTAACTATCAATCACAATAGGAAGCCTGTTGGCTTGCTCTAAAATATGGGCGGGAACAGCGACGATGGGTGGACAATCCTTGGAAAGAAATGTCGGCACCATGGCTTCGTGGGTTTTGGAGGCCAAGTATAATGCCCCACCATGGGAATCCAGAATTCTACAGGAATTTTCAACGATGATCCGATGCAGGTCGGCCGACCGGATCGTTTCGGAGAATGCCTCGCCGAGGCCATGCAGAAAATCGAAGACCCGGCTTTCCTCTAATTCCAGATCTGCGCGGGCGCGTTCCGAGGCTCGAAGTTTCAGGACCAGATCACGTCTGAGGAAGATAAGAACGACCAACAGCGCGCTCAATGCTCCGACTATGATTATGGTCCACATGCGTTAGGGGTGCTGGCAGGTCAGGGAGGAGCGGGGTTGAATGAGATAGGAAATCGTGCCGCGCCCGCAGGGCAGCCTAGGTGTCCTGGGACTCAGATAAAGATTCCTGTTTCAATAACTCTAGCACATCTTTGAATTTTTCTTTGTTGGCAGGGGAGGCTGTTATCAATGCCTCGTGCGCATCGATCATCGTCTTTTGTTGCTCGGACGGTTGGACTGGGTCCAACTTGCTGGCCACAATCGCTCCGGCATCGCGGTCATAGGGGAGGGACTCGACGCCCTCGGGTAGTTCGAAAGAAAATAAATGGTCGAGCCCGAGATTTTGCAGGAGTTGCATGTTGCGTGCGTTGGGGTCGATGACGCTGAGCATGCCGCTGCCGACTTCACGGAGTCTGAGCGCAATGCCTGCCAATGTGCCCAAGAAAGTGGAGTCCATGATCTCGCAATGCGCAAGATCCACGACAAAATATCGATTCCCGCGCAGGATCATGCGCTTCGCGTATTCCTTTAGACCTGCGCTGATTTGAAAACTGCCTCTGCCCTGCACGCGAATCCAAACCGCCTTAGGCTGCTGGCTTGCGTAAACCGATGAATGTGGTGTCACGTTAATATTTGAGTTAGCCCGAAGTATTAGGTCCTGTCAACCCACAGAAATCGACCGGTTTACTTCCACATGTATGACTGTCGGAATGCAACGATACTTCCATCGACGATCAGGAGCACCCGCCAGGAGAGCACTTTTCCATTTTCGAGATACTCGTTTCCGAGAACATCAAAGTCCGAACGGAATGAGCCGCGGGCATCGGTGTAGTAGCGTTCCTGAGCCATGACGAAATTCCCGAGTGCCGCTTGACGGTACTCAAAGCGCACGGTGACATCTGCGCGTTGTGAGGTGCGCCAGAAAAATGCATAGGTATAGCCGGTAACCGCATCGTAGTCGTAATAGGTCACCGCGCCGTAGTTTTTCTGCAAACGAATCATCCGCACTGTCTCACTGGTGGTGGGGATATAGGCTCGGGGGTCGTTGAAGAACGTCTGCTGCTTGCGGAATTGAAAACGATCATCCAATTGCAATGGCAACACATTCGCGCGTTCCAGAGTCACTGGTGGCGGCTGCGGTGTGGCACACGCAGCAAGCAGAAGACAAGACAGGAGCGCGGCTGGTTTGAAATTCATGAGTCGTGGATGAAAGCTGCTTTCCATGACAGTGTCAAATGCTGGGGCGGGTGATCACCGGATGCCTTGGTTGGGGGAATGCATTACGCGCCAGAAATACTGGAGCGATGGCGTGGATTCCCTGGGCAGGGAATTACGAAATCCGATCTCGCTGATTTCCGATTGTTGGGGGACTGGAGGCCCGCCTGCGCGGACGTGAACGCGATAAAGCATCGTGAGATTCGCCTTATCAGGACGGTCGAAGATTCCGACAAAACGAGCAAACTTCACATCCAGCGAAGTTTCTTCCCGGACCTCCCGGATCAACCCTTGTTCCAGAGTTTCGGCGCCTTCGATCTTCCCGCCCGGCAGGGACCAAAGCTTCTTTCCTCGCTTTTGCCGGACAAGAAGCACTGCCCCGTGGACATCTTCGATCCATCCCATCGTTGACACTTCTTTGGTGATTCGAGGGGCCCGCACGGCTGGGGTGACGATGGACGGTTTTTTTTTGGTGGGTGTGCTCAAGTCGGTTGGTTTAGAAAGATATGATTAATGGAACCGACTCTATAGTGCGACACAATGCTTTTTTCCGGGATCAGAGAAATTCGAGAGCATCACACTAGCGCAGGTCGGCGGTTGGTTCGAGTTTTCCTTCATTTCGATGCGGGGGAGTCCGTCGGAATTGCTTGCCAGATGAGTATTGGCGGGGACATTAAAGAGATGGGATTTTCCCTTTTGAAGTTGAATCTGATCTGCGCGTTGCAGACGTTTGCGTTTGGTGCCGTTCTTCTGTCGTCGTTGCCATTGGTCGCTGCCCCGGTGGTTCCTGTTGGCAATCGTGAAAAAATCGAGTCGGCGTTGGATCAGGAAATTACTGTGGAAGGCACGATTGAACGAATCGGAGAGTCTAAAACGCGGTCGATACTTTTCGTGAATTTCGAAGGGTTGGAGCGTGGCGGGTTTACAGTGATTATCCGTCAGCGCACGTTGGCAGGCGATTTCGTAAAGTTTGATCCTGAATTTGCGCTGAATTTGGTGGGGAAACATGTGCGGATCACGGGCACCGTGAGTGCTTACCGGGGAGGATTTCAAATGCAGGTCTTCGCGCCGAGTCAGATTGAATTTCTCGCGACGGATCAGGAGTCGTAATGTTCAGCGCATGTCGGCAGGGCGGGCGACCATGATTCCTGCATGCTTGGAGAACTGAGCGAGGTAGTCACTAAGACGGGCATCAAGGACAACCTGTTTTTTGTCACGGGAGGCATGTAAAAACCGGAGCGTCCCGTTTTTATCCCTCACTGCCAGACCCACGTGAGAGGTGTATGTCCCCGGCCATGTGGTGACGATACTGATGACATCGCCATCTTGAAGCTTGCCCTCAATCGCGCGTACGGACGCTTTCGGAACATACCAGATGCCGCGTCTAGAAATGGCGGCCTCTGATTTTGCGAGCCTAGGAATCAGGGTTGGATCGGCACGGAGTTGGCGGAAGCTCTTCCAATTCTTTGCCATATAGGCCATTTCCCGATTCAGTTTTCGCGCTCCCGGAAGATCCGGTGTGATATCGCGGACTAACGACCTGCGCGCGTTGTCGTATTGCCAGTCCTCCAGATGATGGAGCCGTGAGTCGAACTTCCCCGTGCATTTCCCGCCGCGGTAGCGGTCCATCTCGATCAATCGGAGCAGGTCCCCGGACGTCGGCTGATCCTTCCATTTGAGCGCCCGCGCAGTGCCTAGGGCAATCTCGAAAAATGTCCAGCAGTCCATGCCCGACATATTCACGCTGGGCGCCTCAATGCGGTCATCAAGCTCCAGAGTGAAATTTTTATATGGAGTTCCGACCAGTGCCATCCCAACCCGTGCAGTGCGTTTGCCGATGGGAAGGGATCGCCAATTTTCCTTAGTGCCGCGTTGAATGAGTTGATTGAACTTCGACTGCCCTATAAACGTCTGCTCCATCGGCAACGCCGCTGAGGCCGTGCCTGCGAGTAGCACGCACAGCGCGAAGCGGAGGAGCGTGCGCATGGGATAGGTCAGTATTTCGCGACGGTCGGATCGATCCGGTCTGCCCAGGCAATGATCCCACCTTCCACATTCCAGAGTTTTCCGAATCCGGCAGCTCGAAGGTCGCGCACTGCCTGGGCGCTGCGCGCTCCCATTTTGCAATGAATGACGATCTCATCTGCGCTGTCGAGTTCACTCATGCGGGAATGAAGTTCGCCGAGAGGGATTAGCTTGGAGCCAGGAATGCGGGAGATATCGTACTCGTATTTCTCGCGCACATCGAGGAGCACAAACCGGTCTGCGTTGTCCATACGCTGTTTCAGTGTTTCCACGTTGATTTCCGGGACGGGCGGTTCGGCCTCTTCGGCTGCTGCCGCCTGCGGAATACCGCAAAATACTTCGTAGTCGATCAGTTCAGTAATGGTCGGACTCTCGCTGCATACCGGACAGGATGGATCTTTTCGAACTTTAAACTCGCGAAACTTCATTTTCAACGCGTCAAAATGCACAAGCCGCCCAATCAGCGGATCGCCAATTCCCATGATTAATTTGATGGTTTCAATCGCCTGCATGACTCCGATGATTCCCGGCAATACGCCCAGCACACCCCCTTCGGCGCAGCTTGGGACCATTCCTGGCGGTGGCGGTTCAGGGTATAAGCAGCGGTAGCAAGGACCGTCGATGTGTGGCGCGAACACCGTACACTGACCATCAAAGCGGAAGATCGAGCCGTAAACATTGGGCTTTTTCAGAAATACGCACACGTCATTGGAAAGATAACGGGTCGGAAAGTTATCTGTGCCGTCGATGACGATATCGTATGGCTCGACGATTTCCGTCGCGTTAGTCGCGGAGAACATGGCGTCATGCAACACCACCTGCACATTGGGATTCGCTTCCTTAATTCGGTCGCGGGCGGAGTTGATTTTTTTCCGTCCGACGTCTTTCGTTCCGTGAAGGATCTGTCGTTGGAGATTGGAATAATCTACGACGTCAAAATCGACGAGGCCCAGCGTTCCCACTCCAGCTGCCGCAAGGTATAGGGCAATCGGAGATCCGAGACCGCCGGTCCCGATGCAAAGCACCTTCGCGGCTTTCAGTCGCCGTTGACCTTCGAGGGTGACTTCCGGCATGATGAGGTGCCGGGAGTAGCGGGCTACTTCGTCGTTGCTTAATGTGATCGATTCTAATCGGGATGGGTCAATGATACTCGGGATACTCATAACAGGGCGTAGGTGTGAGGTTACGCGCGGTATGGCGCAATCTCAAACGGGAATAAATACATAAGGACAAAAGGCCCGGTTCTTTTGGAGGAACCGGGCCTGATTGTGACAGCTGCTCCCCGGGATATTAAGCAGAGCGGCGGGGTGAAGTGTGTCGTGAAAATTATTTCATCAACAGCACTGCCCGCGCACGCTTGATTTCGCGTGTGATCTTGCGGTGCAGATGGGCAGGCATGCCTGTAACCCGGCGAGGGATGATTTTGCCTGCTTCGGTGACGAAGCGCTTCAAGAGATCGGGGTTTTTGTAGTCGATGGCTTCGACTGCGAGGTCGATGCGGCGACGTGGCATCGGGCGGTTGGCGCGCCGGAAGTTAGATCGGCGTTGAGGTGTTTTTGGCTGCATGGGTTGTTACTTGGTTTCCCGGTGAAGGGTATGCCGCTTAAGGTGCGGGTTGTATTTTTTCTTCTCGATACGCCCGGGAGTCTTGGGGCTCTTTTTGTTGCGTTTGCTCATGTAGCGCGAAACAGGTTGTCCCTCCGCACGCGCTTCAGTGCATTCCAGCGTGATGATTTCTTGTGCCATGATTAGTCTTTGCTATCGGTTGATGTGTCTTCGTCGTCGCCGTCGCCGTCTTCGTCGTTCGAGCCGAACAGCGAAACGGGTTGCTGGCGGTATTTTGAATAACGGTCGCGTTTTTCAATATCCGCCTGGCATTCAACCGTAAAACGGGCGAATGGCAGTGCTTCGAGACGGGCTTTTGGGATCGGCTTATTGGACATTTCGCACATCCCGTAGCCACCCTGCTCGATCCTCTTCAGTGCCTGATCGATCTCGTAAAGTGAATCTTGTTCTTGAGAAAGCAATCCTAGCGCAAAGTCACGGTCATAGGCATCACTGCCCGCGTCGGCTTGGTGCATCCCAAATGCCGACGTCTCACCCTCGGTGCGCAGGGTATCACGGGCGACGCCGTTCATGCTGTCCAGGAGCGTATCTTTGAGCGTCAGAAGCCGCTGGCGTTGCCTTGCAAGAAAAGGAGTGAGGGGGACTGGTGCTGCTTTCGTTGGAACGCTGGGGGCTTTTTTGACTGGAGCCTTGGGCGAAGAAGGAGCCTTGGGCGAAGAAGGAGCCTTGGGCGAAGAAGGAGCCTTGGGCGAAGAGAGAGCCTTGGGCGAAGAAGGAGCCTTGCGCGAAGAGAGAGCCTTGGGCGAAGAGGGAGCCTTGCGCGAAGAAGGAGCCTTGCGCGAAGAGAGAGCCTTGGGCGACGAGGGAGCCTTGCGCGAAGAAGGAGCCTTGCGCGAAGAGAGAGCCTTGGGCGAAGAAGGAGCCTTGCGCGAAGAGAGAGCCTTGGGCGAAGAAGGAGCCTTGCGCGAAGAGGGAGCCTTGCGCGAAGAAGGAGCCTTGGGCGAAGAAGGAGCCTTGCGCGACGATTTAGAGGCGGGTTTCTTGGGGGCGGATTTGGCCTTGGGAGCTTTATCCGGAGCGGGTTTTTTACTGGCCATGGAGTGGTTGTCGGGTAATGAAAAAGAGGGGGAGTGTATGATCACGCGCACAGGAGCGCAAGCGAAATCGAGTGAAATGTCGACGCCAAAATGGGTCCAGTGTTGATGTGCTGGATTGGAATGTCAGGGGTCAAAGAAATCGCAGGGTGTTCTCGGGTGTGGCCGGGACCAATCCGGTCTTACGCAACAAGACTGCATAAAGCCGCAGAGCTTCCTTACCAGAAGCGTCTAAATCGAATCGAATCGACTGGGTCAAGTAGTTCCTGGCAAATTCGGGGTCAGGTTCTGCTGCTGCTATGGCGTCCCGCATGGCCAGACCTGTCTTTTTCATTTTGCGGAGGTGATCTGCGAGGGCTTCCGGATGTTTTGCTGAGGGATGAATCACCCAGATCGCAAAGGCGAATGGCAAGCCGGTCGTGCGATTCCAGGCTTCTCCGAGATCGAGGAAATTCCAGTCTCCATCCTGATGTTCTCGCCTGAACTGAATCGCCGGGTCTCCAATGATAAGGCGCGCCTGATCCTCCGACAGAGGGGTGTCTGAATACTCCATATCCATTGCGTAGAAATCCTGCAATATAATTTGGAGCAAATGAGAGGACGTGCGGGAAGCGGTATCGAGCGCAACGGATGTGATGGAATCTAATGGCTCTCGGTGCGCTAGAAACACGCTGTGGACCGGCCCATCGCTTCCGATGCAGATCCCGTCAGCAACTGTAGCTCCGCTTCCGCGGACCGCCTCGAACGCAGGCAGCAGCGCAGCATCATACAATCCCCGTGAAAACTCATCTGCAAGTTTTGATGGAACGGCAAAGGAGCACTCATCGATAGCAGTCGCCACAAGCGGTCGAGCATTCAGATAAGGCACGCTGCCAAGGCGGTAGATTCGATTCCCCTTTTCCACGGCATCGGCGTCAGGGTGGTCCATCAAGCCGCTTGTCGCGTCACCGTAGATGGGATGCGTTCGTAAAAAGTATTGCGTTGCATCGGCTCGCGTCCTGCTTCGCGGATGGCCTTCTCCAGTGCATATGTCGTTTGTTGCTGGGGCGTTGTTGCGCCCGCCATGTGGAATATTTTTTCCTCGATGATTGTGCCATGCAAATCATCAACACCGTAGCTCAACGCGACCTGTGCCAGAGGGAGACCAAGGCTGATCCAATACGCGGTGATGTGGTCAATATTATCAAGATAGATGCGGCCGACCGCGAGGTTCCTGAGCTCATCGTAGGCGGTGGCGTGGGGGATGCCCTTGAGCACAGGACGTGCACCATCCGGCTCGAATGCGAAAGGAATGAAACCGGTGAATCCGCCCGTCTCGTCTTGCAAATTGCGCAGTCGTCGGAGGTGGTCAACCCGGTGAGCGGTGGTCTCAATGTGACCATAGAGCATCGTGCAGGTGCTTCGTCCACCCAGTTGATGCCACGTCCGGTGCACCTCCGCCCATTCATCAGCCGTTTCCTTGCCGACGCAAATTTTATCGCGGATTTCCTGAGCAAATATTTCCGCCCCCCCCCCCGTGATTGCTCCTAGCCCGTTCTCTTTGAGAAGCTCGAGTGTGTCTATGAGGGGCATTTTAAAAATCCGGTTGGATAAGTGCCGGATCTCGACCGCAGTAAACGCCTTGATGTGAAGGCCGGGATCGAGCGCGCGCAGACTCTGCAGCAAATCTAAATACCATTCTTTCTTCAACGTGGGATGCAGTCCGCCGACCATGTGGATTTCGGTGATGCCTTCGTTGATGCCTTGCCGCACGGTTTCGATAATCTCGGGAATGGCCAACTCGAAAGCATGAGCCTCCCGTTTTTTTGCACCAAACGCGCAGAACTGGCACGAGAGAAGGCAGACATTCGAGTAGTTAATGTATCGGTTGTGAATGTAGGTCGCGATGTTTCCGTTTTTGCGTTTGCGGACAACGTTTGCTATGGCGCCCACTCCGTTGAGGTCTGGAGACTTGTAAAGGACGGTGCAATCGGCATCCGAAATGCGCAACCCATTAACCACCTTATCAAGGATTGGATGCAATTCGTGGGAAATTAATCGGCGATCAACGGAAAGTGACATAATAAACTATACTCATTATACGGGTGCCGGGTGCAATCAGGATTCTTCCGATCTGATAACAACGTCAAATCACCGCCCGTCGCGCTCCCCGGCTGGAGAGGAATCCAGCCACGCAGAGAATAACCGCAGCGATTGTGTATGCCGCTGCAAATTCGGGCGCAGCCAACCATCCGAATTTAACTTCAATGTCGGCGTTGGTGAGTTGCCATCCGTGCAGGAGCCCAAAAGCCGAAAGCGCTGCAGCGATCCCCGCGGTGGTCGCAGCCGCGTAGAGTCGACGGTCGATAGTGAATGCAGTCATCGCTGCAAGCAACATGCTCGAAAGGATAAACCCCTGATTTAGCGCGATCACTCCATCAATATAAAGGGCATTTCCGAACTTTGGCAGGGCCTCTTCCCATGTGGTTCCTGTGGCCTGTAAAGTCGTCTGAATCAGAAGGAATGCCCAGGCGCCCAACGCCGGGATCAGCCCCATCGCCACTGCAAGCGCGTGGTTTTTTGGGGACTCCTGAAATGCCTGGGCAGCCATGACGATTCCAATCCAGATAAGAATCCCCAGCGTGGCTTCCAGGGGTACGACGTGCAGAATGAGCGTCGTCGTGCCTGTAAAGCAGAGCATGCAGATGACGACTCCGTTGACCGCGGAATATCCGATCCGCGCGCCCATTCCTTTCCATCCGGGATGCCCGATGTAAATGGTCGTTGAAAACGGGCTGCCCAGGAGGCCTGCCAAAATTGAACCACAGCCGTTGGCCGCCAGAGAGGACCGTGTTTCATAGCGGTCGCCGGCAGCTTCGGCACTCTCGAGCGACTGAAGAGATCCCATCACGTTAAATAGGGCCATCGGAAAAATGACCGTAAAGTACCGCCATCCATGCCCGTCACGAATGAACGCAACCATCCCCGCTAAATCGGGTTGGGGGAAAAACCAACCGATTGCTACCGCGTCGGTGGGTGCCTCAAACGAAGACAGTCCGGACCATCGTAATATCCATGCGGCAGCCGTCCCTACGGCAATGGCCGCAATCCCTGTAGGAATCCCGAACGGCAGGCGCACCCGCGCGGAATACCCGAGCACAATCAACAGCATCGGAACGATAGCTATGGCTGGAGATGCGAAAATCTGAAATGCAAACCCCATCGCAATAAACGTGACCGCGATTCCGGCAAGCGTCGAAAGCAGTGCTGCCCGTGGGAAAAACCGGCGGATCGGGTCCACGAGGAATGCGGCGGCAAGCTCCAGTATGCCGCCAACCAGGCAGGCAAAAACCCCGGCTTGCCAGACGAGATTACTATCCCCCGTCTCCCGCCATATGGGTCCCATGATCAGGAAAATATAGGCGATCAAGCTCACGGTATTGATGCCATAGGGCAGCGCAGTCACGTCGTTGCGTCCTGTCGCCCGCGCCAGTTTCCAGGCCTGCCAGGAATAGAAAAAATTTCCGATGAGAATCGAGATCGCAGCAGCAGGCAGGATACGGCTGATGATGAGCTCCATGGGCAGGCCGCAAACCAGTGGACAAAGCACGGCGATCAATAGCAACTGCAGCAGATTATCAATGAACAACCCGGCAAACCCATCCAGATCCCCGCGCACAAACCAGCGTGCTCGGTGATGCTCATCAGCCCTCCCGGACTCTGTCGACGAATGCATCATGTCATTCTTTGCCCTTTAAGAATTCGACCACGTCAAATTCAACTTCCAGTAATCGGGGTTGGGGACCCAAGCCATAAAACCGCAGTTGCACTTCCCGCACCCGCTCCGGGGCAAATCGGGATCCAGGCACCGTGGTTCCAAAAACCCAGGGATGAAAATCTGCATAGGCCAACCACACGGTGGATGCAGGCGGCTCGTCCCTGAGGCGTCCCAGGTTTTCGATAATTGTAAACCGTTGCCCTGCGTCATCAATCAGGTCAATCCGGGTGCCGATCGAATTTCCGTCGCCATCTTTCACGGTGAGGCGGATCATGCTCTGATCGAGTTTTCCTGACAGGCCATTGACTTGCGAAACCAGCATCGGAGGGTGCAATGGGCCTGGAAATGTTTCGGCTGCGAGACATTTGAGTTTATCTTCCTGCGGCGATATCGGCTTGCGCGGGATCTGCACGCCATTCAGGCCTATCCACGCCCCTTTCTGCGAGGTGATCATGGGAGGTTCCACTTGCGCACTCACATAGGAAAAACCATCTGGCAATCGGGTTCGCGACGGTGGCTCGAATTGGGTCGGTAAAACAGCCTGTGGCATCGAGTCATCCGGTCGCGTGCCAACACGAAATACGACCCGTGCCGCACGCACGGCGCCGACGCGGGTTTCTGAAGCGCTGAGGGCCGAGAAGCGCAGCGTCTGCCGGGTGGTTGCGTCGATCGGGTAATCGATCTCAACTGCTAACCCACGGCGATCCCCGGCGGGCACTCGCAGGGTCCATTCATCGACGCCGGACCTACCGTTGATTTGCACTCCCGGAGCATCGTCGCGGCGAATGCGGATATCTGCGATGCGTTCCGAAAAGTTATAAACCCAGAGCGTTCCGAGCATTGGTGATTTGTTTTTAAACCAATACGTGCCGCCCACCTTGAACGGAACGCATGTCTCATTGTCCGGCATCCATTGCATTATGGTGCGTGGGGGATGCGCAGGTGGATCGATGAGCGGGAGGTCGCGAGCAATGGGATTTTGAATTGTGAAATCCCGGTATGCTTCCCAGGCGGGGAAGACGCGATCCGAGCCTTCGGTCATTGAAAATGGATCCGCTTTGTGGGCGAGTATAAATGGCATGAAGACCGGGATATTTTCGCGGTGGGCTGCCGCCGCGCAGTCGACGATATAGCGGGCTTGGGCTTGCCGTGCCTCGGTGTTGTCCCATTGTCCGGGGGGGATATTGTTCAATCCGGTTTCGGTGATCCATACGGGCAATTCGCCTCGTCCCGACCATTGTGCTCCAAACTCACGGTGGGCTTGGATGGCAGGCTGCAGGTCATCAGCAAATCCGTAATGGTGGAAGTTGACGGCGTCCGTAAACTCGTAAATCCCGTTCTCGACAGCGAGATCCAGCCAATTTCCCGGGGGAAATGCGAGCCCGCCAGAAAGCACAATCGGCAGTCGCGCATCCAACGGGTCGCTCGGATATTGATGAGCAATGGAACTGAGGGCCGTTATTCCCGAGCTTTCGCCTGAGGAATCGGGCCGATTCCTCAGGGCTTGACGGGCGCCTTCCTTGATCCCGAGATAGACCGCCTTCTGATATGCCGCGACGCGATCCGGCAGGTCTTTGCAGTAGTGGGCGTCCGGTTCCCCGACCATCTCGAATGCATCGACTTCGCCCAGCGTCACTGCCCCCAACCGTTTTGCCTCGGAATAGACCCCCCTCAGGTCTTCGGAGAGCTGGTTGCCCGGTTGTTCGACGGGCAGTGCCTTGAGGCTTCCGGCGAATGCGACAACCCGAAAGCCCGCCGCTTTCAAGTCCCGCCACACGCGGCGGCGCGGGTTGTCCCATTTGTCAACCATCCAGTCCGGCCGGGGTTGGTCCTTTGCCGCCACACCTGGCCCGCGCTCCCTGAGCCAAGCGATTTTTGATTGCCGCAGCAACTGGATATATCCTGGCACCTCGGAGCGGTCCACATGGCATGACAGACAGGCATCAATTCCCCATCCCGGTTCTCTTTCAGCAAATCCGGAACAGCAGAACGTGAGGACAACTGCGAGAATCTTCCATCTGATCCAGTCGCACGGAGCTCCCATGGCACACTAGAATTGAAACACCAGCCCGGTGCCAAGCGCGTTGACTTCGTAGTCCCGTATCGAGTTGTCGGATGTGAGCTGCTGCCTGCGGTAGAATATCGACCAAGTGATCTGGTCCTTCCAGAATGTGTAGCTGATGCTCGGAGTGAATGCCACGTATTGGTCATTCCTGCCATCGGGACCATCTCCTTCGTATTCGATGAACTGGTATGCAAGGCCGAGGTTGAAATCAACCCGCCCAAAAAGCTGCTGCCTCAGCCGCAGTTCCAGCTGATTGTTTATATATGTCAGTCCACGCTCAAGGTCCGAAATTTGAACATCCCTGCTGAGAACAAGCCCCACCGACGTCATTTCACGAAGTTCGTAATTCATAGAGAAGTTAAAAACCGGCGTCGTGAAATCCTTGGCGTTGGCGAGGTTTTCACCTTCAAACTGCCTCGACTGGAGTCCAAAAACGAACTGCCCGCTCAACTTGCTCAGATTGGAATACGTGATCCCCATGTTGATCCCTTGAAAAGGTTGTGTGCCTCCATCACCAACGTAGGCGATACCAACAAGCGGGCCCGCAAATACCGTGATCTTGGGACTGAACTCATACGCGAGCTGCGGCGCTGCGGTCACTGTCGTGTAGTCGTCCCGGTTCGAGTAATCTTGGAGCAAGTAACCAAAATTTGCTCGAAGGAAAGTTTTTCCGCCCAGCAAATAAGAGTTGTTCCAGTCCAGGCCAAGCGTGCTGTATTCCGAGAGCCCCTGCTGGGTGGCGTTGGGCTCGTTGCTTCGGCTGTAACTTATGGCAAGTGCCGTTTGATACCGGAACAGCGTGTAATCAGCGATGAATTGCAGATTCTCGTTTACCGTATCACGCTCCTTGTTTTCGCCGTAATACACAAAAGACGGGGTGTATGTGAGGCGTGCGAAATTGGTCGCCTCACCCCGCCATCCACCGGTGCCAAAGGTAAATGTCGGGCCTATTCGCGCCACATAATCCGGGGTCGGATCGTTCGAGGTAGCGAAGATATTTGTGTTGTACTCCAAGCTCGATTGCAACGTGATTCGGGCGTGAATCGGACCGATCCGGAATTTCAAGCCGTCCATCTGAAACCAATTCAAGCGTTCGAATTCGGGTAGATAGTAGTTTTCCTCGTCGGGCATACCCATTGAGGCATCGGCCTCGCTAATCAAGTCAGAGTCTGTGTTCATCGGGGTTGCAACACCGGTCGCATCCATGGGCTGCCTGATGATCGGCTGCTGGATGCCCAAATTTCGTAAAGATGTATTGTCGGTTGGGATTTCCGTGGGTGGCTTGACCTGCGGCTCAAGCTCGGCAGATGGAGGCGGGATTGCTTCGTCCGTGGCAAGATCCAACTCAAGATTCATCGGCACCAAAGAGTCGGCATCTCGCGCGGGCGGCGCTCCTCCCTGACCGGTCCACTGCGGAGATTCCGGAATCTCGGATTGTGCCCATACAGTTAGGACTGTGCCCGAGATCAGAATCAATAGCCAACACCCAACGGCCTGGCGCAAACTGCGTTTCGTGCAGCTTTTGCGCAGTCTAGTGATGATTGGCTGCAAGGTCATTGATTGGACGGACAGAAAATGTCAGGTGCGCAGTCAAGCAAGGTCACGAAGTCAAGTCCACTTCAATTTCAGACAGCGATTTTGATTTGCGATGGCGTGTGGCAGGCATAGTCTTGCCGGATGGATACGCTCTTCCAGATTCTGTCTCAGCCGTTTATTTGGGGCCTTGGCCTCGGGCTCCTTATCGCCGGATTTCTCTGGAAATCCGGCTGGACTGCCCGGTCAGTGCTCAAGGCTGAGGTCAAGCGACTCCATGAATCCCAGCGGGAACTGCAATCGCATCTAAATACACATTTGAAAATTAGCGCGACGGGCAATGACCAACTTCAGCGGGAGCTGCAAACGCTCAAAGAGCAGAACGAGAACCTGCGTGTAAGTCTCCAAGGGCTCCAACAAAAACCCGGGCGCCCGGAAATCCGGCAGTGGCAAATCATGGAACTCGCCGTAGCGAGGATGCGTGAACAAGCTCCTGGATTTGCGCCGGCATGGGAACAGGCAATGCGTGCGGCGACAGCGGATTTGGAGGCTTCAGAAAGCGGATTTACAAAATTGCTTCGCAAGGTGCTTCCAAGTTCGCCGGCGTCCGGTCGTGCCGAGGAATCTGAGACCATATCTCTTATGCCCTTGTCCCCAAAGCTGCCGAATTCTGAAAGATAGTTTTGTCAAGAGGATCGGGATCGATCTACATTCACGACCGATTTAGCGCGAGTCCCCGTTCCTATGTTTGCAGTCATACTGATCTCCACCACCATCCTCCTTGCTATTGCCTACCGGTATTACGGTTGGTTTTTGGAGCGTATCACGGGGATCGATGATCGAAATCCGACCCCCGCGGTCGTGGTTAATGATGGTGTTGACTATGTGCCCACGCCGGCATCGGTGGTTTTCGGACATCATTTTTCATCTATTGCGGGTGCGGGTCCGATTGTGGGTCCCATTGTTGCCGCCGCTGCATTCGGTTGGGCTCCGACATGGATCTGGGTGGTAATCGGATCGATCTTCATCGGTGGGGTCCACGATTTTGGATCCACTGTCGTGAGCTTGCGATACGGGGGAAAATCCATCGTCGAGGCATTTCGTCAGATTGTCGGGCAGCGGACGGGAAAGCTCCTACTGCTCTTTGTTTTAATCACGTTGATCTATGTGATCATCGTATTTTTGGACCTGACGGCTGCAAGTTTCGTGGATATGCCTAGCGTCGCGACGGCGTCCGGATGGTTTGTGCTCATGGCGCTGGTTTTCGGACGGGTGATTCTTAAAACACGGATGCATCACCGTGCTGTAATTGGTGTATTTATTTTTCTCACGTATTTGGGTCTGGCTCTTGGACATTTTTTTCCAGCGCCGGTGCTTTCCAAGGACTTTTGGATCGTTGTTGTGCTGATCTATTGCATGGTGGCGGCAATATTGCCGGTGAGTGTGCTCATGCAACCTCGGGACTTCCTGAGCGCGACGTTTCTGTATGCGATTCTAGCGTTGGGATTACTTGGCGCGATTGTTGGCCCGAAGGCATTTGACATACCGGCATTCACTGCATTCAAGAGTGAGAATCTCGGGATGCTGGTGCCGTTCCTTTTCATTACGGTCGCCTGCGGAGCCTGCTCCGGTTTCCACTCCATGGTGGCCAGCGGAACCACCTCCAAACAACTGAGCCGGGAGACTGACGTGCGCAAGGTAACTTACGGAGGGATGCTGGTGGAGGGCATTCTTGCTACTCTTGCGATCGGATGTATCGCTGTCACTGGAGGAATGAAGTCCAGCCCGATCGATACATTTGCAAGCGGCGCTGCCATTTTCTTCTCCAGCTTGGGTATTCCAGTCCAACTGGGCACCGAGTTTGCAACGCTGGCAGTGAGCACATTTTTGCTGACAACGCTGGACACGTGTACCCGGCTTGCGCGGTTCCTGATTGAGGAACTCTTTGGATGGAGCGGCGCCGCCTCACGCTACCTGTCGACTCTTTTTGTCTGCCTGGTGGCTGCCTATCTTTCATTCCAGAAGTTTACGGATCTTTCTGGCAATGTGGTCCCGGCGTGGCTGGCGCTCTGGCCGCTCTTTGGAGCGACAAACCAATTGCTGGCTGCGCTCGCGCTTACCACCTTCACTGTGTTCTTAAAAAGCCGGGGAATCTCATATCTCTTCGCGGCAATTCCTGCGGCGGTGATGATTGCCATGCCGATGACGGCATTGTCGATCATGGTATTTAGTCCAGATCTCGAACTGATGCTACGGGTTGCTTCCGGGCTTCAATTAGTCATGGCCGTATTCATTATCGGAATGAGCCTGAAATTTTTGGTTAAAACAGCGGAACCCGCGCTTCGTCCCCAATAGTTATCAACTCCCGCCTGAGCGGCTCCCGTTACGCTGGTTGCTGATCGGCCGAAAGATGACGCATACGAGCTTGCACGATGATCCCGAGGATGCAGAGGGCCACAGCGATGAGAGCGGTGATGGCGGGAGATAGCGCGAATGCTCCGGCGATCAGGCTGGCCCCGGTGATGGCGGAGAGAATGATGAGTGCCCAACCGAATAGCAAGGCCGCCAGGACTCCGGCAACGATCGCACCTACGATAAACGCGGCAAGCTGGAAGGTATTGTTCATTCCGCCAGCCACCGCGAGATTTATGAAAAATAACCCGCCTGCTGCGGCACCCGCCAGGACGATTGCCACTCGCTGAAGCAGCACGGCGAGTAATGCACCCACCAATCCGATAACCAAGGCAACCAGCCAGATGACCCATTGCTCGGCGCCCACCATGATTTGAGTGCCAAATTCCAGGCCAAATAGAAACCCGACGACAGCCACAAAAAGCCAAAAAAGCTTTCGTCCGAAAAAGAGCAGGACTGCACCGAACAGGACAGCGGCAAAAGGACTCAGATCAGAGAATGCTTCAAGGTTCATAGCGAGTTATCGTTTGGCACTGGCGGGGTGGTCGTTGATTGGAGATGTTTCGCACTTTGCATTAGGGATATCGCACCCGCTGATCGAGAACAGTAATGGTTAATCCGACTTCTGCTGTTTTTTGGGAACACGACTATTGGCAAAATTAACGATAGAGATCGACATCCTTTTTTGCTGTCACGGTCATTTGTTAGTTCACCGCGAGGCACGCTTTATTCATCTCGAGGCACGCTGGGCCGGGTTCTTCGGCGTAACTACATGAACCTGGTGCGCATCGAGGAGAGCTTTGGCGCGCTCAAGAGCGCTATTCATTAAACCACTCAATCAGCTTCGGATACACACGTTCCAGTTGCGCGTTCAGCTGGTTGGGATCGATGAAGTCATGCGGCACATCATCCGCTTCTGGAAATACGCTGAGTGAAAATTTTGTATCTGGTGATTCTGATTTCCACCGCTCCAGCAACCGCAGGGTGCGTTGATTGTTTACTGCCCCGTCGGCTTCAGTGAGCACGACATGGACCCGTGGAGCTTTCATTGGCGCATCAGAGGCTGCAACATCCAATCCGAGCCGTAAGGTTTCACCGATTTGCCTCGTTGCAAATCGCGGGTAGACTTGATCGGAGCCGGGTAAGTTTTCTTTCGCTGTTCCATCCCACCAGATAAATCCATTAGGGATGCGTGAAAGCGCTTTCGCCGCGACCGGAGTCAAGCGGTCGGATACAGGCTTCGGACCGAAAAACGGAGCCAGCAAAAACACAGCATCTGCCTCGTTCCGATGCTGAGCGATCCATGCGGCTGCCACGCCGCTCACGGACAACCCGACCACCGTGATGTGTTTGCCGAGGCCGGTGCCGATGTCGAGTCCGGTTTCAGCCTGATTAATCAAGTCGCTCGCACCCAAATCGCCCTGCTCGGTATTCATACGGTCAGCGAGGCCATGATGCGCCAGTCGTGGGATGACCACGTTGGCACCCTGATGAAATAACTGCTGTCCGAGTTGGCGAAATTGCTCCGGGGCATTCGTCAGTCCGTGCAACAATATGAAAACACGATCTGTGGGCGCGCCGTGTGTCATCACGATGGTTCGCCCGTGTTCACTCAGTGGTTTCTCTCGTTCCTCAGCCTGGATGGATTCCACGCGTTGCATGGCTTCCGCATAGGACTGCGTGGGATTTGCTCTCGATGACAGATCGGAAAACGACAGGGGCCAGAGAAATAAAAGCCCGAGCAACCCCACCAGAATGATGAGCCCGATTCCCATGCTGGCTAGCAAATTAACCGGCTGTAACGGTCGCGCCATCTTATTCCCTCCAAATTGGTGCCCAACGTGGACTACGCTTCGCGGAGTATAGAAATCCGAGTCCGACGAGGATCAAAAAAAGCGATAGAAATTGCCCCCGCGTGAACGGTCCGGTCAATGGCGCATCAGGTTCCCGGAACAACTCTCCAACGATGCGCAGGACCGCGTAGCTGATGAAAAATATGCCCGTGAGCACTCCATCCCTCAGTCGGATATGCGTTCGGATCCACCACAGCACCAAAAACAAAATCAATCCCTCCAGCACCCCTTCATAAATTTGCGACGGATGCCTCGGGGTCAATACGTCGGCGAGGTATTCGCGCAATTGCGGTGCGGTGCGTGATGCCAATTCAATGGCAGGCACGGAGTTCCACGCCGGATTCATTGCTGCTGCACCGGCGACAATCTCGTCCTGCGCGGGGTATGGCATGGAGCGGATTTCCTGCGGAAACTGCACGGCCCAAGCGACATTGCTGGATCTGCCGTAAAGCTCGCCATTGATGAAGTTCGCGACACGCCCGAAAAATAACCCGACCGGCGCGACCACAACCAAGTTGTCGCCAAGTCCCCGCCACGAGATGGTATGCCGCCGCGCATACCAGAGCGAATAGAGCGCGACGCCTGTGATTCCACCGTGGCTTGCCATTCCGCCATCCCACACCCGCAAGATCGAAACCGGGTCAGCTATCCATCCGTTGAAATCATACAACAGCATGTAACCCAGGCGCCCCCCAAGGATCACCCCAAACATCCCCAGCCAGAGAACAAAGTCGCCTAGTTTGGCCGTCGGGATCTCGCAGAACCCCTTACGTGAAAATTGCACCAGAACCAACCAGGCGACCCAGAACGCGGCCAGATACGAAAGTCCATACCACCGCACTCCAATGCCGCTTCGGATCTCGAAGAGGAACGGACTCAAATCATGAACGTAATACGCAAACTCCATGTCAGCCGCGCATCATCGTTAGTACATTCGTAAAGCTCAAGCCAATGGTCAAAGATCGACGCTCTGTGCGAAGGGTTTTATCATCGACGGGGAGTGCCATTTTACGCCATGATTTTAGAAATCCCAAATATGAGTTCCTCCGGAAATAACCCCCTCAGCGTCGGCGACTGGATTGCTCTCGCAGCGGTCTTTGGCCATGCGATGCCAAGCTGATAATTGAGGCCTGACAGATTGCGATCCGATGCACGACACGCTTAGATATAAAGTAGCCCTGTGGTTCGTGCTGGTTGTGCTGGCAGTGGGTGCCGCAACATGGTTCGGCTATCAAAAGCTCTCCGATCGGATTCGTCGGGAAGCGGAGCAGCAGATGGCCTCAAAACTGGAGCACGTTGTCGATGTGCTCTATGCCACAAATGAAGTTTACGCCAATCTCGTGCGTGCCTCCATGCAGGTGTTTAAGCGTGAGGCAAACCTTGCTGGCCTGCCCTCCGTGCAGATGAACTCAGCCTCTGGTGAAATGCCAGTGCTTCGTTTTGGCGGTCGGGTGGTAAACGAAGATTTCACGCTAGTGGACGAGGTAGCAGCAATGATGGGTGGAACCGCCACGCTCTTTACCCGCGCGGGAGATCGGTTTATCCGCGTCAGTACTAATGTCCTCAAGGGTGACGGACAGCGCGCCGTGGGAACCGAGTTGGATCCCGTCGGCCGGGCAGTGAAATCCTTGCTGGCCGGGAAGCCGTTTTACGGGGTGGTAGACATTCTGGGTAAACCATACATCACTGGCTATGAACCAATATTGAGCGCTGATGGTGTGATAATTGGTGCCTATTACGTGGGGTATTCGTTAAATGCTTTGGAGATTGTGCGAAAAGCGCTGGATGCTCGTGGGATCCTAGACCGGGGATTTTTTGCGCTTCTTGATCCCTCGGACCAGGTGATTTTTAAAACGGAAAATACACCATTTTCCGAACTTGTGCAGGAGCTCGCTACCGCAGCTACGAGAAGCCAGGGCGTCGGGCGGGAGTGGATTATCGAGCGTCTGGTATTTCCGGCCTGGGACTACGAGGTCGTTGCCGCGTTATATCTGCCCGATATCAAACGAGTGACGTTTGGCATGATGGCTCAGGCGTATGGAATCACCGGGGTGGTCCTGATAGGGTTGCTTGTGGTCTCCTTCTGGCTGGCATCCCGTTTATCCGGTGCTCTTGTCGAAGCCGAGGGATCCCGACTGGAAGCAGTCGATGCCCAGAGTGCAGCCGAGGCAGCCAATCGCACGAAAAGTACCTTCCTTGCAAACATGAGCCATGAGCTTCGGACGCCAATGAATGCCATTATTGGTTACAGTGAGATGCTGATCGAAGAGGCGGAGGATCTGAATCAACCGGGCATCATTCCTGACCTCGGAAAAATCCGTGGTGCCGGCAAGCACCTTCTGGCGCTCATCAACGACATTCTTGATTTGTCCAAAATCGAGGCAGGCAAGATGAGTATTTTCGTCGAAGAAATCCCCCTTCGTGCGATGGTCGAAGATGTGGTTACAACGATTAGTCCCCTCCTCCAGAAAAATGGTAATCGCCTGGTAATTGATGTTCCAGAAAATATCGGATCGATCCGGGCTGATCTCACCAAAATCCGGCAGACGTTGTTCAACTTGTTGAGCAATGCCTCAAAGTTTACCGAGCGTGGGACTGTGACGCTGGCTATTCGGCGTTTCCAAGCAGGCGACGCCCAGGAGCGTGTGCAACTTTGTGTTTCAGACACCGGGATTGGAATGACGCCGGAGCAATTGAGTAAGTTGTTCCAGGCATTCACTCAGGCCGATGCATCTACCACGCGAAAATATGGCGGGACCGGGCTGGGGCTGATCATTTCGCGGAAGTTTTGTCAGATCATGGGCGGGGATATTTCGGTCGATAGCACCGCCGGGCAGGGGACGACATTCACGGTAGATCTGCCGGTGGAGGTCAAGGACATTGTGGAGACCCCGCCGCCATCCACTGCACCCGCAGTATCCCGGCGGGTGCTTGTTATAGATGATGACTCGGATGCGGCTGACTTGATGACTCGCAAGCTTGAGAAATGCGGCTTCCAAGTGGTGGTTGCACACTCTGGAGTCACGGGGCTCAAGTTGGCCCGTTCCGAGCAACCGGACGCCATCACCCTGGACGTCATGATGCCGGGAATGGACGGATGGTCTGTTTTGACGGCATTAAAGGCTGACCCGAAGACAGCATCGATTCCTGTGATCATGGTTACGATGTTGCAAGACCGGCAGATGGGATTTGCCCTCGGCGCGGATGACTACCTTACCAAACCGGTAGAAACCGCTAAGCTTCGTCAGATTCTTGCGCGGCACATCCAGGTCGCCGGAGCACAGGTCCTCGTGGTTGAAGACGATGCGGCTAACCGGCAGATGTTGGTTCGTATGCTCACTCGCGAGGGGATCACCGTGACCGAAGCGGAGAACGGCAGCCAAGCCCTTGAGCAACTCGCGCTGATTAGGCCGGCGTTGATCCTGCTCGATTTAATGATGCCGGTAATGGATGGATTTGAGTTTTTGAAGATCCTGCGCGAGACTCCTGAGATCAGTAAAACTCCAGTAATCGTCGTGACTGCTCGGGACCTTAGTGAAGCGGATCGTGCGCGGTTGAATGGCAGCGTCCACGAAGTGATTCAAAAAGGCGCGATGGATAGGGAGAAGCTCCTCTCCGAAGTTGCCGCAATGCTCTCCTCCACTCCTCCACGAACTCCCAAATCCGACCATGGCAAAGATTCTCATAGTTGAAGACAACGAACTGAACCGCGATATGCTTTCGCGCCGACTCACCCGGCGGGGGTATGATGTGGTCACTGCTGTCGATGGACAGGAGGGACTCGATCGCGCCGTGGTGGATGCTCCTGATCTCATTCTGATGGACATGAGCTTGCCCGTGCTCGACGGGTGGCAGGCGACACAGAAGCTCAAAGCGGATCCGGTCCTCAAGATGATTCCGGTGATTGCGCTGACCGCCCACGCCATGGCCGGCGATCGTGAGCAGGCGCTGTCTGTGGGATGCGATGACTATGATACCAAACCGATAGAATTGGATCGGCTTCTCGCCAAGATGCAGACGCTTCTGGAACGGGTTGGCAAGGCCTGATCGGAGGGGGCATTTTTGAAAGAAAATACCTTCTGTATGGCGTCTTCTGATTCCTCACGCGCCTTGTTGGCCAAGGTCCGGCACGACCTGCGGACCCCTATCAATCACATCCTCGGTTACAGCGAATTACTCGCTGAGGAGTCTGATACCATTCAGGCTGTCGCGCTCGTCGAGGACCTCGATCGAATCCGGATGGCGGCGCGCAACCTCTTGGAGTTGATTGACACCAACCTTTCTGATGAAGGATTCGATAGGCTGACCTTAGGCGAAGAGGTGCACGCCAAGCCGATAGCTACTCTGCCTCGGACGGCGAGTTTGAATGGCGACCTAGTTGCTTCAGACGACAACGACTCGCATGTCACAGGGCGCATACTAGTGGTGGATGATAATGAGGAGAATTGCCAGACCCTCTCCCGCCGTTTGTTGCGTCACGGGCACTCGGTAGCGATTGTCTACAATGGAATGGACGCTCTTTCCCGGCTCAGAGAGTCGCCATTTGATCTCGTTCTTCTTGATGTCCTCATGCCGGGTTTAGACGGGTATGAAGTGTTGCGCCTGATCAAGACGGATTCCGACCTGCGGCATATCCCGGTGATTATGGTCTCTGCATTGGACGAGATTGAAAGTGTGGTCCACTGCATTGAATCCGGCGCGGAAGATTACCTGCCAAAACCTTTTAATCCTACCCTGCTGCGGGCCCGGATTGGTGCGAGCTTGGAAAAAAAGGCACTGCGGGATGACGAGCAACGCCACCTCCGGGTGATCGAAGAGACGCAGAATCGCCTAAAACACGAGCTGGATGAGGCGGCCAGATACGTGCGCTCAATTATTCCCGCTCCCATCACCGAACCAGTTGCCATTGACTGGAAATATATACCCTCAACCGAATTGGGCGGCGATGCATTTGGCTACCACTCCATCGATGAGGATCATTTTGCGATCTACCTTTTGGATGTGTGTGGTCATGGTGTTGGAGCGTCATTGCTATCGGTCACGGCAATGAATGTGATCCGTTCCGGCTCTCTCGCAGACACCGATTTTCGTGAACCCTCTCAGGTGTTGTCAGCCTTGAACGAAGCGTTCCCCATGGAGCGCCAGAATAACATGTACTTCACCATCTGGTATGGCGTTTTCAATCTACGTAGCCGGGTTCTGAAGTATGCAAGTGGCGGCCATCCTCCGGCGCTATTGATCGGTGCTGACGTTGTGCGCGAGATTCGATCGCCCGGTCTGTTGATTGGGGCAATGGAGGGGGCTGTGTTTGCTTCCGAGAGCCTAGAGGTTCCCTTGGGTGCGCGGTTGCTGGTCTTTTCCGATGGCGTGTATGAAATTAGCCGTCCAGATCGAAAGATGGTGGAATTTTCGGAGTTTAAAGCTGCTGCTTCAGAGGCCGCTTTCGCCGACAACGGACTGGACTTACTTGCAAAATGGGCAATCGACATCCATATCTCCGAAACTTTTCAGGATGACTACTCGATGTTACGAGTCTGTTTTTAAGGATGGCACCGTGAAGGAAGAATTTCGGTTCGAGATTTCGAATACCCCTTCCGGACTCACGGAAGGAGCTGGTGCCATGCGTGATTTTCTGGATCGGGTAGGCGTCTCCGCAGAGGTTGCGTTCGCCCTTGACCTCACCTACGAAGAGCTGGTCACAAATACGATTAAATATGCGTACTGTGATAGCGGTGAGCACACGATCGGGATTGTAATCACTGTGGATGCGGAGGCCGTGGAGCTGGAAGTAATTGATGATGGCAAGCCGTTTGACCCGACGGTTCAGCAAGCACCGGATACCTCATTGCCAGTCGACGAGCGGCCCTTGGGAGGTCTCGGGTTGCATCTGGTTAAAAATCTTACCGATGCGTTTAACTATCGCCGCGCTGGGGAACATAATTGTGTGAGCATTCGAAAACGAAGGATCTGAGGGCACAATTATCAAACGCGTTCTCCAGAACACTCCCACTGCCGCCGCCGCAGGGGTGATCGTCTCAAGCACCGGATTTCTTCGCACATCAGTTTTACTCACTCTCAATCGCCTCGAGGAGATCGATCGCGCATTCGATCATCGCTATTTGGGCGTCCACACGCGCTGATAGCAGGTGCTCGGATGGTGTTTCTATGGTCAACGTCCGGAGCGAATGGTGAAAGTGCAGGGTGAATGCCTCCGGATGGTGTTCTAGAAGCGCGGGCGTAATCCGGCGTCGGATTACCCCGTTCCTGGGTCGGTTCTTTTCGATTCCTCGCCGGTCATCGATTTGCATTACGCGGCTTGCCGCTTGCAGGAGCGCATCTCCCCAGTAGGGACGCTTATGCTGAATCTCATAAAGATACACGCCCCGCGCATCGTAATCCTCGTGCAAAGTCAGCGCGAGATCAAACTGGCGCGTTCCGAGTTCCCGCAAATGTGCAGCCGTCGCGGGGATGAGATCGTGGTGATAGGATCGATTGCGATCCACCCCCCGCGCATCAAAACGTGCGTTGTTGATCAGTCCCCATGGGTTCAGACACGGAAAGATGAGCAGGTCAAGCCGCCTCAGTTCCGCACCATGCTTCGTGACCCAAGCGATTAAAGCTTCGGTGGCGGCAGCTTCGTCTCCGTGGATACCCGCGGAGAGGTATACTGCAGGCCGGATGAGGCTGGCGCGCGGTGACTCGAGTAGATAATAAGGAAGCCCGTCTTCGGCAAAATACTCCCGTATGATCAAGCCGGCAGGACGTGCGGATTTGCGCCAGCGGCGGATCAGGCCGACATAATCATGGCTTCTGTGATCGAGCGGAGAGGTCAACGCGGAGCAGGTGGGTTCTGATCAGTCAATGAGGCGCCGCGTGATATCTCCATAGGCGTCGATTCGACGATCCCGCAGAAATGGCCAGTGTGTGCGCTGGGTGTCTACAAAATCCAGATCTGCCTCGACCACCATCACGGCGTCGGAGTCGCACGGTGCCTTGGCGAGGATTTGACCGGCTGGGTCGCAAACAAAACTTTGCCCCCAAAACTCAATGCCATCTCCACCCTCGGGAGTCTCCAAGCCCCACCGGTTCGGTGCTGCCACATAACATCCATTGGCAATCGCATGCCCACGTTGAATCGTTTCCCACGAACTATGCTGTCGGGCACCATGGGCTGCCTTTTCCGAGGGATGCCATCCAATCGCGGTGGGATAAAATAAAATCTGCGCCCCGCGCATCGCCGTGAGACGCGCTGCTTCAGGATACCATTGGTCCCAACAAATACACACTCCGATCCGCCCGAATCGGGTGTCCCATGCCTGAAAGCCGAGGTCTCCGGGCGTGAAGTAGAATTTTTCGTAGAACAATGGATCATCCGGAATGTGCATCTTCCGGTATTTCCCGAGGTAAGATCCGTCGGCGTCGATCACCGCCGCTGTATTGTGATACACTCCCGGTGCGCGTTTTTCAAACAGCGATGCGATGATCACCACTCCAAGTTCGGATGCAATCGACCGGAGATGATCAGTGGTGGGACCGGGGATCGCTTCCGCCAATTCGAAGTATTTATGGTCCTCCGCCTGGCAAAAATACAACGACCGGAATAGCTCCTGCAGACAAATGATCTGCGCCCCTCGTGACGCTGCTTCACGAATTCCGTGGATGGCGGCTGCCAGGTTCGCATCGAGATCATCCGTGCACGAATGCTGCACGAGGCCGATCTTTACTAGATTCCGTGTCATTGCAATTGAAGGCGGATTCCGAAACCGGCGACTCAGTCGATGGAACTGCGGGGAACGATCTTGACGCTGGTGATTTCCACCCGCTCAAGCGGCTTGCTGGGTTCACCTCCGGCATTTGGCGCTACGGGTGTCGCAGCAATTTTTGCGAGCGTCTCCTCGCCTTTGATCATCTTGCCGAAGCCGGTGTATTGGCCGTCCAAATGCGGAGCCCGCCCGAGCATCACAAAAAACTGGCTGCCTGCAGAATTCGGATCCGGGGACCGTGCCATGGAAAGCACCCCGCGGTCGTGCGGCCTGTCATTGAACTCGGCCTTGATTTTATATCCTGGATCGCCGGTTCCCCAGAGCGCCTCTTTCGATGCGTCTTTGGTGAGCGGATCGCCACCCTGGATCATGAATCCATCGAGGATCCGGTGAAATGCCGTGCCATCGTAGAATTTCTGATTGGCGAGTTTTTTGAAATTGGCAACCGTTTCGGGCGCCACATCCGCCCAGAACTCCACGACAATCGGGCCCTTGGTGGTCTCAATAACAGCGACCTCGTCAGCATCGGCAGCAATTGCATGGTGAACGGCCATTGGACTCAAGGCCATGGCTACAACAGAAAAAAAAGCGGGAAGTTTCATATCGGGGGAAATGTTCCACGCTCCCGGCGCTCTGTCACGCGAAGAGTGAGATTCCTCCCGGAAAATGATCAGGGGATATAGTAAAACGGATTCGGCAGTTTCACGGATCGACGGGCATATCCGCCTGCCAGGTCGCTGTGCTGATCCCCGATATTTAGAATGATGTCATAGCCGTACTCGGTGAGCGCCTTCCGGACGCCGCTTTTGAACGGGATAATCGACGGATCGTTGTAACCAGCGGGTTTCATGAAAAGTTTGGCCCACCCCCAATACCCTGCCTCTTCGAGATCGCGGATGGTGTCATTGCGGAGGCTCTCACTCCGCCCGGTGACGAGGAAAATCGGGATCGAGTAAGCCTGTGCTCTTGCATAAATGTCGCGTGTTGCTTGTAGCGGGATTGCCTGCCCGGCCCGCGTCCACTCTGCGAACGAGTCGGGTGTGATTGCAAATTGCTGATCTTTTAAATAGGGCCAATTCGACAAGAGCGTTTCATCGATATCAAAGACGATGGCAAAGTTTTGCGGTGTCTCACCGCGCAGGTAACCTTCCAGCGCGGTCCTGCCCGGTTCCGCCGCGCGGTCAAAAGCTGCGTTGTATCCACCCGAAGCGTGCCATTCGACACACTGCGCCTTGAGAAGCGAAAGGTTTGGAGCGGGCTCGGGCGGCGAAGAAGCACAGCCCATAACTAACAGGCAAATCAGAGCGGGAACTAGCAGTCGCGGGATCATTTGGCAGCGGGTATCGCACATCCGTCGTAATCATGCAAATCCAGAGGAAATTGATGCTCGCTACCGAGACCTGGAAAATATGCTCGTCTTCTGGATGTGTTTGACCGAGTTCTAAGAGATCAGTCATGGATTCAGTTGTCGAAGCCCAGGTCGCTAAAGGCCTGCCATTTTTAGCGTTGTTCGTGTTACTCCTGGGGTTAACTGGGTGCGCCTCAGTGAGTACCCATTCGCTTGAGCGCTTTGGCGAACCCACGCGGAAGATCGCTCCGGAAATAATTTATGTGCACGGATTCGATGCTCCCGCGGATGTCTTTCGAGTGGACCGGCCGGAGGATGATGCGGCGCTCCTTCGTGAGGAGGAATCGCAGCGGCTGGCACGCAATATCGTTTGGCGGCTTCGC
>Ga0209390_10001023_pt1 | contig 55134 bp, 26 predicted proteins | sample BON01_FD_187212 | JGI IMG/M metagenome (GOLD analysis project Ga0209390, IMG submission 187212) | Freshwater microbial communities from Lake Bonney liftoff mats and glacier meltwater in Antarctica - BON-01 (SPAdes) (version 2) | ecosystem: Environmental > Aquatic > Freshwater > Ice > Glacier...
TCGAGCCATTCAAAAATTTATAGCGAAGAAGGACGACAAGATCTCAGATCTTACGAGTGTCGAAGAGGACAGAACGTTATCGGCTGAACAGGTGAATATTTTTTGTATTACCATACACGAATTGGTACAAAAATATATTTAAAACATTCAAAATGATTTAACAGGGGGCGTCTATGATCTTGATGTATCTGCCGGAAATGCTCAAGTTCCTGAATCGCATTGGTGTACGTAACGTCAACGACCATGTCATGCGTGCGTATGGTGGTGTTGATGGCGTTTGGGATGACATAGGGACTCATGTAGTCAAGTCCGTATATAAAATCGTGGAAAATCAGCAGACTGATGTGGTGGTTTCAGTTGCATGTGGCGTGCAGCCTGTTACCAACCATACTGAGGTGCAGGATATGCTGGCAGTGCACCAGCAGCCATCAGCGTCGTCAGTTCTACCCGATAATAATTTTGTTGTGTCTTCCAGAAATGATTCCATGTATGGAAAACGCATGCGCGACGTGCATATCGCTAGGTTTTCGGTAAACAGTAACGCGGTAATCCGCTTTCGCAAGAGTGACCATAAAGTGGTGGTTGCTGACATACTGGTGGGAGTGGGGAGGTATGATGCCTACAATATTGCAAATCGAGCTGTTCAAAATTTTATAGCGAAGAAGGATGACAAGATCTCAGATCTTACGAGTATCGAAGTGGACAAAACATTATCGACTGAACAGGTAAATATTTGTTTGTACTATCACACACGAATTGGCCGAGGAATATAATGGTACAAAAAATATTTAAATTTGTAAAAATATTTCAACAGGGCACATCTATCATCTTGATGTTTCTACCGGACATGCTCAAGGTCCTGAACCGCATTGGAGTGCTTACAGTCAACGACCATGTCATGCGTGCATATGGAGGTGTTGATGGCGTTGGGGATGACGTAGGGACTCATGTAGTCAAGTCCGTATACAAAATCGACCCACCTTCAAATCGTCATACCATACGAATCGAATTCATTGTGCGTGATGAGATTGACGCATTTTTCAGTGGATTTATACACAACAGAGTGTTGAAAGGTGGCAGTGGTTTTCACCGAAAACAAATCGACCACAGGCTCCGTATTGGCAATACAATATTAGCAATTGAGACGGACGAACATGGACATGTCAGCTATAAAAAAGAAAACGAACGATATCAAGACTTCATGAGGACATTTTCGTATAAATTCGTATTCATCAGGTTTAACCCACATGCAAATATGGAAGATCCGCGTGCAAAAACAGACTTTAAACACAAGCTTCATGTGCTGATGAGTTACATTAGGACTCATATTGAACGCATCGAAAAAGGACAGAATGTCTGGAAGCTTGAGATTGTGAGACTATTTTACGGAAAACGTGTGCAATTTTATGCCATAAGCCAATAAGCTCGAGTCGACTATCTGGACATGACTCGTTCATATGTGTTAATATGTGCACGGAGGATTGAGTCGCATGCGTCTCGCTCTCTCTTTCGCGTGTGCGCACTTTGTGCTGAAAGTTTGATAGTTGGTGTTAAACACTCACTTGTGTAAAACGAGTAATAAACGACTAAAGCAGACCATTCCCTGTGTTTTCGTGCCATTCTTTAAAAATGTCGTGTGTATGGTCGCTTACCCTAGCCACATTCTAAGTTTGGTTGTTGCGAGTCGTGCCCGCCGCTGCATACGTGCACTGTGAATGCTTTGTGTCGACGACTATTTTTGTCACACGCTGAGGGCATGTTCATTTGACCCGACCGCTGCTGGCATTGTTTCTCAAAACTTAACGAGTGCACCACGTACCACGTCACCGGACACGGCGTTGGTCATGTCTCTGAAGCGAGTTAACGGCGCCAGCTCTCTGCAGAAACTACCCGCAATGACCCTCAAGATGATTCCTGAGTTCGACAATCTCGACGACGCTTGTCTCCAGGGCAAGCACATTCGACAGATTGTTCACGGGCGGATTGACTCCAAAGGCAGAGACGTCAGTGGCTTTTTTGTGCCAATGGACGTCGTGAAGGTGGTGCTGGGCGTCGAGAAAATGGACATCAGCGTTGACATTGCCCCAAGTCTTTGCTGGGTTGACAACGGGAAAGGCGGTCAGATTCCCGTGGTTCGAGCAGCTGATTTGAATGCTGTGGTTATGAAAAATCAGCGCACGAATGCGGTCGTTTCAGTTGCATCTGTTGTGCAGCCTGCTATCAACCCCGTTGAGGGGCAGGATATGTTGGCCGTGCAGAAACCGCCTGATGTGTCGACAATGCTACCCAGTAATGCTTTTATTATTGGCTCGAAGGATCAGTGTATCTTTGGCAAATACATGAAAGACATCAACATCGGTGGATTCTCTGTGCAGAGCGACGCTGTGGTTCGCTTCCGCAAAAGGGACCACAAGCCTTTCACTGGAGACCTACTCGTGGCAGTGGACAGATATGGCACGACTGGCGAGGCACACAAAGCAATCAAAAAAATGATCGACCGCAAAGATCATAAGGTACATGATCTCAAGAGCCTCGAAATAGACAACACGTTGACAGAAGAACCGGTTTGTCACTTTTTTGATGTTGGTATAAATTAAAAAAATAAAGTTTTTGTACCACGGTAAACTTTCACTGTGGTACAAAAAATTTTTATAGTACAAATTAATTTTGGCTAACTTACACAGGGCAAGTCTTTCGTGATGATGGACCTTGGCGATACCCTTAAATTTTTCAATCGCATTGGCGTGCGGGTGGTCAACGACGTGACAGCCGATGTCACTGCAAAAGTCACCGTCGCCATGGACCCAGAGGGCATGGGCGCACATGCGGGACCTTCAGTACCTTTGGCACCGATCCCTAGGATGGTCACAATGGACGACCTGGAAGTTGTTGTTAAAAATGTTTCCAATGCTTTGGTGACCGTTCATGACAGTTCTTTGAAGGTTATCGTTCATAAGGTTATCGAATTGAAACAGTACATCGACGACAAGGTGACTGGTATCGACGACAAGGTGACTGGTATCGACGACAAGGTGACTGGTATCGACGACAAGGTGACTGGTATCGACGACAAGGTGACTGGTATCGACGACAAGATGACGGATATCGACGACAAGATGACGGACATCGACGACAAGGTCGCGAATCTGAAATCGCAATTCGAGAAGCGCTTGGCATCACTGGAGACCCCCAAAAAGTCTCTGAAGAAGCCCGAGAGCAAGACTCGTTCCACCGTGTCCAGGAACATTGCTTTTGCAAACGGCAGCTATAGTTGGAGGAAGACCATCCGCAAAAAAGTCGGCTACAAGGGTTCCTACAAGACGATCGCCGCGGCGCAGCAGGGATTGGCGAATTTCTGCCAAGTGGAGCAGGCGCACACAGCCGAGTTGATGGAGGATTGAGTCGCATGCGTCTCGCTCTCTCTCTCTCTCGCATGCGCGCACTTTTAGTTGGCGTTGGATGCGAGATTCCTCACATTTGGTTGTTGCGAGAGCAAGCCTTGTTATCGACCAAGATTTGGGATAAGTTCAATAAATGCTTGGAAATTTCCGAAATGTCACGTTGATTTTCGTGTACATGCTTGAAAAGTTCTGTAATGTCACGTTGATTTTGATGTGTATGGTTGTCTGTCGTTTCAATGTGCCTTTTGTCGAGTTCGCATGTTTCGTCTGTGTTGTTTAAATCGGCTTTTATTCTAGCAAGCGCTTCAGAAAAATGAGAATCATGCTGCTGCAGATTACCAACCGCTAACTCTAGGGTAGCAGTGCGTTTGTGTAGATCCAAAACATCTTCTGACAGTCTGTTGTCTTTTGGACCACGACCGAAAATGTTACCAGCGGATTGATCAAGCACAAGCCCTTGATCGGACATGCGATTCAATTTTGCCACATACTATGATTGCATGTATATACTAGCAGACGACGGGACCAGCTTCACTTTGTGTTATGGTTGTTGTGAGTAGCGCATTGCTGTTTCCGACTCTCCCATGGCGGCAAATGTTGATAATGTGGGGGGTGAGTATTCGTTTGTTTTGGAGGCTTTTTGGTGTTGGCCAGTACATCCGCCTTAGCCGGCTCTGGGATATTGGTAAGAATGTGAGTCCACCAATCAACTACAAATCTGCATAGGTTTTCGTCCTTTTGTAGTTGGTTCATTGGCATTTGTTTGTAGGGAACCCCGCTACTGCACATGTTATCGGAGATGAGGACTTGTGCGTCTTCAGTCATGTTCAATAAATCGTCTATATTCATGAGAAAGGGGAAGAGTCCGGTGGAATAATGAGGACCCAGGTCTGGTTTGATGCCCTTTGCGGTGTTACCGCGGTTTGTGTACACAATGTAGTCGAAAAAGGTCATTTTGGATATTGTTTCGTATAGTTCGTGTCCAATGTAATCTCTCAAGAATATGTTAGCGATGTTGAGGGGAATCCTCCTATCCCCAGCCAGACACCGCAAAAAACACCTTGCCAAGTCGGTCCACACCACTCGGAACCCCTTTCTTCCGGTCCACCAACATGTCGGTGCAAGTCCCATTGTTTTCAAGCGTCTGCAAAGCAACGCAGCGGCTTCCATGCATTTGTAGATGGACGGGTGTGTCTCACACACTTGTGCAAAAGTCAAACCGTTATCGAAAGATTCCTGCAGCGATTGTTTGAAGTCAAAGTTTGTCGTTCCGACGGGAGCATAAGCGTCGAAATCGACGAATCCCACATACATGACAATCTCATCCTCTTTCGACATGTCCTTCATAAGACAGGCCGTTCTGTGGATTGTTGTGGCCTGGATCACCGAGATTTCCTCCTTGTAGGGTGGTTCATTTTGTTTCTTCAAAAGACACAAAAACTCGTCCACCGGACACACGAGCTGCTCACACAGGTACTTGCGCGCCCCTGGGGGTGTGTTTTTGGGTCCTTGATACGAGATGTACCACTTCGCATCCTCTGTTTGGACACCACACGCATCTTGTATTGCGGGTACTAGGTCCATTTATTCATATCGACATCAAAAACCAACAAATTCTATAGCATGTGAAAAACACTAGTCTTATATATATTCAAGGTGTTTTGTTGGCAATCTACGCTACTGGGAGAGTCGTGTTTTGGGTATCGCGAAGCTTGGCGAGGGACAAAAAACACTCTCCAATATCTTCCATCTTTTTGGCGGACATGCTACCGAATCCATCCATTTTGAACCAGCGATCCAAATCCCCATCGAAAACCTCCATACCAGCAGTGGCCAAGAACAAAGTGAGCGGATCATGCATCGAGTTGATCAAGGCCTTGGTGGCAATCTCAATCTCTACGTTTTCGACGCCATCAAGTGGCACGACGACAAAACCGTCGTCGGCAGCACCGTCGGCAGCACCGTCGGCAGCACCGTCGGCAGCATCGTCGGCAGCACCGTTGGTAGCAACGTTGGTAGCACCGTCGGCAGCACCGTCGGCAGCACCGTCGGCAGCACCGTCGGCAACAACGTCGGCAGCACCGTCGGCAGCAACGTCGGTAGCGATGACATCACCTTCGTTGGCACTGGCACCAAGTACGTTGTCGGCATTGGCTGTATTGTCGGTGGAAGGTGTAGGAGCAGCAGGCTGTGCCTCGGCAGTGTGCATTTCGACATCCTCTTTGACGAAGGAAGGGGTGTCGACAGCGGCAGTATCGAGGTCTGCGACTGCAGCCACGTCCTCGACAGGGATAGTGCGACGTTTCTTGCTGTTTGTCTGTGACATGGTGATTTTTGTTGGCACTTTGCTAATTTTCCTTGTTTTATAAAGATTTCGCTGCGATACTCTATATTTGGAAATGTTGTGGAAAGGGTGTCGACATGCACGTAAAAAGAGACAAAGTTACAGGACTGCAGTTGTCGAGAAGCATGATGCGCCTGCATGCAGAAACGCAGGGATGGACGACGATGCAGAGAACACAAAACACACGGAAATTGACTGATATGATCAACGAAAACATCGATAAAATGCCGCGCGAAGTGTGTTTGCTGAACGAGGGCAGGTCGGTCAAGGTTGTTTCAGAGGGCGAAATTTTGAACATCCACATTATGAAAACGTGCGCGCGAAGGGGCGAGGAGCACTGTCTGGTCGAAGAGAGCGAGTGGACGTGCTGGGAGTTGGAAAATTCGCTGCTGTGGCAACAGAAATTCAAGAACGCAGAGAGTTTCAACGTCTGTTCGTATTATGAGCAGCAGCAAGCAACGAGGGGGGTGTCAAACGAAGATGATGCAGACGACAACAAGGGCAACAGCTGCGTAGCGTCGATGTTGGAGAGGAGCTACGGCACAAGGGAAATGTGCCGCGTCAAGCGCACCAAAAAACAAAAGACGAGTTGTTGCGAGGACAACTGTGTGGGCCGTGTCAAGGTAACAAGTTTCGTCATGGAGGTGCTGCAGAGAACATCGAGTGTCTATTTTGTAAGCGACAGGAGTGTGGCGCGGAACGCAGAGCGAAACAACTTTTCGACGCCAAAAGCGGTCAACATTTGCTACACAGGGACTGTGAGTGGCACTATTGATGCGTCTTCCATCAGCAGTGAGATGTGCCAGGCGAACAAGCGGGGACCGTGTGGCAGTGAAATCCACATAGATACCAGCATGGGCGTCATGCAGATTTTTGGCAACAATGGTGGGTCGCGCAAGATTACTTGCAAGGCGTTTCTCAACATTAGCGATGCCAACTTTATTGTGCACAGGGTGTGCAGAATGGTACATTCTTGTTTTGAACGTAACCTCTTTTTTCTGCCTGGTGTTGGTTTGAGTTGCTGTCGCTAGAGTGGCTGTGCACTGTTTTGAACGTAACTTGTATTTGTCTGTGTCTGTGTCTGTGTCTGCGTCTGTGTCTGCGTCTCTGTCTCTGTCCGCGTCTCTGTCCGCGTCTGTGTACAAAAACACAGCTGAAAGTCGCGCCAAGTTCCGAGCTGGTCATGCATATGCTGGTGTTATACGGCAACACGGGGTGCAAGATGGATTTATCCACGAGTGGGTATACGGTTGCGGTAATTCGGGAAATGCTCCCGGCGTGTGCGTACACACCCTGCATCGAAGAACACAACATCCATGCGATTTTCCGGTGGCCGTCCATATGGACGATTTTCGAGGCCTTTCTGAACAAGACGGGCGAATTGCACCGCGGTGTGGAGCTTCAAGATGTCGATGCCGACATGGACTTTGCCAGCAAGCAAGCGTCAACCGTCGAATTCCTCAAGGAAACCGGACTGACGCTCAGTATCACCACGTTGGGAACGTGCATTTATCGATTTGGGAAAAAGCGCAATCGCGAGGCCTACAACACAGGAGCACAAGAACTCATGACATCGACGTCACAGACAGACTACTCTGTCGAGACGGAGAGGAGTATTTTCAAGATCTGCAAACACATACACCAGATTGTGACGACCTCTTGAAGTGTTGGTTTTTGAAATAAAATCACTCGTAGGCACTAAAATTTGCTTTGTGCGCCCTCTGCCGTGCGATTGATGCAGTCCCCATAGTATTTCTCATGGTGCGACCATGACAGAGTGCGTTTGTGTCGGGCACAACTTGTAGACAATGTCCACCACACCCACTAGGTGTGTTTGTTGTAGTTTGGAAACAGGTGTATACAAAAAGCAGTCAATACTGTTTTAATCAAACTCTCTTTTGGTGGCGGGTGCATATGACACACACACTCACACCCACAAACCGTCTTTATCTTGTTGGGATGCGCCTCCGCTGTGTAATATTGTTTTGAGTTTTCCACAATGTGTGTTGTAAGCTTCAACCTGCTGTGATTGGATGATGGCATTTGTGGTTAAAGCTTGGACAAAATGTAAACGTTCTTGCGACAACTGAGTACGACCCACACACGGCTCACGGTCCAGAGACAACTCAATAATATGACCTGCAAACGCCTTTTCTTTTTCAGTTTGCGTGTTGTCAGTATTCAGGGGTTGCCGCTGGGCCAACTCTTCGAGTTCTTTAACGTATTTTTCAGCTTGATCCTTCATGCTTTGTACGAATTGATTGTATTTTTCTGGCAACTCAGAATCATCGGAAGACAAACTACGAGGGGTGCTTTGAAGCACGTTAGGATTCATCAAAATCATTTTCGCACATATAAAATGCTCCAGATGCATGACTCCCACATCACAATACCATTCGTGGCGATGCGCCCAATACATTTGGTCGGATCTGAGAAACGCGCCAAAGCTCTTCTTCAAACTATGCAATTCATCTGGTTGCCCGAACCATCTGTATTTTCTGGCCAACGGGATTTGCTCCACACACCAAATAATTTGATCATCACTGATTATGTCAGCCACGTAACTTCCGATTGTGCGTATTTCGCCGGGATTCTCAAAGGTACAGTGGATTGTTGGTGTCGTCATCTTTTTGCCTGTGTTTACTTCTTTGGTTATATAGTACGAGCTGTCATAACCCGAGGCAAACGCACATCGAGATATGTTGGTATGTTCGTCGCATCAGATGACATGAAAATTACAAAATGTTGTCGAGAAATATACTGCCATCGCGAATAAAACGCACAAAAATATCTGTTACAAAACAGTGTGTGTAGTGTGCAATCGCGTGTGATATGACTAGTATCATGCTTGTAAACCCCCACAACGCGCAAAATGCTTGAAGTTTGACGTTTTTCCCCACAAAGGTGCATGTTGTGCCTTGTCAGTTTGTTGTTCGTTTTGCTGGTCGCCACATCTCTGCACGTCAAAATAGTGGAATGGTGGGAATACAGACTGAAATATATGCTTTATCACAAATCGTGTGCAAGCATCCTTACTAAGCAAATTTGATATATAAATATCTGTATATACAAATATCTGTATATACAAACATCTGTATATACAAACATCTGTATATACGAACATCTGTATATATAAACATATGTATATATCTTAATCCCACAATTGCATTCAAAACAGTACATTGGCGGAATACATACTGTGACGCGTGGTTTGCAAAGTGTTTGCAAGCATCTTTAATTACCAACGTTGATATTTAAGCATTTTTATATCCAATCCTATATTTAATATACGATTTGTTATATTTATTGTTTTCTGGAACAATAATAGGTTATATATAAGTTGACATACCATTTGCATACGGTGAAACGCTAAAAAGGACAGTGTATATTACAATGTTTTACCTTTCTCCTTGGCGTTTTGTGTGGCTTGCTACATACTGTCTGCTGGTGTGTAGCGTCGACACACAAACACAGCTGCCGTGCGACATGGGGTATTCAGGCCCAGACGGCGGGCCCTGCGCACCGTGCGAGGCCGGCGAGTTCAAGTACACCACGGGATCGGCAGCGTGTTCGATCTGCCCAGCCAACTCGATGTCGGCGGCTGGTAGTGTCTCAAACACAGCCTGTTTGTGTGTCGCTGGGTATACGGGACCAGACGGCGGACTATGCACTGCATGCACACAAAATACGTTCAAATCAATCGTAGGTTCATCACCCTGTCTTAACTGTTTAAACTCCAACTCAACAACAGGAAGCACACAAATTACACAGTGCTTGTGCCGGGTTGGATGGACGGGTTGGCCTTTCCCAGTAAATGTGGCCCGTACATGTGGGTCATCTAGCAATTCACAGTGTCCTTCTGCTTCGTCTCCGTATTATGGCGGCTGGGGGCCTTGGCGTGGCAATGATGGTAGTTTAATAACATCCGTACACACGTGGAGAGGAAGTCGTCCTCATTTTTACAGAATTGATATCGGATCAATAAGGAAAATAGATTATGTCATATATCACAATCTAGTAAGACACAGCTCTCATGGCATTCAAGCGGTAGTCACTGTTGGAAACAATGTTATCGCGAAAGACAATGGCGTATGTGCGACAATGTATAATTCAGTAACTCAAAACAAGCTATGTGGCTTAGCAGGTCAGTATGTTTCGCTAGTTCAGCCACCCGGTTTTAATGAAGATCTGGTTTTTAACGAATTTGAGGTATTCACGACGCAATGCCAGGAGTGCCCCGCTGGCAAGTTCAAGGACACACTTGGACCAAATTTATGCACAGATTGTCCTGCAACCTTATTCTCTTTGCAGGGAAGTGTGTCTTTGGCAGAGTGTGATACATGCAACGCAGGCTTTCTTGCAACAGATACAGGAGACTGTATTGCATGCCCCGTGGGAAAATTCAAGGACACAGGTGGCCCACAAGAATGTATCAGCTGTCCCCCCAATACGCACTCTCGCGCCCAGGGCGTCCCCCGCGACCGCTGCCTGTGTGACGCTGGCTTCTTTGGACCTGACTGCAACATATGTCCCGCTGGCAAATTTTCAGAAGGGCCTGGTCAAAATACATGTGTGTCATGCCGCGCTGGCACATACTCACAGTTTGCAGGAGCGGGAAGTATAAACACTTGTACTATGTGTCAGGCTGGAAAGGCGTCAGATACGTTGGCTGCCGCTGATATTTCGGTTTGCAATATATGTGTTGCCGGAAAATTCTCAGCAGGGCCTGGTCAAACCACATGTGTGTCGTGCCGCGCTGGCACATATTCAGAATTCGCAGGAGCGGGAAGTATAAACACATGCAGCATGTGTCAAGCGGGAAAGGCGTCAGATACGTTGGCTGCCGCTGATATTTCGGTTTGCAACAAATGTCCCTCTGGCAAATTTTCAGCAGGGCATGGTCAAACCACGTGTGTGTCATGCCGCTCTGGCACATACTCACAGTTTGCAGAAGCGCGAAGTATAAACGCTTGTATCATGTGTCCAGCGGGAAAGGCGTCAAATACAATGGCTGCCACTGATATTTCGTTATGCAACAGATGTTCCCCGGGCAAATTTTCAGCAGGGCCTGGTCAAACCACATGTGTGCCATGCCGCGCTGGCACATATTCACAGCTTGCAGGAGCGCAAAGTATAAACGCTTGTGATATGTGTCCAGCGGGAAAGGCGTCAGATACAGTGGCAGCCACAAACAGTTGGTCTTGTAACATGTGTCCCGCCGGCAAATACTCAACAGCGTCGGGTCAGACCACATGTGTGTCATGCCCTGCGGGGACCCACTCGAACACACTGGAAGCGGTAAGTGCAGGTACTTGTATCAAGTGTGCAGTGGGAACATCGTCAGTTGCGTTGGCCGCCACAGATATTTCGTTTTGCAACATATGTCTCCCCGGCAAATACTCAACAGTGTCGGGTCGGACCACATGTGCGTCATGCCGCGCTGGCACATACTCACAGTTTTCCCAGGCCAGCATCTGTAGCATGTGTCCAGCGGGAAAGGCGTCTGATACTGTGGCAGCGGCAGACAGTTCGACTTGTAACATATGTATTGCTGGCAAATACACGAATATGGCAGGTCCGACCACATGTGTGTCATGCCGCGCTGGCACATACTCACAGTTTACAGAAGCGGGAAGTATAAACGCTTGTAGCATGTGTCCGTCGGGAAAGGCGTCTGATACAGTAGCAGCGGCAGACAGTTCGACTTGTAACATATGTGCCGCCGGCAAATACACGGAAATGACAGGTTCGACCACATGTGTGTCATGCCGCGCTGGCACATACTCGGAGTTTGCAGAAGCGAGAAGTATAAACGCTTGTAGCATGTGTCCGTCGGGAAAGGCGTCTGATACAGTGGCAGCGGCAGACAGTTCGACTTGTAACATATGTATTGCTGGCAAATACACGAAAATGACAGGTTCGACCACATGTGTGTCATGTCGCGCTGGTACATATTCGGAGTTTGCAGAAGCGGGAAGTATAAACGCTTGTAGCACGTGTCCAGCGGGAAAGGCGTCTGATGCAGTGGCAGCGGCAGACAGTTCGACTTGTAACATATGTGCCGCCGGCAAATACACGGAAATGACAGGTTCGACCACATGTGTGTCATGTCGCGCTGGCACATACTCGGAGTTTGCAGAAGCGGGAAGTATAAACACTTGTAGCGTGTGTCCAGCGGGAAAGGCGTCAGATACAGTAGCAGCCGCAAACAGTTTGACTTGTAACATATGTGCCGCCGGCAAATACATGGAAATGGCAGGTTCGACCACATGTGTATCATGCCGCGCTGGCACATACTCAGAGTTTCCCCAGGCCAGCACCTGTAGCATATGCCCAGCAGGAAAGGCGTCAGATACAGTGGCAGCGGCAGACAGTTCGACTTGTAACATATGTCCCGCCGGCAAATACACAGAAATGGCAGGTTCGACCACATGTGTGTCGTGCCGCGCTGGCACATACTCAGAGTTTGCAGAAGCGGCAAGTATAAACACCTGTAGCATTTGTCCAGCGGGAAAGTCGTCCGATACAGTGGCAGCGGCAGACAGTTCGACTTGTAACATATGTGCCGCCGGCAAATACACGGAAAATGCAGGTTCGACCATGTGTGTATCATGCCGCGCTGGCACATACTCAGAGTTTTCCCAGGCCAGCAACTGTAGCATGTGTCCGTCGGGAAAGGCGTCAAATACAGTGGCAGCGGCAGACAGTTCGACTTGTAACATATGTATTGCTGGCAAATACACGGAAATGACAGGACCGACCACATGTGTGTCGTGCCGCGCTGGCACATACTCAGAATTCGCAGGAGCGGGAAGTATAGGTACTTGTAGCATGTGTCCGTCGGGAAAGGCATCAGATACAGTGGCAGCCGCAAACAGTTCGACTTGTAACATATGTCCCGCCGGCAAATACACGGAAATGGCAGGTCCGACCACATGTGTATCATGCCGCGCTGGCACATACTCAGAGTTTGCAGGAGCGGAAAGTATAAACACTTGTAGCATTTGTCCAGCGGGAAAGGCGTCAGATACAGTGGCAGCCGCAAACAGTTCGACTTGTAACATATGTCCCGCCGGCAAATACACGGAAATGGCAGGAACAACCACATGTGTGTCATGTCGCGCTGGCACATACTCAGAATTCGCAGGAGCGGTAAGTGTAGGTACTTGTAGCATGTGTCAGGCGGGAAAGGCGTCAGATACAGTGGCAGCCGCAGACAGTTCGACTTGTGACATATGTCCCGCCGGCAAATACACGGAAATGGCAGGTCCGACCACATGTGCGTCATGCCGCGCTGGCACATACTCACAGTTTGCAGGAGCGGGAAGTATAAACACTTGTCGCATTTGTCCAGCGGGCACGACGTCAGGTACAGTGGCAGCCGCGTATTGTAACGTATGTGCCCCCGGCAAATTCTCAGCGTTGTCAGGTCGGACCGAATGTTTGCCATGCCCTTCGGGGACCTACTCGGACACATTGGGAGCGGTAAGTTTAGGTACTTGTATCAAGTGTGTAGTGGGAACATCGTCATTTGCGTTGGCCGCCACAGATATTTCGACTTGTGACATATGTCCCGCTGGCAAATACTCAGCAGTATCGGGTGAGAACAAATGTGTGTCATGCCGCGCTGGCACATATTCAGAGTTTTCCCAATCCAGCACGTGTAACATGTGTCCGGCGGGAAAGGCGTCATATACAGTAGCGGCCGCAAACAGTTCGACTTGTAACATATGTCCCGCCGGCAAATACACGAATATGGCAGGTGCGACCACATGTGTGTCATGCCGCGCTGGCACATATTCAGAGTTCACAGAAGCGGTAAGCATAAATACTTGTATCGAGTGTGCAGTGGGAACATCGTCATTTGCGTTGGCCGCCACAGATATTTCGAGTTGCAACATATGTCCCGCCGGCAAATTCTCAGCAGTATCGGGTGAGAACACATGTGCGTTATGCCGCGCTGGCACATATTCAGAGTTTTCCCAGGCCAGCACCTGTAGCATGTGTCCGGCAGGAAAGGCGTCCGAAACGGTGGCCGCCACAGATATTTCGGTTTGCAATATATGTGCCGCCGGTAAATACACGGAAATGGAAGGTCCGACCACATGTGTGTCATGCCGCGCTGGCACATATTCAGAGTTCGCAGAAGCGGTAAACATAAATACTTGTAGCACGTGTCCAGCGGGAAAGGCGTCAGATACCGTGGCCGCCATAGACATTTTGTCTTGTAAAACATGTCCTGTTGGCAGATTCTCAGCAGGTCCAGGTCGGAGCCAATGTGAGCTGTGCCCGCGAGGCACGTACGCAATGTTTCCAGAAACCATCACTTGCAGCCAGTGTCCCATGGGAACGTGGTCCGATACATTGACATCCACCGATATTTATAATTGCATCCAGTGTCCCGCCGGCAAATTCTCAGGAACGCTGGGTCGCTCAAATTTGGCAAATTGTAACACATGCGGTTCGGGTAAGATGTCGATTGCGGGTTCTTCTTCTTGCACAGATTGTCCACAAGGCACGAGAAGGGATGCTGATCTCGGTGCATGTGTTCCCTATCTGCAAAATTACGTGGTCAGAGTGACAGATCACTACCGCACCATCTTCAGGTCAGGGGGAACACCTGCTGTGACTACATTGAAATTGGCAGAAACAAGTGCGCGTGTCAAATCGCAGCTGATGTACGATTCTGCGACGCGCGAGGAATTATTGTGGCATCATCTCAGTGTGCAGACAACGGGATCATGCCAGGATCTGGTGCCATTGCTACGAAACGTGCCGGATATGCAGGACCAGTATGAAGTGCTCGTCCGTCTTCTTATGCATGACGGCCCTTGCGCGCCTGGATTCATCGGCTACGACTTACTACAGGACCCTGGAGATGCAGATGTGACAGACAGCGAGTGTGTGATGATAGCATCTACAGCACAAGACACAGGCCGCGATGCGCTGTTAGTGCTGACACGACGATTTATGGGGCGCGACGCAACAAATCAGTTCGAACATTATGACTATTCTGCGCAATATCTTACTCCCACGCTGGTGCGACATATTTTCGGGAATTCACCACAGACACACACACAAGTGAGCTTTTGCAATGTGCGAAATGTCGAGCATGCACCAGCTGCTGTCGGTGATGTCCTGTCGCATGTGGCACTGTGGACCATGCCTCAAAACTTCTCCACACCCACTCCGCACATTTTGGCAGCACAGCTTGTGCAGAGTGGACCATGTCCTCCCTAACACACCAAATCTCAAGTGTTCTGCCATACAAAGTCAGGACTGTGCACACGATATCAGAGTGTTCCAAGCACTATGCGCGTACTTTACATAAGTATTTCGAGGATGCATAATACCGCTTAAGGTATGAGAAATCGACAAAAAGATTGACGTATGATCATATTAACTGCTAGCGCTGCACCAAATCCCGCTGCAGCCAGACCAACTTTCCCCAAGATGTTGTGCGTTGATAAGGTACGAGACATGTCTCCACGAGGTGCACCTGACTTGGTCGTTTTATTAAATAAATCATTACAATGTAAATTCCATCAAATGTATGCTCTCAACCCGTCTCACGCCCGCATTTTGTGTTGATATCGTCAAAAAATGAGTTCATGTTGCATAGTGATATTGCTGTTGCTGTTGGTGGAAATATTGATAGGGATCAAAGTATACTGGCATAGCCATTGGGTTGAACCCGGACGATGGGATGTACATAGCCGCAGGGTCGTCTTGGAGCACTCCAGTGTAGTTTTGCTGCGTGCTTGTGTCGAGCATTGTCCGGAATCTGCACTGCTGCACGACGGAATACAAGCAGACACATGCAGCCAAAGTGCCAAACACGACGCCGACAATGGTGTAATGTGATAATGAGGACGTGCTGGTGCGCTGAAGATGCGCGTCCTGTTCCACATGTGATGCTCCTACCGGCTGCGGGTTCACAGCAGTACCAGGCCGCGGGCTCACATGCAAAACGGAGCTGGCAAGTGCACAAATGTCGTCTTGTTTGGTGACATTGTTCCGTTGCGACGGTGAACACATGCTGATTTGTTTGCCAAGAGATGCGCTGATTACGTGCAAGTCATAGTACCCTTTCAACGCCAATTCGTCGACGTTTATGAATGAGCTATTGGATGTCACCGCCACGTAGGTGATGTGCACTGTCTGCACCTGCAGCAAGCGGCGTGCCGTTTTAGACGCACACTTGGACTTGTACTGAGCTCTCGCGACGGATGTGATGACAATGTCAGCGATAGCACTCGAGGAAGCATTCATGACGTGCATGCGGATCTCCGGGGCTATTTGCTGCATAAAGCTGGACTCATCCAAGCAGAACATATCAAATCCCAGTTCCTTTTGTATAACCAGCATATGGCAGGTGACAACAGACCGACTCTGCGGCTTTTGCGCACATACAACTGCGGTGACTCGCTCGTTGCTGTCGATTGAGGTAATTTCGCGGTTCATGGCCATGTTTTGGTTGCTCTTTCCGGGGCCGAGAGGGGCTTGCCTCGATGTTGATGGCGACGCAGAATCCAATGACAGCAAAAACCTGCGAGCCTCTGCACTGACAGTCGGCGGGGGGGGTGTATGCAGCTCGGACGCTGGCACCACTGTCCTTCTGTGCGTGGGTCGGGTTTCAAACGCTCCGTGGTGTCGACGTGCATGTCGTTTGCGGCCGTGCTCAGCGAGTGCGTTGACGCGCGGAGGTGGCGTCGTGTTGTTCCGTTGACGCGCGGAGGTGGCATCGTGACGTAGCAGTCGGCGATCCGGGGCGGTGTTGGCACATCGGCGATGTGGGGTTGTAAAGACGGTTGTGTTTATAGACTCGCTGTGGGGAAACAAAAACACCGGGCTCTGTGACCCGAACGCTGATGAGACTGTGTATCCCTTGAATTCGGTTTCATCGGAATATTCGCTGTCCTGGACATCTGTGGTGTGCAATTTGAAGGTGAGCATGACTGAATCGACATCTGGCAAGTACAGATACATGTAATACCACCATGTAGAGTCAACCGAAGACTGCCACCGACATGGCATAATGTGGCTCTGGCATGTGCCGTTGACACACGACGCGCAGAAGTCAAAATCAGACACACGGCGATCGCCAAACAGTGCTGCCGTCATTCGGAAATGCAGCGAATTTGTCTGTGTGCTATTTTCATACTGGATCGCCCCCGCATCCAGCTTGATGCATCCATCCAAAACATCGGCAGGTATCTTGTGTGGAATGAGGGCCGCAATGCTGGTGCCCTCGAAAAACGTGAGCGGGTGGTGGCCGTCGGGATTCGGAAAGTCGTGCGCATAGTCGTCTGTGTAGGAGTGTGCGTAATGTTCCGCAAAGACTGCCTCGTCACAATTGTACAACCTGCATGCCATCGACTCCCCAACCCAAAACGTGGTGTACAGCCAGTATTGTGGCGGATGCTCGGATGGAGGATCTACAGGGAGTGGTATCTGTGGCCTCCACTTGATTGTCCCCCGGGCGTTTTCATATTCGCCCGACGACGGACAGTGTTCCGCACAGAGGCCCACCCCATCAACGCCGCCAAACAGCAGGTCACCTGCTTCCCACATGTGTGCGTCGTTTGGTACATTGTAGTTGTTTGCGAATTCCTGTACAGTCGATGCCGCTCGCACATGCTGCACCTGCCAGTCGTAGATGTTGCTATCTGCGTCCGTAGAGACACACGGTTGAAGTCCGCACATCCGCAACGTGGAAGAGAAAAGAACAAGCAGCCATCCTCGTGTTTTCACATAGACTCTGTCAAATATTGACACTGCTCCGGGTCCTGTCTCGACTGTGGCTGAGCAAGGGTATGTGTTTTTGTCTTGGTCTGGACTCCATATCTCGTTTACGTCGTCCTGCAGCTTCTGACACGGCGGGGCCATGGTGCGCCATAACTCGGACAGAACACCTCCTGCCCCCGATGATGCAGCGTTTCCGCCCTCGACGAAGGCGATGCGCGTCTTGGTCGCGTTGGTCTCTCCAAGCGCAATAACGCGGGCGTGGGTACGGATGAAGTTGCAGCAGTCCGGCTCAGTCTGGTCAGGGTTCATAGTTTGTCCCAGTGGCACAACAATGCCATCAAGGATGTGTGCGTTCTTCTTGTTCACAGAGAGAAAGTTGTCAGGGTCCATCTGCGGGGCACATATATCATACTGCCCTGGCAAGGACGGCATCGTGGCGTCCATTCCAGCCATACTTGGATCCGAGGCAAAATACACAATGGGAAGTGCCCTTGTTGTGTTCTGTGTCATTTTGCCAATCGACAGCACGTCTCCTGTTGCCAGCGCTTCGTCATCCAGTTCTGTAATAAAAGCATGATCTGGTAACTTTACACTGCCTTGTCCAATCTCTGTCTGTGGGATCACCCTCACAATCGTTTCCACATGCTGCTGCCCGTCCGAGCCTAGTGTGTATGTTTTGGCAATGATTCCACAAACACAATCGGCCAGCAGTGTGTACGGTACGCCTTCTTGTGGGATGGCACACGCGATGTCTGGACGCAACACAGTGTTTTCACCCTGCGTGAGATACGGTAGATTATTATACTGTGGGTGGCACACAAACAACGGAAATCCTCTGCTGTCGACATCTCTGCGACTGCCATAGGCGATTTTTTGCGTAAATTCATCCGCGCCTCTCTTGTTTGTAATGAGATCAGCAATGGAGTTCACCTCTACCTGGTAGGCTGACTTGAAATCGACAGACAGCTCCAGATCGGCAGCTGTCACTGCGTATCTGGTCATGACGTCGCCCAGCGTATACATGCATGGCAGTGATTGTTCGGTCTTGAGGTTTTTCGACAGGTCGCACCGCACATACCCTGCCTTCAAGGCCGCGTTATCAATGCCTGGGAATGTCAGCTGCCCTAGTTTGCAGGGCGCGTTCTTGGGATGTGTGACGGTGTTGCCGCCCAGCGGGGCCTGCGCAGAAATGCCAGCATCATTGATGCCAGAGAAAACCCAGCACACGGGTGGGTCTGGCAGGAAGCCGCCCTGCGAAACCCACAGATTGTTACTGGCAAAGGCTGTGTAGAAAACGCCGGCAAGACTGGGTGTTTTTTTGAGCACAACGCTTTTGTCACTAGTCGCGATCAGCGTGTCGGGGCCGTGGGTGTATCGGTCTGACAGCGCGACGGATGTGCTCATGTGCTTTGGTGGGTACGGAATGGGATTCTGCGTCATGGACCCGCATCGAATCCAGTCCCAGTCGGTGCTACCGTTGCTGGTATCAAGCTTTTTGGAAGACACAAAGACAGCCATGTGGATGGGCGTGCCCGAGTCGTAATTGTGGTACATTTCCTCGCGTCTGTCGTTACGGAACGGGCGGCTCGAATCACTGGGATAGCGCACGTTAATGCCAATGTGCGGGGTCAAGTGAATTGTAAGATCCTTGTTCCACTCTTCTCCTGGAAACAACCGCTGCACAAAACCCGCCCCGCCAGAACCATAGTAACTCTCCTGAGTCTGCAATTCGAGTGTCTTCCACCTGTTCTGCGCCGTCGTGCGCTTCGTATGTAGCACCGGAATGACTTGGTTTTCAGACCTGTATGCGATAAAATTGCCAGCACATTCCGCCGACAAAACAGAAGAGCAAACGTGGGGGTCTTCAATGTATGATACGTCCTTGTATAGCACAGCAACATTGCTGAGTTCTGCAAACCGGTTGACAACCACTGGATGCGTGCTTATGGACTGCACAAACTCGCCACCTTCCTCCAGACGGGCCACAGAGACATCATTTTGGAAAAAAGACGACTGTTGTACTGGGCGTGGTCTGGCAGCAAAAATGTGGTCGCTGTGGCGTATTTGTTCGCCATTATCTGGCCGTAAAATGTGTGTGAATCGTTCTGGTAATATGCTGTCTGACACTACCTGCGTGCGCACAAGAGATCTCACCACCGCTGGCAGTGCGGAACCCCACGGGTCTGTGATACCGCGCTCACTGTCGCATGCACACAGCGTGTTTACACCCTCATACTGCACTGTAATCTCACAGAACAAGTCGCTGTGAACACTGAGATCGGACGACTCTGACGCGTCCACCGGAATAATCGCAACAGGCTTCGAGACGTTGGCATTCACGTAATAAAAGTACAGTGTCAGTGTCTTGAATTGTCCAAATGATGCGGGCACCAGGATTGTGGTGGTGCGCTCTTCCTCGTTCACTGTAACAAAGTTGCTGTTCGCCCCTGTCCATCGGTCTTTGGTCTCAGCCTGGTTGGCAATGTGTACAGGGTTGTCGGCATAGATGGCATCCGACCAGTCAATCACAGTTGCCACGCCTTGTTGCAAAATAATGGGTGTTGGCATCGCAAAGTCGATAATGCCGTCGGCCACGAGCGCCCGATAGCCACTCTTGTATTGTGTGGGGGTGCCCAGCTTATAACGCGAGTGGCGCGAGTCATACGCAGCGGTGAGTGTTGTCATATTATGATGACATTCGAAGAAACTAATGTTGATAGATGCCGCCGAAACCCCTCGAAAAGCCCGTTCTAAGACCAGGCCAGGTCCTGTCATGTTGGACCGCTGCTCCGAACATTTGCACATCTTGTGACCCGCGTGCCACACATCCACCGACTTCGGCAAGTCCCCGTCGGTCTGCAGTACAGGCAGCGCCGATGCGTCGACAGTCTGCACTTTGTGACAACATCCAACGCAATAGTGCGAGCAGATCACTGGCGCGACCAACACGCACGGGGGGCTTTCGGGGTATTCTCCGAGCACGATTCGCACGTAGCGCGCGCGCACTGGGCCATCTTCGAAAAACATTTCGACGCTGGAATTGTTGGCACTCAGTGTCGAGAGGTCCATGTCCCTGAATCGGACAGGATTCGAGTTGTATACTAGTGGCAATATGTCGTAGTACACGCGCACGCTGCCAAAGCGCGACGAAGCAGACACATACGAAAACACAAATCCACTCACGGGTCTGATGGTCTTCAGGTCCATTTCAACCGAAAACGGCGCAAGACCGCGGAACTTGCGGTGTGAGAAAAGCCCCACGTCGTACAAAAAGCACAACCCTTCTCCACCAAACCACGGTTCCTGTGAAAGTGCGCCTGGAACTTGGTCGCCTGACCACGACCAAGTGCTGTCGGTATCAAAGTGCCACCTCTGGCGGTTCACCTCGACCTGCGCGATAGGAATTTCATGGCGAAGATTACATTGCTCGCCACCCACGTTACACATTGGAAATTTGATGAAAATATAGCGTCCCAGGACGCTCGGAATATCGAGCTGAATGAAAATGTTTCGGCCAAGCCACGGGATGTATGCAGGTTTCTGCCATGCGGGAATATTTTGGGCCGGTGTATCAGCTGCTGCAGCTGCATCACCAGCAGCAGACGTCTGTGCAGTGGACAGAAGAATGATTTCGTCGTCTGGAAGCATACGCTGGTATAGTCGAAATTCGTCCAACTGGCCTTCATAGCACGTATACGACAAAGTGGCCACACTCGGACAGAATAGTGTCACCCCCCTGTTCATGTGCGATGACAAGACGAGCGAGTCCAAGTTGACCAACCCCCGCACGCTGTAGGTGTCGCCGTCGTCCGCTTGTTGGTTGTCTTGCATAACGAGGCATGCTCCGTTCAAGCACATCTTCGCTGTCTGGGACGCTGTGGACACGGAGAGTAGGCAATGATTCCATGCACCCACGGCAACCGTGGCCGCGGAGGGGCTGTAGATCAGATCGGCGAGTGAGTCTCGGCTGGTGGCCCAGAGACCCGGCTGGTTGTTGACTGTGAGGAAGGCGGTGACCACACTCGGACGGTGCCAGTTCTGTTCGAAACGAAGAAACGACGCGCCATTGTCAGTGGACATTTCGAAGATGACGTATTTTTTCTGGCCAAGTGGGTGCGCCATGCCAATGAACCAAAACGACACAGCCAAGTCGCTGCCAGGCTTCAGTGTGACCGCGCCCAGCGCCAAGTAGTGCGCGTCGGCTAGCAAAAGACTGCCCCACAGCGGGGGCCCGTGCACGCTAGGGACAGGAAGTATGGGTGTTTTGTACAAGACATGCATCATCTCCGGCTCCGGGCTGTTTGTGGCAACATTCTGCTGCATAAGACGCGCATCCGCCATGTAGTTCGAGCTGTCTTTGCCAATCAACGTCGGGTCGTCGAATCGCAGCCACATGAGAAGATCAGAGTCGACGCTGGCGAGCTGGGGCTCACAGTCGTGGCAGTGCTGCAGCTGGTGCTCATCACCTGGCTGGTAGCTCGCGTACACAGGGTTGGCGTTGAGCAGCTGCTCGTCGCCAATCTGAATTTCATAGTGTTTGATGGCATCCCACAGTGTTTCTCCAGCCACACCCTCAGCCGTATTTTGATGGTCAAATTCGATCTTGACTTCGCGAACAAGCTCGGAAAACTGCAAGTCCAGACGGACCCATGCTGCTATGTTCTCGGCACCGGCTGGCAAACGTGTCAGTTGCAGTGTCTCGATTGGCACGATTTCGGTGTTTTCGACGACCACGATGGCCGGAATGGGCACATTAGAACACTGCTCGTGGAATGTCTCGTCAAACCAGGGCGACTGTGGGTTGGCATGGAATCGTGCATCCAACCCATGGCATTCACAACAGTATCCAGCGTACTCCCAGTCGCACAGACGATGGTCGTTGATGAGCTGCTCAGAGACGTCCCAGCATGTCTTGTTGTCGACTGCGTGCCGCCACTCGCTGCCGTCAACAGCTCGACGCTGGTAGCATGGAACGTCTTTCCAGGGGCTGTCTGGGTTGAAAACTTGACGCACAGCTGTGGCGTCCGACTGTGAAGCCGCATCAACCCCATTCTCGCCCCATCCGAAACAGCCACAGTCCAGACCAGATTGCAGTCGCCCGTTTGGCGAATCTTTCCCTCTACTCCCCACACATTCGTTAAAGAAAACGTCGCTGTCTTGCGCTGGAGTTTGTGCGTTCAGCTGCTCCTGCAAGCCCCACAGACTATCAGGCAGCATCGTTTCGGTCTTGTACGCGAGCTTGCCGGCCGTACACAAACACATTGAAAAACGTGATGTGCTGCATTCGAAGCAGGCCGTGGCCCCTGATATCAACTTGATGGTGTCGTATGGACAAGCAACACACGAGCCGTCGTTTGTCGTTGAATAGCCCGGGTCGCATAGACATTCAGTACCCAAAGTGTTGCGGGCAAACGAGTTGGAATTGGCTGGGCACGTCTGACACGGCTGTGAGCCATTTGTGCTTTTGTAAGTTGCAGGCCCGCACAACATACAATTTGGGGCAGTATTGTCGTCGCTGTCCGTGTCATCCGTCGTACCCGCGTTGCAAATACAGGCACTCGGGACAATGCTCTGTGTAGGCGAGTTGGAATGGACTGGACATATATCACATGTCTCGTTTCCAATGTTTGCTTTGTATGTGCCTGTACGACACCACGCACAGCTTCTAGGGCCCGTGGAAAAGCTGGTGTAGTCCAGTACCAGTTTCAAGTAATCAGTTTCACCGTAGAATTCCTCAATGTTTGTGCCTGGCAACTCGACATCGACATCAAATGCCAGTGTACCAGACCCTGCGCTCGTTGTTTTCCAAGTTGTCGGGAAGAACCGTGTCTCTGCTGTGTATTCGTTGGAAACGGTAAAATGAAGAAATGTTTGCTCGCGCGTAACCGTCAAGGTATGCCAGCGACCCCAATCGGAGTCGTCAAAGTCATAAATGTCCATCGGAATTGCATTGTTTGCATCCCAGACCAGTTGGTTTGTAATTGGTATGAGCCATATACCCCATCCAGCAGTGAATTCCTGATTCCTCCAGTCACTCGCCAAGGACTGCCACCTGGTCGGTTGCCATTCGGGGTACTTTTGCGGCTTGAATCGTATCATCATACTCCACTTGTTGCTCTGCTGCAAACTGGGGAATCCAGCGAAACTGCCGGGTGCGTATGTTTCAAAGTCAAACACGGTCTCCAGTGTTGAACCAGTCCTACACGAGCATGTTGTCGAAGCCAGCGGTAGATGCGAGACGGAATTTATGGGACAATCATCGCACTCTATTGGCCCGGTGCTCGTTTTGTAGGTGTCTATTGCACAAGCAATGCAAGGGGCTGTCACTTCCCCGTAATACCCAGCATTGCATGCGCAGTGCAAGCTTGCTGAAGCCGAGTACGAGTTGACAATGCACAGTACGCACGCGGCTTCTCCTGGAAATGCTTTGTATGTCCCGGCAGCGCACGCTGAACAAGAAGCGCCGCCGTCGAGCCCAAAGTATCCAGAGTTGCAAGTACAGCTGTCGATGGACTCGCTTGCCACATGAGAATATGAATTTGATATGCAATTCGTACACGCAGCACTCCCGATTGTATTCTTAAACTTTCCTTTCGCGCACGCTTCGCACGGTCCACCAAACGGACCTGTGAACCCAGGGATGCAATCGCATTTTGGTGCGCCTGGAGCTGAGACTGAATGTGCGGGACAAACAGAACAAATAGCAATGCCTTCTTCGATTTTGAATGTGTTTTCCTCACAAAGTGTACATACGCCGCCATCAGGACCGGTGGCACCAGGATTGCACGTGCAAATAACGCTTGCGACGCTTGAATTCGAGTTCACCGGGCAGTCAGCGCACTCTGCAGAGCCAGTGATACCTTTGAACTTTCCAGGGAGACATGTTGTGCAATCGAACCATGCACGTGACTCGTATTGGAGATCAAACCACAATCCTGGTGCAATCACACCTGTGTCGGACCCAAAATTGTCACCCTCCCACACCCTCAGTACCTGGCCAGGGTCGTAAAATGCAGATCCCTGAACGTGGCTGTTCCCGCCGGCGTGTGCAAACACTATACCATCAAGGGCGGCAAAGACACCGCCCTTTGCAAATCTGTTCGAAATCGATATTGTAATCACATTAAATCTTTCTGGCAGGTCGTACGTGAATCCGGCCTGTACGTTCAGACCCCCGTGACCAAACCCATTGTGGGTGTCCATACCGCCACCGTTTTGTATGCGTGCTCCAATACTTGCAGCAAACGCCTTGAATTGGCCGTCTGAATCTTCAGGAGGATTGTCTGGAAATTGGATTCTTTCTGGCAGTATTACATCTGTTCTCAATACATATCCGGGCCCATAATAACCAACTACGCATATGCAGCTCGTGTTGTCAGCGGATGACAGTGTATTTTCGCCACATGTTTCACATGCTTCTGATCCCGAAGTAGTCTTGTACATTCCCAAGGCACATGACACGCAATTGCCGCCGTGTGGTCCCTCGAAGCCAGCGTTGCAAGAGCAATTCGTACGCACATTGCTTGCAGTGGGTGCATTAGAGTTCAATGGGCATTCTTGACAGACATTGCTTGCAGCCCCTACTGCAGTCGAGTATTCATCTACCAAACAGTGCGTGCACGCTGTCATTCCTGATGCATTCGCATACTTGCCTGCCACACAAAGTGTGCACACTTTGTTGCTGACACCCGACGAGCCAGCGTTACAACTGCAATCTGTTTGCTCGTCGCTCGCCTCGGGTGAATTAGAGATGTTTGGGCATGATTGACATGTAGAAATAAAAATGGCCCCGACTGTCGTTGAATACTGACCAGCTGTGCAATTGCTGCAAGAAGTCATCGCTGGATCACTTGCGTATTTGCCCCCCGCGCATTTTTCGCATACATTGTTGTTGACACCAGATGAACCTGCGTTGCAAGTGCAGTCGGTTTGCCTGCCGCTCGCCACTGGTGCGTCGGAGTTTTCGGGACATGCTTGACACACATTCGATGTCGCACTGACTTCCTCTGAATATTGTCCCACCAGGCAGCTGCTGCACGTGGCATTGCCACTCGCAACCTTGTACTTGCCGGGTACACATGCAATGCAGGTACCACCGTCGGGACCAGTGTAACCTGGATGGCACACACAGTCGCGCACTACCGCACTGCCAGGTAGACTTTGTGAATGGTCAGGGCATAATGTACATGCCTTTTCGCCGCTCTCGGAAAACGTATCTGCTGGACATTGCAGGCAGTTGTCCTCAGAAAGCGAAGCATTCACGGTGGAAAAAAAACCAGCGCCACATGGCGAGCATTGCGTACTGTTCAGCTCCGAATTGAAGTACCCAGGAGAACACGCGTGACACGTATTGTCGTAAATCTCGCTCTGTGTGCCCCGTTCTTCTTCTGTGCGATGCGCATACCCAAGCTTACACCGGCAGTCTCGTGGTGTTGCCGCGTCGGTGCGAGTGCCAGGCACTGTCCGTGAATTCACGTCACATGCTGTCGCCACACCACCAGTGCAAAAGTGCATGACCAGACAAGGGTGGCATATCTTTGAACCGCTGGGCTTGTATTTCCCGTCCTGGCATGTTTTGCACTCAGTGGAGCCCGCTATTGACACCTGTGTAGCACTACACATTGAGCACGTCGATCGCGACACCGCCGCAGGGACGTTGGAAAAGGTATCGACTGCACATAAATCGCATTGTGCGTTTCCCTCTGGCTTCTCAGCATATGTCCCAGGAAGACACTCTATACAATCTGATTGCAATGTGCGTGCGTCGTTGTGTTGAGTAGACGTACCAAGTGCACAAGCTGCACAGGAAGTAGCACCATTCGCCCCCAAGGTGCCCGAAAACGTACCTACTACGCAGTTTATACAGACACTGGCGGTGGTTGCACCAAGAGTGACCGAGTATGTACCGGCAAAGCAGTTCTGGCAAGGTGCAGTCCCTCTTCCGTCCTTGTGCGTGCCAATTACACATAGATCACAGCCACCACCGTCTGGCCCAGTAGAACCAATATTGCAAATACAGTCTGTGCGTTGGTTGCTGCCTTCGGGTGAATTTGAGTTTATCCCACATTGTTGGCACGTATTCGAGGTAGAACCTTCGACTGTTGAATACTTGCCGGACACACAGATAGTGCAAGCAGCAATGCCTGTCGCTATTTTATATTTGCCGGTTTCACACAATGCGCATACACCACCATCAGGACCCGTTGCACCAGCGTTGCACGTGCAATCCGTTTGTTCATCACTTGCAACGGGAGCATCTGAATATACGCCACATTGTTGGCATTCATTTGATACAGCGCCGACTTTCGTGGAATAATGTCCTGCTGTGCATTTTGTGCACAAAGCGTCGCCTGTTGCAATCTTGTATTTACCAGCAATACACTCTGAACATGTGCCACCGTCGGGCCCAGTTGATCCAGCGTTGCATGTGCAGTCAGTTTTTTCATTGCTTGCTTCTGGTGCGTTCGAGCGTTCGGCACATGCTTGGCATTCATCGGTAATGGCACCAATGAACGTGGAATATTTGCCTTCCATACACTTTGTACATTCGTCATCACCAGTCTCAATCTTGAACGTTCCAGCAACACACTCTGTACAAAGTCCACCATCCATGCCTGTCGAGCCAGCGTTGCAAATGCAGTCTATTTGTTCGTCACTTCCTGCTGGTGCGTTGGAGTTGACTGTGCATTCTTGGCATACATCGGACGTGGCACCCACGACTGTGGAATAATGCCCTGTATTACAAATTGAACACATCGCATCACCAGTTTCTATCTTGAATTTTCCGGCTATACACAATGTGCACGTGCCCCCGTTGGGTCCAGTCGCGCCAGCGTTGCAAGTGCAATCGATTATTTCATCGCTTGCTTCTGGTGCGTTAGAGTTCACTGTGCAACTTTGGCATACATTGGACATGGCACCCACAGCCGTGGAATAGTACCCTGCACTACAAAGTGAACAAAGCGCATCGCCCGTTTCTACTTTAAACTTTCCAGCCTCACAATGTGTGCAAGTGCCTCCATTCGGGCCAGTCGCACCAGCGTTGCAGACGCAATCACTTTGTTCGTCGCTTGCTACTGGAGCGTTCGAGTTGACTGTGCATTCTTGACATACATCAAATGCAGAACCCACAGCCGTAGAATAGTACCCTGCACTACAGCTTGAACACGGCGCATCGCCAGTTACAATCTTGAATTTTCCAGCGATACACTGTGTGCAAATGCCCCCATTGGGCCCTGTGAGGCCAGCGTTGCAGATACAATCTGTTTGTTCATTACTGGCTTCGGGTGCGTTGGAGTTTGGCATGCATTCTTGGCATGCGTTATATGTGGCACCAATTGAAGTAGAATACTGGCCTGCGGTGCATTTTGTGCAGAAAGCGTCTCCCGTTGTAATCTTGTATTTGCCAGCGACACACTCAGAACATACTCCACCATTCGGTCCAGTTGATCCAGCGTTGCAGATGCAGTCAGTTTCTTCGTCACTTGCTTCTGGAGCGTTCGAGCGTGGTGTACATGATTGACAAACATCTGCCGTGGCACCAACAGATGTGGAATATTGGCCTACCGCACAGTTTGTGCATTCGTCATCGCCTGTGACTATCTTGAACGTTCCAGCAGCACACTCAAAACACAGGTCACCGTCCATGCCTGTCGATCCAGCGTTGCAAATGCAATCAGTTCGTTCGTCACTTCCTGGTGGAGCATTCGAGTTGACGGTGCATTCTTGACATACATCAAAAGCAGAACCCACAGCCGTAGAATAGTACCCTACATTACAGTTTGAACACGGCGCATCACCAGTTGCGATTTTGAATTTGCCAGCAATACACAGTGTGCAAATGCCCCCATTGGGCCCTGTGAGGCCAGCGTTGCAGATGCAATCTGTTTGTTCATCACTGGCTTCAGGTGCGTTGGTGTTCGCCGTGCATTCCTGGCATGTGTTGTACGTGGCACCAATTGAGGTAGAATACTGACCTGCAGCACAGTTTGTGCACAATGCGTCACCCGTTGCGATCTTATATTTACCAGCCACACACTCTGAGCACACGCCGCCGTCTATTCCGGTGGATCCAGCGTTGCAAATGCAGTCAGTTTGTTCATCACTGGCTTCTGGTGCGTCAGAGTTTGCAGTGCAGGCAATGCAGACATCTGACGCAGCACCCACCAATGTGGAGTATTGACCCACACTGCACATTGAACACGGCGCATCGCCAGGTTCGATCTTGAACTTTCCAGCCACACATTGCGTACAGCTTCCTCCATTGAGACCGGTAAATCCAGGATTGCACTGGCAGTTTGTGTTGCTGGTGCTGCCCTTGGACGAATTGGAATTTGCTGGGCATGCGTCACACGCTGTAGAGCCTGTAGTGTTTTTGTACGTTCCGGGTATACACATTGTGCAAATACCTCCATCAGCCCCCACGAAGCCAGTGTTACATGTACAATGAAACTGCTCGGTGCTTGCCGCAGGTGCATTGGAATCGCTTGGACACAGACTGCACGCCGCCTCACCTGGCTCTGTCTTGTATTTTCCCTCAGCACACACGTCACATGTACCACCGTCAACACCAGTATAACCCGCGTTACAAATACAATTATGCAATTGGCCACTCCTGGCCGGGGCTTGTGCATCGTCCGGACACAGGGTGCACTCACTTTCACCGCTCTCTGAAAATGTATTGACAGGACATTCTGCACAATTGTCTATAGAAAGCGACGCGTGCGCGGTGGAAAAATAGCCAGCACCACACGGCGAACATTGTGTGCTGTTCAACTCCGAATTGAAATACCCAGGAGAGCACGCGTGACATGCGTTGTCGAAAATAGTGCTGTTGCTACCTCGTTCGAGTTCAGTGCGGTGCGCATAGCCAGGCTTACATCGGCAATCACGAGCAGAAGCCGCATCTGTGCGGTTGGCAGGCACAGTGATTGAATTCTCATTACACTCGATTGCCACTCCGTCTTCACAAAAATGCATGACCAGACAAATCTCACAGCTCTTGGCATGCATGGGCTTGTAGCGGCCGTGTTGGCATACTGTGCACGTGCTCGAACTCTCCAGCGAAACCTCTGTGTTGCCACAAGGAATGCATGTTGAATTTGACGTGGCTCCTACAAACGCTGAAAACGTGTCTGCTGAGCAGTTGTTGCACAATGCATCTCCTGACAGAACCTTGTACTTGCCGGCCTCACATAGCACACACACCCCGCCGTCCGGTCCCGTGAAACCTGCATTACACACGCATTGCATGATATGAGCGCTGCCCTCTGGTGCACTAGCGTTTCCCGGGCAAACCCCACACGCGACTGATCCTGCAGTATCCTTATATTTCCCAGCAACACATTGAGTGCAAATTCCACCATCAGCACCCGTGAAACCTGCATTGCAAATACAATCGGTATGTTGATTGCTGGATGCTGGCGAGTTGGAATTTGCTAGACACCCTTGGCAAACGTCAGATGTGGCACCAATGGACGTGGAATATTGGCCTGTCGAACAGCTGGTGCATTCGTCGTCACCAGGCATTATCTTGAACTTTCCAGCCACACACTCTATGCAGAGTTCACCGTCCATGCCTGTCGACCCAGCATTGCAAATGCAGTCTGTTTGTTCGTCACTCCCTGCTGGTGCGTTGGAGTTGACTGTGCATTCTTGGCATACATTGGATGTGGTGGCACCCACAGCCGTGGAATAGTGTCCTACAATACAATTTGAACACATCGCATCACCAGTCGCTATCTTGAACTGTCCAGCTACACACTCTATGCAGAGTTCACCGTCCATGCCTGTCGACCCAGCGTTGCAAATGCAGTCTGTTTGTTCGTCACTCCCTGCTGGTGCGTTGGAGTTGACTGTGCATTCTTGGCATACATTGGATGTGGTGGCACCCACAGCCGTGGAATAGTGTCCTACAATACAATTTGAACACATCGCATCACCAGTCGCTATCTTGAACTTTCCAGCTACACATTGCGTACAAACACCCCCATTCTGGCCCGTGTGTCCAGCGTTGCAAGTGCAGTCACTTTGTTCGTCACTTGCTTCAGGGGCATTGGAGTTCTCCGAACACTCCTGGCATACATTGGATGTGGCTCCAATGGATGAGGAATACTGACCTGAAGTGCAGGTTGTGCATGCAGCATCGCCAGTATCAACCTTGTATTTGCCCGCAATACACTCGGAACATATACCACCATCAGACCCAGTTGACCCAGCGTTGCAAATACAGTCCGTGCGCTCATCACTAGCTGCTGGCGCGTCAGAGTTTGCCGTGCATTCCAAGCATGCATCTGACGTGGCGCCCACCGTTGCGGAATAGTGTCCTGCACCACAGTCTGAACAAGGCTCGTCACCAGTTGCAATCTTGAACTTTCCAGCCACACATTGCGTGCAAGTACCTCCGTTGGGACCCGTAAAGCCAGCGTTGCACTGGCATGCTGTGATCGTGGTGCTACCCTCAGATGAGCTTGAGTTTGACGGACAGACAACACACGCTGCGGAGCCTGTAGCGTTTTTGTATGTTCCTGCCAAACATTTTGTGCAATCACCTCCATCAGGGCCCGCGGATCCAGCGTTACAGATGCAGTCAATCTTCTCATTGCTTGCCGCTGGTGCATGTGAGTTTGCTGGACACATGGTGCAGGCCGCCTCCCCAGGCTCGTTCTTGTACTTTCCGTTACCACACGCATTGCAAGTACTGTCATCCGCACCAGAATAACCTACGTTACACTGACAATGCCCTACTTCTCCGCTCCCGGCTGGGGCTTGCGCGTTATCTGGACATTGTGTGCACTTGCTATGCCCACTCCCCGAGAAGGTATGCACGGGGCATTCTTGGCAATTGTCAATTGATAAGGACGCATTCACAGTAGAAAAATAGCCAGAGGCACACGCCGAACATTGTGTGCTATTGAACTCAGAATTGTAGTACCCAGGAGTGCATGCGTGACAATTATTGTCGAAAATGATGCTGTCTGTGCCACGTTCTTCTTCGGTGCGGTGCGCATAGCCAGGCTTGCATTGGCAGTCGCGCGCAGAACCCGCGTCGGTGCGGTTGGCAGGCAGGGTGGTTGAATGCTCGTTACACCTAACAGCGCGACCGCTGGCACAAAAATGCTCGACGAGGCAAATCTCGCATGTCTGGGAATCGGTGGGCTTGTACAGACCATTTTGGCATGTGGTGCACGTGCTCGAGCCGCTCACTGAAACTTGCCAGTCTTCACAAGATTTGCATGATGAATTTGATGTGGCTCCTACTGTGGCCGAAAACGTGTCTGCTGAGCAATTCTCGCACGCCGCAACTCCTGGCACAATCTTGTACTTGCCCGCCACGCACCGTGTGCACGGTCCGCCATCGAATCCCGACGACCCAGGCTGGCAAATGCAGTCCGTCTCATTGTCACTCGCCTCGAACGAGTCCGAGTTTGACGGACAGACCTTGCATACATCTGAGGAATTGGCACCCACCACTGTGGAATATTGACCAGCAGAGCACTTGTCACAGTCATCTTGTCCTGCCACCATACTGTAAGTTCCTGCCCCACATAGTGTACACGCAGTATATCCCAACACATTCTTATGTTTTCCCGGCACACATAGTGTACATAGTCCGCTTTCTGGGCCGGAAGAGCCCTTGCCACACGTGCATTCGGTTGCATTCGAGCTTGCCTCGGGTGAGCTAAAGTTCATTGGACAGGTCGCACACGCCGCCGAGCCTGCCACATCCTTGAATTTCCCAGAGACGCATGCTGTGCATGTCCCAGAATCTACACCGGTATAGCCAGTGTCACAAACACAGCGGTCGAACGTTGATGTGTTGAAGGGTGATGACGAGTGCGTGGGACATTTACTGCAGTCTTCTGCTCCAGAAGGGCGGTGATAACCTAATTCACAGTGGTGTTGTGCTGTTGTCAAGTCTAATTGAATCAACACAAAAGTAAATATGACAACAGCAGGAGCAATTTTTTTAATGACTTTGTTCAGCATTGCACTACACGTTGTCTACTTTAGCGTTTTGTCCATATGCAATCATATGTTCATTTATATACTATCGAGTATAAATACCCCGAGTCTATGACCAGGAAGCACACACACACACACCATTGGATCGCAATAGGCTGATTTTGAAAGTCGAATTCGCGAAATCATAAGAGAGCAGACAATGCCTTTCATTCCAGATTTTTTGGTCAGGAGCGACACACTACTCGGTGAGATCTGTGCTGCAAAGGTGTGTGGGTTCGGCGTTGAGAATTTTTGAGGCTGGGTCCATAGTGCTACGCGCGAGAGTAGAACTAAGGATATCATGGACGTATGTATAGTGCAGTTTTTAATGGCCACAGAAACATTTCAGATTTGTGGAAAGCCATCACAGCTCGGAAAGCTGCCACATCTACCCAATAGCATTTATTCTGTCCTCGCCCAGTCCACGTACGACGCATACGTTTCCCGTGTCGTTATGTCTCGGAAATACGTCACACGCCGCATCAACCCAGCGATCCTGTGCGTAATATAGCAGGGCAGCCGCTCGTCCATGCTCGCGTTGCTGCGAGGTGCATTTGTACTGAATCTATCCCATTCCGCGGAACGATCGCAGGGGGGCGAGTTACTCTGCACCAACAGGAACAATGCGTCATCTGTCAACCCATCTACCACTGCCGCATTTGATCGTGAAACAGACACAGGTGCTGTGTGCCCTGTTGCGATATTGTGCGACATTCTTTCTATGACAATGTTCGCGAGTTGCATGTATTGTAGAGGTGCGTGGGTGACAATTTGCGTATTACTGGTCTGGGCGGGTGTTGCAGTTCTCTTCCGGACATCCAGATACGTTTTTGAGCGCGAAGACAGTGTTTTGCCGCCGCGTCGCTCCGCCATGCTGTCTTCAATGATGGTGTAAATGCCCGGGAATTGCAGGAAAATCTGCATACTTGGATACCCGATGATGTAATTGCCATCAACTGGCCCCCGCAAAGGGTCGGGGACAAGAATTGTGATGTTGACAGAAGTGGAGGGCGTTGCAGGCAGTGGCGTGTGTGTAAAAACGTCACCCACCAACAGCGATTCAACCGTGTTTCGTTCTCTTGTAATACCACTATTGGGACTGAGCTTCATCTCTGTCATCGACTGGACGTGGAACCCAGAAGTGTCTGTATCAGCCGACACCTTTGCCACATTTTGTGCCGTCCGCATATCTGCGGCCCGATTGTGGCCATTTTCCGACTTGAAGAACGCAAGTATTGTGCTGTCAATAAAATCCACGCCAAGCTCGGCGGGGTGCAAGAAAATAAAGTTGTCGCGCATAGCTTGCCGAGTTTTGCACGGCACAATGCTCTGCAACCGATTCATGGTAGGCGTAGCCAGAAAAGAAGCCCAATTGATGTTGGATGAACAGAGCGGTAGAGTTGCAAAGTATAGCGCCACAGGCCGGGTGTAGTGCAACATACCCGTCCCGTGCAGTCCAACGATTGCGACTTTTAGAAGACGCAGGTCAACCGCAGCGGCATCCACAGCCTGTCTTCGTTTCTGTGTCCAGTCTGGTGTCACGTCAGCGTGCATCTGTGCATAATTTCTTCCCCTAGTGCTTTGCAGGTAAATTTGTGTGGGTGGACCCGCAATATTGCGGCCTGTTTTGTGTTTTGCAACCAGACCCTTTACTGGCAATTCTTGGCATTGTGGGCCACCGGTGGACACGCACGCGACAATGTCGGTGTGCTTCGAACCCACAAGGCCAATTCCTGTGCCATTTGCGACCACCACGTTGTCTTTGTTGCATTCTTTCGTCTGCAGCTCCAGCTGGCACGTGAGATCCACGTTGAGCTCCTGTTTGAAGTGCATCGCCGTGTTAGTGGGTCTCAGTGCATGGTGCGTCATATGTGTTTTTTGTGTATTGTATGGTGTGGAGTCAAGCTCTGGGATTAGTATTATGAGTCCTCACCTTGCAACAGTAGTTGTTTTCGTAGGTCTCAGTGCATGGTGCGTCTATGTGTTTTTTGTGTATTGTATGGTGTGGAGTCAAGCTCTGGGATTAGTATTATGAGTCCTCACCTTGCAACAGTAGTTGATTTCGTAGGTCTCAGTGCATGGTGCGTCATATGTGTTTTTTGTGTATTGTATGGTGTGGAGTCAAGCTCTGGGATTAGTATTATGAGTCCTCACCTTGCAACAGTAGTTGTTTTCGTAGGTCTCAGTGTATGCGTCGTAAACGTATGGCAGAATCTGCGTTTTCTCGGTCCAGTTTTGTATGTTGGGGGCGTACAGGTTGCTGTATGTTGTTGTGGTTGTTTCTGCGCCCGCAACGCTTGTGTCTGGACCAGTACACTGTATGCTATGCGGATCGGTAGGGTGACATGTATGTCCCGAGTAGGTTCGGTCGAGTGTAGGAATCTGTATTTGCTCCTCGACGGTGCGTGGGATGCTGTTCATTGCCACAAAGCCCAGCATGTTTCTGTAGAGAGGGAGGGAGGTGTAGGTTGTCATTGGGATTTGGTATGTAAAGCGTGTGCCTGGCAGAAAATCAATTGAGTTGTCCCATGCCATTGTGCGCTTGGCTGTGAGATGCAGAGGAATATTGCGATATATGGCAGCCTCGTTGCAGTTGTGGGTCTGACACGCCGCAGATTCCCCGCTCGTAAAAAATGTGTACAGATAAAAACTTCCACTGCCATTCGGCGGTTGCGTCCGCAGGAAGGGCACCCATTCCATAGTACTGTCGTACATGTTTGCTCGGTGTGGGTTTTTATTTTGGAATCTACAATCGGGCAGCCAGTCGTATTCATAGAAACACGATTCGCAACACTTGTTGCCATTTAGACGGACAATGCTGCCATCCAGCACGTTTGGGTTCACATAGTTTTGCTCGGTGGGGTTGTCGGGATCCGGCTCGTGTCGGCAAAACGCATAGGCGCTGGAATTGGAGGAAGTCTTGCGCCCGCAGATTATCCACTGCCAGTCGATTGAGTCGATTCTGGTGTCAAGACGCCGGGAGGAGATGAAATTGACCATGTATACGTCGTTGCCGACGTCTTGCTTCGAGAGATCCGTGTTGGCGATGCGCAGACGCAACGTAATTGTCAAAACAATGCCACGAATCCACCGCATGCCGCTCAGGATCTGCTCAACAAAGCCTGGCGGGGATGGCCCCATGTATCCAGGGCGAGGGAACAGTGAAATGTGCTTGACCCGTTCCTTGTAGTCGACACGGTCAATATTGTCGACAAAAAAGTCAACTCCAATCGCTGGGGTCACCACAACATGCAGCCGGTTGGTGGCATCGAGGGGCCCATGGAACGACAGGATCTGGGCGTTGGTGGTGGTGTTCATATTTATCGACCGCAATCGGTTGGGCTGCGTGCCAAAATTCACAGGACTTGCTGCGTACACGTTCCAGTAAATGCCACTGCCACAATCAAGCGAGACGCCAGCAGTTGATGCTAGCACACACAGCATCGTCTGGTCTTGGTCGACAGCCCGCGGTACACTCCATCCAGGCTGCACGGCCGTGTGGAAATAAACGAGGCCAAGAATGGGTGTGTACACATGCACCAGACGTTCAAGCTCGCCGATTGAGAGTGGGAGCACGCATTTTTCGAGGCCTATCGACCCGCTGCGCGACTCAAAGCCGTCGCCACACGGCGTACAGCCCAAGTCGTTCGAATTTGTGTCCTTGTATGTGTTGGGCGGGCAGATCATACACTTGCTGTCGACTGCAGCGGATGTCTTGTAGTAGCCCTTGACGCACAGACAGTCTGCAAGTGTGCTGCGCAAATATCCAGCAACCGAGTTGGGCGGGCAGTGTGTGCACACGCCGCCACGCAAGTATGCCTTGGCCTCTGCGTGCTGCAGACTGTCTGCTAGACGATATGTGTTGATGTGGCACATTCTGCAGCCAAGTCTGCTACTGACCCAGTGTGCTGTATTGCAGCTTGGGAATAGTGTGCGACCTGACTCGTCGACATCCCACACGAGCGGCGGCAGCACAGCACTGCTCGTAAAGTCAAAGTGTGAAGAACTCGAACCGTGTTCCAATCGGAAGTTGCGAATCTGAGGGTTGATTTTGAACACGCTGGGTTGCATGTCATCACTGGACGCATGTAGCGGGTGCAATGTCTGAGTGTACATATCATAGATGTTCTGGTGTTCGAGACGCAGCGGCCATGTGTATTTGTGTGTGTATAACTTCTTCCCCATGTGCACTCTGGGAGATGCTTTGCATTCACAACATTGCGAGGCTGCCTCTGCTCCGATGCTCTCCCACGCCCGCATGAAGGCATCTTCATCTGTGTGTGCGCCCATGCGCGGTGGAGGCGCACACAAGTCCCACCACATCCAGCCATGTTGGCGGGCGCGTGCCACTTCTACCACGTTTTCCCGCGGCACCATGTTCCAGTCGGTGTCTTTCATGGGCCCGCGCATGTGCATGGCATTCGAAGTATGCATATCTGCGTCCGCGAGGTCCTCAAACGTGCCGTCGCCATTCAAGAGGCGGACGCGACGGGCTTGGCAGCTGACGAAGCCCACCATTTTGCGCCCGTTATAAGACCCCAGGTCGATACCGAGGCGATCTGTGACTTCAGTCTCCCAATACTCGTCATTATAACAGCGCAAGCGACTTCTGGCCGGCTTGATAGTTTTCTGCGCGTCGAAAATGCGTGTTGCGTATACATAGAACTGAATCTTTCGCGCGAGGGCTGTGTTGACAGCCAGGAGAACCAAGCGTGTTGTCAAGCTGTCTTGTTTTTGAATTGCATTTGCAAACACGGCGGTCTGTGCCATCGCGTCGTTTTCGTTGGCTATGGCAAACCCTACGATGACATTGAACTCGGAGCTGCTCTCGAGCATCCATGGTTCTTCTGTGTCGAGCAGGCTCCGGCGTCGGGGCACATCTGTGCTGACTTGCACGATGCTGCTGACGTCTATAAAGACATTGACGGCGTCGAGGTCGGCACCTTGCGCATATGCAGTGGCAATGACGACTTGATAGTCGATGATCTGTTGTCGTGTCAGCGGCAGAGCACTTGGCACAGTGAGCTCTACGGTGGCCTCAAACTCCTGGCCGAAATTTGTGTCGAGCGACACCAGGATGGTGGTAATCATGTGCTGTGCCAGATCCAGCACTGTGTCGTCACGGTCAGTTTCTGCGTCGAGTTCCGTCTGTCGCCAGGGGATCGTCGGTGCAATCAGAAAACCGCTGCGGTAACGCGAATTGAGGCTGTATTTTTCGTTCATCAATTTGCTGTGGTTGTAGCCCAGTTCATTAGCGTACTCACTGCCACCCAGCTGAAGCTGTGCCCAGAGTCCGGCGCGCATGTTCGCCAAGTGCACATCCTCGCGACCTGCCGTACTTTTCACGTCAGTCAATTCGCTTCGCTGGCTGCTGAGACTTGTGATGGAGTTTGTCTCAAACTCAAGCGCGCGTTCTCTGATCTCTCGTCTGGCATTGCAGCCAAACAGGCCTCGCTTTGCATGCAGAGGGCAGTACGCGAGCAGCTCAGGAGTTGGCTGCAACTGCATGACCGTCCTGGAATTTGCATCGTCTGCGAGCATATTTGTGGTGGTAAATGCCCGTCCCTCGGCGATGAGCTGTTCGACGAGCACTTTTTTATGCTCGTTAAGAAAGTGCAGACTGATTATGTCCTCGACTGCCAGCGTATACTTCTTGGCAAAGTCTTTCTCAAAGAGTTCCGCGTCGCCTTTGAACAGCACAGTCATGACGTTGGAAGCCTTCGAAGAGATGTTGCGCTCGAGCACTGCAGGACCTGCTCGCCTTGTCCGTTTGTTTGTGATGTCCATGTTCTTGACAACCGAACTTTCATACGACGACTCGTTGCCAGCCATACCCAGAAACATGTCGATCTCCATGACGTCCACCATGCTCGAAGATAGCTGTTTTGTCTCTGTGCATCGTCGCAAAATATTGGCGGATTTGAGCTCTGTCTGTGTCTGTAGGGTTGTCATGAGTTTTTTGCCCTCCTGGTCGTACACCACCAGCATGAAATCAACAAAGAGAAACGTCTTCAGGAATGTGTTTCCGGTCAGAATGTCGTTCTCGTCCCATGCACTGTCCGGAAGTGGCAGTGTAAACTGTACGTGACCTCCAGCCCCCACTGCAAGCGGGCCCGCCGCAGCGCAAATTGGGTCCTGTATGGCGCACCAGGCTTGTTGCCTGTTGAGCTCGTCGATGGCTACCTTGCCAGCGCCCTCGTATATGTCGACGCATGGGTATGTGCCCGACTGGCTCGATGTCTTGGTAAACCCTGTGCTCACGATGAGGGATGTGGGGGGGATTATGCTCTTGACATCTCCCCCCGTGACAGTATTTGGCACAATCACTTGGATGGTGGCGAATTTTGTAGTGGCATTAGACGCCTCGTGTAGGACTTCGCTTAGTGACACAGAGATATCGCTGACAAACCCTCCTCCCAAATCTGTCGAAGTTGTTGGTGTTGTGAAAACATATGAGTTGGTAATGTCAGTCAGTAGCTCCAACTGCGTCGTGGTGGCAGCTATGCGGTCGCTGCTGGTGGTTTTGATGTGTGCGATACCCACGAAAAAATTCAGACGTATCCCCCCCTGTATTCGCGTGATAATGGCACTGTGCTGCTCTATGTCCTCGACTGCCAAAAAGAGTTTGACGTCTTTGTAACCGCGGGTTGTTGCAGAGTCGAGCGAAGAAAACGACCTTGACATGCGCTCAAACGACCCGACCACGAAATCCAGTCGCCCATCCAAGAGTTCTGCTGAAGTGTTGCGTGGAGGCGAGTCAAGGTTGCGACATGCCTCCTGCTTGTCTATTTCTCGGCGCACGTCCAAGGCATTGTCGTCCAGGAAATGGCCAAACCCCGCGACAGTCGTATATTGCTCTCGGAAACGATCGAGACAGCACACATTGTTCTCTCGTAGCTGTTGATTTCCACCGGACCCCATTGCAAAGCAAGGAAAGTCGTCGGCACTGAACGATCCCAATGTGACACCACTTCCTACTGTCTTTGTATGTGAAACGTACACAATGTCAACGGTATTTGCCACCACATTGTCGAACCTGTTGCGCGCACAGCAACTGTGTCAGTACACAAACAAATATCTCAAAACATTGCATATTGACACGATAAACACGCAAGACATGGTAGGTTTCCAAAATGGCAAGGATAGTGGCTACAAGTGGGGCAAGATCCCAATAGATCTCTTCATCAAGATTGTGCAGGCGTGTTGTGTGTACCCACACGGTGTGATAAGGTTACTAGGGGGGACATATAATGAAAAAGCCTGGCTTGCATGCATGCATGTTGATGTGCACATAAACACCACACCAATATACCGAATCCTGACATCGAAGCCGGCGTTGACAACGTTGTATTCAGCCGACATGATACGAGAACCCGAGGCCTTGAGAGAAAGCGGGGCTGTATTTCCGCCCGATGAAAGAAGTCGTATCTTTGCGTCCGGCCAGTGGGCACATGAGCCACCCTGTAGACACTCTTGGTCTTGAACACATGTTTGTTCCCTGTCATTGGAACATTGTTGTGCCGAATGCAGCAGGTGCTTATTACTGGGCGTGAAAATTTCCGAGAACACTGCATACTGGTGCAACAGCGCACCACTCGTGAAAAGAGCAACATCGATGTGCTCGCTCGGTATGCGTAAAATTATACGCCACATAGAACGTCCCACAAATTCGTCTGACGTCATTGTTGGCTCGACGAGCTCAAGTGGGTAATCCAACACACCTTCCAGTACCAACGCCAGACTGCTCTTGTCCTCTTTGATGTAATTCAGTTCGAACAATTTTTCGATAAGCACGTTTCTGGCCTGTAATATGTTTGCTTTGTCGACTGTGTCGAAATTGACGTCAGATGTTCGAATCCCTCCAGTTACATTGACAACCAATTCCACACCACTCTTGACACACCCTGTCCCTGAGGCGGCAGACACGAAAAAGTTTTCATCGCAACGACACGAGTAACCAATACCGTGTTCTGGTTCGAGACAATATGCATTGGAGTCGCACGTGGTAAGTCCGCGAATGCACTCGTTCACTGGTGTTGGCGCACAGTCGTGTAAGAACTCGTATCCTGGGGGCGGAATGAACGTTTCATGGCAGAAACGCGTACAATAATACCCCGACGGTGGCAGCACCATGTCAGTGGTTCCATCTGCGTACACAGCCGCCCACAGTTCAGGTTGCCACATGCTGCCGTACTGACAGATATCGCCTCGTCCACATGTTTCCTCTTTCGCCAGCACCGTTAAATTCCATCCATGTGTTTGTGATGGTGCATTGGCGACCATATTGCCCAAGGCATTGTTATCGCCGCGACGCACACTGCTGTAGCACATGTATCCTTCTTCCAAAGTACAAGATGCCGAGCAACCATCCTGTGCAACGATGTTGCCGTCGTCACATGTTTCGTCGGACTGTACAATATTGTCTCCACACGTCGCTATGTGGTCGGTGTTTGATACATACTGGGTTTGCACCATTTGTATGCGGATACACAACACACAAAAAACGCAAACCCGCGTCACTGTACACACTGGCATGTTATGCACTCTTTCAGTGGTACGACGGCGTCGTATTGTATGTTACCTCGCTCTTATATATGTCGCACCATAGCAGTAAAAATTGCAACAACAATGCCGAGCGGGACACTGCCTTTCTGTACGCGCAAAGCATCTCAAGCTTATATTCTTTATTACAGCACCCGACCAAACAACACAACATTTTTCAGCCCAAGACCCCTACGTTCCCCCCTTGCCCCACATTCCAGAAAGAAAACCCGCCTATGTATCTAGTGACATTCAGTTGTTAGTGACTAGTCACTGCCTTCTACATGCGCGATCTCTCCTTCAACAAATACTTGAGGGCACACTTCAGACTTTTCTTACTGCCAGCCACAGCAAAGAAAGCGTCAGCGACGTTCTGCTCGTGGTGGATTTGGCTGCATTGGTCCGCACAGCACTCGAACACAGTCTGTTGGATCTTCATCTTTTTCATCTTTTCCACGCGCGTTTTACTGTCATATATGGTCCACCGCAGCACCAGTTTCTTGAAACCCTTGTCCTCGCTGTAGCCTTTCTTCATGTACAAACCGAGGCTGCACTTGTCCACCTTCCCAACCTTCTTCTCAAAGTGCTCTGTCTTCGCCCCTGCATCGTGGTGCGACGGAGCTTTGGCAGCAGCAGCAGCAGCGGCGGCGGCGGCGGCGGAGTTTGACCCGAGTTTGTCGTTATCAAGAATGTCCTGCGCGTCAGCCACAGCATCGATGAAGGCCATTTCGAGCAGGAAATCTCGACCATTGTCGTCGATTTCTTCCCGAGGACGCACTCGGCTCTTTTTGTCCAGTGTGGGGATGCGAAGTATGAACTTGCGTGTCCGCTTCCAATTCCGCTTCACAGGGCCTTTCCTTGTCCGAAATGGCATGTCGTTGTAAGGGGGTGAAAACTTGAGTCGTGCCATGCCGATGCGAGGGTGAATGTTCGCAATAATATAGGAATCAAATCCCAATCAACAATATTTCTTTAATAACAGAATAATGCCCGATTTAGCACTTTGGGTCGTTCGCCTGGCATGATGCTGCCTGACATTACACACTGGCGTTGGCTTGTAACCATATCGCACACACAGGGGCATATTGCGCGTCGCACGCCCAGGGCTTGCTCATCGTGTAATGTATAATCCGCACAGTGTCGATATGTTTGTTCCAGTAGACACGATCTTGCGTGTAAATCGCCAGATTGGCGTTATATTCAAATGGTAATTTCGTCCACGTGTCGCGGTACAGAGCGTTGAGGAAGCCCTGCTCAGCCATGGTGGTTTGGAAAGTAACCAGGCCGAATTTCTGTAATCGCAACAGGCGCATATACTCACGATGGTTTGGGCGCACCACAACAACACCCATGTTAAAGCCCGAGAGCCAATGGCTTGATTCATAATCGCGCCCCGCTGCCATGAAGGATTCATTGAGCGGAATTTCAAAGATTCCGTCGATATCTCGCACAACCAGTGTGTCAGCATCGAGGTAGAGCACTGTTTTATACACCACCATTCCCCACAGATGCAGTTTTGTGAATTGATCGCGGAAACGAATAAAAGTCGACGCCTCGTCGGTAGGCGTGATACGAAGCACAGTGCACCTTTTCCAGCCAACAGCCTGCAGCCGCGCCCAGCTGCTCGCCGACAGTGGTTTCGAGCTCAATTCCATCACGACAAGATCAAGCGGCCCGCGTGTGTGTGACAAAATCGACACACCCAGTTTCTCCGCACCTCGCACATAAGCATCTCCGTCCGTCAGCATCGTCCACACTGACGTCTCAAACTCGGCACGGAAATCTGCATTCAGGCAGGGAGTTTCGATGATTCCTGGCACAGGAGTGGATGCCGGCAGCGCCTGCGTGAAAGTAGACGGCCGATGCACCCGAGTATTTGACAGTGTTCCATGTGGCTTCCACAGCGATATCACATTGTGTGTGTGCAGGGCATATTGTAGCCCAAACCACTTGTCCCGCTGTATATGGTACGGTGTCACAAACTCGCACAGGTTGTTGCGCACGCACGTGAACTGCAAGAGCGGCTGGTCGTCGCCGATAAAAAGGTCCTTTTCGCGGTAGGTCTGCAGTGTCAATAAAAACTGTCGCTCCATTGCCAGCACCGTGTCTTTATAGCCGGCCAACAGGGCTCCCGCCGTGTACCAGTCGCTGTTTTCAAACACACCGTCGTACTTGAGCACGATGCCGCCACTGGTGTGGATATTGTGCGGAGGCCTCGCTGCCATCAGTAACATTTTATCTGTAGCAATGATATTGGTGTTGCGTATCAATGTCTGTGAATTGTACGTCGTGTCCCGAAAAGATCCAATATCGCACCACACGAAAATGTCGCTAGCAAAGGGGTTGTCGCGGATGGCGTCCGCCATGAAGCAAAGTTTATTCAGCCACACCCAAAACACTCTGTATGTTTTGTGCAGTTTGACCTCTGGGTCCATAGCCAGCTGCTGCGACCACGCGTCCAGAGGATACATTTGGGCAATTTTGAGATCTTCCAGGCGAGTGGTGACAATTTTGGTGCGGTGCACAGCATGCGATCGTAGTCTGAGAAATCTGTCGACAAACTGTGGCTCCGTGAATATGATCATGGGGTCCATCAGCGATAACATATTTTGGATCCAGGCGTCATATTCGCCTGAGGTGTGTTTGCTCTCAATCGCAAAGTACGCTGTGACCATGGTCGCTTCCCGCCCCGTCGTTTCATTTGTGTGTTGCCGGAAATATATGCCAGGTCTTGTGACGTGAAGAAATGTTCGAACCAGCATGGAACTCACACCCATCCGCGACAACACACAACCAATGGAAAACACCGAGACTGCGACAAGGAGGAAGAAATATGTTTTCACAGCTTTCACAGACATCGACTGTCTACTCTCCCTCATACAATATAACATCGCGAGCCCTAGTCTGTGTTTTTGTGCAAACACAACGACACTGTGATGCATTTATCTTTTATTTTCACACAGAAAAAAACACCTTTCGTGCTGGCGCTTGTCACTTGTCTATGCTGTCCTAAAAAAATCCATGTGGCAAGAAACGTATGCCATCTAACATCTGCCGCATAGGCTCGACGGGAAACTCTGTCATTGGGCTGGAGCTGCCAATACGCTCGTGCAGCCCCATTACGAACGCAAGTATGTATTCAGGGAGCATGCCATGCCAGCGACCAACGCGTTCATCGTTCATTGTGCCAGGAGCCACCGCCCGCGGCTCCCATTGTGGGTCGTTGCTGTCGTGCCCAAATCCAGCCAATGGGTCGCGAATGCGTCCCCATGTGTACAACACGCCTGCCGCCGTCACCGCTGCCGAGTGAGTTCGGCCGGCAGCCGCCACAACAATGTCGGCATTTCCAAAATGCGTTCGAGGGACTCGCACCGGTCTCAATACGTCGGAAAAAGAAATGTCAATCGGAGACAAGCCCAGCACAGGAACGTCGCCACTACCGCAGCTCCACAAGGAATCATTCTGTGCTACTATAAGACTATGACAAAGACCACATGTTACCATTCGCACCCCCCCTGGACCAAAGTGCTCTGGTCCTCCTACGCGACAAAATGTGTCGAATCTCCACCTACTGTCCAGTCCTGTCTCACCTGATGGTCCCTCGCCGCACGCCCACAGCACACCCCCGACCGTCACGATCATAGTGAATGTTTCGCTGGCGTCCATTGACATAACAACATCGTCAACATACACATGCCCTCTGCCGGCTTCCGCTGCATCTGCGGCTGCCGCCTTCGCCACTGTATTGTGGAAGGTGGCCGGGGGTATAGCTGTTGGAAGAAGATTATTATCAGGACCATCGCCATGTCCCAGTTTACCGTCAGCAGGGTCGCCCCACGTCCATAAAACTCCAGTGTCTTTTTCTACGGCCATGCTGTGTCCATAACCTACTGCAATCATTGCGATGGCCCTGTCATCAAAATGCTTTGGGTTGATTTCCGTCAAGTACCCCCTGTTCTTGTTATTGCCGTGCCCAAGCTGTCCAAAGTCACCACGCCCACAGCTCCATACGCGCCCGCTTGCATTCAACACAAGTGTGAAATTGCAGCCACATGCCACCATAATGGCTGGTGGGCGGGCAATCCCTGTCACAGGCACATAATAGATAAGTTGGGGGGAAATCTGGTCGGGCTCGACACCTTCACCAAGTCCTGTAGCTCCATAACTTCCACACCCCCAAGTCCATACCGCACCCTGACTCGTCACACACCCAGCATGCGCAATGCCTGCCGATGCCATGACGACGTCCTCGCCGTCCATCACCTCCTCGTTGGAGTTGATGCATGTAGGAAGCATTTTATCTCGATCGCCTGGTATGCATCCCCAGATGCCGAGTCCCAGTTGACCATTGTCGTTTTTCCCACACGAATACAGGTTACCATCCTCAGTGACAATAAGTGTGTAATCGACACCGGTCGAAACAGACATTTACTCGCAAACGGCAAACACCCGCACAGTTCTTTATATACAAACCAATCCATTCTATGTGCAGAAAAATATGCTGTGTGACACTACACTAATTTTGAAAGTTGTCTTCTGTATGGGTTGACAAAATCGTAAGCAAGCGACGCTGTCTACTCCCCATCCACACAATAGTTCCGTACAGTGGAGTGGGTCATATGGCTATTTTCCTGGATTATACTACACGAAATGCAGATTCTGTGTTTGTGTGTTCATAATGTACAAATCCCCGTATCAACGTAAAAGGACACTCTTACTCAGCCACAGAGGCTGTCGCGAAAGCTGGAATGTGATGGTAATGTTTGGTGTGGGGGTTTTCAGTTTTTTGTGGGGGTTTACAGTTTTTTGCCCTCGTTTGTCTATTTCTACCGAGATACACAGGTTTATAGCCTGTTCTAGACAACATCACCGACACGAGTAGGCATCTTCATGTCGGGATCCTTCGATTCCTTGCCTTTTGGGTCCTTGCCTTGCGGGTCTGTTTCGTCGTCTTTCAACGACATGTGCTTGTATTTGCAGATTAAGTAGTGCTCTTGCATCTGAGCGCCGTACCTAGAGTAGCCAGTCTGCTTGTACTTTTTCTCCTTGCGCTGATTGGCCAGTGTGATGTGCGGAATCAGCTTATGGTCCTTCATTTCGACCATGAATATGTGAATGTCGTTGAATGACGGACACTCCTTCACAATCAACCTGACGACGCCCTCGGCACCTTCCATATATTTTCTGGACTTGTCGAGATTCTTGAGAACAACGACGCTGCCCTTGAGAAAGAGTTTGAACTTGGGCAGATCGATATTGTCAGTCGGCAAAGCAGCTTGACGATTCTTCAACGTGTCTTGCCTGCTCTTCTCCTTCATCGCGTCCTTTTGTTGCTGGCTGTCTGACACATAGGTCGATGGTAGTTTGATTTTACTATCGAAATATGCATTTGTATGTTGTCTGGTGAATCTATCCATCATATCTCGAACGGCGACTAGTGCATTGTCGACACTTCCGACACTTCCGACACCTCCGACACCTCCGACACCTCCGATTCCACTGATTCCTCCGACACCTCCGATTCCATTGATTCCTCCGATTCCCCCGACACCACCGATTCCACTGATTCCATTGATTCCACCGACACTTCCGATTCCACCGATTCCACTGACACTTGCAACGCCTCCAGCATGTATTCCCTTATATCCGGGTGTATTGGCAACACCTCCAACGGCGTCCCCACTGCCACTGCCGGCACCCGCGCTGTTGTCTTTTCCAATCTCTGCCAACATGTTCACAAGGTTTTGTGACCAATTGTAAGAAACAGTGTTGACATTTCCGGCACTTTTGCCAAGAAAATGATGATTGAGTGGCGAAGGACGGCGTGTCAGCAGACTGGAAAAGTCGGAGAACGCTTGTGCTTCGGTCACAGTAATGCCTTTTGTTTTTAGAATCGCAACACACACCAATTGCGCATCGCTGGCGACTATGAGATACTTGCTCCTTTTCACCTCTTTGGTGTTGTACAGAATGCCGTCGCTTGAAGCATAGAAGCCGTGTTCAGCAGAATCGGATCCAACCTGCTTGACGGATCCAACATGGCACCGGGCGACAACGACGTGTCGAACTCCATTGGCGTCTATTGCCGCAAACGAGCATGCGGTTTCAAAGCACGTCGACACATAAGTACCTCGCCCGTATGCCGAACGCCTGGAATACATCGAGCGCAACCCCTCCCTTGTAATTCCCTCGATATTTTCCGCACACGTGCCATGATACACTGTCTGGTAAGGGGCTGTGAGCTTGTGAATCTCCACAAACGACTTCTGCATCCACCACGACTCAGTGTTCTGCAACTGGTCGACCTCGACAAGGCGCATCATCTTGTGCATCGCAAGCTGTCTCACGATTTCACCGACAACACCCAACGAAAATTCGCTCGGCATGTCGTCTTCCAACTCATCCTTGCCTGCCTCCTCGTCGTCTTCCTCCTCGACATCAGACATAGTCAGGTCGTAGAAGTCTTTAACCTTAAATGGCAAGACGTGCTTTGGTTTCTTGTGTGCCGGGGCCGGTAATGAATGGTTCATGTCGTCAATGTGCATCCAACGGAAGGCATCCTTGAGAATTCTCGTGACATACCATGTGTCCTGTGCCGTCATGCTCTTGTTCCATGAATCCTGATGGAAGATAGAAAAACGTTGCGAGAGGCCAGACATTTTTTTCCAGTGCGCTGGCAACGCTGCCATGTCGGTCGCATACTCTAATGCTTTGACACCGCCACAGGCCCCGCCGGCCCCGCCGTCGCCGATGAAGTGATGATCCTCAGCTTGACGTTTGGACATGCTCTGAACTTGGCTACCACGTGCTTCTCGAGATGGACGGATCTTGGAAATGCAAAGAAGAGCCTTTATAACCCTTTAATGCCCAAAATAGCACATATGTACAAAACATACAGACGCGTCATGAATCTGCTGATTTTTCACACGGTGGCCAGCGTGAAAATCAGTTGATTCAGCTTGTGCGTGTAGTCGTGACAATTTATTAGATGTCAATTTATTAGATAAACAAGTAAATTAAGGAAGACTTGTCCACTGTGTGTCGCTGCGCAGTTGTATACCCACTGGGATGGCCACCCAGTGCACCGGGTAAAAATCGGCCACAACGACGTGATTCTTATTGATGGGATGCTGCATGTCAAATTCACCAGCATTATACACAACGAGTCCGCCGCGCGCACCGGCACCCAAAAACGCGCCCCACCACCCAAACGTCCCCCGTGTCAATATGACGTGATCGCACTCGGCAATCAATGCCAAGTCGAGGATTGGTGCGTTGTCCAGCCTAACAATGTGCACGTCGGGTTGCTGTAAATACGATTGTTGTGCGCACCACTCTGGTTCGTCCGACATCACGACAAAAATGGCGTCGGGATGCTGTCGTCGGACAAACGCCATGGCAAGCTCGAAAAAAGCGGGCGCAGGAAAGCGTAGGTAAGCATCGTCTTCAGAAAAAACGGTGTGTGGCATCCGTACAGGCAGCATCTCGTCACTGCCGTGTAGCTTCCGGATATGAATGGCTACCCTGGGGCTGTCCAGTGTCAGGTTGAGGACGCGAGCCAGTACAAGTCGTGCCTCGCTTTTAAATTTTTGCTTGATCTGCACGTCCCGCAAAACGTCGCCCGGCGAAAAGTACCGAAAAGACTGCAAAAACCCACTTATGGCAGTGTCGCCCTCGATGGCAAAGGGCATGTGTGTTGCGTAATTGTCACGTTCGTCGAGATGTGTTACGCTCGTCGGTGCCGTCCGCACACACATGTCCTCCTGGTGTTGCAAAAACTCGCTCAGGGGATTGTGGTCAAAACACGGCACGGCCCCGTGATGTTTTGAGATACCCACAATCGCGGCATACTGAAAAAGCTGGTTGCCGAGACGACCACGGAATACATGGAACACGGTACTGTTTCGAAGCCACTTCGAGGCGATCGTGTTCGGTGGTGACCAATGTCGAACCCGCATCTGTTTCTCACCACAGAGCCCAACGACAGTGTACATGGAAATGCCTCCAAATACCACCACACAGCATATGACTGCTGTCAGCAACTTCGACCGCGGTCCACGATTTGACAAATCCATGTTTTTGGCGTATACTGAATTCACCTTCAAAGGCTGTGTACACGTTTGTCTGTTTTTTGTCAAATGAGAGGATGGGGGAGGGGGGGGGGGTTGCTCACGGTCGGACGCGTCACATGTGCATCACAGGCTCAAGCATGATTATTTGTGTGGCAATGTGCTGAAAGGTGCGCAGCATACAGCGAGCGCTTGCAAGAGTGATGTTTCTGGCCACCAGGTTGTGAGATCTTTTGTCAGCGAGACGCTCGTTGTACTTCTGGGCGGTAATGTGCAGAATTCGGGCAGCATCCGGTGGTGGCGTGGGCACTGGCTGGCCATTTTGCCCACCACCAATGCCAGGATTGGCGACCGCCATTTTGAATTCGTTTTCCGCATGCCTCACAGCTTTGTTCAGCAATGGCATGAAAAGCTTGCACATATGCAGGTTCTGATGCGAAGTATTGTCGAGGGCCTCCTTGTGCCATGTATGCAGAAACTCTACGATCCCAACATCGACCCCGTCGCGATGCACGTGCTCGATGCTGTCGTTGTGCCTGTAACTCATTGCCATGTACAACAAACGGTTCCGTAAAGACTCACAAAGAGTGTGGTAGTTTACGCGTGCTTGTATGTTCAACTGCAGATCTTCGGCGAGTATTAGTGACATCTGTTGTTGAACATGTGCGGCATGCAGCTGTTGTTGTGGTGTGCTCATTTAGGTTCGCCGAATGGATGCTTTTGCGCCGTTGTTATGTTTTAAATACGAGGGCTGTTTTAGGTGTGTTATATAGGTTCTATGTCTCGGAGTTTGGCCGACGATGGTCTATGAGCAGGCGCCGACACTGCGTGAAAATAGGACTTATTTACACCCGTAAGATCTCTGCATTCGGAATGATTCGGCATTTCGATCTGGGCTGCACAACGGGCACGACAACAAATGCTATATAAACGGAGCTTGTCTGAGTGGTACAGTTAGTATGCACCCACTCCAGATTAAAAGTTGTTTCATTTTGTGGTGTCTCGTGCTGTTTGGCACGGTTCCGCTGGCCTCGGGGTTAGACGACCTCTCCCTCCTCACGTCTGCGGGCATGAGTGTCGTGATGCGCATAAAAGTGGACCCATCAGGCGACACGCTTGCATCTACAGCAGAGGACGCGGTCAAGGCTTTTTTTGTGACACAGACCACCGAAGCGTGCGGAGGTAGCGATTGTCAGGTGGAAGCCGCCAACCTGGGATTGTCCGTTGGCACAGAAGCAGTTGCAGACGGTACTGGCTTCGTTTTCCTAGTGCATTTGAACATACCATTGCCAGATAATGCGCGAACAATGGTTGTGAGACAGTCGTCTGGACTTACGAGATCGGCGCTCGACGTGAAAATCCAGGAGGCAAATCCCTCGACTGGATTTGCGTTTGAAACATACCAAATCGATTACAGAATGGATTCAGCCCGCCCGTCTATATGTGGCGACAGCGTTTTGTACGGCGAAGAAAGTTGCGACGACGGCAACACCGTGGACGGCGACGGCTGCTCGTCAGTGTGCGTGCTGGAGACCGGATTCACGTGTTATGGAGCGTGGCGTGATCCAGACGAACCCAATACAAACCGCGGCAAAATGACTGCATGGACCATGGTAGATGGTGTAAAAACACTCACGATCCTGGAAAAGCTCGAAGCTTGTCTGAAAGACGACATAGATGAACAAGATACGGAGCTATGGAACCCTGCGGATTGGACAACTGCATACACAGGCAGTGGCATCGCAGAATCGTCCCTGGCTCCCAGGGGGTTTTATGGCAAGCGGTTCTGTACGCGGACATTTGACGCGCCCGGTTTTTATGAGTTCAATGACAGCTGCGTGCCCACCGGTATCGACGAGTGCAGTCGCGGCATTTCGAATTGTGATCGCAATGCCTACTGTTCCGAGACTGAAGACCAAGTGGGATTCTCGTGCGAATGTGACGAAAAATACTTTGTCAGCTCGCCTGAGGGAGTGACCTGTGCGCTCAGCGGTCTGGAGGTGAAGTTGTTGATCGGTGGACCCGTCGGCGACGGCGGTGAGACCACGTACGACGACCAATTGGAGCTCATTGAAGATGCTCGCGCAAAATTGATCGACACAATGCTCATTGGAGATATTTATCTCAAGGGAACCCTGACGACCAAGGAAACCATATTGGAAGGGCTCTTGCGTTATCCTGTGGAGTTGGTGAATCCACTGGTGGAAGAGGGCCCTCTGCTTGGCAGATCACTCTGGCGAATCGTGCTACGAGCACCCGACGTCCACCTGAACATGGAAAACATGGCGCAGGCGGGCAACATTTTTGATTCACCTGAAACCTGGACAGCACTGTTTCCCGAGGTAGACGGAACAGGTGTGCTGAAACTGATGATAAACACGGTGGGACAATGCTCCAACGACCGCGCACGGTCGTGTAGCGCCGCATCATCCACGTGTCTTGCTGGAGGAACTTGTGTAGAAGACAGGCCCGACTTTTCAATGGCGAAGCTGACCGGTGGGGGCTCGGAGGCGCCTATCCTAGTCGGGTCGTCGGGGCTGGATGTCATGTCGGTGAGCTATGACATTACGGAGTCAGCCTTCAACATCCGCATGCGCTTCGACAATACAGTGTCCGGGGTGATTGACGCGGTGTTCGTTTCGCACATGGGTCAAGACCAAGACCCACTGTTCCTGCCCACATTCAACAGCGATGAGTTCCCATGTCTTCCACTGGGCACTGGTCTATTCCAGAACCAACGCGACAACTCTGGTATGTGGTGTGATGTTGTGTGATGCGGTGTGATATTGCGTGATGTAATGTGATGTGGTGTGATGTGTCTTGGTGCTGCGCGGCGGACGGACAGACAGATGGACTGACGTTTCTGTTGTATCTTGCTGCAGTGTGCTGCTTGGACCGGTTCTATGACCGATATACTACCATTGGAAAGTTTGGAGACTATTTGGCAAACGCCAGTCTACCTCTGCATCAAGCCATCAGTGCACAAGAATCGTGCACACAGCTCGACCAACCTCCTTCAAACTATACGAACGCCCTACTCAACACCAAACTTGACTTTGTGAATGGGACGTTTGCTCGCATGAGCAGCCGCTCGCATTCGCGCATCGACACAACTCCGACGCGCGGATACCAGGACATCCTGCTGTACCTTGCGCTTGAGGACGTGGAGAACTTTGCTGCGGTGAAAACCAAGCTCACGGCTGGCAACAACGACATCGGAAATCGGTTGCGTTTTTTCGTCGGCATGGCGCACATCAAGACACTCCGCAGCAACCGACTGGCCGTTTCGGCCTCACAGGTTGAAATCAATGCCGACATCACAACAGCCTACGTGTACACAACCAAGACATCAACCGACTTTACGTTTATTAGGGACGTCGGTGTGCAACTGCGCGAAGTGAAGCGACCGACCACAAACGGCAGCATTGCAACTGCCAAATTTGCTACCATTACCATTATTGTGCCCGAGACCCTATCGACGACAGACGCTATCAATATTATTCCCCCGCTGTCACTACATGTGGGCGTGGGCTACACGGCCAGTAGTGTGTCGCAGCGCGTGTATCCCTGCACAGAGCTGTATGTCGGCGACGGCAAGACGGCTCTCGATGCTATGCTGCTGGAGCAGGACAATTGTGCTCTGCAAGACCCAATTTGTGCAGCTCAGGGTCCGGTGGCTATCGGTCCTGGGGGAAGTATTCAATTCACCTTTCCGCTGGAAGATTCAACGTGGACGGAGGAAATGCTGAATGCAGACTCCTCTCTGCAAAAGTCGCTCTACATTAACTTTATGGTGAGCGCTTTAAACCAGGATGGACAGCGACTCATTACCAACCTGAAGACGAGCACGGTATTGAAGAGAACCAGCATCCTGTCCATGTGTACCGACCCTGAGCTGCTCGAGAGCTCCATAGCGGAGATCTTGACCGTCGACATGTTCCTTGGACTTGTGGGTCACGAGTCTGAGTTCGACACGTCGCTTGTGCAGAGCCTGGATGTCACCAAACGCGGTCCAGAGAACCTGCGCCGCGACATTTCATCGACTGCCTCCAATGTTATGACAGTGCTGGTCAAGGGCCAGCCAGATATGTTTGAGGAGAATTTTGCGCGAGATTACACCCTGGCTGTCGAAGACATTATTACCCTGCATTTCCTCAGTCAGACAAAGCTGGCTGAGGTGCAGGCATTGATCGACGCAGGCACGGCCTTTCGCCAAGTGCGCGGGATAGGGACCGAACTGAGCACAATGCATTTGCTGCCCTCAGATGAGCTCCTGCTGCTGTGCCCGATGCAGCCCATCCCCAACCGGTATGGATGCGTGGCGCGGCGTGAGGTCACTAAACGCAGGATCGAGTTTGAGTCGTCGTCCATCGTCAACATTGCACCCAACGATGCCAGCGATTTGTCGAATGTCAGTACAAAGGCCGGTGTATGGACCAGTAATCTGCTCGGGCGGAGCGAATTTGCCAGAGAACTCGGCTTCAACCACAGCAACATCATGAACAGCAAATTCAACTTGAATGCGCGCTACCGACGGGGTTTTATGATTTCGCCAACTACGCCGTGGCGACAGGCGGAAATGGAGGAGGCAGAAATTACCACGCCGCTCGACCTGGCGCAAATCACGATCACAACAATGCTCATGTCGCTAGATGCCAACATCAACGAGGCGTACGAGAGCACCGTAGACGGCGGTGCCCCCCACGTCAGCAACTATGTGCCAGCACGCCGACTGCTCTCGTCTGCTCCCTCGGCATCCCGCAGCGTGGCGCGCATGCTCTTACAGCTCAACAGTGACGTCAACCCCACCGGAGCACCGCCAATTCCAAACAGGTTCACATCACCAACCTCGACGCGCGAAATCACGTCAGTGCACGACAACGACAATGTCGTCAAAGCGGTGTGTGGCAATGACGCCACCTCGAACAAATGCAGCATGATTCAGATGAAAAAACGAGTGTCCATCGCAGAATTCTGTCAGGGCGAGGAGGTGATCATCCAAGGACAGCAGGCCAGCATCGACGTGGCCATGCAACGCGCGTCCGACAATGCTCTGCAGCAGGTTCATATCACATCGGTGTCGCAGCAAGACAAGCAGAACATCTGCAATCCACCACCCGGTCGCCGCTTGCTCGCTGCCACAACCCAGGACCTGATTTTTACGCTAGTGCTGGAAGTGAGGGCAATGGTCGATGCGTTTTCGATCAGCAGCCACACTCTGAACGGCCAGAAAATCACCGCCATCCAGGGACTGACCAACGACACATTTTGGCGGCTTTGTGACAACGGCATGGTCACTGGCGATTGCGTCAAGTCGATTGCACTCGAGTACAATACAACACGTGACATTGTTGTGCCCTTTTCAATTTTCTTACCCGACCCTGGAAACAACCCTCCCGACATGACTGAGATCAAGAGAATTATCGGGGCAGCGTATGCTGACAACACCCGCATTGCCATTTCAGCTCCGATCCATGTAGAAGGGAGTAGCACCACCCAGTTCCAGGTCACAATTTCCGTGCCCTTCCTGCAGGAATATGGCGACGTTTTCGTTGCAGCCGCTAAGCACGCTTTAGTGGACGAGGGCTTTCATCCCGAGAACACTTTACAAACGAACATCGTCTTGGAAATGCGACATGGTGACGTGAACGAGACCGTGCTGCAAGAATTCAAAACGGCCACGGCGGCGGCTTATGGTGTGGATGTCAACTCGGTCAAACTCACACTTCTCCCGGACACATTTTCTGACCAGACTACGGTATCTGTGGCAATCCGAACGCTCTACAACAAAACAGACGTTGAATATGCCGTCGAATTCACAATGATTTTGCAAATGACGGAGGCTGAATTCATGCCCTTGCAAGCCGACTATGTAGATGCCATTTCCACCGCCGCTGTCGTCTCTGCCGACAAAGTCTCTGTCGGCACCATCAAGACCCAAAGTACGACAATTCGACGCTTGCTGGCGCCAGAAATTGTTGTTCCCATTTCCATCGCGGCGTCCAGCAAGGCTGGGGGTGATTTGTTG